>Ga0209208_10002463_pt1 | contig 26528 bp, 21 predicted proteins | sample S1TSphfallax_3_FD_187694 | JGI IMG/M metagenome (GOLD analysis project Ga0209208, IMG submission 187694) | Host-associated microbial communities from peat moss isolated from Minnesota, USA - S1T2_Fd - Sphagnum fallax MG (SPAdes) (version 2) | ecosystem: Host-associated > Plants > Peat moss >...
CCTGATATGAAGTAGTAGTTGTGTAGCTGATCCCCATATGGGACCTTTTGCAGTGTTTCTCTATGGACATAGAAAGTGTGAGTCTCCATGTCAAAGTTCTGTCCTTCTCCACAGTTTGTAAAATATTTTATAAAAGATAGAGCTTCAGACAATTGGCCAGCGGGCGAGCCAGCAATTCTGTGCAACTCATATTGTGGCATGTCATGTCCTGTCATGAAGTTCATCATCATCTCCTCATTTATGAGTAGCAAGCTTGAGTCTGTTTCTCCCTCTTTTTCTCTTTTGAGTATTTCCCATTCCTTGCCTTGTTCCATTTCTTTCTCTTAGTTTTTTTCTGTTCCTCTTTCTTTTTGGGATTCTCTTGGTCTTCTCAATGTCTTCTAAGTTTTGTTGAGCTAACCAGCATCATGGCTGATGTTGGCTGATGATGATTTTCCAATTATTTCCAGTCTTGTGACAGAAATTCAGTATGTTGCCTCATGTTGGACATTGAGAAGCTACACCCATTGCTGCCACTGGGAACGATTGAAGATGGGGGATGTCCAGGTAGGTGATCGATACCATACTTAAAGACATGTTGCTGTTGAAGGTTCCTTGAACATGTGTCTAATTGTATCTATCACATATGCCATGTTTGCTGGTCCTTGAACGTCTATGACCATATCTATCATCCAAACCACTAAGTCATCTTTGTTTTCTCTTTTTCTTTAGGGTTCAAGTCCCTTGTTTTCTTTCATGCTTTCCACATCTGATTTTTTCTTTTTTCATCTTTAATTCTCTTTTGTTTTAAGTGTTGGGGTTCCTCGTTTTCTTGCTGCTGGTATGTTTTCAGACCTTCAAAAGTTTCATAACCTTATTATGATCAGATCTCCTTTTCTTCAGGTTGAGTTGAATCATAAGTATTGAGAAAAATTTCAATTCCTATCAAGAAATATTTGGTCCTTCAGACCATGAATGAATTTTAACAGAACTGGTGTATGTGGTTATAGTTTCCAGTGTTTTGATTAAAAGGTTAACATAGAGTTTTGTCCCTCTTCTCACATCCATCTAGTTGTTGATAGTCAGGCAAAATGCACAATAAGTGGGTGATTCATAGTTGCAGATGCTGGTGAAATGGGTCTTTGAATGCCTGAAAAAACAAATTTATGTTTTCTCTTCCATGCTGTGCTGCTGCTGCTGATGTGGTTATTGTTACTACTACTATTTGGTTACATGATTGGCACCACATAATTGGTACCAAGGAGAGATACAACCCTTCACTCTAAATTTCTTTCAGTTAACAGATATTTCAAATGCATGCAGCTAGCATAAAAGACATTGTGAGGACACAGTTCCTAATGACATAGCAAATTCTCTCTCCTGAGTGCTGATTATGTTAGACAATGACTATTCTGTTACACCTGGCTTGAGTGCCAGTGCAACAGATAATGGAAATTCATGAGACCAATTACAATAGATAATGGACACTTGTTAAGCCTGGCTCATGGCCACCTCTATGTTGGCTGAGTCCACCTAATGTACATCAAACAAATACATTCACTTCCAATTCCGAATGATGCAGCAGATTCTCTCCTAAGTACATATTTGCGAGTTCCGCTTCTTTCTTGCATCTGGAATGGACTCTTGTACATCTGCTGCTACTGCTGCTGCTGCTGTTCCCAGGTACCATCATCTGCAGATTGATCTTTCATTCCAATCCCCATAGAAACAAACCGATTTACACTTAGACATGATCTGCCATTTCAGACAGAACAAAGCCAACTGTACAAGTTTTCAAAAACACATACACCGTTTTCAAAAATCAAACGAGCCAAAAGAAAAAAGAGGCGAGCGGCTCGAGAAAACAAACCCACTGATTAGCTTAGATCTTAGATGTCAGCGCACACAAAAAAATAAATTGTGCAACCTTCATTCGTTGTCATCATCGGTTGCAATTTAATTGCACACGTCAAAAGGTATGCATAACATGTGTACACCGATTCCAAAAAATAAAAATAAAAATATATATATATATAATATAACCTTGTCCATACCCAATGGGTATATATATATATATATATATAGGTTAAATATATACCCACACAACACTAGTCCAAAAAATTTATAAGCTTATTGAGATGTTTCCCATGATCTAATTTTGTGTGAGGGTTTTTATGTGCATTTAGGGTTTAGGGCTTAGGGTTTTTATGTGCTATTTTGTCTAGAGAGATCCTTTTCATTATGATTTTCTTTTTAAATTAGGATTTTCTTTGATGTTCTATTTTTTCTATAGAGATTTCTTAAGCTTTTCTTGAGTGTGTGTGGACTTGAGAGCAAAGTTGATCTTGCATTGTGATCCAAATTCTTGAGAAACACGTTGCAATTTTTTGGATGTTCCACTCTTTTCTTTCTATAGAGATTTCTTAAGGCTTCTCTTGAGAGTGTGGACTTGAGCAAGTTTTATCTTTGCACAAGTGATCCAAATTCTTGAAAAGCACATTGCAATCTAGATTTCTTGACAAACGTTTCACACTCTTTGTGCCTTGCACAATGAAATGTCATGCCACTCAATGGGACTCAATGTGTGATTTTAAGCCCTTGGAAAGTTAACACTTTGATTCCAATGCTTGGAAGCATTTTTCCAGCAAAGTTGACAAAGTATTCATCATGTATATAGTTACACTTTGGGACTCCATGCTTGGAAGCGTTTTTTCAGCAAAGTTAACAAAGTATTGGTCACGTTTATAGTTACACTTTGGGACTCCATGCTTGGAAGTGTTTTTCAGCAAAGTTGACAAAGTATTCATCACGTTTATAGTTACACTTTGGGACTCCATGCTTGGAAGCGTTTTTCAGCAAAGTTGACAAAGTATTCATCACGTATATAGTTACACTTTGGGACTCCATGCTTGGAAGAGCTTTTCAGCATAGTTGACAAAGTATTCACATATATAGTTACACTTCGATTCCATGCTTGGAAGAGTTTTTCAGCATAATTGACAAAGTATTCACGCCTCTATAGTTACACTTCAATTCCTTGCGTGGAAGAGTTTCTCAGCATAGTTAACAAAGTATTCATATATATATAGTTACACTTCAATTCCATGCGTTAAAAAGTTTCTCAGCATAGTTTGGCAAAGTAGTCACGGATGTAATGTATGTATGTGTGTATGGTGCCCTCCAAAATCAACTAGGAAATTCCTCCAGAGAGCTTTATGTGCATACAACAAAAGCCTTTTTCACCTACGTCTGGACTTTGTCAGCTGCTGCTGAAGCAGGAGCAGAGCATTTTGCAGATGATCCATATAATTCCTTCACCACCCAAGCACAAATTTTCACACCAGTTCTCTCAAATCATGCTGCAACGTACTAATGGCAGATTGGGTCAGGAGCAAAATGACAAAAGAAGTAAAGACCCTCCACCACAGTTTAAAGTGTGCCTACTTTAAAGATCATCCCCACCCACAGGAGCAAAAATTGGCTTGTTCACTACAATTTAGGATGAGGTCCAAAGAGCCATCTCCAGTGAGTGCTCGGTGTGTTGATCCTGCACAGTAAAATTGGATGCAGAAAATCCAACTTATGCTCGTTCAGCTCAAGAAAATGGTTTTTTGGCTCCACATAATTGCATGCTTTGTTGCCATGGCTGGTAAAAGGCGCAACAAGTTGGATAAAACAAAATGACATCTTTAGTCAAGATGGACAACGGTGTTCTAGTCAAATGAGACATCAGCACTGTGCATATGCCTAAAAGAGTGTAATAAATTGGATCTAACTACTGTTCAGTGTTTCTGATTGGTCCATCATAATGATTGATTGGTCCAGGTGGTTTGCTATTAGTAGTCACCCACCTATTTGCTCTCCCAGTTTCAGTTTTATGTGTGGGGTTGCAAAAGAGTACAGACCTAAACTTGGATGCGAAAAATATTTTCTCACAGAGTCACATACTCAGCACCACCGGAGATGCTCTAACAGTGAAATAGTGTGGAACTCAGTTGGGTCCTGTATATGTACTCATTTTACAGTGCCCTCTAAGTGGGGCTAATGAAAGAAAATCACTCTTTTCTTAGTAGCCAGCCATAATTATTGACCCAATTGGTGATTGGGTTTTTCTATTAAAAATTTAAGAAAATTATTATTTCAAATTTGTCATGTATGATGTGGTCTGGTAATCATTCAGGAGAGGACTTAGCCAAATGTGGCTATAGGTTAGAGAGGAAATTTTTATATTTAAAAAGGAATCCTGGCTATATTTTGGCAAAATGTTGGTACATATTAGTGTTGGGTGGGTATCAACTTTTGAACATACCGGCTACTACTGGGATCAAATCTCTGGCACTTGCTCAAGTGACGACACACAACACCTTATTATTATTATTATTATTATTATTACTTGCAAATTTAAAAGATAATATTTTATTTGTACCCTTGGATATATACAAGATGTATCTATATTCGGGAAGGGATATGTGCCAAAAATCCAAGTAGGATAATATATATATATATATATATATAATATATTGGTTTGTGGGTGTTTCCAGTTTTACCAATATGGCAATGTTTCCAATTCTACCAATTTCTTGGAATGTGGATCACAAACCATTTGGCATGATGAACGATTGAAAACACATAATGAATGTTTGATTCACAAAAGCCCTAGTGAACATTTTTCCTTAGTTGCAACATTCTATGTGTGTGTGTTTAGCATTAGGCAATTGAGTTTCATGTTTCACCAAGCAAATTTTTTTTTAAAAAAGTTTTTGTGTATATTCATATTCTAGGATGAATAAAAAACTTTGATTTTTACATTCTAATATTGCAAACATTCAATGAGTTTGGCCTTCAAAATTTGTTTCAATATTCTCAAAATGCTGATTTTTTTAAATTTCAATTAAATAAAATACTTACTCTGTTTTTAAACCCCAAATATGGGTATATGACAGGGAATTACTTAGACCTTATCATGATGGAATTTTTTTATTTTTTTTAATAGACTTACCCAACGAATAAACCATTGAAAAAAATAATACCATATTCATGAATATATCAAAAACAACACATTTGCACAACATTCATTTGAATTTTGTGCTCACAAAAGTGCTTCAAGCTCAACTTCAATTCTTTCCAAAAAAATATCTGAAAACAAGAGGGTAAAAATGAAAAAGCTTTCAAAAGGCTTCAAAGAAAGGTAGGGAGGCTTCAAGAGAAGTATGAAGGAGAAGATTTGGAAAGTTTAAAAGCTTATTTCTAATAAGCAAATATCAACCAACTCATAAGCCACTTCACAAATAGAAATGAAATTGAAAATCCTTCAACAAAACATATAGGGGAAGGCATTAATGTTAAAGCCTTGCACCTCATGAACTAATGGTGAGGGTCGAGGTCTAGCTTGGAGCAATGCCTTCCCTTTCATAACAACCAAAGAATAGCATGTAACATTGTCTTACATAAATTTTGGTTGTCATCTAGGGGTCTTATGACCCTCCTCCATGGATCTTATGCAAAATCTCCCACTTTATTTGAACTTGAAAGGGAAGTGCCATTTGGTAAAGTGCCCTCCAAATAGTCTACCAAATTTCTTCAAAATTGTTATGTAACTTATATTGATGTCATAGAGGGGGTTGTTTTGTGTTTGCAAGGTGGGTGCAAAAGCTTTGAAAGCATGAGAAACTTGTAGGAGCTTATAGAATGACCTCTACCAAGGTCCAAGTTGCAATGGAAAAAATAAATTACATACAAAGCATCGTAGGAACATGAGATACCAAACCTTTGATAGTCCATGAGGGGGGCTAATTTAATCATGCAAAGTAAAATTATTTTTGGTGCCTACAAACACCCACATCGAATTGGTTTTACCACCTTGAGTTTTTGGTATGGGTGGGGATGCTCTAAATGTGAACAATGCAATGTAGGGTTTAATTAATATGATTATATTATTTTAATCTATCCCCTTGTGTGAACATTAGTTTACTCCTTACACATCATTTTAACCCTTTGACCAATAGAGGGTTAAATGGAACAACAATAACCTTATGATCCCTTGGTGTGAATTGAATTTAAAAGTGGGAAGATCTTTTGAGTAGGTGTAAATATCCATTTTATTTCCTAAGGAGTAAACATAAGAACCATCCCCCATAATCTATTTATGTTTGGATTTACGACAACCTTTGCCTCATGGTTGTCAATAAGTTAAACCCTTTGGTGGGACTTGGGAAAATCCCAAAAATGTGATGTTGGACACTACTACCATCCTAGGCCCCTTGTTTTTTGGGAATGGCCAACCTAAAGGCTTTACCCTTACACAAAATAATTCACAAATTTAAGGATTCTCCTTGACTCTAGAAAAGATTATGAAAAATTGCAAATTGTTTAACACCACCACCACCATATGTCCCATAAGCAAGATTATTATTTTTGTAATGTAGAGCTCCAAGTTGGGCATTCCCAAAAGAAGGGGCTTAAGACAATGCTACAATTGAATTCAATCATACATTTTGGGAATGTCGCATGCTCACGGGCTTCATCCATCATATAGCATGAGGCGAATTATATCATGAGTTTATACATAAGTAGATCAAAAGATGGAAGAAGGGAAGGGATATTTGCAAATATAATGTGCCTTCGAAATACATTAGGAAATTTCTTTGAGTGTTGGCCCATGAGCAAAGCATTCCTAAAATAAGGGGATTATGATGAAGTGGTAGTTGAATCTAGCCATGCATTTTAGGAATGCCACTCGCATTGGGAGCCTTATGCACTTTAACACATGAAGTAAACCTCATCATAAACCTAATAGATGTAGATCGCAAGGTGGTCAAAGCATGAAGGATCTTATGCCTACTAATTATAGGTAAGAGGGACCTCATGCCTACTTGTAGACATAAGGTCCTTAGCTCCCAATCCTAAATAGATTTACCCTAGGGTCAATTTTGTCATTAAATAATCTTTTTAAAATAATGAAACATTTTTTGATAAAAGTATTGGTTATGGTGTTGAAAACCAACATAATTATTGCAAGCTCCAATTTGAATATTTTCAATCCTTATATGCCAATATTAGATTAGATCATGATAAAATAATAATTTCCAAATATAAATTTAGAAATTAACTTTTGAAATATATATATATATATATATATATTGACCATGTGAATTTGACCTTAGGCTATGATAATAGGCAAAACATCCATCCCCCAAATATATTACAAGAAATTTCCAATTGGTTTAGTAATTCTCAATGGCAAGTTAATAGGTGGATGTACCTAAATTGTAGTGTTCTAATAAGGTGGATGAAACAAGTTTAGAAGCATGGGATGTAATAGGTTTATAATGCATTGCCTTTTCTCGACACAACATCATGTGTAGAAATATTGGCCCCAAGCCATTTTTTGTCCCAAATTGGAATAAATTTTATTGTTTTTCATCCCAAACATATTGTGTAATGTGCTAGAAAGGATGTTTTTAACATGTTAAATACTATCCCAACACTTATTATTATGGACTAGCATTAAAGGTCTTGGTATAAATAAATTTGCTAATGCATTTAACAAAAAAATGATGTGAATTTTGTTAGTTGAAATGTGACAAAAAGTTCCTTCACCTTTAATTTTGTTTCCTTTTTAAAAAAGGACACTTTTGACCATTATAACGGGTCAATGTAGATGTTTATTCTTCCCCATAATTTTCACTACTATTTGAAAATTGTGATGACTTCAAATAATTTAGCACATTACCATCTTTCCAATGGCTAAATTTCTTTCAATTTTGTGGTGTAATCGAAATGGTGATGATCCATGAAAAGGTTTAGATAATTTTGTTATAACCAAAATACAAAAGAACAAACCTTTAATAATCCTTCTACATTTTTTGTTATATGTTGGATCCTAATATGGAAATATGGCGAATCTATTTGATTTTATTCAAAATCTGAAATTTTAGGTTCATTATAATTTTTCTTCTCATTGAAAAATCTTGACGTGCTCCCAAGCTCTTGGTTAGACTCAAATGCGAATCTAAGGTGAAAACAGTGGAAGAGTCAAGAGTTGGGGGCACGTTCCCTGGCTCGCATCATTTTGGAAGGGTAGAGGGGTGTGTTGGAGCTTTGAGATGGGACTAGGAAGAATGACAAGCATCAACTACTCACATGGACCTGCAAAAAACCAACATAAGGTGGTTAATGCATAATTGGAGCATTTTTGTTGGTAGGATGAGCAACAGGCAACTCATATTCATGAAATTCACCACGGCCTAGACTTGGGGGAAATCACCACATTCTCCCTTATAGTATAGTATGTGCCTCTCCACAACACCCACATCCAAATAGCATTTTGTCCCAGGATTTCCAAATGGGAGTCCCGAAATTGTCAAAGTTGGGACTCTCACAATTTTGGCATCCCACAACTTTGTATGTAGACCTTTGATTGAAATGAGTTTTGAAAAAAAGTTGTAGCCTCATTGAGACCTTTTCAACGGTATGTTGCACGCCACCTGCACATAAGGAAATCGAGTCGATTCCCAACTTTTAGTGGTCGGGAGTCAAACTGCCAATTTGACTCCCAGCCTTTCTTTTGACCATAACTTATGTTTCAGATGTCCAAATGGGTCATGCGAGCTCATTCTAGACATTTACGTTCCAAGATATTTCCAATGATATAAGGAACTCTTCAATCCAATGGGTTTTGACCCCTAAAATTGCTCTCTGAAAATTCAGGAGTCCATCGAGACTCCAACTCCCAAAATGGGAGCTCACTTGGGAGCGTGAATGTTCATTCTCACATTTTCCGACATTCCTAGGCTTCCCTCTTGGCCCGCGCCCTTGTAAGCCCTTGCCTTGGTTGTGAACCCAAGGCTAGGGTTACAACAAATCCTTTGTGTAACTTTAAATCATAATTTTGAAATGAAAAAATTGTGAAAATTTTGCCCCCAAAAACATCATTGCTTCTAACCCATTGCCTTACCATTTGGTCATTAGTGTTGCAAGGTTTTGATTGCACAACCAATAATAAAAAAAGGATGAATATTGTTTGGAAAATAAACCTTAAGTAGTATTATATTTTATGAATAAGTGATTTTCATGTCATGGTGAAATCAAATGTTGAATTTTGCTATGTTAGCATGTTCATATTTATCATTATCTTTATTCTCTAACACAAATTTTAAACAATCACATTTCTAAAGCCAAGGATTTCAAATGCATGATTATGCTCAAAATGTGTTGGAAAAGACATGTGGTTTTTCCAATTTATCTTGATGTTAACCTATGTGCAAGTTGTTTCACTAGCTATAAATATCAGATGTCCACAAAACCTTCATTTTATACATGAACAATAATTTGAACCATACCAAAAGGAGTGGTTCTTTTTGCACATTGCAAATCAATAGGAAATAACTTTATTTTTCACTTTCTATCAATTAGGTAGGCAAGACATGTTTTTTAGGAAAAGGATTTTTGAATGCTTAAAATTGGGCAATATTGTTTGGAATGCAAAAATGTTTATCAAATTTTTTTAAAAAGAAATGTGAAAATTGTTGTGGAATATCCTTTGTGTAATTAATTGGAGATTGATGAATGGAGGTTGACAATTTCAGGATGTGGAATTTACCATTTTCCAATGTTGAATTGACAACAATTTGGCAAATTGGTGAAATGGATGAACTTGAACAAAGTTGACCAAATAACTACTTGGGAACAACCTACCTCACTTTGTTCAAGTTCATTTTTCATTGCCAACCTGAAATTCCATTGCCACATTTAGGTAAACATCCCTTCCCATTTAGTGTTGTTTGTTGTCTTTTCAAATAAGCTTTAAGCTAAAGCTTCATGGTTGAAACTTCCTAATTTCTTGGGTGCAAGTTGAATAACACAAGAAAATCACATTAAAAGAATATCAAAACTCCAATTTTCAACCTACCTCCTCCTTCGGGTAAAAGCATGGTTAGGTGATTCATTTTTCACATTTTGAAATTCTACATCTTGCACTAGTTAAATTCCTATAGTTACAATAACTTTGTGTAACTTGTGCCGCTAGACCAAATGTGAACATTTTGACTTTTCCTTCCAAACCCAATTTTTTCAATTTGTTGAATTTTCAGCAACAAAATCCACTAAAAAATCAATATCTTCCACACTTTAACCTTGAGAATTGTGGAATAAACTCTATTAAATTTTACTTGCCAAGGGCTTTTCAACGACACCAAGAACACCCCAAATCAATACAGTTTCACATATTATTTCACATCATAACTCCAAATAATCTCAAACCAAATCAGTGCACCCCTACTCATCAAAAGCTTTCCAAAGTTACCAAAAGTGCAACATGAAACACCATGGTTTGGAAAATCTCTTTGTGGCAAACAAAACAAACAATAATTTTTTTAATATGTTTTTTAATCAAATATAATGATAGATCACTTTTTAAATATCATTAAATATGTGATTGGTTTAAATTTTGATTTGAAAGTTCGAATATTTCAATTTCAAATGGACTATAAATGATAAAGATGACAAAAAATGTGACATTTTAAGATGTTGAAAATATATAATTCTTTGTATTGAAAAAATATCAATGCAGGTTACTTTAGAAATTTTCATTTGATAGTGGTCTATTTCTCAATTTTTATTTTAAAATTGACGTGACATATTTTTTTGAATTCACATTTTTCATTTTATTTGTGTGAAAAAAATAATGTTATCATTTCAAAAGTGCATTATGAATCTATTGTTTTCTTTAAATCACCTTTTTTTAAAAAATCCACTAAATTTTATTGCAACATGGATAATTTTAATTTTAATAAAGTTAATGCTCAAATTTGGCTTTACATTCTAAGTTCATTTCTTATCCAAAAAAACTACGATTGTAACAATCCAAATAAATATTTTAAGTTTGTTTTCACCCTTCTATTCAAATATATCATCCTTTTTGATGCAACACTAGGTTTGTCAAACAGTATTAGCTATAAAATTTTTGATTAATTCTTAGTTTTGTAATGAAATACAAACATAGGGTGTGATTCCTAACTTTCTCAAAGAAATAATGTGTGGAAGTTTTAGGATGGAAATAAAGTGAATTCACAAAATTAAATTCAAAATGAAATAGGTTAACACAAATCTAAAAAGGGTGAACTTAGTGTAAATTGGAGTCAAAATGGTGCACAAACAAAATCATGGGAAAAACAGACTCACATGAATCACAATGGGTTGAACTTGGGAAAAATCATCACTTTCATGCCTATAATATACTTTGTAAATAATGATTAGGACTACATGAAAATGACATAAATTCCCAAGAATCCCAAGTGTGAGTCCCAAAATTCTTAAATTATGAAATTTGTTATTTTTTCAGTTCATAATTCCTTCATACAAATTCCAATTCAAAAGTTTTCAAAAGTAAAGATGCAACCATTTTTGTTTGTTTTTTGTGCAATTGTGAACATGCAAGAACTTGTTAATGTCCTTTGTTATTGTTTTTGGTATTTGTGTAGTGATGACCTCATAGGATTTCATCATTATTTTTTGTTGGTTTTTTTTCTAAACAGAATGAACTCCTTGGAACTCATTATTGATTTTAACTTTTTTTTTGGTTTTTCAAATCTTGTAATGCAATGACAATTTGCTAAGAAAAGTTGATTTTGACATTGCATTGTGGGGAACCAATCTCCAACATTAACTCCTTGTAATGCAACATTGTTAATTATTTTTGTTTGTAAAAAAAAATTGTTCAATGTGTTTAATGAAAATATCAACATGAATTTTATTCCAACCTATATATACATGAGTAAATATTATTGGAGTGTGTAGTATAAACTATTATTGTGTGTATAATACAAATACATAAAACTTGATTTGTGAGGTGTTGTAAACACAAGGTGCTATAATCAAGACACAAGTTTACAAATTAAGACCTTTTTGTTTACTTTCATTAATTATATGTAATAGGATGTCACCTTGCAAGAGGTTGAAGTTGTGCCAAGTTGCACTAATTGACATTGAGGAGCCAATGCTTGAGCTACCATAAATGGGGAAATAGTTATTTCAACAACCTTAGGTTGCACTAGAAAAGGAGCAACTAAACATAGTTGCAAATGGTATTTGCATCTATGTAATGTGTCACCTTCTTCTTGTCCAAGTGAATCAAAGGTCATGCATTATACTTCATTTTACAAATATGATTGTTTTCAAATGTGTAATGCTTACAACTCTTGAATATGGGTTTTTAATGTACATTGTGTGACATGAGAATGTTTGTTCCAATATATGAATTCACGTTTGAGCAAGTGCTTGCTTCAACAAAGTAACAAGTGGAGTTTCCCACCACAATTGACAAGCAATGCCAAGAAATTGTTATTTATATGTGCCCCCACTTACAGATGCACAAAGTTGCATCCAAAGGAGATTTAATGTTAGGTTTGTGATTTGATTTGTTTAGACTGTTTTTTGCAAATAAAACCCATGCTTATGACAAACCTCAACCCCATCCTCCTTCTCCATGTCAAAAAAATGTAAGGATTTTAAAATAATAAAACCCAAATGCTTTGTGGTTCATTTTTTAAGTCTATGCATGCAATGCAACACCATAAATTAATGTCGAGGCAATGGCCATGATATCCATTTAATACCTTCATTGCTTGTAGTGAAAAGCCCAACACTTTTGTAAGAGGGGAAGGTTTGGATGGTTTAAATTACTTGCAAGTTTTAATTAATTGTAGGTGTGTGTTGTAGGTGAAGAACAATTGTTGCATTTGATGAGGCAATTCTATGGAATGAGGACCACAAAGTGCTAACAAAAATCATGAAAGAAATGGGGCTTGCAATTCACAATCTTCCATTATTTTAATCATTGATACATGATTTTCATTTGTGAAAAATGGCAAGGTAAAAATAAGCATATTATAGTGAAGATTTTTTCATGTGGATTCCTTAAATTTCAGCCCACCCCACCTTAAGGTGGCCATTTCTTTTTGTAATTTTTTTGGTCTACAATACCAAGTTATAATTTATGGGGCATTTTGTCATTTTTATGTTTGTAATACCTTTATGTGCATACATTCTAGGTCATGTTTATGTATGCAACAACCTCATATGTCTATACCAAATGTTCATTTGATATTTTGCTTGTTTTGGAATTATAATAACAAAAAACTAAAAAGATGAAAGTATCACGTGGTTGTTTTTTTAGTAATAAAAAGGATTAAAATTGCTCGAATATTACTGAAATAGTAATTTAAAAAAATGAACTCCTTTCTATGAAGTAAATTATTATTCAATAGATCATTGTTGAATCACATTAAATTTTTTTGTATAAACCCAATGAAATATTTTAGAAGTTTTGTAAATAAAAAATCATAATCTATAGAAAATTAATAAATAGTTGTTAAGGTCACTTAGTAATATCTTGGGTTTTATATCAAATGAAGTAGGAGCAAAGGTGAAATACACACCTAACAACTTTGAAATGACAAATAGTTAGGGACAGAATATTCAACCAACAATAGTTCAAATAAACTTATATATACATGAAATAAGTTTACAGAAAAACCTAAAATTCAAAGGTGTGAATAAATACAATTTCAAAGACAAATTACACTTTGAAATAAATTACAACTTTAGCAATAAATAAATATAATTTCAAAAAAAAATTGCACAATTCTTTGATGGAAAAAATGACTTCAAAATTATTATTTTTGCAAAATTACTCCACATCAAAAAATAAACATATAATGAATCTCCACACACTTTAACCTTGAGCATCAACCTTTAAGGTCCTAAATAGATCAAAGGTAAGATAAGGGTCACAAATAATGTTCCCACTAAAATCAAATAAAAAGCCCTAATTTTTTTTAAAACTAGTAAAAAATCTTATCCTATGTTTAAAAAGCTAATTTGAATCTCTTATTAAATACCTAATTTATTGATTCAAAACAAAAACAACCACTTTAGCATTACATTTTTGATAACAAAAGGAATTTCGATATAAAAACCATTTTCAATGAAAAAAATATTTTTCAATAATTTTTTTAATAGAAATTACAAAATATACCCAAAAACACCTAAAGTTTATTATAGAGTTTAAAAATGGACTCATCATTTTCATTGTTGTCAATTATTTTTTTAAAAAGATCCTCAAAATTCACATGGATGATGAAGCTAGGGTTTAGGGTTTAAAATTATGTATTTAAATTTGTGATTGAGTACATAACAAGGCATAATGCATCATAAAGGTTTGGAGATTTGGACCATAGTTTTCATTAAGTTATGGTATTAGTGAAAGATTGGTAAATTAGTTGCATGGGGAGTGGGATTCATCCCTCATAGTGCCTTCTCCAATATTGAAAAGAACAATGACCTTACTACACTTATTTGAATGAACAAGGTTATTTATGCCAAGGACATTGAGGTTGCATGTGATGTTTAAAATTGAAAGATGACATCAAATAAGGCCAATTACACAAAGAGATGCAAGTAGTTGTGTACTAATACATCCATGAATTAGAAATGATTCAAGACTAATACATTTATGCACATTTTATTTTTCTTGTGAATGCAAATTTCAACATGCAATTGATTCATATTAACTATTGTTCTTATTTTTTGGACTCTAAGGCATAAACAAGGAGGGGTTTGTGGTTAATATTGAGCTCCAATTGATGATTTGCTAATTGTTCACACAACATCATGCTACAAACGTTTAAGAAATAACAACTTATTGAAGAAATTGTGGCATTTTAGATGACTCATCTAACTCTATCAATTGCTCTCTTATGGGGACATAGGTTTATGACATAACATACTTGATTTCGCATCTTGTCATGGATTTGATCCCCATATGTTATTATCTTACACTTCATTTTGCAACATGGTTGTTACCTTCATCTTTGTACATTTCCATGACCCATTTTTTTGTCCAAAGAAGTTTTAAAGATAAGCTTCATTGACCATTGCCATTTGAAATGAATGCATGCAAGGCTATTATGTGGGTATTCCATAGCAAATTGACTTTTGAGAATACAATAAAAATTTTAAATAGTTAAAAGGAAGGTTTGAATTTCATTTGTGACAAATGTGATAAAAAAATGCAAATGGAATCCATGTTTTATGACAAAGATCAACATGTTTTCCAAACTATTATAGCAAGTAGTGTAGTAAATGTAGGTAGTGCAATTAAATGATATCCTTTGTTGAGGTAAAACCTTATATCAAAAGATGGCTAAATTTAATATGACCCCATATGTAGGTATTTCAAAAATCCATAAGTTGAATTATTGGATTACAGAAAATTAGGTTGCACTTCAAACCGTTATTGATTTTCTTGAACAAACTTAACATCAAAACAATGAAGTTGAATTGTAGTACCCTCATGTGATGGTATACCTTTGGTGTGTAAAGTCAAAATTGTAATACCCACACATTTGACAATAGACCCTCACTTTTGTGATTGGTAATGAAAATTATGTTTTAAAAAAAAGGTTGAAAATCAAATTGTGAAAATGAATTCTAACCAGTGTTGGCATGTTTCAAGTTTTCAGTTGGGTTTACATTTAGATTTAAATCCAAGTTTAAAAATTAAACCTAATGGATCTACATGGACCCAAACTTGGCCAAAAACATATTTGGTAATTATATATGGACATGGACCTAGTTTTAGATTCAAACCTGACAAATTTTCACAAATTTGGATTTGACAAAACTAACCTAAAAAGGTATTGAAGTTTTCTTTTTACAAGGTCTAGCTCTGAAGATTAGGTAGGGGATAGGGTCCTATGTATACACAATGTTTAAAGTTTATAGATCTTATGTCTAAGTTTTAAGGTTGTAGAATCATAGGTCCTCTTTAAATTTTAATATATGAAGGCATCTCCAATGGTACCATTAAAAAGACCTTTACACAAATATGTTGGGATGTTTTTCAAGTTGTTCCCTATGAGAACAACTATGGGTGGAGACCATTGTTGCTACTGGATTTTATAACTATTCAAACCCATTTCATTTGGGTTGTAGGTGATTTTTTGAGTTGTATGCTCATATGACTATATCTAGCTTCCCTATGTAGTTTCTTAATTTCTTTTTGGGAACATGTTGAGGATTTTTTTGGGAACTTGGAACCCATTCAAAATTGAAAGGAACACCATACAAACACCATGGGCACTTTTGGGAACATAGTAAACACATTTTGGGAATACCAAAGTCCAAAAAAATCAAAATTATTTGGAAATAAAAATTTGAACCATCCTAATAATAAACATACATTGGCCCTAGTTTAAACCTAGAACTAGAGGTCCTTATAATGGTGGGACCCATGAGACACAAAACTATTGATAATTTTTTTTATTTGACCTTAAAACTAATGGGTTTTAATTTTTGAAAATATTTTAGGGAACCCATAATTAGGGAACTTCAAATGTTTCTAGTTTATTGGAAATATTTAAACATAAACTATATAATAGTGGATTAAATGTTCAAAACAATTAATTTTGTAAAGGGTTACAATCCAAGGTAAAAGATTTTGGACACTATGTGTCCTAGTTTTGGCAATCCATTTTGGGATTCCCAAGAATTTTAAACATTTCCCTATGGGTGACTCCAAGGTATATTAAAAGGAGAGGGTGGTGCCTCTTATCAAGTCCTAGTTGTGTGATTTTAAGTGATTTTAATGTAAGTCCATGACCTAATTTGGTTCCTTTTGCATTAACTACTAGCATTGTCTACATTGTGTAGGTAAATTGACCAAAAGGTGCATGTGAATGTCACTTTATCCTTGTCCCATCTTGGAGTTCCCACACACATTCTTGTTCTAGTGTGTGGAGTTAAAAAACACTCCATGTTTTTCTTTCTTTCCATCACTTTGGGGAGTTACCACCAATCACTTGGCACATGTTTAAGGGTGTCATTCAAGGTCATGTTTTCCATGTATGGGATCTCCATTGTCCTAGGTGTTTTATTGATGGTAAAAGGTTATTTCCACTACCTTGGGCCATGTGTATAATCTTTTAATTGAAAATTGAACTATACAAACATACTTGATATATCAAAATTGGTTAAGTTGGTTTGGGTTTTCATCATGGTCAATTAGTCCATATTCACATTCATACCCACAAAATATGCATTCAATTACAGAATTTAGGTTTGTGTAAAATATAATTCACAAAAAGAACAAATAATAAAAGTGAAGGATGTCACATTATACCAAGAATGTATAAGGTGGTTTTGATTGTTGGGTTCTTGATGTCCTTTTACGGAGGCAAGTTATTGTGTGTGTTCCATTCCACCAAGGTATGCATATCACCTTATTCACTTTTCAAGAACTCAAGGACAAAAACATGTGAGATATATCTGTATTCAATTAACACTTTGTTTTGCTTTCCGTGTTAAACACCATTTTTCCACACTAAATCCAAGTTGGAAAAAGGTGACCTTGAAAGGTTTTGGATCTCTATAGATTAAAACATTGGAGTTCCTTCATGTTTCAAACATAATAAGAAGTGACCCTACAAGAAAAGATGCCCCACATTTGTGAATATACTAAAACCTAAATGCCATCCAACTCTCAATTAGTAATCAATATGAGTTGGAAGTGCAATTCCATACATAAGAATTGAAAGAATAATTATTAAAAATCAATGTGATAAATATTTAATTTTGTGTTCAAGATGGAAGACGGACAAAAAAAAACTTGCAAAACTTGTTTTATCCCTTTTCTAGTCTTGCACATTGTCATTTTGATGGCAAACAAGTTACGATACTTTCACATTTTTGTGAATTCTTATTTTCCATATTAGTGCACAATGTAAACATTACAAGTATTAGATGCATAACCCTCATTAAAAATCAAACAATCATATACATATGTCAAAAAAGAAAAAGAAAAAGAATTTAATTATGGACTAAAATATTAATTATGGAGATTTCTAATTTGGTGATTAAAATAAAAATATTATTGAATTTGAAGCAAAATTTTGGAAACATCTACTTGTTTGGACAAAGTATTAACAATATCTATTGTTTGCATCATACGGTGGCCCCTAAATAAAAGTTTCCCTTCAAAAATTTCAATTTTCAAAATGATAATTTGTTAATTTTGGACTTTTCAAAACTCTTGAATTAACTAAATACATAATAAAAGTTTTAAACTTTAATTTTAAACAAATATCCTTTTTGTTCCATCCTTAATTTTGTATATTTTCATTTTGTTCAACTTAAAACACTTGAATCACATTTATGTAAACATTACAAGTATTAGTGCATGACCTTAATATAAAACCTAAAAGTCCTAAATATACCATAAATAATGTAAATATTATAATTATTAAATGCACAAAATTAATTTAAAACCAAAAAATAATATTCAAATGCCAAAAAAAAAACCCCCCATGAACCTTAATTATGAACAAAAATTTACGCCTCATAAAATTCAAACCCCAAATGAACTGAATGGGTTGTATTGCTCTTGCATTTGAAATTGAGTTGTCTTCATTTTCCGCCAAAAGACCAAAAGAATTTGAACTTCTCTTATAAATGTTTTGAAAGGTGTTTAAATGCTACTTAAATATTCCATGATTTAATTTTAATTAATAGCAAGAGAGTAGCTTGTGAAAACCATTTAATGACATAAATGTGCAGGGCATTTCCATACTTTCATCTCTTCTCATTATAGACTATGTTCCCATCACTTGTTTGGCCAAGAAAAATCAATAAACATATTTGTATTTCATGTACTTAATGTAAGAAAGTCGAGACATAGTATATATTTTAATGGCCAAAAAGTCTCCAATTCCAAACTTTATTAACATTTCATGTAAATACCATCCATGCATACATTCGCATGTTATAATATTCACATTTGGGGTTTCTTGTATATTGTTATATGGGGACAAAATGAAAGCTCAATGATGATTTTTTTTGCAATACCTTCATTTTATTTCCTATTAGCATTGCATTGTAGGCTTGATTTGTTCTTAGACTATACAATAATTAGAAATAATAAGCACAAAGAAAATTTTAGGTACATAGGAGGGTAGGCAAAAAGGGGGATAGTTCAAAACTCTTTATGTAGGTAAGTGGGTAGCGACTACTTAACCCTAAAGTTAGTTTTTCATTAAATAATCCTCAAAATAGTGAAATGAAAATTTGTGAAAATATGAAGTTGACATGTTGAAAATCATCATAGGCTACACTTTGAATAATTTCATTATTCATATCACAATATTATAATAGATGATGGAAAATTATATAATTTTAAATTTAGAAAATGAATTCATTATTTGAAAAAAATAATTATTCATTTTCTCAATGTGGAAACTGACCCTAGGCTATGGTATGTCAACATGTATGGTAGTGTGACAAAAAATCTATGTTTTTGTTGGGGGGGGGGTGGTTTGGGTTTATGATGTTCCCAATGTGTTCCCATCAAGTTCCAAAAAGGTTCCCAATAGGACCACACTTTTAACCCAAGGTTGTCCTTGTTTAACCTACATAGGCATCCCCTTGTGTAATACAAAAGTCTATGTTGAGGAGAATGTAAAGTTTCAATTTCTTTTTTGATGAGCCAATCAAAATGACTCATAAATAAAAATAAAAATAAACAGGAATTAAAAAAAACTTGGGAATATCTCATCTAATCAATAAAAAGATGAATAAATGCCCTCAACAATGACTCATGTCAAGAATAAATACATCATTCATTGCAACCAAAGAAGAAGGTTGTCTTCCATGTCTAGAATGGGTGAGCTAGGAGCTTATCTATGCCCATTGTCCCTATAAGCTACAAGCTATAGAAAGGTGATAGGTAGACACTTTACATACTAAGGGCATGTGGGGAGAATTACAATATAAGGGTAAATGTAAGCTATCCATCCATCTATCAAGTGTACCCTCAAACAAGGTTCCAATTCATGAGTGGTCGATGAGATTGTTCAAGAAGAGGACTTATTAGGGGACCCATCATTTCATGCTTTCTGTTATGAGGAGTTGAAATCAAGGGTTTAGCGTTATGCTTCATGGAAATACACACAAGGGAAAGCTTGGTAAATACCTTGCAAAATAATACTCATTTCCACTATTGCTATTACCTCAACTACTTTCTTGGGGAGTTGGGCAATAATTATTTCATCCTTGGTCTCTTAGTTTTTATTTGATTGTCAACCTTTTTTTAGTTGGATACTCTAGTTCACATCTATTATGGTTCCCTCCCTTTCCGATTGCAATTGAAGATAGTGTGTGATTTCCTTGTGCTTAGTGAATCTCAAACACATTATCAATAAAAAAAATTTGAATGATTTCAAGATCCCATATTAGAAATGTTTGCACCAACACAACTTTTCTACCATTAATTTTTAGTGGGATATTTGATGTCCATCAAACTTGAATCCTTGCATCTTGAGCCTTGGCTTTAATGCCTAGTTCATTTGTTTGACTAATCTTACCAATGTTTCACCTATTTTCAACAATATTTTCCTATGTGAAAATAGGATCCAAGTCAAATTCATAAGGGTTCCTACTTTCAGTCCTAACCACTTACTTTTGACAAAAAAGGTTTCAATTGTTGCTCCAAAAGATGTAAACCTTTGCAATCCTAAGTCAAGCTTTAGCTATGGGGGTTGGTTGCCTCTTTGCTCCCATTCCTTCCAAACCTGTCACTAATGACTACCAACTCAAATGTTTTTATCATGGTTGATAGTTGAAAGACGTTTGCTACTTTCTTCTTGAACATGGTGATTCACCAAATTTCACCTAGGCTAGATAATGAACCATGACAAATCTTGCCTTGCTTATATAGATAGATAACCGTGACATTTTCCTTACATCTTTCTTTTTCCCCTCCGTTGATCTCCATTTCCTTGTTTTACTCCCCTTTTCTTCCTCGGAATATAAAAGTCTTTGCACGTTCACACCATCTTTCTTTACTGACTCTATTACATTAACTAACTGTATGTTACACAAATTTAGAAGGGTGAACTCAAATTTACGCCAATTAATTAATTATACTCCATTTTACTGCTTGCTAATGGAGTATAATTAATTAATTAGTGTAATTTTTTTGTTAACCCAACTTACTTATTAACAGCCCTCATGACATACACAAATAGTTTATTGTTTTTAGGCAACAAAATCTAAACTTATAACAAAATTATTCTGTTTAGGCAAAAGAATCCACACCTAATCTGAGAGAGGTAGTATGTACCTCATGGAACCTGATCTTCACTAGTTTGTAAGATCTCTGCTAACTGATCTTGAGCCATCTTGAGCAACTCCAAATTCTAGTAGTTATTGGATGGCACACCTTCACACATGTCCTAGCAAATCCTCAAAATCATGATCTATTATAATAATAATATTATTATTTTTATTATTATGTACATCTTTTGGTGGGTCTTTTGAAGGATAACTTCTGGTTTCACTTAGTGTTGTAATGAGGGGAATTTTTAAAAAAAATGTAGATTTAAGTAGTGAGATTAAAGTTATCTGTAAAGTCAGGCGATTAGGGGGTGAGACCAGCCAGTTTCGGCATAATAGGGCATCAAATGTGTAACTACTGGGAATGAAATTTTACAAAAAAACGAAATAACTGAGACCCAAACTAGTTTTTTTCCAACCAATTTTGGTGGTAAACTGAGTTTCATACCCTCTTTCCTTTTTCCTTAGCTCCTACTTGTACAACTACTATGATTACTCTCAAACCTTGTGCATTAAATGCTGAGTTTCAGCATTTCACTTCATACTGAGAGAGTTCATTAAAATTTCCTTACTTTGTGGATACCACTGAAGAGAGGGGATAGGGGGTGAAAAAGAGGCAAAAGAAGCATCTTAAGGCAAAAGAAGCATTTTAAGGCAAAAGAAGCATCTTAAGGCAAAAGAAGCATTATGGAAATTTCAAATATTTCACCATGCAAAAAATATAAATCTTCCAAAAACAAGTCCTCCAAAAGAAAGAAATCCAAAATCTTTCAAGATATCATACTATACTCTAGAGTCTATAATGAATCTGAACACAATATCCTTGCCTTGGTAGGCAACGCCAACAAATGCATGCGGGGCGGGGATCACCCCTCAAAAGATTTAGCCAAATCTGACCATAAACCAAATGTGAAGTACAAATCTTTGATCAAACCTTTTATATTACCTACCTAAATGGCTGCACATAATTTTTTTATAAAAAAAAATTGTCATTTTTATTAATTTTTATTCTCACTTCTGGCAATTTTAAATTGGTGTTGGGTGGTTCTTTGAATTTTTGAAGAGCACAACAAACCTAAATCTTGGGCTTTTTAATTTCAATTTTTTTCCAAAAATCAAAGAACCATCTGTCATGGTTATTTCAAAAACCTCAAAGGATCAACAATACATACTCAGGTTGATAACCAATGGGTATCTATCCCTCATTTTAAGAGCTGCCCAACACCGATTTAAACCATCCAAGATGTCTACAAAAACCATTTTTTTTAATTTTTAAAATTTTGTTTATTTGGTGAGATTTCGCCGCTTAAAAAGGGTGGTTTTGGATTGATGGTGGGATTGATGGGGAGTTTGGAATTTGGGTGTTTGCACTAGAACTAATTAGGTTAATGTGGTTAGTGTTGGGTGGGTACTATAAATCGCACCAAACCTAACTACAAGAAGAGAATGTGGATTTTGAAAAACCTTGCCTATGATCAATAGATTGTGGGAACAAATCTAGGTGCCCATGTTGCTACATTATGTATGTATGTAACATTTTGGACCATGGTGCAATGGGTATTGCAATGCTCTTGCAACACCTCCAACATAGGTATTCCACAAAGGTGTGAGTCACACTTTGTGGCCTTGCCATTTACATTAAAAAGTATCTTAAGGAGAATTTTTTTTTATGGAAATTCAAATATTTCACCATGCAAAAATATAATCTTTAGAAAAAAAATCCTCTAAAAGAAACCAAAATCCTTCAAGATATTAAAAAATACTGCTATTTTTCAAAAAACAAAATCGCCAAACTTTCAAAACTACCAATGTTGGTTGATTATTGAATTTTTTTTCATAATTGTTGGGTAGGTTTAAATATAATTTTTGTGTGAGGTGGTTAGGTTTATCAATATTGATTTTTATTAATGCTATAATTAGGTTATCAATCTATATTTTTTTTGTAATAACCAAGATTTTTGATGATGCAATACCAACCAATTAGGTTATAATATCGCATCATTATTGGTCCCAAAATTGAAGAAAAAATCGTTGGATATCTAATACATGGTTCAAGTAAGTACCCAAAAATATAGAATGGTGCTCTAAAAAAAAATTACTTTCATATTTAACTTGTAGCCAATTTGGCTAAATCTTCCTATTGGATGATCACCACTTTGACTATAACAAATAATTAAAATTTTGAAAAAAAGAACCATTGCTACCAGGCTCTGAAAGGTGGGTATACCTAATAAGACTGGTGAGTTTCATATCTAGTATGTAGCCAAATTTGGCTAAATCATGTGATAGGATGACTGCAAATTCAAAAAAAATTGTGAAAAAAATAAAATTGCTACCCAGGCTCTGTAAATAAAGGTGGCACACCTAAGACTGGTCAATTTTAATATCTAGAATATAGCCAAATATGGCTAAATCATCCGATGGATGGTCGCCACTTCAAGGAAAAAAGAAAAAAAAACCAATTGGTACCCAGGCTCTCTTCTGATACTGGTAAGTTTTCATATCTAGAATGCAGCCAAATCTGGCTAAACCATCTGATGGATGATCGCCACTTCAGCTACCTCACAAAATTGCTAAATTAAATTAAAATTATTGAATCTAAAAAGATTAAAATAAAATTATTTTTTAAAAATTAAAAAATTAAAACAAAAATTAATAATCTTTTAAAAGAACCCCTACTGATAGATTACCATGCACAGGCCTGGTGGTTTAGGGTTTAGGGTTTTTAGGGTTATCACTGGTTTCCAATTTGAGAGCTGCTGGAGGATAGATGGATGGCATCATGGAAGCACCAGCAGCAGCACCAGCAGCAGCTCTGTAATAAGAGTAATGTTAGCGGTAATGTTGTAGAACTCGCTAGCTGATCACTTGCTGAGGCACAAGTGGGGACGAGCCGTGAGCAGGCCGGCAGCAGCAGCACCACCACCACAAGCAGCAGTACGAACGAACGAACGAACGAAGTGGGCGCCCTTCTCAAAATGGCGGCTGGACAAGAAGCGTGTCGGCAATAAAGAAATGGGAATCCTTCATCAATGAAAACCGTCGACATGGGACACGCACCCATTGTTATTATTATTATTATTATCCTGCTGCTGCTGCTGGCTGCTGGGCTGCCTGTCAGCTCTTCATAGCATCGTATTTCATTTATTACAATACTAACTAGCTGCTACAAGCCCAGCTACGTCTCGCCTCCTACAGCGCAATTCATCAACTCAACTTCCCTCCCTAGTCTGCGGCTCTACCGCTTAATCCTCCCAATTCCCAAGATGGGTTCAGTTATTATTCCTCGCCCCTTCCTTCTTGCCTTCCTTCCTTTCCTCTGCTGCCGCCTGCATTTGTCCCCAGAACAAATTTCGCTGTGCAGTAAGTAATACTGCCCCGCAGACACCGGCCATGTACTTTTGACTGAGCAACACGTACTAAAAGTCAGTCAGTTGTAGTCTTAGAATTTTCTTGAAAAAAAAAAAACAAAGACCAGCTTGGGATTCCCGCGTGCCTTGTTGTTGTTGATTGTTGGAGAAAACCGTTCCATTTACACTCCCGGAAGGAAGGAAAGAAAGAAAGGTATTTTCTCTTCTAGTGCAAAGACGAGCGGCCAGAGCAGTCGTGACGGAGAAGAAGAGTAGGGTCCTCGTTCACATGGTTTAGGGTTTAGGGTTTAAACCCACCTGCTACTAAACCCTAAACCTGCCATTTGCAAAGTGGGCTGTTGTACCCTTCTTCTTTTTTCCCCCAAATTCTTTTTTTTTCTTCAAAATGAAGTGATCACAATCAGGGTTTTTTGGGGTTCAATTTTGTCATATTAAAAAATTGGATCCCCCCCCTCCCCCCACCAAATGAGCAAACCTTACTTGAATTTGCACTAAATGACAAATTCCAATAATTTCCCAATTTTTTTGGATTAAACAACATGACAATTTTTGTTGAATTTTTTTATCCAAGAAATTTCGACCGTTAAAAAAACCTATTGAAGTGATCACAACTGGGGTTTTTTGTATAACTAAAAATTGGTTTCTTTTTTCTCCCCAAAAAAAGAGCAAAATTAGTTGAATTTTGCATTAAAAGAGAAAATTTCCAATAATTTCCCATTTTTCTGGACTAGAAAAAACGACAAATTTGAATTCATAATGATGTAATCACAATCGGGGTTTTTTAATTCAATTTTTTCATATATAAAAAATTGGCTATTTTGCTTTCCCAAAAAATTGAACAAACTTAGTTGAATTTGCACTAAAAGAAAAATTCCAATAGTTTCCCAATTTTTTGCATTAAAAAAAAAACGACAAAATTTGTTGAATTCAAAATGAAATGATCACAATCAGGGTTTCTCTGGGTTCAATTTTTTCATATAAAAATAATGGATTTTTTTGTTTTCCCCAAAAATGAGCAAACTTAGTTGAATTTGCACTAAAAGAAAAATTCCAATAATTTCCCAATTTTTTGGATTAAAAATAACAACAAAATTTGACCAACCACAATTTTTATTAGTCATTACTTACAACAAATTTTGTAATATTTTGACAATCTTTTTTGAGAAAATACTGGAAATTTTTAATTTTTTTTCCTAGTGTAAAGTGGACTTACATAATAAAGGGGTTAAACAAGAGAAGCCAAAGAGTGATATGTAATCAAATGAGTTAGACCCCCAAAATTGGACATGAACTGCTTCTACTACAAAATATTATTAAGACCCAATTTCAGGTGTTTGTTTTTAGGGTTTAGGAATTTTTTGAGTGAGGTAGTCCCAATTCCCTTGCTTGGTTTTACAACATTTTAAGTGCTAGTTGAAAAAAATTCGAAAATTTTTGGGAAACTTATGGATTTTTATTTTCCCCTAGTGTAAGTAAGTAGAACTAATTTTGCTAGATATTTGAAAATAATAATAATAATAATATTATTATTATTATATATATTAAAAAAACAGCTTATTTGTTACGTCCCAAAAAGGTCAAAAATTAAGTAACTTATTTGAACTTATTATTTCTGGTGGGTCCATTGTAAAACAGACTCTCTCCTTTTGGAAATTAACAAAATCCACGTTCATTAATTCCACAAGATCTTGGAGTACTATGACACACACATCAAGGGAGGAGGGGAGGGGGTGGCCTTTTATGGTCACTTTTCTTTAAGTCCCCCACAAGAGTGTGAAAAGGTCCAAGTGACAAAAAAAAAAGTATCTTCTTACGTACACAAGTGTGAAAAACCCCAAGTGCAAAAATGCTTTTTTTTTAACAACCTCCACAATAGTAAAAAAGCTCCACATGAAAAAACAATTTCTTACCTCCACAAGTGTGAAAAAGCCCCAGGTGAAAAAAACGGATTAAAAACCCCCCCCCCATAAGTGTGAAAAAACCCCACGTGAAAAAACCGGTTTTACCCCCCCC
>Ga0209208_10002464_pt1 | contig 26522 bp, 19 predicted proteins | sample S1TSphfallax_3_FD_187694 | JGI IMG/M metagenome (GOLD analysis project Ga0209208, IMG submission 187694) | Host-associated microbial communities from peat moss isolated from Minnesota, USA - S1T2_Fd - Sphagnum fallax MG (SPAdes) (version 2) | ecosystem: Host-associated > Plants > Peat moss >...
CCCCCCCCTAGCACTATGTTTTCTTCACCCAAAAACTAGTTGCGCAAGCTTCAATTTGTACTTACAAGGTCTTGGAACAAAAACAAATTTCATTAACATTGAAATTAGTTTTGAAGGACTATAGTCTTTAACAAACACATTTATTGGAAATCACAATTGATTGAAAACCAATTGATGAATTATTACATCATGCATGTCCAACATTTTAACTAACCTTAAATATTTAGAACTTGGAATGAAAATTCACTTCTCCCAACTAATATGACCATCACAAGTGTTATGTTAGGCTTTGACAACTAGGGCTTACATTAAATGGGCTTTGAAGGAGAGTGTAGAAAACATAATTTGAAAACTTTGTCCTTTTCAAGTTCCTTTGTCATTATGAGAGGATGTTTAAGGCATTCCTAAACTGCATTATCCATTTTGTTGTACTTGGAACTTGTTTAGACTCTTTTGGGGTTTTTAAAGTTTCCACCTTTGATGATTCCAATGCAACTAAACCGCTTAGACCCCATCCCATTCATAACTTTGACCTTTTTCACAAGTACTCAAACTATTACCTCCCATCCCATTTAAAACTTTTTTTATCCTCACATTCAAACCATGTCACAAGTTCCTAGACATCCTATGCAAAAATGTTGCCACCATTGGCACAAGTTGCTTATTGATCATATGCTTATAACTCCTTGGCTAGATCCCATTTCCAAAGTTTCTTGCTTCCTAACCATGAACACATCTAGTAAATGCTTCTTTAACTCCCTTCCACAAATTCAAACCATCCCCCACATCAAACCCTAAACCATCCTTGAATGTTCAAACTTCCTTGTCAAATGTTTGTCCATTTGCCACCTTTAAAAATTTTGGAAATTTGAACCTCCATCTTGTTCGAAATCCCACCACCATGACAATGTAAATGAAAAGTGGACACTCATCCACCTTTTCATCCATGTGAATTTGAAATAATCAAAACATCAATTTATTGAATTTTCCTAGCTCTAAAACATTTTTATAATTGTCTTTGGCCTACATGCAATCCACAAATTAGATCATTTTGGATCAAAAAATTGTTGATAGCACACATACATATTTAATACATATTCTAAGTCAATCAAAGAAAGAAAATTAATTTCATTTGTAAAAAAAACTCAAATTATTTAAATGCAAGCCAAACTATCTATTTCAAATTTCATTATCTAGAGTAGTCACTTATGGGGGAATGAGTTTTGAAACTTTTTAAAAATATGTTCATTATGTCATTGGAAATAACAAAATCTAATACATAAAAAAGTTTTAAAAAAAATGGTTACATCAATATTGCATTGCTTTTGCAGGTTCAAATGTTGATGAAGTAATTTCATAATACTTTGAACATTAGGATTGTAACATATTTGGAATGACTTTGTGTAAAAAGATTTCAAGTTTGAACTTTTAAAAAAAAATTGTTATAAATTTTACAAAATTAAGTAGTGGTTAGAACTACTTGCATACACACTAAAATTGTTAGACCCCTAGGAAAGTTATTGGGCCAATTTTATTCTTTAATCATTCGTTGAAATGGTTCCTAATGGTATCACTAGAATGGGTTTCCTGTTAAGCAAAAAGAAAAAGAGGGTACATTCACAAAATAATGAACCATAGGACACATAACCACTCCTTAGGAAAATGTCTTTAAAATTGTGTAAAAAATCCAAGTTTCATGAATGCCAAAAAAATTCAATACACATGTTGATATTTTAGTTTATTACCAAGTTCTAAAGGGGCAAATGATGTCATTAATTTTAATAGGGCCAAAAGGACCTTTAAATCCCTTTAACCAGTCCTTTCACTACTTAAAAGTTGTTTAATTGATGTGGAGTATGGTAAACCCTAAATCTAAACCTTGTTCATTAATTTTGTTCCATGAAATCATAGGTTTATTGAGAAACTGATGCATGTCCAGATGACACTATTGTTCAAACAAGTCATCAATTCTGTTTTGTGAGTTTTTCTCTTTGCTGGAGGGTGGGTTTTCCTCTTTCTTTTTTTTTGAGGCAGATTTGAGATATGCAGTTCCTCATTATAGGGTCATCTCCGTATTCTTTTTAAATCATGGGTACTTATGAATATAATTTATTTCTGTAAAAATATGCACCACCATTGGCATTTGAAGATTTGATCTGTCCAGTATATATATTTTTAGTAGATATGAAGATTCACAGTATATTTGTTAGGGAACCTTGTGAAAAATTCAGTGATGAATTGTGTGCTAGATTAAAGAAACAGTTGGTGGATGATTTATATCTGGCAAAGTTCGACATGTTTGGGAACCACTAGGCGTTTGGAAGAATGCTGTCATCTTTAAAAGTTTCAGCTTATGGAAGGACTGTTCTTAAAGGTTGTACAATTGTTTTAGACATATTGAAGCTTTCAGAGGACAAGCTGCATGTGTGTATACAGAAGGTGAATACCCAATTCTCTGGTGGTGCCTGAACCTAACCCATAACGTTGTTTCACTTTTGCTATGGGCTTCCTATTTGTTTCTAAGCATTTTTACATAATCAAACCAAACCTAGGCTGTCAAGGACTGGGTGAGACAAACTTTCAATCACCAAAGTAGAATTGTTTGTGCCTAACATTGAAGAAAATGAACTAGTCTGTAGTGTGTTGTTTGAAAAGAAGAGGCGCCTATTTTTCTCCTTAAAATGTCTTCTTTTTGTCTGCTCTTACAGGAGGTCCTTTTCAGCAAGGGAAATCTTGACCCAATTTGCAGGATGCTTGTGTTAATCAAGGCCTGAATCCTCTTTGCTTGCACGTCATTGTGGCATTGATCACAACTCTGTTCGATGGGTGTTTTGGTCAACACCAGCACGAACTCCATCCCGCTGGCACTACTCATGGTTCTTCATATGGGTGCCATGGTGGCCACTATGGTGGCTGTCCATAGAACATGAAATTGTCTTTGTAGCCATCCTGAGAATTACAGTAGGCAGTGGTTAGATGGAAAAAATGTGCTCCGAATGTGAGGAAATCGTTTCTTGATGTGTTGATTAGGTTCTCGGTTTGGGTTCAAGCTGGAGGAGGAGCTGAAGAACACAGGCTCTTGTGAACAAGTAAAGGAAGCTTTAGCAACTAAACTCAGTCATGGATGTATTGGCCATGAGGTAATCAACTTTTTGCCAGTGTATGAACCTTTAACCAACCTAACCATAGGTATTCTTCCTATGTGTATGACTGTCAAAAGATGTTTGTTTCTTAATCATCTTATAGTGAGCTAATGTTGTGAAGAATTATGTGATTTCAAGCAATTTTTTAGTTGATAAGATGGGATTTGTGCCTCCCAAAACAAAGCTCATTTAGTTTGTGGTTGAATTATATGGGGCTATAGGTTGATTTGATGTTGATGGGGAAGAAGCCTAGTGAGGCAATGTGCTGGTTTGAACAATTGGAGCTTTCCCAGTAATTTTCACTGCTTGTGTGAAGGACTCCAACCCTCCTCTTTTGGGCGACAATGGAAGGTGGCCACAAGAGAGTCTGAAGTGCCTGGCATTAGGTGTTTTTGGTCCCTTAGCCCAAGTGTTGTGCACCATTTCTTTGGAAATGTGCAGTTAATTTCAAGCAATTTTCCTTTTTCCAGATCATATTCACTGTGGGTCCAATCTTGAATGCTTATTAAGTTGTATTTATGATGAAGGCTGCTATGATTATGAATTATCTACTGGAAATGGTGGTCTTAGATTATGTGTTGACTATACGCAAGCAACTGGAGAGGTTCTAGCTGAACTTGAGGGTTCACAATTGAGGGTGGGTGTTATCGTGGGCCTGCATTGCAGTGGGAATGTAATTTTGTTTTGTTTTGTTACCCACTAGGATAAGGTGTTTCAGAGCAAGAAGCATGTCATGTCAGGTGTGAAAGCTTGTAGAGTTTGGTCATTCATATCCGTCATGCTAGTAGTCCTGATTGTTTATAGGGCATGTTTTACTATGTTGCTGTGTGTAAGGAGTAGTGATAGATGTACTCAGGCTTAATTGTGGGCAATCACAGATGGAGGAAAGGAGGCCATGTTTTTCAAGTGCTTTATTTCTTCCCTTTCGGCATCACACACATCCTTAGAAGAAAGGCTTGGTCAGCACACTTTTCTTCAACTGTTGCTCTTTAATTCAAATCAAGTGGCTGTATTATCACATCCTAATGCACTAATGATGCCATCACCCATGAGATGCTGAATCAAAAAGTCATTGCAGATGCCTGTTTCTGATTTTCTGACATTATCATCAAGGACTCACTGAAGCTGAAGTCAGTTGATGCCAAAAATGTAAGTGATGTTCTTCCTCCTTTGCTAGCTTATCAAGCTATTAGCTATTATCCTTTGAATGAGGACTGCAGGTCTTCCTGGTCTCTTCTAGCAAAGCAGTCTTTGAGTTGACATTTTCATACATTTTCTTAATATTGCCTTTCAAGGTTTTGATTTGTCCAATCATGCCCCTTAAATGTGTTTATAATTGGGTTACATTTGTGCATCTTGCAGGTTTTGCAGCTGCATGCAGCAGCAGAGTAGTTCACAGAGGTGACAAAGTTGTTATCTCAAAATGATGTGGGAACAGGGAGGCAAGAGCACATGCCTGTCAATGGTCACAAGCGAGTCCAACCTGGTAATTTTTATAACATTCATATTGTTGTTTTTTAGCAATTCTTTTTCAAGAGTATCATGCCTTCACAATTCATATTTGTTGCTTTTTGAAAACAAAGAGGGATGGGGGAGTAGGTATACAAGGTTTGGTGTTGTCTATGGATGATGTTTTGTTAGGTGCCAACACATGGAATTGAAATGTAGATTTTGCTATCAGATTTTGGAGCATGGAATTCAGTCTACTTGAGGTACTTGAAGCCATGATTGCAAAAATCAAAATCTTACATTAGTTATTTGTCATGCTGTTTCATTATTTTATACACCCTAAAATGGAAGTTGAAAAGAAGTATATGGAAACTAATAGGCTGTTTAATTTTTCTCATATTTTCAAATAGACAAAATCTTTTGGTGTTCCATATTGTTCACAACAATCCTTCACTTTTCAAGTTGTTACATTTAAAAATAGTTATGTCTTATGGTGTTTTGTATTTACTAAAACTATTGGAAGTCCAAAAGGTTTAAGATTTTATATATGAGCACAATACATATGCTCAATTTTTGAATGCAAGCATGGCTGTAAGTCAATTGAAGTGTTGTGGTAATAGTAGCAGCAACTTGGAGAAGAAGATGGTGGTATGATTGTTATCTTCTTTCTTTTTCCGTTGTTGTAAGATTTTGGGAATTGTAATCTACATGTTTTCTTTCATATAGACCTTTGCTTGTAGGTGCAAAGGGTGTCAATTTTGGTTATGTTGTTGGGTCCAAACCCCACCATTATGTCGAAAGTTTAAAGTTTTCTATAGATTTGCTTTACCTCATTTTAAGTAGTCTTAAGCAAGGGACAAAGTGATGCACAATTTGCTTTTGATCATGTCTGGATTGAAATGCTAGTTAGTCCTATAGTTGTTACATTGATCATGGTTGAAGAGATCAATCTTGTTGAGAAATTGGTGTTGGAATTGAGTTTGATTTGTTTTGAGGTGTTTGATTGGAACATTTGACAAGGACACAATCAGAAGATGTGAATTTTGTTGATAAAACAAAAGTGTTTCAAACTAATGAAATTGTAGTCATAGTACAAATCTTTGAGGAGTTAAGTCAGCTTTAACCAAAAGGAGCAAGTTCAGATGTTAAAGATGGTGTGAAGCTTGAAAAAAGAAAAGATGTGCAATTGATAGCAATAAGAAAAAAGTTTCATTTAAAAATAGTTTACATATCAAATCCAAGAATTTGTAAAATTAAAATGCAAACATATCACAATTTTAAATAATTAAAAAAATTAAATATCAAAGTTTCGCAAATCAGAAATTATATACCAAAATATTGAATGACAAGGAATGAATGCAAGAAATAGACATTATAGACCTTAATATAAGAAATTAAAAATTCATTATAATTATATGCATACTTTTTGGATGAATTTTGATTATTTCAGACGTGTATAGTAAAGATGTGAAATTGATAATAGTAATAGTTTTTTTGTCATTTAAATAGTATTTTACATATCAAATCCAAGAATTTGTAGAATTAAAATGGAAATATATCACAATTTGCAATAATTAAATAATCAAAATTTCAAAATACATATAGTAGAGAATTCAAATTGATAGAAAGAAGGAATCTACATGTATAAAACCTAGCATGCATCATCATTATACGTCTTCAAATATATTATTAAAGTACTAGTAGTAATTTTTTGGGAAAACCAAGCCTTATACCAGTACCAGACTGGTATGGACCAGAAATAATATGAACCTAATACCAGGTTTATACCTACCTCATATGAGGCCAATACTAGTCTAATACCGCGAGGCGGCCAAAATGAAAGTTATTATTGATCCAATACCAGTACCAGGCTGGTATGAAAGTACTCAACTCCAGTACCCAACTGGTATGTGAAAAAGGACATACCAGTGCAACACTGGCTCGGAGCTCCCAGCCATCATCAATGCACCATACAAATCTGCAAAGGCGACAGGCTGCTTGCAAGGTGTGGCAATGGGTTTTTTGGTCAATTCATGTAGCCAATGTGGTGATCATCCATAGGAAAAAATTATGTGATAATTGGGTATAAACAAGATATGAAAATTTGAAGATTCAAGTATCAATTTATATCTTTGACTACCTACTGGCAACAAATATAGAACTTTAAACAAATATTATCAAAATTTTCCCAATTGTAACTGATAAGTTTTTAGAACAAATAAGCCCTAAACCTAAATTCACTTCATTTTTGCATTTTGGCATTTCACGAGGCGGTGGACTTTCTCCAGTTTAGAAAGGCTCAGGAGTCAGTGTGGACACTAAGTTCTTAGGTTTGGGAAGTGCAGGTCATGGGCGGCTGGGGGTAATGTTTTTATCCTCATGTCATTTGCATAACCGATACCTATATGTACATGAAGGGTGCACCAGGGACTCCTGTCCAGAGCTCTTGACTGTGTATTTGGGGTCTTTCCCTGTATAGTGTTGTTCCCATTCCTCAGACAATGGAACCCCTTTTTGGACTTGCCCTTCCCTCACACAAAACATGTGTGATTTCCCATGTAGTATATAGTACACAAATATCTGCCCAAAATGTTAACGTGCTCGGCTATCTTTTCTTAATGGGGAAATTGGGTTTATGTGTTAAAAGGAGTAACTAAAATGATGCAATCCTGCAAAATTATATTGATTAACACACAGTAGATTTGGGAAATGTACAAATGAAAAAGGAAAAGGGAGAAATTACAGGACATCAAGTTAGCTCAAAATGGATGTCAAAATCTCACGATGTCTAAAACTCACCGCCTGTAATAGGTTGGTCATATGTTTCCATGTCAAAAATCCCTGCAATAAGTCACGCCATGGAGATGGGAGGTGTGTCCTGAAGAGGTGGGAGTCAAAAAGTAGCTAGGCTTCCAGATAGCCTGACTTGAGGTGGAAGATCCTTCATCATTTGCAATGTGATTGAAATGTTTTGACAAAGAAAAGTAACAAAGACTAAAAGCTTTAGATGTTGTTGGTCCTAAAGGTCAGTTTTCACTAGTCTATTTCCAGTTAAAGTGCTTTTTCAGGTTTGTCGTTTTGTGTTGTAAAATGTAAAGCCTCATGATTCTTTTGTTTTCTTGTATTTGGAACATAAGATGCCAAGGTAATTGCTAGCTCCCTAGATCGTGGGAACCATATCAGCAGGCTTTTCTTGAACAGCTAAAATTTTATTTTATTTTATTTTTTCTTTTTCTGCAATTTTTCCCATTCCTAACTCAAATGAGAACAAACAAAATAAAAAAACCTCTGGTTTCGGTTATCCCAAAACGTCTAAGAATCCATGATCACAACAGAATCAGCTTAAAAAAAAACAAAAAAATTTGAAGGTTATTTGATTTGGTTTTCATTTTTTAAGAACTGGGACCATTTTATATCAAAGTCAATTCTTCTCATTTTTGACAACTGTGATTATTATTGAAGAATCACTTTGAGAAGTTGCTGGGAGTGATTCTTCAATTTAATAATCACAGTTATCAAAAATGATTCTGGGATGCTGAATATCACAATAATTTAATGGTCACCCTTTTCATCATCGACTGGGATGCTGAATATGACTCAGTTGTGGATGAGCCTCAACTGAGTTAATATCTGGTTTCACCTTGGTAATGCATTCTGTAAGAAGTAGGTCCTACATGTACAGGTAGATGCATACAAAATAGGCGAGTAAGAGGTAAGTACAGTAAACTCTCTCTAAACTAATATCTTTAGGACCGACCGGAAGATATTAGTTTATGGAGGATATTAGTTTACACAAATTATATGGGGTAACAAAAATCATTCCAGAACTTGCCAGAGCAGCATGGAGGTTAGTAGAAGGTCATGGATCATTGGGGAAGGTAACGGAATCTTGTGGAGCTTGGTGGAGGATCAAAGAAGCATGTAGAAAATCATATGAAATGAGTGGTAGAAATCTTGGCAGAAAGTGAGGTTGTGGAAAGCTGCACTCTGCGTACTCTCAGAATACCCTTTTTTTGGTGCCATATGTATGATGTATTAGTTTATAAAATGCTGTGGGACCGGAAAAATATATTGAATATCAGTTTATGGAGAATTATTAAATTAAGTATGAGGCCCGCCACGGGCCTGTGCCCGCATATTAGTTTAGAGAGAATATTAGTTTACACAGTATTAGTTTAGAGAGAGTTTACTGTAGATGGTTTATACACAGGTAGGGCTTTTTTCAATATCAACCTACTAACAACCAGTAAGTGAGTTTTTAGTAGGTTGGTAGAAAAAAGCGACTGAGATAACCACCTTGGTTAAGTAGGGAACTGGAGCCCAACAGAAAACTATTTCCTGTCCACTTACCATCCATCCTTCATGGTGGGCTCGTGGATGCTGGTTCATTTTGGCGGCCCTTTGGTGACCAAATAGTCCCTGTTAGTCAGAGTTCGCGATGTTGCCATTAGGATGAACAGAATCCGTTGAGTGCGGAACTATGGCAACCCCTTGCATGTAGTTGCAGGTGTCCATTTTAGCTCTGAGAATTTTCTTGAGAAAGGTGAGCGCACTAGAGAGCCCGCCTTCCATGCGGCAATGCATTGAAGACATGCGAAATATAAAAACGTGAGCACCAGACTCATTACATTTTGAAAAAGCTGCATGGCTTTCGGGCCTTGACTTAGTAGCTGCTGCTGAGGTTCTGTTTTCTCTGAGCTTTGCAGGGCCCTGTTACAGTTAAAGATCATTCACAGATATGAGCAGCTGAATGGTCATCATGATGACTCTCTTGGCGCATGCATTGTGCTTACAAAACATATGTAGGAAGCACTAAAAATTCCAGGGCATAAAATATTGAGTTCTTATCTGATACTTGCTACAGTAAAAAAGATGAGTGCAAATTGTCTGATACTCACATGCATGTGCTGGTTTGCTCACAAAAAAGTATTAAGTGGGTTCCCATACTTAGGTGGGCCAGCTTCCTCCGCTCTCTATTGGAATATATGATTGTATTACATTATAATATATATTGCAAAATGAATTAATCTCTCCTCCCAACCTTAGAAGCTTTTAAATAGCTTCACCCCCGAGGTCATATCTCTTTAGGAGAGTTAAAAACTCTTTATAACTGAAGGTTGCACCTCTTAATAACCTACAAATTGATTACATAATTCCAACACTCCCTCTTAACAAAAACATGAGTAATTTTCCAATCTTACAGCTATATGGTCTAACACTCTCTACTCAGCCAATTGTTTGATCATTGAATACTCCCCCTCTAGCTACAACTACTTGGGGATTAATGACCAAAGATTCAATAAGTCCAAGAGTTGAACAACACTTGACATGTTTAGGCTGGGGAAGGGCTTTAGTAAGTAAATCAACCGACATATCATTGGTGAGGCAATATTTTATGACAATTTCTTGCTTTTTATTTTTTCATGTAAAAAATGGTAATGAAGTTCAATATGTTTGGTGTGATTATGAAAACAAGGGTTCTTAGTTAATAAAACGTAAGATTGGTTATTACAATGTAATAAAATAGGTTGAGGCATTGCTGTAGGAGTTGGGGCCAGATCTTGAAGGAGTTGTTTTAGCCAAACCGCCTCTTCCACCTCTTTATTAGCTAAAGTGATTGCAATATACTTACTTTTAGTTGAAGACAAACCATAGTCATTTGCTTGTAACATTGCCAAAAGATTGCTTCACCTCCTAGTAGAAAAACATAACCAGATGTGAACTTCCGAGTATTGGCATCACTAACCCAATTTGTGTTGATATAACTTTGCAACCATAAATTGTTAAAAAATGAGTAGGTCAATCCTGTGTGGATCAAGTATATTGTAACTAGCGCAAGATTCTCTTAACAACAATGACTTGGACCGGGATTGGACATAAATTGAGCACAATGGCCCAATGGATATGACAAATTCAAGAATGTAGTTGTTGCTAAATAAATCAAGTGCCCTATAACATTAGCATAGGGAACATCTTTCATAAAATTTTGGTCGGTAGAAGAAGCTGGATTCATGTCTTTTGTGAGTTTAACAATAAGGGGTATTAATAGGTTTACAATCTGCCATGTTAAATTTTGCAAGGATATCTAAAATGTATTTTTCTTGGGACAACTTGATAAATTTAGTAAAGTGGTCCCAAATTATTTAAATTACAAGACAATATGAAATGTCCATTTGTCAATCATTGCAAAATTTTCATTTAATTTAGTTTTACAATGTTCTAAATATTGAAGATCACATGAGACAATCACCAAGTCATCCACATATAAACTTAAGACTACAAGTGCTTGATTATTCACTTGCCATATCACTAACACACTTTTGGTAATCGAGTTTAAAGCCTGGGAAAGACACTTAGTGTAAAGTTTGGGATTTACATGCATCAAATGACCATTTTGGGGGGCATTAGTTAATTGGCCAATTTATTTTTTATCACCCTATTATTATCTAATTTTCTAATATATACATATTAAAGTCACCTTATAATAATTATAATCCATTATTTCATAATATTAAATACCTTATATTATAATTAAATTTATTATTTGAATAAAATGTACCTTATTTTAAACTAATTATAATCTTTACCAACAACCAATATATTGCACCTTATATTTTTACTCATGTATTTTCTATTTTTTTTACTAATGTCCTTCGAGGTTTAATGAGATGAATATTAAATCTTTCATACCAAAGTTGAGGACAAGTTTGCTTCAATCCATAATTGGATTTTAAGAGTTTGCAAACTTTATGTTCATATTGTGAAGACATGTAGCCAAGGGTTTGTTCCATATAAATTTCTTCATCTAAATGACCATGTAAAAATGTAGTTTCGACATCAAGTTGATGTACAAGATAGTCATGAATAGTGGCCAAAGCAAGTAAAACACGCAATGAAATAATTTAAACCATTGGGGAGAAAGTCTCATTGTAGTCAATCCTTTCAACTTGAGTGAAACCTTGAGCAACTAACCTAGTTCTATATCTATCAAATGTCTCATCAATTTTATATTTTCTTATATATACCCGTTTACACCCAACAATTGACCAATCCAATGGGTGAGGAACCAAAATCCATGTTTGATATTTGAGCAACGAATTATATTTAGAATCCATAGCCTCTTTCCAATTAGAAAAGTTAAATTGAGCCAAAGCAACTTTGGAAGATGTTGGTTCATTTGTTTGGGCAAATAAAGTAGATGTAGGGTATGAAAAGTTCATATATGCAAACTTTATTGATTTATATGTCCCTTTAATGGTACAATTGGACCGTCATAGGATGGGTTCTTGTTAATTATGAGCTTGGGAAGAAAGGGAGATGGGAAAGGTATTAGGGAATCTTGAATATGGAATTGGGGTTCAAATTGATGTGTAGGTGAGGGAACCTAAGATATTATTGGGGTGTTCACTGAAAGAATTTGTGGTTGAAATGGTAGTGGAGGAACTTGATTATTTTGGGGATTATTGATTATTTCATCAACTAAATATGTATGGGAATTATTTTGAGGACGAGCCATTAATGGTTGTGTGGGTGGTAGATGGGTGAAGTTAGAACCATGGGCCATAGTGGGCAATATGACATGTTCATAAAAAATGACGTTTCTATTTAAAGAAACGTTTTGGGTGACAATATTATATAAATGATAACCTTTGACCCCATCAAGCTCACCATAACCTATTATTTTTAAACATATTGAACATCAAGTTCTTAATGTTTTTCATCAAGTACATGTTCATGAACAACACGACCAAATATACAAAAATGAATAAAATCTGGTTTTCTTCTATTCAACATTCATAAGAGGTCTTGCTAGGCATAGAAGATGTAAATGATCTATTTTGCACATAACATGCTATAAATACAGTTTCACCGCAAAATAACTTAGGTAAATTTGTTGATTCCAACATATTATGAGTTGATTCAACAAATGTCCTATTCTTAGGTGCAGTGACACCATTCTACTATGGGTTATAAGAGTTAGCCAATTGCATAGTTATGTTGTGGACTTCACAAAAGTTGGAAAAATCTTTTGATATAAATTTGCCACCATTGTCAAATTGAAATGTCTTCAACTTCCTACCTATTTTGGTTTGAACCATGGTCTTGTAAACTTCAAATTTGGCAAACATGTTTGACTTATGTAAGAGATCTATAAATCAGAGTATAACATGAATAATCATCAATAAAAAAAACAAAATATTTTACACCACCATTGGTTTGAACTTGCATGGTTCCACATAAGTCTATATGAATTAGATTAAAAATTTCTTGTGATCAAGAAATAGGATAATTAGGAAAACATGTAAAGGTTTGTCTTCCTAAAATACACCCTTCACATTGTGGAATTGGTTGTAATACATTAGACCATATCGGATTTGATGAATTCCTTAATTGCCTCATAATGTAAGTGACCTAGTTTATGATGCCATGTTACTGAAGATGAGTTATTGTTACATGTGGTCACCATAGCTAAACAATTAACCATATTATTTGGTTTGAATCACACTCCAACTAGATATAATGTGTTTTTTGATGACATGTAATTGTTATTTCTCCCATTTTGGTAAATAAATCAAAAAATTTACAATGGTCATGGAAGAAGGATATATTATTTTGGCCTTGTTTTGCTGCATTACATATAGAAATGAGATTTTTTGCCAATGCAAGTATATACATCACATCATTAACAATTGTAATGTGATTGAAATGTAAATGAATAATTATCTCTTTAATGCTAACAACTTGATGTTGTTGGTCATCCCCCATGTAAATAGTTAATGGTTTATCCAATAATTTATATGAATTTAACCATTCCTTGTGTGGAGTCATATGTTGGGTCATTTTTGTGTTAAAGAACCACATATTGCCAACTTTATTTGAATTTTGTTCAACAGTTGCAATGGTTCAATGATAGTATTGGTTTGATTTACTTGTGTATCTTTATTAAAAAAAATTTGGTTTTATTATGCTATTGGGTGCATTCACGGTTGGGGTACCACAGTAGGAACCATGACACCCATTTGTCATGTGTCTTGAATCCAAGGATTGAGCAAAATGAATGTTCTAAGATGCTAAACAATGAAAGGAGGATATACATGTTTAGGCTTTCAACCAATAAGACTTGTTATAATGAAAATTCAAATCAATTGAACAAAATTTAAATGTCATGTTTAGATATAAACCGAAAAGGAATGTAGGATTACTTAGACATTTCTAGAATGACATACTTTCATTTAGAATGCCAAAACTTTATTAAAAACATCAAATAATGTCCTATTTTTGACACTCATGTTTCTTATACTTCTTTCCAAACCTTTGGAATATAAATTTCTAATTAAAAAATTTAATTTGATTATCTTTATTAATGCTTCTTTTTTATGAAAACATCCAAGATTCTAGCATCAACTCCATAAAATTTGGTGATTTATCATACTAGAAACTTGTGCTATCATATAGAATTTATTTTATTCTATTTGTGGTTAAAATATGGGGAAATCTGAACAAATATTGCTACCTATTGAATCCTTTTCAATAAAATTATGTGGGACATAGTTCTTGAACCATCTTTTGCAACACTTAAGAACATTGATGTGTTTTAATCATCCAAATCACAAAAATCCACTACCATTTTAATCAAGAAGTATGTGAATATCTAATGAATTTTTTTTTATCAAATAATTATTTCATAAATATAATAGTCATTCAACATAATATTTCAAAAATATTTTGAAAGTGATTTTGGCATCATGAGACATTCCTTTTGTGTACCCCAACCGTGAATGTACCCCATTGCTTCTATTTCATTTCTTTTGCTTACAATTTGGTGCAATATGATTATTTTTCCCACAATAATGACATGTTTTATTTTAATGTGGATTAGGGGTTTATGCATTATTTGCATGTATTAGGAAGATTTGCGATATTGTTTGAACTTGCCTTGGAATTTGAGCTTATTATTTCCAAATATGGTAGAAAGCACACCATGTGATGTCCATGCATCATCGATTTTCTTCATTATGGATTTTTACAAAATTTTACCAATTAGGCCATCTAATGTTTGATTTGTCACATTACTTTGTATAGCTACAAATGTCCTCCATAAAAGTGGTAATGCTGCAAGGAGCATCATTACTTGTTATTCTTTTGTGATGACAAGATTAGCCATGACTATGGCTACATCTAGAAGTCCTTGCCATTTTTTCTAAAAACTCAATTGATGCTTGAGTTTTTGATAATGTAAGTTGCATCAACATTTTATGAATTGCTTGCCTTTAATGCCATATCTATATGTTTATATTGTGCTTTAAACTTATCCCACATTGCTTTAAATAATTTTAATTGACTTATCATATGTATTTGCCAATCACGACAATGAAAAATTATGTTAGCTTGTGCCTTGAAGTCTTTCAACTTCCAAGCCACTTGGAGAGCATTATTTGTTGCCCTTGGATCTGTATCAGACCCATCAACTATACCCCAAATTTCACTTCTAATCAACAACATTTGTAATTTAATCGACCAAGTATTATAATTGATACTATTGAACTTATCAATTTGATAAACATGCACCATGAAAAAAGAAGACATTATTACCATGATTAATATTTGTCATTTGACAAAATATATAATCAATAACAATATTGTTTTTCAATCCACATTGGCAATTGGATCGACAGTCATTGTTAATAATTATGCTTGAAAAACTACACTATAATTTTTGACATTGTAAATTAATCTAATTTACTTATGGATTGCATGTTGATGTAACCACCTTACTCTGATACCATATTCGAATATATGATTGTATTACATTATAATGTATATTAAAACTCTCCTCCCAACCTTAGAAGCTTTTAAATAGCTTCACCGCTGAGGTCATGAGGTCATACCTGTTCAGGAGAGTTCCAACACTTTATAACTGAAGGGTTGCACCTCTTAATAATCTAAGAATTGATTACATAATTCTAACACTCTCCAACTTTTGAAATTTTTCACGTTCATTTTTTGTTTGCAGGAGATTTGCTGACCTAATCACCTTATGTACGATTGCCAATTCAATTACATTACAAAATTCACCCAGAAAAAAAGCTGGACCATTCAGTGCAAGACTGTTGGGACTAAGTGGGTCAGTTGGGGATAGCTATTGCGGTCGTTGTGGTAATGTCATCGTGAAAGGCCCAATAATTAAAAGTCATTCAAATAAAGAGACGTTCTTGAGTACGGAACTATGGCAAGGCCTTGCATGTAGTTGCAGGTGTCCAACTGAGCTCTGACGACTTCCTGAAAGTTGGGGAGGGGAGGGCATAGTACAAACAGTGCAACTGTCACCTGTGATGCAGGACCAATACGCATGACAGATTAAAAAATCTGAGCAGCAAACCCATTTTCTCTAATCTCCATGACTTGCCTCTTTGAATTATTAGCTGCTTTTGAGGGTCTACTTTCTCTGAGCTTTACAGGGCCCTGTCGAGTTAAAGATCATTCACAGATATTGATTAGCTGAATGGCCATTGAATCATGACTCTTATGGCAAGCATTCTGTTTACAAAACATTTGTACCTAGTAAGTACTCTCAATTTCCTGGGCTGTCCTTATCTGATGTTAACCGCAGCTGTGTGAAAAAGGATGGGTACAGATTTATTCTAGACCCCACTTCTTGATTCTGATTCTGTTGTGTGCATGCAATTTTTGAGTATAAATTCATGTGGTAAGTTTAGCTTCAATCCTGCAACCTCTCTGAATCAAAGTGTTTTATGTTTTAATGGGTCCTCTTGCATTGTGTGCAGTCTTGCTTTTGGAAGAGAATCTTGTTTCATTTATTAATTCCCAGATAAGAGAAGCAAATAAAGATCTTCTGGTCGTGCGTCACGAGGGGGAAGTACCTAGCAACCATGGCAACCCCGATGAAATCGATTGTGCTGCAACAATTCCAAAAAGTCCGCTTTTACTAGGACCATGATGGGCCAGTTGAGAACAGTCGAGTGAGAATCACCTCGGTCCACTGAAGTTTGCGGATAAGGTCCCACTTTCCTTGGCTCGGCCTAGCTGCAGTACTAAGGTAACAGACCTACCTACAGAACAGACCATCCCCGCTGTAGCATGATTCCATCACATGCCAACTGCACCTGGTTCCCCAAGAACGGACACACCTAGGCCAACATCTGCCGGATCATCGGTTGGCGGAAGGACATTCGTAGTCACTCTAGATCTGAGACGTCTCGGTGGGCCAGGTTCGCACTGAGTACACAGCCTTTTCACACGCCATTTGGATTGATTTGGTCATTTGTGTATTCTAAGTAACTGATCTCATGTCCAGTGAACTTTCTGACTAGGTTCAAGTGGTAATCCTACTCTAAGGGAAGAGATGATGAAACACTCCGGAATGTGAAGGATCTGTTGAGCCTAGGCCTGCGCACATGCACACGGAAAACGTTCGTCCGCTCAGCCGCGAAAAGGTTCTCTGAAAAGCCGGGTTTCCACTTCAATCAGAGGCCGAAGTGCAGGTCTGCTTGCATTTCTGGTCAGCTTACCATGTCCGCTTGTCAAGGATTAAATATATTGGATGGAGTGCAATAAATTAACAAGCCGCTGGAGGATGGAAACAGACGATTGAGCGGTGAAGGAACAAGAGCAACCTTGCGCATCAACCTTTTCGCTCAGCCTCCTCATCAGTCACTGGCTTAGCTTTGCACCCCAGACCGCAGGATTCTGAGGTTCTTGACAAGAGTGTGATTCCGTGGAAATAGTGACCATCTTCACACGACAAGGTCATCACTCACCATTTACAGGGTTTAGTGGTGAGTCAAATTTATAGTGCTGTACCACTTGGCCGCGGCCAGGTAGAGGAGATCTAGACTCGACACTCAATACGAGGCGATTCACATAGTATTTGTACTGATTTTTGTTCTGGTTTGTGTGTAATTAGATTGATCATCCCAGTCGGAGATATGTTGCTCAATAAATTCAAGACTCCTGTAGCTCCGACGTTGTGCAGCGAGTCTAGTGATGGTTTTGTGGTAAGGAAAGCGAGGTCGTTGGGGCGGTCAGAATCGTTGCAAGTGCGCGCCAGCGCAAGCGCCGAGGGTACAGGTTGGTTAGATTCCGCATCGACCGAGGGTACAGGATGGTTAGATTCCGCGTCGACGAAGTTCGGCAAAGTAGCCAGCTTTGTCGAGAGGAAATTAGAAGAGGTCAGAGAAGAATTCACCCACGAGGTTGTGGAGTACTTTGGGACAGCCGTGATAATGAAGAAGCTGCAGATGCTGGAGATCATTGATCGGGTTGCGGATATCCAGGACGATACAAGCGAACTAGTGGGTGGGAAGCGCGTTACTGTGCAGCTCATCAGCACTAACATCGACCCACGTATGAAATCTGCAATCCCTACAGGCTGCATAATTATTCCAAAGCTCGAATCAGCTCCCATTTGGAACTGCACGAACGTTTCTCGCTATACTGCTAAGTTGTTGGTGCACGGTACGGAACTCTCCAAGGTAATGAACATTTTGTGGTTGAAATTGGATTTGCAGACACAGGTAAAGCTATGATGAGCAATAAGGAGATCTTTCCGGGGTGGCCTGCTCTCGAAGGTATGGCGATCCAAAACGTCGTGTTCCAGCTCAGATTCACTGTCTCGAAAACATTTGGCGTTCCGGGAGCCATCATTGTGCATAACGGCCACCCGAACGAGTTCCTTTTGATTTCGTTCAATCTTGAGCTACCCGACAGGAGCACTGCACACTATGTGACCGAGTCATGGGTGTACAACACGGAAAAGACAGATGGCCGGATTTTTTTCCGCAACAAGGTATGTACTTCACAGTCTCGAGTGGATTTTCGATCCCAAGAATCTCTCGATCCTATTGCCTAGATTTTCATGTTTCAATGTCTGTACGAGTGTTTGATCCCTAGGAATTTCCCGCTTACAGGCTTACTTGCCGACCGAGACCCCTGCCGCGCTGAAGGAGTTGCGTGAGAAGGAACTTCAGGCTCTGCGAGGTGATGGTACAGGCGAACGACAACCGAGCGACCGCATCTACGACTATGACGTTTACAATGACTTGGGTTCACCTGATGATGACCCAAAACTCGAACGGCCCAACTTGGGTGGCAACAAGGAATATCCTTTCCCTCGCAGAATCCGAACAGGGCGAGCGCGATCAAAATTCAGTAAGTCTCCTCTGTGACATCGGGATACAGGCGGTCGCATCAGCGCGCTCAAAATTAATAGCTCTGCGATTTGGCGTACAATTGATCTTTCGTTAGATGATGTCTTACCCGTTGTTATGATTTTCTATGTAGATCCCAAGTACGAGACCCGGAAGACAAAAAGGCCCTTCTATATCCCTCGCGATGAATGCTTCGAGCGCACGAAAATGGGTGACTTCATGGCCGATGGCGTCCGCTCTATAGTTCATTCCGCAACGTCGAAAATTAGTCTCCAATTGAGAAGGAAGTCAGAATTCGACAGCATTGAAGAGATCAAGAAGTTATATCGTGTCAAAGGCAAAAAGGTTGGAAGAATCAACAATGTGTTGCCAGACAAGACCAACGTCCCCGCACGAAACCAGCAATCGCTGGTTTTCTTAAATGAAGTACTTAGGCCAGACGGCCAGCCAGTCGATCCACTCCTTTACCCTTTGCCTCGAATCTTACAAGGTTCCTTTTACTTTCCTTACTGAAGAAGTCATGCTTCACACCGCGTATTCGTGTGTCTACTGTACTTTGGGATGCCAATAGTTTTGGAAATACAGTTTAGGGTTGGAATCGGCCAAGTTTTGATGTTCTATTTGAGGTTGCATGATGCATCACCAGGAGTGCATCATCGACGAAGAGACTTACTTTTTCCCTGCGTTGTATCTCATAGCTGACGATAAGGCGTGGAGAAACAACGACGAATTTGCTCGGCAATTTTTGGCAGGGCTCAACCCTGTGGTCATTGAGCTTGTCCAGGTAATTACATGAATAAGCCTACCTGAATCCGCAATGTGCAGTATCTTAATGGACAGGTCGAAGCCTCAAATAGTAGTTCACCAGGATGTTTGTTCAAAGACCAATTCAGCTGAGGTGTGCATCAGGTTTGACTGACCAAGGTGGTTCGGGTGATCAGGAGTTTCCTCTCAAGAGCTCCCTGAACCCTGCTGAGTATGGTGACCCCACTTCTGCAATATCCGAGTACCATATTGTCGGCGAGTTGGAAGGCCTCAGTGTCGAGCAGGTAACACTAGCTAACTCCGAACTCTTTAACCGGGCGTTCCGCTGATTGTGACGAAAGCGCCAGAATTTAATCACATCCATATCTGCAGGTACTGACGCCCTTTTGGGGGGCGGGGGCGGGGGGGTATTGATATGCACAGGCTGTGTCTCGCAAGAAGCTTTTTGTTGCGGACTACCATGATGCTTTTCTACCGTTTATTGCAAGAATAAATGCACAAAAAGACAGGGCACAATACGCCACCAGAGTACTATTTTTCTTAAGGAGTGACAATACGCTCAAGGTGCTTGCAATTGAGTTGGTTCTTCCCCGAGAGACTCCTGACGGAGAAAAGATCTCCCGTGTGTTAACCCCACCACGCGACACCTCTAAAATGGATTACCTGTGGGAGCTCGCGAAAGCTCATGTTGCCAACAACGATCTCAGTGCACATCAAGTTTTTAGCCACTTGTAAGTGCTGACTGCTTCTCACCCGTTTTTTGTTTCTCATGAAATCTTAGAATTCCTTTGCTTGCACTTGTCGACTTAGTTCTGACAATAACAAACCCACCTGGATGCTCTCTCGTACAGTTTACGGTGCCATGTAGCGATGGAGCCTGTGATCATTGCTTCGAACCGTCATCTCAGCAAGCTGCACCCAATCTATCAGTTGATGGCGCCGCATTTCAAGTGCACGTTGGAGATTAACCGTCAGGCTCGATTGACTCTTATTGCTGCAGGGGGTTCCATTGAAACCCATTTCACAACTGGTGCATGGTCCTTGGAGCTGGCCGCCGTCAATTACAGAGATGCTTGGACGTTCGAGTCACAAGCGTTGCCGGTGGACCTCATACGAAGGTAACTATTGAATACAGTACCTGTATTACGTTTTCTAATGTCAAGACTGAGTGTGAAGCTCTAAAAATTTGTTTCCCTTTTCAGAGGAGTCACTTACACTTGTTCTGCTTCATTCTTTCAGGGGTATGGCAGTGCCAGACCTCATGGCTAAACATGGCGTCAGGCTTGTCATAGAAGATTACCCTTACGCTCATGATGGGCTTGAGCTGTGGGGGGCCCTGAAATCATGGAACAGAGAGTACGTTGACATTATTTACAAGGACGATAGCTTCGTCCGAAACGATGTCGAGTTGCAGAAATGGTGGACCGAAATCCGGTATGTAGCCCACGCTGACAAGAAGGATGCACCTGGATGGCCTGAACTGAACTCCAAGCAAAGCCTTGCAGATATTTTGACAATAATTCAATGGATTGCTTCTTGCCAGCACGCGGCTGTCAATTTCGGCCAATACGATTACGCAGGGTTTATGCCCCACCGTCCCACAATGACCCGCCGCCTGCTTCCAGTGGAGGGCACTAAAGAATGGGATGAGTACCAACGTAATCCTGAGAAATATTTCTTGAGGTCGGTCTCCAACATTGACTCCACAACGACGGCCATGTCTGTGTACGAAGTGCTTTCTGCCCATTGTCCCACTGAGGAGTACCTCGGCGAGCGTCATTCAAGTTGGACAGAGAATGAAGCGGTATGTACTAAACCCTAAACCCTTGCCACTCTTGTAGCAATCAACAATGAAAAGACCACCTGATCAATAGAGCTCTTTGGACAGTTGGTATTCTCATCATACACTAATCCTTTTTCCGTTTTTGGTGAGGTCTGTAGGCCAAGGCAGCATTCCAGCACTTCGCGGAGAAAATACGTCAAGTAGAGGATTTAATCACGGCGCGCAATGAGGATAAAACATTGAAGAACCGAACTGGTGTTGTGCAAATGCCGTATCAGCTACTACAGCCGGTTTCAGAGCCGGGTGTGACATTCAAGGGTGTCCCCAACAGCATTACCATCTAAGAGTTCGTACAATTTAGAGTCTTGTAGACGATATGACCGAGCTCAAAGAGCTCTGTGATACATAGGCATGTTTCCTAGATACTGGTGATCGACAATCATCTTCGAAAAATCGGCAATAGTACAGGACTCTCATGAAGCGTTGCAAATGCAATGTTCTGTACCATGAAAGATGTTCACTAGTCATCTTGCTTCAGAGAGTACATGTTAATGTCATACTAGTACCTGGAGCTCTTGGATCATAAAAGTAAGAATGATTTGTCACTTCTTGGAACAATGGACCATCGCCTGGAACAGCTCACATCCATACAGTTGGAAATTCACTTTGATGCTGCTGCAACTAATTCTCCAACTAATTCGATGTCATTCTGCCTCCATCAGCTCTAGGAGCTACTGCAGAGTCCCCCAGCAATTAGGAGTTATTACTCGCTCAAACTTCAATTAGCTGCACTGTTTTTTTATGCATGATACTCAATATATGTGAATTACTCACACCGTGAAAAAGTTGGAAATTTTGTTTCAAAAGCTTCTAATATTTTCTATGAAACACTGCATTTAAGGGAAGAGTCGATCGAATTGCAAGCCGATGGGTTGATTGAAATTTAATTACCGCCCTTACATTACATCCTCACTTGTCTGCAACTAATTCGGCATTACAATTACTAGAAGCTCAATGTTTCAATGTATAGTACGACTAGATAAAATAACTACAACGTTTACGTTTGGCATAAGTGTTACCACTCCAAAGCTTGAACATTTTGAAATGCACATAAACAACTCACTAGGTGCTTCAGTGATAGAAATCTTTGATAATGACAGTGATCTTAGGCCATGACCTACTCCCATGTTCTGTACCGTTTTTTGAGGAGTAGATGTACGGTTTTTTGTATTCATTCTGAATTGCTAGAACACTTTGAACACCAAATAATAATTTATTTCTGGCACATGGAGCAAATGGGTGCACAATGCACGTGCTTATATCCTGATTCCTTTCCAGCAGATCCGCGAAAGGTGGCATAACAAAACATTTTCAAGTTGGAACCAATCAATATTATATCCTTTATTAGTTTGATTATATACAATCTTGCTCAATGGTTTCCAGTTTCAAATTTTGTGTCAAACAAATCCAGAATGTTTCCCACTACAATGACTTGTGATGTTTTAGGGTATAATGATTAATGAAAAGGGTAATTTGCCCTCAAATCCACTGAACTGACAAAATAAGCCATTCAAGCTTTCTGCAATTTTTCAAAAATAAATGTACCAAATTTGCTTTCTCCACCCTAGAGTTTGAGAGTTTTGGTGATAAGAGTTTGTGAGTTAAGCATTCATGACAAAATTATTGAAGTGAAATATTGAATTGACTCTTGTGAAAAGAATGTGCAAGCTGATGGAGGGAATACTGCAAGAATTTTACACTGGGAAAGCAATGATTTGCAAGTTGAAAATGCACTTAGATAACATGATAAAGATCCCACAAGAAGTTCCATGCAATTCTTCATTAGCACAAGTACTTATCACCAACACAGATGTCAAGATGCTACCTAGGATTGAAAAACCCCATATCCATATATTGTGCAACACCTACATATTAACATTTCTGATACAAATAATCAATGATGGGCCCATTCACAGTTGGGGTAAGAAAAAGGAAAAAGGATTCTAAAATTTTCTTGAAGGTTACTCTCTACAAATATGTACATGAAACCAATTTAAATTTGAATAGTCCAAGATAAGATAATTTATGCAATGGTGCTGATTTTTCACATGGGTGCATAATTGTGCATCAATATTTTGGTTTATGAATGAAAAAAGAAAGAAAGTTAAAATGAGTTTTTAAAATCAACTAAATATGTTTTTTTGCATGATTATTTTTTATACATGTGACCTACATTTCAAGTTAGACATTTTGAACTAATGAAAACAAAAAACTAGTCAGATTTTACTTCAATAAAAGAATTATTTTTATGGTAGTTATTTGTCTCAAAATTTCAAAACTTTGAAATTTTTATATGAGTTTTTTTTCATCAAATTGATTTAATGAACATGTAGTCACATAAAGGGAAACATAATTTCCTTGTACAAAAAAATTCAAATTAATTGCATCATTTTATGCATTCCTCTTACATTCATTTATAAAAAATTTGTAATATGAATAATTGATCATAAATTGGTCAAGGACTTAAAAAGACTTTTATACAACATCTAATGATTGTTGAATTTTTTAACATTAATATGTTATCAATATTTTAATAATAGGAACACGATAATATACCATAGTTGCAATATATTAAACATTATGAAAATCTAAAATTGTCTTTTGCAAATTAAACACTCTTTTTCAGAATTGCAACCATGAATGAGCCTTGATGCGATTACTTCAAGATGTTAGCACAAATGTGATTTTTTTTGCAAATCAATTACAATTAGTCTTTTGATAATGTCATTCTTTGGAAAATAAGTGTTCAATTTAATGAGGTAAAATTAATGATATGTTAAAAATTATTAAATATGGATTTATAGCAACACATGACACCTAAAATCCTTAATGATAATTGAAAAGAAATGAAATAACTCAAAATGTGAACTTCAAATTTCCCCCATGACAAGCATTAAAACTTAGTTGGACCTTTCTGGAACCTAAAATGGAAATAAACATAATGCATAATACACACCTTTTTATGCAAGGTATTAAGTTAGGCTAAAAATGATGACAAATAAATTGAACTCCTACAACATGCACCCAAAAGGGCAAGTATTTTTTATTCATCATCTTGATGCAACTTTGAAGTTTTGTATACATTAAAAGTTTATAAATATGATATTACATTTGTTGTATCAATTTAATTTCTTTTTTTTTCTTTTCAATTATAGGTTCAAACTTTGAAATTTTTTTAATCAAATAAATTGGATGTGTAATGCATGGTCATAACCAAGAAAAAATCAACAAATTTTCCTTTTAATATGTCCCCTTTTGAATTGATGCCCAACAAAAATATTAAACAATGTCTTACATATGGTGAATGAAGGACATTTCAATCATGGGGAGGTTGATCCTCCTACATTTTAGGAAGTAATTCAAATAAAATGATTAAAAACATTTTATAATAAAATTCTAAAAACTAATTTGGTTTTCTAGTAAAAAAACTACTTTTTGAAAGTTAAACAAGGTAACAATTTTTTTATTTTAAGAATTTTAAACACCTTTCAAAATTTTCAATTTCACAAATGTAGATCAATAAAATATCTCCATGAATAATTCAAAAGTTTTGGTTACTAAATTTATTTTATTCAAATAATGAAATGGATAATGTGCATTCCAAATATTCCCCCATTAACACCATAGTTTGTCTCATGTCTTTTATTCGAAAATATAGACTTGTATTGTGGATAATCAAATTAAAAGGGAGTTGTTCTCACATTATTATGTTGGTAGTAAAAATATATATATTTAAGAAACATAAAAAACTTTAATTTTATTGGGAAAGATTAATCAAAGTGGCCTTTTAAAAAAACACATTGAACTTTGAAATGCACCCATAACTAATAAATATGAGTTCAAATAAAACCTTGAAAATGAAAGTGAAGTTGTTTCAACCCTAGCTTTAGATTCGCAACCAAGACAAGGGCTTGCAAAGGTGTGAACCAAGTTTGAGGGCCGGGAGTCACATTTCATGCTCTTGGGAGTGTGAGAGAGTGTGAAAAATGAACCTCCACACCCCCAAGTGAGTTCCCATTTTGGGAGTTGGAGTCCCGATGGACCTCCAAATTTTCAAAAAGTGATTGTAGGGGTCAAAACCCATTATATTAAGAAGTTCATTATACCATTGGAAATATTCTGGGAACATAGATTTCTAAAATGGGCTTGCATGACCCATTTGGACATTTCAAATACAAGTTATGGCTAAAAAAAGGGTCAAAAGTCAAAATGACAATTTGATTCACGACCACTAAAAGTTTGGAATCGCCTCGATTTCCTTGCATGTAAATGGCATGCGATATACCGTTGGAAAGCTCTTGACAAGGGCTACGACTTTGCTTTAGACTTCATCTCAATCGAAAGTCTACATGTAAAGTCATGGACCCCAAAGTTGGGGAAGTCCCAATTGTGGGAATTTCGAAACTCTCACTTGGGAGTCCCGGGACAAAATGACATTTGGGTATTGGTCCCATGGCCATGCATAAAGTATACTATAAAAGGGAAGGTGGTGCCTTCCCCAAGTCTGAGGCGTGGTGAAGCTTGTGAGTTCATGTTTGCCCATGGTTCGTCTATGCACTAAAGTGTTCCAATTACACACTAACCAACTTGTTGTTTGGTTTTTGCAAATCTATGTGAGTGATTGAATTACTTGTCAATCTTCCTAGTCCCATCCTGGAGCTCCAGCACGCCCCTTTACCCTCGAAATGCTACAAGCCAGGGAATGTGCCCCAACCTGTTTTCCTTTCAATGTTAACATTTGGACTCACAATTGAGTCCATCAAGGAACTTAGGGGTGCATCAGAAGTCAACTCAATAATGGCACTTTGGTGTGAAGATTTTCAAATTCTTTAAATGCATCTAATTTTAATAACTAGGTTTTCCTTTAGGTGAAAACCAATCTGCTAACTATCAAATTGGGAATTATTGGGTTTAATGCTTATGACAATTGGACTAAAAAGGGGGTGACAGGGTTGTCATAATCGTTCAATATTAACTTGTAATTCCAAAACATAATGATAGTCTAATCACTTCCATTCGAACCAATTATATAAATTATTAAAGCTCAACTTTGGCCAAAAGTTATGAGATAATGTGTAATGCTATTGGGAACATCTTGGAAAACACATTGAAACTTGGGAACAATGTGTTGAAATGAATTAAAAATGTGTTGTG
>Ga0209208_10002465_pt1 | contig 26520 bp, 16 predicted proteins | sample S1TSphfallax_3_FD_187694 | JGI IMG/M metagenome (GOLD analysis project Ga0209208, IMG submission 187694) | Host-associated microbial communities from peat moss isolated from Minnesota, USA - S1T2_Fd - Sphagnum fallax MG (SPAdes) (version 2) | ecosystem: Host-associated > Plants > Peat moss >...
ACTGCGCCGACGTGGGGAACGACCTCAACCAGGTGCTGGCGCAGTGCAACGTGCTGAACGAGGTGCAGGGCGTCTACAGTCCCGACGGCACCTCCGACGAGCTCTTCTACCTCACCTCCGCCTCCCATGCGCCCTAATTAGATCAAGCAGCGTCAATATCCGGTGCAGATGATGGCACTAATTGACGAGTAGGGATGTTAGTTGTAGTGGTCTCGTGCTGTATGAGATCCCAGCTGGTCGCCACTGCAGTTGGCCTATTACATTGAGGTTGGGGAGTACGAGCAATTGTCTGAAAATCCTCGGCTTCTACACTGTATGTAGAGGCATTGATATAATAATTTGAGGACTGTGCAAATAGTCTATAAAGTTGGATATCTCGGGCCAACTCCTAATGGAAATTTTCTCTTCCACATAGCCAGCTTTTGACTTATGTCGTCTTTTGTTTTGCCAGAAGTTTCACACTTTACGATTTACAATACTGCTGTGTATGCACCAAAGTTGTCAGAATATTAGTCACCCCTTCAAAATTTCGAAAACTTTAAAATAAAAGGCTGACGCACAGTGTGTTTTTTTCTTATCTCCATAATTTCTTCAACTCCCTTTTCAAGTCTTGTATTTAGCTACACAAAAGGCAGTGGTTAGTCTGTACAGCTCACCCCCAAGACGGGGCTGAAGAGGCTCTCATTTACAACTTCCATTAAGGCAACCGTCCTTTCTCTCTCTATCGTCATACTAATACCACAATCCTTGTCTGTTACACAGACAAGGTAAACAAGGAGCTCATTGCATAATGGCTCTGCCCTTTTCTAGCAGGTTCAGACTAGAACTTCCCTTACTAGAACTTCTCTTCTGAATGCATGCACTTCTGTGGGACACCTCTAAATGTCCATGCCATCATATGCAGACCTGGTACTCCGCCAGCTGTCACCCATACATTGTTTCAAGTTCAAGCCAATATTTCACCCCAAAATCCTACACCAATGCGCATGGGCAGAGCAACAAAGCAATTTTGATCTTCTTGAGACTCTTGCGGACGACTGAGAAACTTGGGCGTTGGAGAGGATCGGGGTCCCAACATTTATTGATAAAATCAAGTAATTCTTCAGGGTAGGTGTTTGGAGGCAGCTCTGGCCTTTCTTTGCTCGGCGCTGATATCCTTTCTTTCAATCTACTGCAAGGGACAGGAAAAGGCTTGGATGCACTAGAAAGAATTTGTGAGCACACTAGTACAAAGCTATAAACATCAGCTTCTTTTGCACGATACTTCTAAGACACCGGAGAGAATTTGTCTGTAGGAAAGGCTTCTGGTGCCCTCCAAGACAGTGCACCTCACACCGGGAAGATTGCTGTTCGGATTGGGATGGAACATTGGACAGCTTGAACAAACTTCACTTTTCCATAGCCATCAGCACCAAGCTCAGGGATGGCCACGGGAGAAACCAAGATGTTATTCGGTTTGAGGTCACGGTGCACCACCTCTTCTCCATGCAAGTACTCCATAGTGGAAGCAATTTGTGAAACTGTGTCAAGTGCTGCTATAGGAGTAAATGGAAATCCTCCTGTGTTGCTTCCAGCAGCACGTTGCCTGATGAAAACATCGAGATTAATCGGCATCTATTCCATCACAATTGCCCGCTCATCTGAGTCTCGATGACAACAAGTGAACTTCACAATATTTGGGTGATTCAAACAAGCCATAACTCCAGCTTCTTTCTCAAACTCCTTTTCAGTAGTAATGATGGACTTTTTCGCGCATTGTGTATACTGGTGGACTGATCCGAAACTGCCTTGCCCGACAAACGCCCCAAATTTTACTTGAAGCTCGGAGTTCCCCAAAGAGATGGTGAAAGACTTCCGTCGCGATTTGATGCAGTCATGACCAATCTTTTCAGGAGAAAATCTGAAAGGAGACGAAGTTGCGTTGTTATAGCAAATTGCGAATTTAAAGACAGTTCTGACCTTGAGATCCGATCCTGTTTTTGGTCTGCATACTCAAAGTTGTGCTTTCACTTAGCTTCTGCATTCCCCACATCTTCCTGTGTCTCCTGCGTATTTCTTCTACTGGCATCGTCGGTAAGCATGACCCGCAGACAAATGGGGGTCTAAGCTAGTGGACTGACGTAAAATCCTCAGATGTGTTTAGCAGCATGACGGCAGAGTCCACCCACGGCTTTTGATGACAACAAGACAGCAGAAGGATCACATCCATTACAACACGGTAATACTCTTTCATAACTTTATTTTGACCAAAGACAAAACCCTGACCCTTTGAACTGACCTTCGCTGCAGACTTCCTTAGTTGCTGTACCAACACCTCGCACTGTCTATAACCGAGTATTAAGCCATCGCCACTGCGCGCATCTCCGGCGCCAACACCACCCCCATCCCCAGATGTTAATCCACCGCATCGCCGACGCGCTCACGCTCCCCCATCGCCAGCATCAACTGCATCGCCCACGGCATCCGCGACGCCATCGCTAATAAGAAAGGGCAGGCTGGTGTTCTGACCTTCCTCGTAAAAGCAGTTGCTGCGCCTCTTGCACTGCATCCAATGCAAGCTCCCGATAGTTCACCATCTTTTTGCTCGACTTACAAAATCCTACTATTCCAAGTTTCTCATCGGTCTCACATAATGGTGGCTGATAATTATACAAATTATTATTACTATGTTATTATTGTTATCATTAAATATTGATTGAAATAGATAATAATACCTACAACAAGTGACACAACAAAAACAATTAATAATAGTACTATAGGTAACATCATTGGGCTACCTCATAATTAAAATATTGAGTCAATAAAAAAGATAGTAATAGTTATTTCTTCAGGTTGTTATTACAAAATAATATATGCATATTTAAAATTAAATATATAAGTAATTATACATTAATATGGTAATTATATAATTTATAATTGAGCTTAATTATTCATAATTTATATTTCACATTTGTACAATAATTTTATAGTAATTAAAGTTATTAATGTAATTATTGTAGATCATTTTATTATTATTTTAATCACTTATTTAAATTTAATAATTTTCTTGCAACATCAAAATTTTATTACTATTATTTACTATTATTATTTTACATTAATATAAAATACATATTAAAGTAATTCCTTATCAAAAAAAAAAAAATTTAAATCGTAATTAGAATAAAATCTCTAATTACAATGAAATTATTGTAAACGTTTACAATAATTACCAAAAATAAAATAAAAATTACATTAATTACATAATCTATAAGTAAACTGAGTTTCTATAATTTATAGATAAATTTTATTTAAAATAATATTTAATTCATTCATCCATTCATTTATGAATTATGTTTTGATAATTTGTAACTAATTAGTTAGTTAGTTAGTTAATTAATTGTTAATAGGTTATTAGTTATTTACATAAATGATAATGAATAGTGAGTATTTATTATTTATGATTAAAATTATATTAATGTATATTATTTCATATTTCATGATTACCTAATTATTTAATTACTTAGTTTATGACTAAGCTTCAATTCAAAATTTATCTAATATTGTTTGTTCTCCATTCCCATTTTGAGAACTATATTAAAAAAATGTGTTATCTTAAATTTTCACATTAAATTTTTTTTGCCATATGGGATGAACCAATCAAAAGGCTTAACCCAAGATTTTAGAAAACAATGTTTATGCACTATTCTAACTTACCTATCTTATTAATCTACTTACTTATCTAGCTACCTAATTATGTAGATAGGTAAATAGCTTAGGTATTATAAAATATTATGAAGTGAATTTTTTTTTGCCCCTATATTTTTGTATGTCCCTAAAACATTATGTAACATGATGATGCATGGGTTGTGGAAATATTTTTTCAACACTATGTCAACACATGACTTTCATGATTACATTCATGCAAGTACATAGTTGAATAGGACCCATTGCTTTTACCATATGACTACAATTTGGTAAACACAAAATGTGCAAATCAACTTGTAGTTGTATGATTATAATTATGAAAGTCACTTTTTGGCATAATATAGAATTGAACTTCGAAAATGTGTTTTTTATAATGTTTCATAAGTTCAATAAGTTCACTTTTTAACTTCTAATAAATTCACCTTTTTTTTTTAGAATTAAAAATTTGTAGTTCATTTACACATTTATGAATTATGGTTCATGTAAATAAAATTTTCACAATTCGACGTCTATTTTAGTTAACATGACAAATTATATCAACAACAAATTATAAGATTAAATTCAAATTTTCATATATTAATTAATTATTTTATCATTACTAAATTTCAATTTTAAAACATACTAAACTAACTTCATTTAATATCCGTATAGTGACCATCTAAGTTATATGTTCTGTTGAATGGTTGTACAAATGGACAATGCTCATACATTGTTCATATAGTGACATGCATTCATAAGCTCTAATGGATAGCCATATATGTGAACCATATACAACCAACATTCACTACAATGCATGATCATGATAACCATGTACAATGTTGTCTAATGACATTATTCATTGGGGTGCCATTACAATGCCATTATAATGATCCAAATCCATTTGTATGGGTTGGTACAATGGCATGGTACTTGATGTCTCCCATCCAAAAACCTAATTAATGGAATGTTTTAGTAATCTACCTATTTATTTTGTAATAACAAACATTCAAATCTTGGGTGAACATCACAAGTTGAGTTAGAATCAATTGAAGTTTCATGCCAAAGGTAAGATTATTTTGCTTACAACCTTGATACTATGGATGATAATAATGTTAACTTCAAATCTTGTTATCAACTTATGCAAGACTGAAAAATTAGCACTAAATAAAGACTAATAATTGAGAGTTTCAACTAAAAACATCCTTGTATTTAAAAAAACCTTCATCCACACCTTCACATGCGAAAGCAAAATATGACAACTTTTAATTAAAGTTTGATTGGTCAATGTCTTCAAAACTAAAAGCATGCCATGTGTCATTTTCAAGTAAAAGTAATAACTTGTCTTTTCTCACATGAAACCCTTTCTAGGCCTTTTTAGGGATCAAATTATGTCATTAAAATATAATCAAATGATAGTTAATTCATTTGAAAGTCAACACTTTTTTTTATTTTGATGAAAATTGGGTTGGTTATCTCAATTTAAGAAAATAAATAAAAATAAGTAGGGCAATTTTTGAACTTCCTATAAAAGTTGTGACTGATGATTTCCATAGAAAAAATGATAATTGCCCAAGAATAGAACATTACATGCAATAGAGTCAAACCTCTGCCAGTTTGGCTCTGGATTTTGCTCCAGATTCTGGTGGCCGAAAAAAGGTGCAACACCATTCTACATTTGAAAAAAAGGTGATAATAAATACGATCTGGCTGCGGCTCAGTGTTTCTGATTGGTTATTCATAATGGTTGCTCCAGGTGGTTTGCTAGATTAGTAGTGTTCCTCACCTATTTCCAGTTTCAGTTTTATGGAGTGGGATTAGGATTGAAAACAAATAAGATCTAAACTTGGGGCATTTAATTTTACTGTCCGTTGTCACATGCTAGCACCGCTGGAGCTGTTCTTAGAGCATAACACCGGCCTTTTTTTCTATTGGCGAAATTTCGCCCGAAAGTGAAATTGAAAAATTGAAAATTGAAAGTTTTCTACAGCCAAAAGTGAGGGGGAGAAATTAGTAAAAAGTTGCCAAATTTCCATGTCTAGTCGTGAGTGTGTAGCCCAAGATGCAGAGGGATTATTGAGGTTTTTTACTTCATATCTGGATTATAACCAGATTTGGCTAAATGGTCTTGAGGATGATCCGCTCCTTTTCTACATCATTTTCCAAAGCCAAACCGACATATTTTTGAGTTTCTGGCAATGAAGTTTACCATCCTGAGTCACATAGTGAGCACCACCCGTGGAGATTCTCTAATTGGAATTCGACTGATACCAATTAGTTGCTCCTCTTCATTCATCAACAATTTGTTCAGTTTATATCACAACTGGTGTGGACAAGAGACTTCGTACTTTGTGGAATTCCTGAATTTGTTGAGGCGAAAGAGTGGACTTTATAATGGATGCAATAGAACTTGTCATTGGCACCGCCTCGTGACTGATCAGGTTTAGAGAAGTCACGAGCCATTTGCCCTGCACAAATGTATCACTTCTTTAGCCCCCAAATTGTGTCGTCTTTCAAAACTTCGGACGTGTTACGTTGTGAAATGGTTGCTGAATTTATCTTTACAGACATGTATTCAGGAGCTATGGTTTTTGATGATGTTTATATTTGTAATTTGGGTGGGCAACAGGCATGGAACAATTTCGAGATCGTCTCAAGAAAGTCCAGATCATTGTTAAGGGCGCTTGGTTAGAGTGCGACGGCCAGCAAGATTAATAGAAACCAATGTAAGCGCTTGGCGATTGCTTACGACCGGATTGGTGCTTTTTTCAAGGAGTTTGTTATGCTGGATAATACAAATCATGTACTCTTATTGCCCTTGCTGGGTGAGTTGATTCGTGTCCTTGAAAGGGGAGGAGTCCTAGTCTTGCAATATGCGAGTGCACAATGGTATGAACTGCAATATGCGAGTGCACAATGATCCGCACCTACGCATTTGGGAGGACTCTTTCTGAAACCACCACTTGAGAAACAGAATGACAATGGAGAAGACTTGGAGTGCTTGGAGATTGTTGTAATGAACCCAGATGATGAGAAGGATTAAAAAACCCATGATGTTTGAACAGAGTTCCCATTAATTGACTTTCACAGAATTCTCTTTTTAGTTCAGAGACTATTGAAGGGAAATTGGGTGTGTCCTGCAATTTCTAGAGTTGCATAAGTTGTGTAAAATTTGGGCCGCTGTATGAAAGGATGCTTGGAGGATAGGCTCTGGCAGATAATTGAGCCTGGTTATTCTGATGGAAGTACTTCAATTATGAATCTTTGAAATGTCAAATAGTTGCTCTTAGGAGTACTAGGCAGAGAGAGAGGGAAGAGGACTGCAGATCTCCTAAAGGAGAGTCTCTTCAGTAGCTTGCAGCTACTGTTCTAGGCCCATATCTAGCATGTGAAAGCTAATTTCAAAGTCTCATTACCAGCAATCACAATATTGTTTCTTGAACAATCTTTTGACAGTCTCACAACCATGTGGAAAAGCAGATCTATTTTTTCCGTGTCATGTGTGTTTTTTTTGTCAGATAGACATCTCCTCCTACCAAGAGCCTAAGCTTTAGGGTGGAGAACAAGAAGGGCAACCTTGGCACTAAGTGGCAAATCTGTGAGAAAGGCTCAGGCATGACCTTAGGAGAGGCTTGGGTACTTTTTCTGTGTTGCCACAACCTGGTTGCCACAATCAAACATGTCACACACCAGCACTAGTCCTAAGTAATTATATGACTGTTACTATCCCAGTTGCAGCAAAAGTCTAGCCTTCTTTTACAAGCACAATAATTTGTTGACAAGTTATGCAAGGACACCCTGTTCTAGAAAAATGTCTATACCTAAAAAAGTGAGCAGGGTAGCTGCCATGGCATCTTACCAGTTGTTGAGCTCTGGAAGCTTTCAGAATTCACTTAAATTTCTTGCCATGAAATTGAAATGTGTAGGAAGTAATGTTTGGGTGTGGGTGTTTGCTGCAAAAAGGTTTGAATATTTGGCTTGGGAAGCCTCTTCCAAGCAACCAATTCATATAGGATTTTATGTTCCACTGTGTAAGATGCATAGCAAGTATTCTGCATGACAAAGGACCTGCAAATACATAAGACAAAAATTGTCCATTGCTAATGCACCTATAAACCACTCAGCTGCATCACATTTCATTGTGAGTGCTTACATATGAACAGACTGCCACAGCAGCAGACGCCAATATCCCTGTGCTTACCGTCAATGTGTGGCTACATAAAATTATTTGATCCCTTCATCAGCATTGATGCATTTGACACTCTGGAGGCTGGTTGATTTTCTAGTTCCATCTTCATATTCTGTCCAAGATCTCTTTCAATTGGCTTTGCTTTCTCAGCTCGAAAGGACCCCAGTTTCCCTGTGGATGTGCAACAAAGTGGAGTGGAGAATTCAAAGAAGGCTAACTATTCTTAGCTCAAGATAATAACTGCATCTGAGGTTGTCAAGAAAACCGTCGCACAAGGGGTCCAGGGATGTGTGCATTTTGTTGAGTGTGCATACCAGTGTTGTACTGGTATGTTGTTTTTCACATACCAGACTGGTATATATATGTCCAGGGGCAGCATGTAGTTAAATGGGTAGGGTCCTAAGTAGGAAATGTTTTTTCAGGGTAGAAAAATTTCCAATGAATCAAAATTGGAATCTTGAATTAAGCAAAGAGGACATGTCAAGTCTCAAAACTGCATCACCTAGGGCTGAAATGTGTACATAAAATCCACAAACTACTCTTCTTCAAACATCACAACTTCATGAGATTCCAATAGATCTACTTCAGTTGTAACAGACTTAGTGACATCCTCATTTGCAAGATTACACCCCACCCTAGTATAATTCTTGTAAATCATGACCAATGAATCTAAGTTCTCCACTTCAAGTCGACATCTTCGTAAACTTGTGAGAACACTAGGAATGTTCAAAATTCATTCAGTTTCAATTTGGCTCCTAGGAATTGTTAGGATTTGCCTTGCTAACCATGCCACATTAAGCCACATGTGACAATTTGTCTTCCACCATAACAAATGACATGCACATTCTTCAAGAATAACAAAATGTTGACGAAACATTAAAAGTTTGAAAGTTAAAAGCCTTTGTAAGAACTCAATAGGGCATGATGGGCCATCAAACAAAAAATCACCTAGATCTATGCAAGTGTTTTAGTAGATGGAGAACTTGTAGTAGTAGTTGGATTCAAAAAGTTATTCACTTTCACAAGCATAGGCAGCAAACACTACTAGTCGTATTCATGTACAATTTTCATGGCTCTTTCTTCACCAACAAACTCACAAACATAAGTGAGGCCCTTGAACCTCAAATCAAGCATGAAGGCCATCATGTTATACCTCAAATCAAGCATGAGGGCCATCATGTTATGTGCCTTATCACGCTGAAAATTTTGAACAAAGAGTAAAAATGGGGCTAAAGCTTTCACCACTTTAGTAGCCATGCAATTGTATAAAATCTCCAATTTTGAAACACAATTTCCACGTTGCAATAAAGGTTCAACTATTGTTCTATGATCAACATCAACATGCAATTTCACACTAATGGTCAAAGCAACTTGCAAAGCATTTGATAAAAGCCAAAACCCTTGAGTCTGGTTAAGGACACATTGTTTCACCATTGGATTAAGTGTTTCAATAATAGCTCTTGCCACAACCCATGTCTTCACAAATGGTACCTTAAGTTGCAAATGAAGGCTCTGCCTTTAATAACAAATGTTGATGGCGTTTGCAAACTCCAAAGTTTATTGGAAAATCATGACTTTATTAGCAAATCTTGTTTTCATTGATGCTTTTAACTTGCAAGGAGCTAGGCAAACAACCCTACAAGCCTTGTTCCATTCTCTGCAACCTTTGCCATTCTTCTTTGTCCAAGTTACTATTTTTTGCAAGGTTGATTAGGCATTCTTCAATGACACTTGTGTCACTCTCACAAATATTTTATCATCCAAAGTAGCATATTGGCATGCTTTGCTCATGGCATGCCCAAAGCATGCACCTACATATGGAGATGTTAATTGCCATGGTTCATAATTAACCACTTGCAAAAAGGTTAATTCCAAAATATTCAAATTACTTCCTTCGTTTTTCACGATTGCTACTATTTTCTTTGTGAATTGGTATTGTGCTAACAAGGGTTTCACTATCTCAACCAATGTTGCCCCTGTAGTGTTAAGTGCATCAAATGACCCTATAGTGACATGATGGGGCTACCAAACATCATCAATGAAATTCATTACTAGGAAGAATGTATCATACCGAATTCTAGACATCCAAAGATTGAAAGTGATACTTGCATTTCACACTTGGTTAACAAAAATAACATATACCTATCCACTGTTTTTGCTACCATGTTAGGAAGGTGTTTTGAAACAAATTGGATACGGGTAGGGAATTTAACCTTTGGATTTCTTTTCATTACCAACCTCCTCAACCAAGAAGACTCAACAATTGAAATGCTTTGATACCCTTTACAAACATGAAGCACCAAATCTTCAATGAAATTTAATTGAACAAAATCTTTCTTAGAATAACTTGTGCCACCACCAAAAAAATCAATGATTGACAAGAGTGGTACACCCTTTCATTTTTTGGAATTTTGACACTCCACAACCGTTCCATCCTTAGCCTTCACCTTTGCCTTGTATTTTTTTAATTCAATCCAAAATTGACAACCAACCTTCTAATTAACCACTAGTTCTAGTAACATTTCTTCATAATGTACCTTGGTTTTATTCCACACAAATAAAATTGAAAAACCAATTTTGAATTTGGTTTTTAAAAAAAATTCATTCATTTTCAATTTCAGTTAAATTTTTTAACTTGAAATTTGATTTAGGTTTAGTTTTTATTAATTGAAACCAAAACAAGAGGTGTTCACCTATCAAAACAAATATTCATCCAACACTAAACATACCTATCTTTACTAAGACATCCCACATGAAAAATATTAAGGATAATGCAAATGACATTGATAGTAGGATGGTAAAGTTTGGAAACCAAATGAAGTGAAATCTTCAACAATAATAATTTTTATAGCTTTGTGTGATTATATGTAGGGGAGAATAATTGTTCTCAAGTCATTTTTTGGGATATGTTGCAAAAACAATTTTGTTGTTGATTCATTATCTTTCTTATTTTGTTTTTTTAACACCACTTTCATAACCAATTCCCAAAAAAAAATTTTAAAAATTGTGACATAAAATTCTTAACATATCATACTTATGATTGATGTTCAATAAAAATTCATCACAAACTTACAATATATCACAAAGCTTCAATAAAATTTGTACAAAAATCATAAAACAATATGTTCATGCAAAATATATGGGCTTCAAAGTGTAAACTAACACAAAATAATAATAATAATTTCCATATAAATGTTGTGTTTCTTATGCTTGTGATGTCTTGATGTGAAGTATGTACAATTTAAGTTTTAACTAAATCAATGCAATTATTGTGATGTAATTTTGGATAAAACTATGCAATTTTTGTGTATTAAACATGAACATTCACATATGTCATTCAAAAATGTCTCATCCATTTGAATATTTAAGATATTCAATACATAACAATATCATTCATATTGACCATAATATGAAATTCATGTGATTTTTGTATGAACCTATGAAAACTGGATTTCACAAAAAAATTGTATAAACCTGTGAAGCTTAATAAGTTTGTGATGTTATATTTTAAAAGGCAAAGTAGAAAACTTTGAACCTATTATGTCAAAAAAAAAAATCATATTTTACACTTATTATAAGGTATAACTAGTTTGAATTTTTAACCATTAAGTTGCCATAATTATTTTCAAATTATAAAGAGATTAAACATATTTAACCTTTAATTTAAAATATTACAAATGGGGTTGTTAGACCTTATTTTTCAAAAAAGAAAAAATTGGGAGGAGTTGTTGATTATATGTCATAAATATAATAATTAAAAAATATAGGTTTGTTTAGGAAATGTGTACATCTTATCATTAACTGCATTGGGTGTATTCAAGATATTTGTTGAATAATGGAATTGAAGTTACCTCTTAAACTAACTCTATGATTTGAATTTTGGCATATTAATTTGATTTTATTGAAAAAAAACTCTTGTGAAAACCAAACAACACATTCATCACAAAGGACATTACACAATTTGTTAATTATAAACCAATTCACAATGGACAAAGTTGTTTATGTTTTGAAAATGTCATAGTAATGTCCTTTGAATGTCATTAAGAAATCACTTTTGGGTGTTGACAAGCTAAAATAGACAAAAATAATAATCAATAAACTTATGGCTACTTGTAAATTTGTTTTGGACCCATAATGGTGAGCCATCTATTTTACCTTGCTTTTAGCCTTTTGTACCATTCATTACGCTTTAAAACTAAGTCATGGCCTAATTAAGGCATTCATATACATTTCAAAAATGAATTCAAACCTTTTTTTGAATAATGATCATCATACTTATTCTTTCAAATTCAAGTTAAAACTAATGTTCACTAGTTATGGCTTTCAAGCAAAACCTTCAATTTTCATTTCTTGAAAAATTTGAATGAAAGAAAGAACTTTCAATTTTGGTGTTAAAAATATTTGCTCGAAAACTTGAAACCCTTGATTCCTCTTTCTTTTTTCTTTTTATAGGGTTGCTTTTGCTAGTTTGTCATTTTCATAACTAATGAGCAACTTCGGTTTTAAAATGAATGTAAAGTTAATTTTAACCAATTTTATTAACTATTTTAGGCCAATTCTACGCTTTTCTATTGTTTTTACATTGGTTAGAAATGTTCCATACAAATACTTTCTTTTTATAGGAATGCTTATATTGTGTGTAAATATGTTTTTAGTAAATCAACATTTGCATGGAAAGAATATTGTTTGTGAAATTATAATACTTATTAACTAACTTTTCACATAGAGCCCATATTATCTATTTTACTTTCCAAAATTATAGAAAGAAATATCATTGCACATTTTAATGCAGGTTGCGATTAACTTTGAAAGGGTCAATTGTACTTTGATGTTGACAATATGTTGAGAGGATTAACATTCTACCACAAATGTCCTAACTAGAACAACTTTTTTTCCTAGGTTACTCAAAATATGGGGGGATATTCTAAAGATTGGACAACAAAACAATAGCCTTTTGGGGATTAAAAACCATTGGTTGAAACTATGATTCTTGTATGGCATTTTTTTCAACATGATCCTATTCAACTTCTACAATTGCTTTAAAACAAAACAATAACACTTGGACCCAACAATAATGTGGATAATGAAACAATTTTCATAACTTGTCACAACAAATTATATTACCAAATGAATAAAAATTCACATTATGCATGTCACATTTTGTACAATCAAAGAACCTTAAAGCACAAACATTTACCATTTTTTTCTTTAATTTTAATGTTTCATGATGATTCAAATCTAAGAACATTGACACACCCCTAGGTTTGGATCATGATATTGGTGGTAAAAAAACTTTGTTGATTTGTAATTTTAGAATGAAATGAAAATTTTAATTCCAAAAATGAAAGAAAAGGTGAAAGAGAACATGAAAACTTAATGCAACTAGGTTGAAATTTGAGCTTTTAAGTCAAATTCACTAGCATGTCAAATTACACAAATCAAGAAAAGAAAGCAATTATTGTAGTTTGGAATCAAAGTGATGTATGAATGAACCATAAGTAGACATGGACAAAAGGTGGGCAAACACAAACTTAAGAAACACACCATGGCTTGGGCTTAGGAGGAGAATTGATCTCCTCTTTATTATTATAACCCTAACCTTGGGCTTGTGACTAAAATAAAAGCATAAAAATGGAAGTGGGTTAGGGGAGCGTCCTGAGACTCAAGTGCACTTTCACAAGCATGAGAGAGTGTAAGGAAAGGAATTTAAAGTAATCCCAATTGGCATTTTGGCAATTGTAGTCCCATGAAAGTCCCAAATTTGTCCCAAAAATGTGGTCCAAATTGAATCCAATATATCATTTGGAAAGGTCTTGAATTATAAATATCAAAAGTGGGCTCACATTTTTCATTTGGAATTATGAACTATAAGTTATGGCAATAGAAAAAGGCTAGGAATTGAATTAACACTTTGATTTGTCAAAAGTTTTATGTTAACTATGTCTTCATATTCTAATTATTATAGGGTAAGTTATAGTGGAATTTGTTCCAATGTGAACATCGTTTTAAATATTTAGTGTATGATATATAATATCAAGATTTGTGATTTCAAATCACTTTTTGGTGATTTGAAATTCTAAAGCACATAATTTTTATTTTTTTTATTGTTTTTTTTTGTTATGCTAGCTTTTTTTTTTATTGTGGTGTTTTGGTTTTCCATTTTGTGTTTTGGGCTTGGATTCTTATGTTGTTGGAAATGAGTCATGTTTTGGTTGAGAGGTTATGCACTTTTAGGAGGGTTGTTATGTTAGTAGGTTTGTGTGTGGATAACAATGGTTGCCAATATGGTAGCACACAACAAATTCCCAATTACTAAAATTAAGGAACCATGGGTCAAATGACTTTCAAATTATACATATAATATGAATTTGGAAAAGGTTTTTTCAAGGGGTAAAAATTTTACTCTTGAAAGGTCTTCAATTGGAGTTCATATGTAAAAATATGAACCCACAAAATTGTAAGCTTCATAACTTGGCAAAATTGGGAATTATCAAGATTCCCTCATAGGAATCCCATGATTTTTTGTAACTTTGATGTAATATCTACCACTATTCAATAGAATATATTATAGGAGAGGAGGTGGTGCTTCTTTTCCAAGTTTGGGCTATGATGTGTTTTATGAGTTCAACTCGTTTATGCTTCATTTCATGCACCATTTTAGCTTCGACTTGCATTAATTTTTTATTTATTTATAGTTTGTGTGGGTTGATTTCGCATTGAGCTATTGTTTATGGGTTCATTTTAATCCTTATTCCAAGATCCCATCCCTATTTTTATTTTGGGAATTATTTTTGTATTTTATCATATACTTGAAAATCAACCAAATTCTTTACCTCTTGATACCACTTGACAAAGTTAAAAGTGTGTCACCTATAATACGCTTTGTAACTTCCCATGGGAGCTACATTTGATGACATTTTCCCCCAAGATTCCCAAAAGGTTATTGTCAAATTTGAAGTCCCACCACTTTAAAAGTTAAAATTTTCTTATTTCACCTTCCAATGGAAAGCTTACATCAAAAGAATTTCAATTGGTCTTTTTGATTTTGGAGTGCATGTCTAGTTTTGATCCTTGTTTTTATTGAAACCTTCAGTGTTGTGGGAGAGCAAAGGAGAATACATTAAAAGAATTTGGATTTTGGTTGCTTCAACAAATGTTTGTGAGAAGAGCGATGTTTGAGAGAAATCATTGAAAGCGTTTCGATTCTAATTTTTGTTGTTGAAAGTTTGTTGAAATTTCAAGAATGTTGTAATGAGAGAGGTTTTTGTTGTTGAGAATTTGTTGAAATGTCAAGGGGTGCAATCTCAAGGGTGCAATACTCGAGTTGATATCAAATAATAAAATGGATTTTATTACTATTAGTTTCCAACAAAGTACTTGAGAAATATATGTTTATACAATTGTAAGATTTTGATTTGAAAGATGCTTTGCATACCTAAACCCAACTATTCTTAATTTTCCTTGGAATTTTAGATACCTACCCCACTTGAAATTTTAGATACCTAGTTGGTAGCCACCACTAATCCAAAAGCTCACCCAAATCCACAAGGCAACAACCAATGAGCCTGGCCATCTCAAGGCTCTCAAGCAAAAGAAAGAAAGAAAACACCACACAACCATAGTTTTTACTTCCCAACAAATTTTGTTGTTTTGATAACAAAAAAAAATTTGAAAATTTTGGAAGAATATGGTTTCTTGAGCTGAAATTCTACTAAATTTGCTAATTACTTGGAACAAATTGACAAAATTTCAAAATCACACAATTGGGGGAAAAAAGAAAAAAAAAAAAAAAGCACCTGCACACATCATAAAAATGGAGAAATTTACAATTTTCCATTGCAAAAAAATAGGTACCTACCTATCTAGGCTAGGCTAAGCTAGGCTATCTAAGCTAGTCCCAGTAAGAATTTGTGTTTCGTGTGAATGCGACGAGCCGCGTCAGCAGAAACCTATGCTCCAAAACTGCGATTTCGGCGTCAAATCCGCCAATTCTCACGCCACTGACTCGCGCCATTTTCACACTTATCATCAACACAGTTCAATCCGATCTCCACCGTGGAAGCTAATGAACTCACCCATCTCGACCGTCCGATCACCAAAAACGCTACCGGTTTACGTCACCCAAGCGTTGGTCCGCGCCGTGATCGTCGCGTCGTGGCAGTGACCCTACGATGGGGCTCAGAGATGGAGATCCGTGGAAAGAAATGGGGGAAGTGTAAAAGATAGGTCTGGATTAGGAATCTTTTTGCAACAGGACGAATGGGCGTCTCGTCCCGTGCATGTGCAAGGGCTCAGATCATCCTCTTGTGTGATCAACGGTTCCAATAATTAAGAGAATAAACTGGATTTTCCAATTTAAAAAAGCGCAAGGCTCCCCCCCCCTTTGGCGTCGTCTCTTCCGCGGATTTCTACACCGCTGCTGCGCTTTCACGCCATCGCCATAGCCAGTGGTTTGCGAGTGCTGCAGTAGCTTGTATGGACTTCTGAATGGCTTGATTCCTGTGGCGGAAGATAGATCATTGCAGTGGCTTTCCATCGGTTGTCGAATTGTTGAACTTGGTTCAGTGAATGGTGAACGGCGGTTCGAAAACAAACAGCGAGTGGCTCTGATTGTCTGGAGAAAGCTCTGCGTCGTGCTTTCGTCAGACTCTTCTCCTACTACTTCCCGCAAGGAGTTTTGGCTTCTGTAGTAAGTTTGGTGTTATTGCTCTTGTTTTTTTCCTGTACCTTTCTCTCGTTTTTTATTTTTGCTTCCTTCGTGCTTCTTGGTTTGTCCTCTTTCTGCTGCTGGCGTGCAGATTCTCTAGCATTGTTCATTGTGCCGTGCTGATGGAAGATGTCAAAAGAACTCTGAGGCCTTGTACTTGTTTGAAGTAAGGTTTTGTAATCTCTCTCCCTACTACTAAACAGGCAGGCTTGTTGTCCGGTTTTGTGTCGACGTATGACTTTTGTCCATGCGCACGGCATTCATTCTTTTATGTTTTCTTCAAGTTTGCTCTAGACTCGCGCTACATCAAAATTGGATTTTTTTTCACTCCCCGGGCACACTCATTGTGCTTTGTTGGAAGTACGAGTCGCAGAGATCAGACCTGTGAGCACATAAATATTTTCTTTGAAGTACATACCTAGTCGCCGTTCCAGAAAGAATTGTAACAGCTCTTCATTTTGCCGGAAGGAAGATCTTTTCGACTGTTTCTCCACAAAAGAGCTCCCAAGGAGTTGTGATCCCTTCCTTGGATGTCCAGTCACATGAAGCCGTCCATGAAGATATAATTACGTCCAGACCAAGGAAGCTGCTTGGACGACGTTCAACTTTGTAGTGGACGGTGGATAGCAACCGCTTTGTATTCTAAGTCTTCCTGTTTCATTCTATGACCATGATATGTCTTAAAGAACCCGTTGCTTCTTATCTTTCAGTCATGATATGTCTCCATCTGGAGGTGAGTTGTGGAGTTGTCCAATCTCATGATGGAGTTAACCCACTGTACTTGTGATGGAGTTTTTCTCAAGCAGAAAATGGTATTCTTAATCTAGTCATGTGTTGAGTCTTAACTGATTTTCCAAGAGCTCTGGAGAAGAACAGGCAGCAGATGTGACTGGCAGAATGGAGAGCCTGTTTTTGGAATGTGGAAGGCAGAGGCCCTTCAATGGTCTGATGTCCAGTCTACCACACCTAAAGATCTTGAATGTGTTGCAATCTATCTATCTGTCATCCTTTTGGAGTTTTCATGTGAGACTGGCAATGATGCTTTCAAGGTTTCTCCCACTAACAAATATTGGTAACTTGCTTGTTGATTAGGGCACCAGGCATACTCTTGTGCAGGCTTCACTTCTCTGGCAATCTTGGTGTGCCAGCACAGTGGAGTGGAAGAGTTTGGAGTGGAGATGGCAGCACTGATACATACAGCAACCATGAGCACATTGCATTGCTTTGCACATGGAGGGATACATCACAACCTAACAACAATGGTAGGCTTGGCGAGAGGTGGACCATTAAAGAGTAACAAACTCAATGGGATGCGGTTTTCATCATTGGCCTCTTTCAAGCTCACCAATGGCACAGACAACAGGCAAACATTGTCCTGCAATTCAAGCATGTCTTTCAGCAATGGAAGCACTGCTGACTCTGGTTTTAGTGAGAATGATGAAGATTACATCAACTCCAGTGTCATGGAAGCTGTAGAGGTGAAGAGTGGTCCAGATGGATTTGTGATTAAGATGCGGGATGGTCACTTTGTGAAATGTGTTCACAATAATCCAGATGGAGGTAGTTTGCCAGACTATGGCCCCCAACCAGCCATAGTGCTCCAGATGGATGATGCCTCCAAACTTCTGCTTCCCATCATTGTCTTGGAACTCCCATGCACAATGCTTATTGAGGCAGTGCGCAATGTTCAAGTCATGCGGCCTACTGTTTACCATGTAATGAGGGACATGCTTGAGGTCATGGGCTATCAAGCCAAACTGGTGCGTGTCACTCGCAGAGTTCATGAGGCCTATTATGCTCGCATCTACCTTGCTAAAATTGGCGATGAGACACAAGGACTGGTAAGCTTGGATCTGCGACCCTCTGATGCCATTAACTTGGCTGTCCGTTGCAAGATTCCTATTCAAGTGAACAGGGATCTGGCATATGGTGATGGAGTACGCATTGTGGCTGATCCGCCAAAGCTGCCCTCTCGATCCTTGCTCTCGGAATTAGGGCTGTTTCTTACAGATCTGGACCGAGCCGAGGCAGACTCTTGTGCTGCTGCAGAAGAGTTTGCACTAGTGCGCAGTATGATGATTGCAGCTGTGGAGGAACGCTACAGTGATGCTGCAAAACTTCGTGATGAACTCAGGCAGCTGCGATCCAAGAAGAAGAGGCGGCAGCAGAAGCAGTTTTAATTCTATGAGGCATGCCAGAGGTGCACTGTCACTGGGAAGACAAGCCTCTGCTCCACAAATTATTCTTCATTGTACAAATGAGGCAGTCCTTTAAGTTCTTTTGCAAGTTTGAAGAAGTCAAAAATCAGAAGAATGGAAGGCTGGATAGTGGGGAAGTCTGCCTTCTTTTCTTCCCATCAAAAGGTGCACACTGAGCAGCAGCATGTGCTCAATGAAAAGGTTTTAAGGCGTAGATCCTGAACTACAGGCACATGGTGTGAGTGGCATCCCATCCCTGCTGGTCTCTGTTTCCTGTCAGTCTGCTGATTACAATACATATATTTGTACAAAGTGTAGTGTTACCATGTAATCGAGCTTCCTCCTAGAAGGTACTCCAGGTGCTTATTGGAGCACAGTTACAACCTCTCAAGGAGGTGTAAGGAGTTGGTCATATTGGCCACAGATCTGGGTAGCAAGCTGAAAGTGTATAAGAATGCTGTATAGGATTAGATCATTAGCACAGTAGGTTACCTTGGTTACATATGTGTCAGAGTTTCAGTCTTGTATATAAGCAGAAGTCATTGCTGAAGTAGTTGCTGATCTCTCAGCTCATTATTGAGCTCAATCTGTCGAAATCAATGGCATTCACATGTCTATCTTTGAAACAAATCAATCTAGTTTTACTTTACTTCCTTTTATGGTGAATACTCTTGGTTTGCTGTTTTATTACAGTTCTCTACATTCTGTGACACATTGTAAACCAAGTGATTAAATGGTACCTCAGGAGCAGAGAACTTCGTTTTGTTTTGCTTTGGTGTCCTCTTGTTTTTTTCTTGCAGCACAGTTGGACAAGGATAATCATCTGAATCAACCTCTTTAATCTCTCTGTGATGATGTTTGTACAATGATCTGATTCAGCTAGTTCCACAAGGTGGCTCAGAGAATTGAATTACTGGGAGAATTAAACCAGTAAGAGCTGATTACCTAAGAAAACAGAAACCCCAGATGTAGTACCTACTGTGCCAGCTGCTTCTACAGCTGTGGGAGATCAACTATTGGGGGCCTACAGAGCTGCTTCAGCTGTGGCAGATCTGCTATTGGGGCCTGGGCAGTGTTGCCAACTGGAATTATCCTGGTACCTCACTCCACATTTCAACTTCACTTCTGTATGCAGTTTCTTCTTTTGTGACTGGAAGGTGTGTGTAAGATGAATTCATTTTTTTTGATATTCATTCAATGCTGTTAATATGAAGCTGATAATGATGTTTTGTTAGAGAATTGGTTGAAGTAGCTTTGTTTCTCCTTCTAATTAAGAATATTTGTGCAGGCTATGTGAAACCAATGTTCTTGTTGGGGATAAAGGTGAGATTGTCTCCATGGGGAAAGATGGTCCTCCTTTCTTCTTTATTTTGTTATATGCATGTCTGTCAGAAGCATCATTGATCTAAGTGCATGCAGGCTGCATCACCTCCTGATACAGCTGCAGCACATGAACAGCAAAGAACTGAAGTTGTCTCATAATAGCAATTTATAAATGTCCCTGCTCCAGAATCAGAATCTGACCTAGGCATGGTGTTGATTTTTGAAGTCCGCTATCTGAAACATGGCTGCAGTCAGGTATTTCAACCCATTCAAACCATTGTCTTCGTTGCATGCATGCAGTCTTGATTTTGATTCTGATTCTGTAAGTTCTGCTAAAGTCTGGTGGGTGCAACTTCAGAGGAGTATGTATCTCATTGTGAACTGTACATGTATTTAAGTTCAGGTATCGGCCTGCAGGATGAATAGACCTGGATTCTTCCAGGGTGACAATCAGGAGGGTATGGAGGCCAGTAATGAGGGTGCGTTAAACTGTCCTAAAAGGATCATCTCTTGTTTCCCTCTGCTCTTCCTCTGATCTCTTGCTTGGTTTGTTTCAAGTTTCGTTGTTTTTGTATCCCCATTCTCCTTGGTTTCCTTGGTGTTTCTCCTTCTCTTTTTGTTCTGTTTTGTTGAAGGAAGACAATTAGTGTAGATACTTCCGCTCATATTTCCACTCAGTTTAATGTATGACATTGAGACTCACTGCTGAAAGTGTATACATGGTACTGAGATTAGTACAGCCTTGGTAAGAAGCTGGTAGTACCTCAGGTCCTTACCAAGCAGGTATTAGTATGAGGTTGGTATATTACCTCACGTCTCTACTAGGCAAGTACTGGTACAAGGGTGGTATTGGCTTATGTCATTCCAGTTTGGTTGGTTCTTTGATAGCAGGACCAGGTTCTGGCCTGGTACCCTGGCTAAGTGACACTTGTCTTGACTTCTTACATATACATCCCAATTGTAGTCAATGGTGTAAGTTCTTATGCTTTTCAAGTACTCTGTAAACATGAGACATTGGAATGATGCGAGGAATTGGGTTTCACCTGAAAATGCCCTCCACAACATCCCTATATGTATGTCCAAGAGGGTGGTGAAGAAGAACAATGATGAAGAATGGTTGGTACAATGTGCCAACACATCCCTCCCACCCCATCTCCTAACCCCATGTGGTTGTCATGGTCACTCAAACTACAATGATATTTTGGCTACTTCATGAGTATATATATATGTCTTGTGAGTAGTGTGTGATTTAGGAATGGTTGTTTTGGTCAGTAATTCTCTTGAATACTGGAATAGTCTAAATAGTTGCCAACTTTTGGGATCATGAACCCCCTTGCAAGTAGTTGGGGAGAGAATAGTATGGGTGAAAGTCGTGATTGAGTTCAATTCAAAAGTGGCTAGGTCATGTTGTGACAAGAAAAAAGGGAGTATAGTATCATTTTTCGCTCTCACACCTCTTGACTTGGTCTTTACAGCAAACGCACAACACACCTGCACTACCATTCTACACTCTAAAGATACCCAGTCATGTATCATAGCAAATCCTTCCTTCAAATGCTTCAATTAACAAACATGATATGTTTACAGTTTACACTCTGGTCTAGTGGCCAAAATCTTCTACCCAAAATTCTGCCTACTTTTACAGATAGAGACCCTCCACAAAGTTTTGTGAACTAACTGGCTGCTTATAAATTTCTTATAAGAAGGTTATAGAGGCAAAATCTCATGTATTCCTTTTGGTTCTCCTTTGTTGTTCAATGGCTTAAGTTTTTCTTCTTGTAATTCAGTTGAAGATAACATTACATGAACTTTAACCAGTTTTTGTTTCATATTGAAGCACTTTTATAGGTGTTATCCTACCTGGGATGGGTGACCATTTACTAGATTTACTTTTGTGGATGTTAGTGTTAGTTTTAATGCAAATTGACGATTAATGAAGGTGCTTGAAATATGAATCAGTGGTCAAAGCTGATTTCACTTTAGAATAAGCCTCGGAAGAACCTGTTACAACCTAACAAAATTGCAGCTTGTCCTATTGGGCTTGTTGCGTTCTTCGATGGAACAGGCCTAGCTCTTTAAAAAATGTTTATATATTCTATATTAACACGTTTTATGAGAGTTAAATGTTAGGGGAGTAACATTTGATCTTGTTTTGGACAAAATATTGCAAATGGTTACTTTTGGAATGCATATTTCAGATTTGAGTGATAACTGAAAGTGAAGGTGCATGCAGATTGTTTTGAGGAAAGGCCATTCCAAGATTCAAATGTCATACATTGGAAACAAATAGCACGAAATCAAAGTACCTACATGGTTTATCTTGGATCTCACTAGAAACCCAACTTAAGGCTTTCCCTACAACAACATGAAAGAGAAGACTTAACTTGTTCTTTTTATTTCTGTTCTTTTAGTTTTAAGGGAGTGAAACAAATAGCTTTTTCCTTGTGCCATACATACCCGGTACATTCATTTGGGTGGTGGGTTTTACACTTCCTTTGGGTGGCGGTAAAACCTTACCATAAAAAAGCACCTATATGTGTATTCATTAGTTGGCTTTATTACAATATTTCACCATTGCATATTTTCCTTTTTTTCCAAATGTGTAGTAATTTTACCTAGTAGTAGGTACATTCATTTGGGTGGGTACATTCATTTACCAAGTATGCCCAAACTTTTGGCCACAAACTTCAACCAATGAATAGGTGACAGATGGAGAAGCTCTAGATCCAGCAAGGGAATTGATAATTTGAACTTATTGAAAGGGTAGAGCCATTACACAGAGATGAGTTGCATGTTATACTGTTGTTGTAATTACTACCCATCCCATCCACCCATGCCACTATTTTGATACCCTTTTGTCATAATTTAGGGTCCCACCCATCTCCCTACGTAGACCCATTGCCATTTTAATTGCTAAGTGGTGAGGGATAGTGTCATGGGATGGGTGGGTAAGTTATGACACAATTTTGTCATAAATCACCACCACCACCACCACCACCACCCATGCCTTCACCCCCCATGAGACTACTTCTATACCTATCCTTCTGTCATAATTCACCACCCATCCCACTACCCATTGCCATTTTAATTGCTGAGTGGTGATGGATATTATCATGGGATGCGTGGGAAGAAGCTAGGACACTAATTTGTCATTATTTTTGCCACCTATATAATATAGCAAAAACCCATTGCCACTTCAATTTCTAATAAGGAGTGACAGATTCTCTCTCATGGGATGATGGCTGGTAATGTATGCCAAATCTCAATTTATACATTTCAGAATTTGGCATTTGGGCTGAAATTTTGATTTATTTACTTTTTTGATCCCTATATCAATGCTGAAATTTTGATTTCTTTAGTTTTAGATCCCTATATCAATGCTGAAAATTGCTGGGATTTTCTTGCAGTGTACCTGAATCATGATATCACAACAGAGCAATAAGTAGTAAGGGTAGGATTTGTGGAGAATTTGGAAAAAATCACAAGTAGCCTAGTCCCCAATACGCCTATCTGCCCTCAAGTGGTTTATCATATCCCTGACTATCTTTGCCACAGATTTATGACAATCTCTATTGGGTTCAAGTTCCCTAGTTAACCAAGGTGGTTAGCTCAGTTGCTGTGTTTCCTACCTACCTACCTACCTACCTACCTACCTACCTACTTGACCCAGCAACCTTCACCTATTTTCTAACCATTAACAGGCACCTACTTAACCAATGAACAACTATTTTCCTACCTACTTATCTACTTGTAGAAAATATTTATTAAGAGGATTATATATGTTATCAGAATGAAACCCAACATCAACTCGGTTCCAGGAGTTGTTTATTTTCAACTTTCTGGTGTAGCCAAACTCGTGAACATCCACAAAGAATATTTAGCCAAATTTGGTTATAGACCAAATATGAATTTTTTTTTTTAAAAAAGAATCCTTTTATATTTTGGCTACTTCTGGGAACCTGTTGTAAAAATCTGGCAATTTTTTTTTTATAAATCAGAAATTGACAAATTAGAGCCAATTTTCCCACCAAAATCCTTTGTACCTTTGTGTGGACATCATATTTCTCAGGTTGAAAAAATGCCAAAATTTTCCAAAATAAAAAAAACATTGCTCCATTCCCTTCATTACTTAAACAGTAGATCTTTAAAGCATGCTAAAGCCAAGGAGCCTGTCAGGATGGCCGGGTTGGGGTTCATCCAAAACTTACTCATAATAGGCATACAATGGATGGATGTACTAGTGACCTGTTGGTTCACTCCCGCTACATTGGGTGCAGGGAGATTTGAACTCTTGACTAACTGAGATTAGAAGTCAGTATTGATCATCCACAGATGAATTTATAATATAGATGAATTAAAATAAGTGGGATACTGTACATTTCTCTTTAAGATTTCCACCTTCAAAAATGGATACAGATCCATTTGCATTCTTTGAAGATTCCACCTTCAAAGTGGACTCAGTTCCAAATTTGCATTCCATGAAGATTCCACCTTCAAAGTGAACTCAGTTCCAAATTTGCATTCCTTGAAAATTTCATCTTCAAAGTGGACTTAGTTCCAAATTTGCATTCCTTGAAGATTTCACCTTCAAAGTGTACTCATCTCCAAATTTGCATTCCTTGAAGATTTCACCTTCAAAGTGGACTCAGTTCCAAATTTGCATTCCTTGAAGATTCCACCTTCAAGTGGACTCAGTTCCAAATTTGCATTCCTTGAAGATTCCACCTTCAAGTGGACTCAGTTCCAAATTTGCATTCCTTGAAGATTTCACCTTCAAAGTGGATTCAGTTTCAAATTTGCATTCCTTGAAGATTTCACCTTTGAAGTGTACTCAGCTCCAAATTTGCATTCCTTGAAGATTTCACCTTCGAAGTGTACTCAGCTCCAAATTTGCATTCCTTGAAGATTTCACCTTCAAAGTGTACTCAGCTCCAAATTTGCATTCCTTGAATATTCCACTTTCAAAGTGTACTCATTTCCAAATTTGCATTCCTTGAAGATTTCATCTTGAAAGTGGACTCAGTTCCAAATTTGCATTCCATGAAGATTCCACCTTCAAAGTGGACTCAATTCCAAATTTGCATTCCTTGAAGATTTCACCTTCAAAGTGGACTCGGCTCTTCCATTTGTAAATGGGTGAAGAAACTTGAAAGAAGGAAAGGAAAATTAGCAAGCAAGAAAAATCCAACTTAAATCATAGAACAAGTTGAAATTGTACTTTGTTGAACACTAAATTGTGTGGTGAAGTTTTGTGATAACTTCAGAATTATGGTTTTCTGGTTGGAACTTTGATACACAGAAGAAATTCATGGTTTGATTGATTGAGTGTAGTAATAAGTAGTCACACATTGTGCTTACAAGTCATTTACAATTATTGTACAGCCCCAAGAGAAAATGCCCAACTAGTCATGTGGGCCACAGTAGGTAATAATTTCAGCGTTTAAGAAGAAACACAACACCCAGCAAGAGCTAGACACAGATCCAAGAGATACACAGTTGCCAGGACAAGAGATTCACCGCCGGGACTTCTACTTCACGGCTTATGAGTTTCATCTTTGACACTAGCTAGCTGCAGGAGCAGCAGCAGCAGCAGCAGCAGCAGCAGCAGGTTCATCAGACAGACAGACAGACAGACAAGCAGCTATGACGATCCATCTCCCCACAACTAGTGATCATTCTCATCAGAGCCTATATTCCAGGAGATCGTTTATATTTTTCCCTGCAGCAATCGTTCATGTTCTTCTCTCTTTTACCAGCTTCTTGTACATAGACCTTGCTTTCGCTATGAGATCTCATGTGCCAGCAGCAGCAGCTTCCAGCTCCTTGCAGCAGGATGGCAGTTATAACGAGGGGTTGCTAGTACTGGACCCCATCAGCAGCTTTCATGCAGACATCGTTGAGAATTCCTGGAATGCAGGAGCTGACATTGCTGTGCAGGGACAGCGGTTGAGCAGTGAACCTTCAACTCAATCTAGTGAATCTGTTTTCCATGAGGAGGAGGAGGAGGAGGAGGAGGTTGAGGTGAGTCTGAATGACTACTGTGAGGCTGCTGGGTGTTTGGTCATATGTCTAGTATCTAGAGAAATCTCTAGACTTGCTGTGTCTGAGTCCAAGTAAGAGCAATTAGGAAGAACTGTGTTAAAATGTGTTACATGAATGTTTTGCTGATTTGAAAAAAATTTCGACAAAATTTATATGATTTTTAATGTAATGGATAGATCCTATATTCCTGATGACTGAAATGAAATTATGCCTTTGGTTTGAACAATGAAATGGTTTTGGTTGCTTCACCAAGTATTGGTTTTGATGATGCTGGTATTTTTATTTATAAAATTCACATGTTACAATGTATGAATTTATGTGTTTAAAACATGCATACAGAATGGGTTGGTTTTTATTCTTGAACAAAGATCACATTCTAAGTATATACTAAATCCTGCAAA
>Ga0209208_10002466_pt1 | contig 26519 bp, 15 predicted proteins | sample S1TSphfallax_3_FD_187694 | JGI IMG/M metagenome (GOLD analysis project Ga0209208, IMG submission 187694) | Host-associated microbial communities from peat moss isolated from Minnesota, USA - S1T2_Fd - Sphagnum fallax MG (SPAdes) (version 2) | ecosystem: Host-associated > Plants > Peat moss >...
GATTCAATTAAAGACCAATATGTCCTCTTGGAAAAATTGGATGAAATTCATCAATATGTTTTACAAAACATAAAATTGGTTCAAAGGAAATGGAAGAATTATTACAATATATATATATATATATATTTAAACATGGAAATCTTGTATTATTATATGATAGCCAATTTCAAAACTATCATGGCAAATTGAAAATGAAGTGGCTTGGACCATTTTGGGTTTTGGAGGTTTTTACAAACAATTCAATGTAATAGTCCACCTTAGATGGTGAAGTATTACCAACATAAATTAATGGTGGTCACTTAAAGTTATATTATTGTTAACATTATAATATTATTTTAAATAGAAAAAAAAACTTGCCAAATCAAATTTTGAAGGCGAAATTAAGGGTTAGAAAGGGGGAGGACTATGTTTGCATCCAAAATTCAATTTTTTTCAACTGGTAGTGGGTTCATGGGAAATTAGTTATAATGGGCAAGGTTGGGGTAGGGGCAATAACAATTTTGTTCACTTTTTTCTTTTTGCAAATTTGTGACCACAATTTCTTCTTGTCTTCTTTATTTTTGGGATAAATATCAAAATTGTGTGAGGATTCATGGCAAAATTGTAGAAATAGTGACAAGATTTAAGATTGTTGAAATCCAAGATTGCATCTGAAATTGAAAAAAATTAAGACCATAGTGCCAATGCATCAAGGGAAATTCTAGGTTGAAGAAAAAAAACCATATATATATATATATATATATTATTATTATTTTTGTTCGGTATGGATCAGCAGAAAGCTTCATTGATAAGCATATAGGTGTTCAAACATGGAGAAAAATTAAAGAGATTAAGTTGCATATGCTTGGGCAATGCATGACAAAATGAGTATTCATTAAATTTGCAACAATTTTAAGAAAGGGAGGAATGGCCAAAGTTGTTGTGATGGGTCCTAAAGTCAACAAGACCAAAACTTGAATTCCAACAATTGAAACATTTTTAAAAAAATTTAGTGGCATTGCAAAATACTATATTCAAATTAAGATTTTTAAATCTGGACCTTTAGCATACTAATTCAAAAAAAAATTGGATCATGTGTAAGGTCGAGCATGAAAGCTTGGCTATTTGTTCACCTTATCATCCCATGCTTTCATCTATCGTTAAATGTTTTCTCCTCTATGTTGCAGATTAGATTAGGCCTCCCCCATCCTCTAAGTCTTGGTTTAACACATTACATCTATGGTTAGTTTTTAAACCCCATGGGATCCACCTCCTCCATTTCGCCGATGGTGGGGAAAGGACTGCATCCCATGATGTTGTTCAAGATCCCATGTTCTTCCACCACCTTCTCTTCAATCTTTTCGTTGACAAGTTGATATTGTTATGTCTGTTGATGGCATTCACACATTGGCTGATGTCATTGTTGACTGGTATCATGAGCAATTCATTCTTGTGGGGTGGTTACAACACTAATGGCTAAGGAAGGAAAGACTTAATCGTGATTATTACCCAATGGATGCATTTTTCCTTCTTGCCATACAAGTTTTTGGGTGTTTTCACTAGCAAGTCAACAATTTTTTTCATCAATGTGCTAACATGGCATGGACGACAAAGGGCACCGGAGGCCCTCTTTTATCATTGTTATGTTCCTTTTATAAATAGAGAGTGTTGATGGCATTATAGAAAATATAGGTCGCCTCCATCTTAAGACATGTTGTTATTGCAAGGGAGGGTTTTTTTAAGCTTAGAGTTTTATTGAATTTGCCTCTCCTCTTTTTAGTTGATATGTTTCATGTAACTAGTGGAGGGTTTAGTTTTTAGTGGCTCCCTTTCCTCCTTGTGGCTTTTCTTTTTTGGGCTATTTGCTTGCCTAGACTTTAGTCCTTGGCCTTGTTTTTTTCCTCTCCTTTTCTTAGGTGCTTTCTTTTTATAAAATTTGGTAGGGTTTCATCAATTGAATGCTTACAAAAATAGAAAGAGAATGGGTGTTTCTTGTATTTACAACATTGCCCATTTGGTTTATGTTTTTTGTGTAATCCATGCAAATTTGGAGAGGCTTTAGTGAATATTGCAAATTGTAGGCTCTTCCAATTGTATATTAGCTTTTATAATAATGATGGGCCACACCCCAAATTTTGGAATTCCAAAACTGAATAGATTTCATTCAAAAAGATTCTACATTTCCACTAAAGGATACATTCATGTAGATATAAAAATAGAAATGTTTCCCTTTTGCCAATTGTATGTGTAAAGAAGAGTTTAATTTTGGACAATAAAAGTGGGGCAAAAGTCTAACTTGGGACTTATTGGGAACATGTTAGTGGAAACATTCAAATCTGAAAGAAAGGGATGAAGAGAGCTAAATCTAATTTTTTTAGTGGACCGGTGTATTGTCATATTAGTTATAAGAAAAAATTTAAGAATGATAATAAATAAATAAATCAGCAAGTGCAATAGACAAAGTTTATAGAAAGAGTGACAAATTAGCCTTGTTCTTTCTTTGCTTCCCCTACATTTTCTTTTGGAAAGTGGAGTAGTTCAACAACATTATGTCAAGATTTTGTAATGGGAATGACTTATTGTTTTAATTGGCGACTTTGTTAATCCAAATTGGAAATTAAACTAGGAAACATTGGGTAATTGGGGTATTGAAACATTGGGACATTGAAGCAAATTAGGATTGGACAACAATGAAAATTGGAAAGAAATATTGAAAGGGTTCTCATAATAACTCATGTTATCCAATCCACATGTTAGCATTATATTGAATGAATTGAATCCAATTATGACTTGTTGATCAATTTATAAGTTTTAATATATTGAAAAGAAAAAAAAAACCTTGAATTTTCAATTTTCAATGGCGACCAATGTGACTATACCTACATGCACAACCATGGTGGTTAACAATACAGAGATTGTAGATATTGAAATTATCCTTGGACATGGAATGTAACATTAAAGGTGGAGACAAGTTAGGTTGTTTGAATTTTTGACACTAATCAAAACATTGCCAGCCCTAATTAAAGCACCAATCATAGAATTTTATAATTTTTACAAAACCAAACATCGAAGTGGCGTGGTAGGTGGAAGAAAAATTGTTGTGGATGCCCATATATTAAATGAACTCATGCACTTGCCCATGTCTAAGATTGAGATTGAAAATTTCAAAGATGATAATGCAAAACCTAAGTCCCATTTTAAGTGTTAAAAAAATCCAATACACATGTAGTTGATTGGAAAGTAGTTGAGGAGAATGATCCACACATGATGGAGTGGATGGAATTTTTCAACAAATGATTAACTTTGAAATTACATCCAACCTATCTAGCCACTAAACAACTACAAGTAGTTGTTGCAACTCACAAAGGTTTAATGTTTAATTGGATAGAATTTGTCTATGGTTGAATACATGAAGAATTGGTGTTGAAAAAAAAAGTCAAGAAGGTGGCTTCATTCCTATGTGGGCATTCTTTTCCCATCATTATCCAACATTGTTTGAAGACCCCAAGAAAGATTAATCAAGAAGAAAACCAAGACCAATGATATTGTGATTACTTCTAGGATCCAATCAATTGCATCAAAAATAACCATAACTAATCAAAACCAAAGATTGAGGATTGAAACCTCCCAAGTAATTGTGGAAGCATCCAAAAGTGAAGAGATTGGATATTAGAAGGCTTGGAATGTAAGGTTTGCAACCTTATTAGACCAATTCCACATTTTATCACAAGAGGTGAAGGACACTGATAAATTGAAACTAGAGCTACAAGTTGTGAAGGGAGAGTTGAAGAGTGCCCTATTTAACTAGTGGATCATTGGCAAGGGTGTGTTGAAAATTACAAAGTCATTTATGAACAAAAGGTTGCCAAATTAGGAAAAGAAAAAGAAGACTTCACAAAATAGACTGAACTAAATTACACATCATTGTGCAGAAATTATAAATAACAACAGAAGAAAAGAAAAAGAATTTAAAAAAATTCCAACAAAAATATATAGAAGAATTGGAAACTAGACTAGCCACACTAAAGAGGGGGAAAACCTTGTTGTGGAAAGGTGGAATAACTAATAAGTTTGATGACCTTGTTTTAACCCAAATACAAAAAGAGTTTGAAGAGTACAAAAAAATGTAGAAGAAGGAATATCAGTTGCTTGAAGCAAATACTCAAGATTAAATGCGAAAATTGGAAGGTCGTCAAGCCCAAACTATTAGATTGACCAATAGATAAGAACCTAGTTTCTTCAAACTTGGAAAAAAAAATCATTTGTAGATATTTTAAGCATAAGGTATGTATTTGACTATGCAATAGCAAAGGCCACACTTAATATTATTGATTCACCTCTAGATTTGGAGGTAAATTGGGAAGAAGTATGCACCTAAGGGATGAAAAATATGGTTGTAGAAATGGTTGTTAAAGGGACCCTCAAAGTTGTTGATCTAACATCACTAATTTTTTTAGTAAGAGATATTTTGAGTCAATGCCTACGTACTATATTATCAAGAATTAGAAAATAGGCTTGCACAATTTTGAAATTGTAAGGGAAATGATTGTAAGTGGTAGAGGTTGCCAAAGCTAGAGCACTTTTGAGCACTTCCATTACTTGACCAAGATGATTTTGACTTGTGGCTAGTAGATTTTTAAAATTTATATGATCAAGTAATGGACCCCCAAGCTTTTCAAAGGATGATAGAACAATGGCATCAAAGGTGTTGAAGTTTGCCCAATATGGATATTTCTGGCATTGCATTTGCACAACACAATTCAATATTTAATGTTGATCGAAAGAATTGTCTCTTTCCCAAAATTGGAATGAGGTTCTAAGAGAAGGTTGGGAACAAAATTTGGTTATTGAAAAACCTTCAAATGTGGAGTTAGCATTGGCAGGAATTTCTTTTCTCAATATCCCATGTGATTGGGAATTTTCAAACTTTGTGGGAAATGACAAAAGATCTTTTATGGGTTGTGAAAAGCAAAAATATCCCCTCATGGGATTGTTTGCTATGGATGGGTGGTGAATTTGGACATACTGCAAGGAAGGAAAAGATCATGGCTAAGTGGAATAGAGAACCAAAGAATGTTGAAAAAGTGTGCCTCTTTCCATAAAAGGAGAAGTGAATTTTTGTCCTTGTTAGAGGAGAGGGAGATGGAAAGAAGGTGAGAATATTACTAGCCTACCATATGATTGGCCTTTTATTGAAGGTGAATTCCATATAGTGGAAGGATGTTGTGAAGTTTATCATGTGTTTCAAAGAAAACATTGTGTCCACTTTGATCCAATTTGGTATCAAATGTTAATATATTGTGGGGCCTTGGCTAATTGATGTCATCACTTTGGCATATGTTTTAAAGCCAATTTTTCAATGGTGCACGGACAAGAATTAGTTTACAATGACTCTAGACCTAGTTGATACAAAGCTTTCCATTGATTTTATGATGGACACTCATGAGATCATTGACATGACCTATTCGAACCAACTTCCAAGCATCAACGTAAATGAAGAAATTTAGTGTTTGTGAAACGCTTTAAAACAAGGAGTGGGGAAATGTAGGAATTACTATTTTTTGGTTTGTTTTAGGATAGTGACATTTTAGGTTATTAGGGTGGTAGTTAGGTTATCACAAAAGGGATAGATGAACAATTTAGTTTTTTTTTGGTATGGCTTTCATCTAGTGAAAATTGGTGGTTGTGGAAGTTATTTTTTCCAAAGTAATATAAATATAAAATTGTATGGTCAATTTTTTTAATCATTGAACACGAAGCCTTGATCATTGTAAAAGGAGTAAAAGAATAGGATTGTGTGGAATTTTCATAGACTTTCAATTTAATTTTGATATTTTTGGCATATCTTGATTATTAGGTTCAAAATTGGTATTTTGTTGATGAAATTCATGGAATTCATGGACATGTGTTATTATTGAAAGAATAATTGTACATGTAAAAATAATTGTGTGGAAATTGTTCAAACCATTATTATAATTAAATCATTTGTTTTGGTTGTGTTGTTTTATAGGATCAACTTCTTTATATCATTGTGATTTGGTTGTGTAATTGGAATGGTATTAAATCATTGAATGTTTTCCCAGATAATGAACCTTTGATTCAATTAAATTTTAAATTTTAACTTATAATTTAATTTTATTCTATAGGTAACCTAAAGTAGTTTACACTAACCTAGGAATAGCTTAAGATTAACTTAAGAACCTAGCCTATGGTATTCTACGCATAAATTTGGGTAACCTACATTAGGTTAATTTAACTTATGTTATTTCATTCTATTCTAGGTTATTTTAATCTTAAATAATTTAAAATATCTAACACCTATCATAGGTGAATAAGTTTATTTTGATGTTTTGCCCTATGCAATTAATGTGAAACATGCTAACATTAATTGAGTCACTTATGACTAGCTTTCAACTAATTTGCAACTAAATTGGTTTACATCTATATATGGTTTAGATTTCTCTTCCAAGAATAATCATATAAAGTCTCATTAGTTGCAAGCAAAGGGGTGTTTAATCATAATCAACATATGATTATATACATTAATTATAATAATAATTTGATTTATGATTCAACTTAATATTCATAAAAACATTATTGCAATTAAAGTCATTCATATGAATATTGTAATTATATTTATTTCATTACATTAAATAACTTATAATGTCATAAATTAATTATATTCCAACATAGACTATTATATTAGATATTTATATATTTTAATAACAAAAAAATTAATGAAACTAACATATAATTATTATAAAATCATACTAACTACTTTACTTATACATTAATTATAATATACACATAATTTATAGATTAATTATTTAAAAATTTAATTAAAAATATTCATGATAATTAATATAATCAATATGATTATATTAATTAATTTAATTTTTATACTTGTAAGAATTACATTTGAGTATACTAGATTATTTAATTATGTACTTGCAATATATAATTGTTACTATGTCATAAAATGTTAGAACATTTTTATTGCAAATTTAAAATAATTATAATAAATTATTTTACTTATTATTTATTACTGCTTATGTAAAATGAATAAATCATATTACAACATAAAATTTCACATTAATTAAAATGATATTTCCCAATCATAAAAAAAATAACTATTATATTTCCAACACTTGTTTTTTTAATAATAATAATAAAATTTCGTATCCTAATTGAAAAGTTATGTCCTATAATTAAGATTTTTTTATTTCAAAATTTTATATTAATATTTAAATAATCAGCAAAGTTGCTGTAATTACTGTATTTTAAAATATATATACACTAAAATAATTGTATGTATTACTCATTATTTATTTATTTACAGTAAATTGCTAAAATAAAAAATAAAATTTTATATTGATAATAATAATTTTATAATGACATAAAATCATTATAATTACTTAATTTATTTGTAAGTTAGAATTACAATACTTGAATAATTAATTTATAACTAAATTTTATTATTATAATCTAATCTATAATATTTAAATTTAGTTCTTATTTAAGTTTCTAGAATAATCATAATTTAATTAAAATAATTATTGTGATGACCATGACTACATTGATTTTAATATAATAAATCAGAATATTTAGTACTTGTAACTAATTGTTCATAATATATAACTTTTATAAATAATTATCATGATTATATTTATTCATTATAAGATAGTTATTGTTACAAGAAGCGTTTTTATATTATATAATTTATATTATTACAGTAAAATAAATCAATTACTGTAATTAATTTTACATTACTTTAAAATCATAGTAATTATTTCAGTTAAGAATTAATTATAGAAATTTCAGAATTATTTTCTAATTGAACATAATTATTCACAATCTGTAACTTATAGCTTTAAATCTGAATTAAAATTTTGGAAAAAAATACAATGTAATTAAAATAAATATTGTAATGATTATAATTGTAGGAATTTTTATACAATGATTTTTTAAATAAAAAAGTATGTAATTACTTATCTATGATAAATATTTTTATAATAATATTAAGGTAATTGAAATATATTAATATATGTTCAATAGATTATAATATTTATAGTTATTAATTATGAATGGAAAAAAAACATTTACTTGACGATAACAATTTTTATAATGATAAATGTAATTATATAGTAATTACAGTAATTATATTATCTATAATTCGATCAGATTTTTAAAAACAAGGAAATATTTTGAGAATTTTTAAATCATTTTTTATGTATGAATTATGTATTGACAAGTTGGGAGTAATTAGATAGTTAGTGAGTTAAATATTAAGAAGTTATTAGTTATTTAAATAGTTGATAATGAATATTTAATATTTTTAGTGTATAGGTTATATTTTAAATATATGTCAAATTTAATCATTATTAATTAAACAATAATTCAATGATCTAGTGAGTCATGTATTTGAATTGTTTAGAAATTTAAAAACTAAAAAAAAAGGCATGAAGAAAGTTTTGAAGTTGCAATTTAATTTGTGAAGAAATTGCAATTTCAAAACTTATCCCATATTGTTTGTTCTCCATTCCTAATTTGAACATTATATAAACAAGGGGTGTGGTCATCTAATATCACATTAAAAAATGTGTGCACATGAGATGAACCATTTAAAAAGCTTAACCCAAAACAAAAAGAAAAATTATGCACAATTTTATATTATTTACCTCCCCAACCTACTTATCTACCTAATTAAGTAGCTACTTAATTTGACCTACCCACCTAGATTGACTTATGTACCTACCTACCCACCTTTTTATTTAAGTGGGTAGGTAAGTATTTAACCGAAATTTGTAAGCACCTATTTATGTACCTACCAACCTAATATTAATCATTTGTATTAAATTCATTTTAAAATGCCAAGTGACATATTTACATTGGGCGATGTGTCATAAGATAAATCATCCAAGCATGTGAATTGAACATCCCATATTATTTCAAAATAATAATAATAATATTTATCTTAAATAATTAAATATTAGGACACATGGCAACACATCATTTGCCCTCAATAATGATCGAAATAGTCACATCTTAGTCGCATGTTGTCATATACAATGGAGTTAAAGGATGAACTTGTATTTGTTGACTTTTTCGTTCATCCAATACTCCTTGTCATTTGCAATTAATATCACATGCGACTTGTCCAAAGCGACTAAGGGGATTTTAGTCGCAAATGTCATTTGCAACTAAAATTTTGTTGTAGAAACCAAACGAAAACATGTGTTTTTCTTTTAGTGAATGTGGTTGAAAATTAAATGTTAATGCACATCTATTATTGTTGGCTTGATTGAAACAAAAAATGTTTTTGAATGGCCTAAGCCAAAAGAATGGTATGTGCATTATTTATCCACAATTTTAAATTCAACAATAGTTGGAGCAAAACATTTCAAAACAATTACATGGAGTTTCACACATCAAAAAATTATGAGGGTGGTTCTTTCCCTCGATTAAAATCACATGTGCAAGGTTTCCCACTTGTGGCATTTTGAATGTTCACAATTGCCATGGAAAGTATATTGAATTCAATTGAACAATGATATAATCATTGTTTGATGAAGTTTTGATGGAAGGGTGAAAAAACATTACACCAATCCCCTTTCAAACCTTTTTGGGTTTAATATTATAGGATATACCTTTCAAAAATGGTGCATTTATTTTTGGGTTTTAATTTTGGTGTTTGGGCCTTAAGATTATGGTTTTCACAAAGATAATGTTATCTAATATTATTTAAAATATCAATAAATTTAATCATGGGTACATTATGGTATACACAATATAATAAAACTTGTTTCAAATTTCAAATTATATTAAGTATTTGGTTTGATTAATCTTTCAAATAAATGTTTGAAATGGTTTTTACGCATTGGCCTAGTTCATTATGCTTGTCACTTTCCATTTCAAAATGATTGTTTGTTAAAATTTCAATTTAACACATCTTTAAGGTCAATGCTTTGAAAAAACCCCATTTATGAATTGAAAATTATCAAAAATTTCAAATAGTTTACAAATATGATTAAAAGCATGTGACTACATGTAAAATAAATACTACAAATTTCATAAAGATTAAAAATCATTTCAATTACTTTTGATATATATTTGTTATTTTCAATCCAAAATTGCATATATTATTTTTTTACAAATATATTCTGATCCACCATTATATGCATTAAAAAAATTATCTAAAAAACAATTGCTTGGGTTGTGTTATATTATAATATGCAAAAAAATTGTGAAATTCCTTTTGAATCATCACAAACTTCATGGGCCACAATTTGACAATAATTGTTGTGTGAAACCTATTTTTCATAAGTTCGTATGGAATAAACACGTATGTCAATTATCTATTGTATTGTTTAAACATTGATATTGTGCTTATTGTTCAAATATGAATGTCAAATGCCTATTTGTATTGTTTAGACATGGATGTTGTATGTCTATTCATGATGATTACACATGAAAGTCATGCACATAACTTCCATGTTTAAGTAACACATGACATTCGTGTTTAAACAATATGAACCTATGAAATAATAGATTTCACATGGATTTGGAATGAACCCATGAAGCTTGTAAATTTGGGATGATGTGGACATGGTTTAAATTAAAAAATGGTTGCCCATGAAAAAATACATTGTGAATAGATAAAAAGTTCATCATAGTGTGATTTCATTTAGAACACCAATCAAATTATTTCAAAATTATCACATGTAGAACAATTGTTTTGCAACCATGATGCCACAACATGATTACAACATGTGTACCAAAATGTGATGCATGTTTGCTAGAAACCAACTCTTTTCCCATCACTTATTGAAATGGTTTTATTAGCCCATTGAAATACGAATGACTATGGTGTTATGTAGTGTAGAATATGAAAGATAATATTTTACATTGAGCTTTATGAAGAACAAGCTTAGAAATAGGTTGGTCACAATTTACATGGATTAGTTGTAAGGATGTATGTTGTAAAAAAAACTGTTAATTGCAAATAAGTAACACCTATCCTTAGGTATAAAGTAATGTTCATTTCCAAAGCAATAACCATCAAATTGCCATTCATTGGCCTTTATTTGCATGAAGATTAACTAAGGAAGTTTTAACACTCCATTCATCTTATGACAAGAGTTACAATGAGACCTTAGAAATGTGCCCTCCCCTAACACACTTTACAGAACTCTCTCTTACATTATAAAAAAACCTAAGGTATGGGTATTGTTCATTTAAAAATAAGCCTTCAAATATTAAATGGTGAATTTTTAGTTTCATTTTTTTCTTATGTGAAAACAATGAACATGATGCCTTTCATATGGCCTTTTTTATCTATTTTTCAACCCCTTACAAAGCATAATGGATAGGTCTTCTTGAGTAAATGTAGAACACAAAACATGTAAATGAAAGTGAAAAATTGTGTAAAATAATGTAGTGTTTATTCAAATAATAATATTATTAATTAATAGGTTTTGGAACTTTTATTAATGTCAAATTAGGGATCCAATTGTGATGTCGAGAAAGTGTGACAAGTTATTTTAAGTGCCATTGGCCAAATAGAAAGAAAGCAAACATGCAAGATGTTTGGAGTTTGAAATGATAGTAAAGCAAAACCAGTGTGTTTTGAGTAGCTAATGCCACCCCCATATGTTTTCAATTGGTGTGTTTGGGATCAATTAGATGTGTGTTCAGCAAAAGAATTTGGACCTTATCATTTGGATACATCCATAGTATTATTGTATAGCTTCAAATTTCAGAGATTTTGAATCTTAAATTATATGCCATTTGTTTTTACATAAAATTTTGAATTCAAATGTTTGGGGGTTAAATCTTTACTAAGCTGTGAAATATTCAAAACTCCAAATATTTCTAAGATTCAAAATCTTTGAAATTTTGGATTTGAAAGGGTTTGGACTGAAAGGGTTTTGTTTTCTCAAATTTCTAAATGATTTCTTGTTCCATTCAAGGGGGGAGTAAGTTACGTCCTTGGTGCTTGTGAACTTGTTGTTGGTATAGATGCACATGCCAACTTTTGTTTCAGTGGGCTATGAGGACAATCATGTGAGATATGGGGCCAAAAAAAATCCAAAGCGCACATGGGTCATCTGGTTCAACTCAAGGAATCCATGTGCCAAAGCCATGGTTTAGGGTTTCTGATTTTGACAATTTTGCAACACAGCTTTGGATGCAAGTCATTTCTTTTGAGTTTTGGACATTCAAAACCCATGTAGAATGAATGCAATTTGGGGTTTATTGTTGGTTGGGCTTGCTGTGACTATGGAAGGATGTAGTTTTGTGATTTGGTCCCACATTTTGGCAAATGTTCACCATGTGTTCCTGTGAACTGTAGAGTGCATTTTTTTGGGAGAACTTCATGAGAACATCTCATATTGCCATTGTTGTTACCTATTGTTTGAAGTTTGTAATTGCTATAAGGGGCAGATCCATTCATTTCATGTGCTATAAATGGCAAGCAACAATCTATATATTAAGATATGGGTTTGTTTGTATAGCCTCAGGGTGAGGGCATAGGGTGCATGAGGCAAGAGTTGAGTGCAAGTCAATTTGCCTAATGCTATGGAGAGTGAGGGTCTCATGCTTTTCACAAAGCTTGCGCACCATAAAAACACAAACACCTACTTGTGGGGTGGAGGCATAATTGTGCACTATAACATGCCCCCAGAAGTTACACTTAAAAAACATTGATAGTGCACTCTAGTATGTCCTCAAATTAAACTTCAAAAATTTATTGTCCATTCTAACTTGCCTCCCTTAAGTTACACTTCTAAGAGGTTTATAGTTCAAGAAGAGACTTGTTTTATAATTGCAATTTACAAATCTATATATTTTTGTTTGCTTGGATCTGACCACTCACTAACCCTCCCTCTTAAATTGTGGGCTCTCCAATTTGCTCCAAGAAGCCCTTCACAAGGTTATGTACACATTTTGTCGTTTCATAATTGTCAAACAGCAAAACTCATTGAATTTAGAGTGGTTTTTAATCTATGTAAAGTATATTATGAAATAAAAAATGGTTTTTTCATAATAACTCTGAAGAGGGGTCTTTTTTCTTTTTTCTTTTTCAATTTTGTGAAGTAGCTGAAGTGGTGATCATCCATAGGATGATTTAGCCAGATTTGGCTATTTTACTAGACACGAAAGTAGGAAAATACCAGAATTCTTCTGTATTCTTGGCTAACTACTGGAACTAATGATTAAAATCTTACAATCTGGATTTTTTTTTCCTTTCTGAAATCTGGCGAATTTCGGTAATTTTTTCCATGAAAATCCTTTGTAGGGATTGAAATCATACTTTTCAGGTCAAATTTTGGCAAAATTTTGCCCCCCAAAAAATAAAGCACTGCTCTGAAGTTAAGCCAATTTAACCAGAATAATATTGAGATGGGCGACATAATGGGAGGTTTAATATATCTGGGCCAAGGGGGCAGGGGCAATCTAGTCCCCTTGAAAAGACAACAAATGCCTTACAAGTTGGGAACAGAATATTTTCATCCATTTAGAATGATGAAATAACACATTTAGGAAAGTGTGTGGTGGATGAGAGATGGATGCTGCTATTAGTGTGGAAGTACTATCAGCACAAATATACACACAACCACAAAAAACAAGAAGTAGGTACTCTAGTACCTTTTTAGGTTCTATTATATTATTATTGGCAATTTAAAATTTTCTAGAAATTATTTGTCTGAAACATCAAAAGTTATGGAAATTAAATCCTTCAAGATTTATTTATTATTATTATTTTTTGGCACAAATGAAACTTCGTCAAGTTTTTGAGAACCTGAAATTTATGTGTAGGATGTATTTAAGTTCTATCATTTTATTTTTTCACTATTCAATATTTATTGGGTAGGTGATTTCCTAATTGCTCACCTACCTATGGGTAGGTAACTTAGAGAAAGCTACAATGTCTATCATGACTCATTTAAGTTGTTGGAGTCCATGTTGCTTGCAACCAAGAATTATGAAGAAAATTATCCGATACTTCTTTTTAATGAGATCTTTTCATAGAGCATTAAGTGCAATGATTAATCATCATAATCAAATATTTATATTTAGCCAAACAGCTCCATAAATCATCATTTTTTGAAAAAAAAAAAAATTATTCAACACCTAGCCAAGATTAAGTACTATGGTAGTTAGGGGAAAAAATATTCAAAATTGGGGAAGTGTTCAAACATCTCATCTTCATCCATTTAGAACTATGAAATAATATATATTTAGAAAAGTGCCTTGTGGATGACAGATGGATGCCGATTCATCCATTTAGAGCAATGGAATAACACATTTAAAAGAGCACATTGTGGATGAAAAATGGATGATGCTATTAATATTAGTACAAATATACACACATGAACAAAGGACAGGAATTCGATACCGGAGCACCTTTTTGGGTTAGATGATAATTATATATGTATATTTTTGACAATGTTGAATTTTAAAAAAATTATTCATCCAAAACATCTAGAGGTAAAGAATTAACTGACTATTTACCAATTTTTTTGGAATTTAAAATACTTGTGTTAAGTTGTATTTAGAGTTAATTATTTTCTTTGTTTTCAATATTCAATATCTAATAGGTAAATTATTTGTTAGTTGCTTACCTACATATTTCTACTAGTAGCTAGAATTTCTATCATGACTCACTCAAGTTGTTGAATAAAATATTTATACATATACCTAACTCCAATGTCTAGTATGACTCATTCAAGTTGGTGGATGAAGTGGATGGAGTCCATGCGCTTGCAACCAAGAATTGTAATGAGAAGAGAAAATTAGGCAATACTTCTTTTTAATGAGTTCTTTCTTGACCATTAAGTGGAATGATTAGTTTTTTGTTTATTTATTAATCATGATGTAATTGATTTTTAAAAAAAAATTGACATCATATTATCATTTTTATTACCAAACTTGATTTTTAAAAAGAAAAAATATTATTCAGCACTTAGCCAAATAAGGTAATACAATAGTTAGGGGGGAAAAGAAATTTAAATTGGGGAGAAACAACTTAGATATGCAAAATGGAATCAAGGAATTCCATTGGCTACAAAGGACAAAATTTATTAAGCTTATCCAACGTCTCCTCCTCATCCATTTAGAACAATATAATAACACATTTATGAGATATGGATGCTGCTTCATCCATTTAGAGGAATGGAATAACACATTTAGAGAAGTGCCTTCTGGATGAGAGCTATGGATGACTCTATTAGTGCGCAAGTATTAGCACAAACACAGAAAAGACAAAAGGAGATGAATTATGTACCTAATTAGGAAAACAAAAAATTATAAAAAATGGGCAAGAACAACTTAGGTATAAAAATGGAATCAAGGAATTTCATTGGCCACAAAAGACAAAATTCCATAAACGCTGCTCAAACCTCTCCTTTTCATCCATTTCAAACGAGAGAAGGATTGCTGCTTCATCCATTTAGAGCAATGGAATAACACATATAGATGAGTGCCTTGTGGATGACAGATGGATGATGCTATGAGTAGTGGCACAAACATAGACATGACAAAGGACGAGAATTAGGAATTATAGTACCTTTTTCAGGTTTTGTGATAATTATATTATTTTTGACAATGCTGAATTTTTTAGAAATTATTCCAAGTTAAGGGAATTATATTATTGTTCATCCCAAACTTGAAATAGTTGTGTAGGTTCTATTTAGGGTTTCCTTTTTTTTCAATATTTAATAAATTAAATATTTATTAATTGCTTACCTACCCATATTTAGTAGTAGCTACAATGTTTATTGTTTTATACTCACTTTAGTTGTTGGAGAAAGTGGAGTCCATATTGCTTGCAATGAAAAATTGTGTTGAATAAAGAAAATTGGGCAATACTTCTCTTTTAATGAGATTTTTTCTTAACTAATTAAGTGCAATGAAAATCATATCATGTGAATACATTTTTTATTTTCATATTGCATTAAGTCAAAAATTCAAAAAATAATCATTTTTACTACCAAATTTGATTTTGTAAAATAATTATTATTTGGCACTTATTTAGATGAAGTACTCAAAGTCTAAGATACTAAGGGGAATTTTTTTATAAAAAAAATTGGGGGAAAAAACAACTTAGATATAAAATGGAATCAAGGAATTTCATTGGCCACAAAGGACAAAATTTCCTAAGCGCTCCAACGACGATGAAAAGTAATAACACACTTAGAAAAGTGCTTTGTGGATGGAGCATTACTTCATCCATTTAGAGCAATGGAACAACAAATTTAGAGAAGTGCTTTATGGATGAGAGATGGATGATACTTATTAGTGTGCAAGTAATAGCACAAACGCAGACACGACAAAGGGAGAAGAATTAGGTACCTACCTACTTTGGGGGGAAAAAAATAATTAAATTTTTTGGGGGAAGAACAACTTAGATATAAAATGGAATCAAGGAATTTCATTGGCGACAAAAGACAAAATTTCATTAGCGCTCACACGTCTCCTTCTCTTGATATTGTTTTGCTTTTTGTGTGCTCTGCGTGTCGTTGCCCCGCGTTGTTGCGGCCACACAGAAAGAGGAGATCCTTTGGCGAAGAGAGAGAGAGAGAGAGTGAGAGAGAGAGAACTCCTTTTTCTCTCAAGTCGTGCCGTTGTCGTGTTCAGTTCCGTGTTTTGAATTCTCAGTTTCATCATCAGCAGACTTTCTGGTGTTCCATTGAAATCGATTTCTTGTTTGTCTGTTTTGGTGCGGAACAAGTACCTATTCCGCTCTCTCTCTCGATTTCGTCTTGGTGGATCGTTAGCACGGCACATGTGTTTCGCCTAAGTAGCTAACTCCTTGTGCGAAAACAATGGTATGTTGATGTATAATTCATGGAGATCTGTCTGTCTGTCTGTCTGTCTCCATTTCATGCTCGTTTTTCTCCTTTTCTTTTGCATCTTGAATTTCTGAATCATCTCCATTTGCAATGTCTACGGTCGAAATTATGCGTGGAACTGGAATTTTGATACGAGCTATGGTTTATGTCTCTTGTGTTCTGTCAGTCTTCTTTTTTTGTGGTTTTTATGCGAATACACACATGTCGGCGTGACTTGGAGTTACGAGCTGAGTTTGAACTGGATTTCATCTTTTTGCTTTCTCTCGGATTCGGTGCATCCAGTTTGCCTTGTTGTCGTGGCGCCGTTTTTTTTCTGACCGTATAGACTACCTTCTTGCTGGAGTTTGTAGGTCTATTTGCTTCGGAATTTGGTTCTGAAATCTGAGAACGAGCCGAAAGTACGGTTCAGACTCTCGGTTGTCAATCGAGTGGTGTCATTCTTGTGCTTCTTCCTGGTTTCTGGTGTCCTTTGGTTTCAATTCGGAAGCACCTGACTGAAGTAGTCGACGTGCATCTGTGTTTTCCAGCCCTTTTCCTGTTGTGCGCGAAGGAAGGAGGCGGCTGTAGCAGATCGTTCTCTGTATCAGCATCCGACGGTTCCAAAGCTAATGTGAATAGTTGGGTACGAGTGCCTAGAAGCACAGAAGAATACAGCAACACTTGTTTGCTGTTCGAGCTTAGGGCTCTACGTGCTGTAGCGCATCTGCTTGTTTACTGAGGGCGGCGATTTGCGTCGGCGTGGAATGCCTTGGATCTAAGCCCCGCTGGTCGCAGACGGCATGAGGAAATACATTAGACCAGCAGGTTGGGTGACCGCTACCCTCATTCTTTCCAGTTGCTCCATCTGTTTTGCTGCCAACAAAGATTGATGCCTGGATTTCTGTTGGAACACTCAAAGATTGATGTCTGGATGGAAGGAGTAGGGATTTCTTTGACTCGGTTTGGGAAGGTTGCAAGCAGTCCTACTATGGACAACTTGATGTAATCCAACTGAGAGCCAGACAGCTCTGGATAGACAATGTGGAATTGTTTCTAACTTTGCTGTTGACATTGCATCACAAAGATTGGCACTCAAATTGTGTCCACATATAGTGTTTTATTCTGCCTTGAAGAATCCTGTGATCACACACATATATGAATCGGTGCCCACAGAGATCAGTCCAGGAGCAGATCTGATTGTTACCATGATGTGAAATTCCTACAGTAGAATATATTTGAGGAGAGGGTGTGTTGATTCATAGTCTGCTAGATTGTAGAATTTCAGGGTGTAGTTCATCACTTCAGTAGTTCACATTCACTTGTTCATTTCAAGTCAACATATGTCCATGGTTCAAGATTGTCTGCAATGCATAGGCCTGTGTACACAACTGTGCTCATCCCTCAGGCTAACATTTATTTGTGCACTTCTGTTGTTTGGCAGGTTTGACATACAAAAACTCCAGGAAAGAGAGAGCACAGCTTTAGTCATTTCCATCTTGGGAAAGGTCAGGGTTCAGGGTTTAGCACAACGAAATGAACATCGCAAGTGTGCGCACCCGGGTTGGTAAATACGAGCTTGGCAAAACACTTGGAGAGGGTACATATGCCAAGGTTAAGTTTGCCAGGAACAGGGAGACTGGTGAAAGTGTTGCCATAAAGGTGCTGGATAAGGAAAAGATTCTCAAGCATAAGATGGTTGAGCAGGTTGGAAGTCTGGAGCTCCTAACTGTTTTCAAAGCCTCATGGACCCATTATCAATCTATTTAGAAATAATGCAGCTAAAGTAAGATGATGCTGGCTCAATCTCTTACCATCTTTAGAAGGGGTGTCTGCAGTTTCAGTCTTCAAGTTAGAGCATGCATTGGCACTGCTAAGTATGAAGCCAATTGGGTTAGTTATGCACAGACCTGGCCCTTTCGGTGCACATAAAGCAGAGTGATGATGCCTGTACAATATCACTATAGGATTGGATCTTTTTTTCATATGGGGATGGATTTTGTTGCTGACTCTTGGACAGATCAAGCGAGAAATCTCAACTATGAAGCTTGTCAAGCACCCAAATGTGGTGCAGCTTTTGGAGGTAATCATGTATAAGCTTGAACTTATTGCAATTAAGCATAGCTAGATGGAGATATTGTGAGTTCAAGATTCTCTCTTAGTTATGTCTTTTATGTGTTGGGCCAGTCCAATTGATTTTTTTTTGTTTCACCTCTTGTTTCTTATTAAACATGCTGATATGCTTTTGTTTTTAAGTACTGCTTTGATGACTGGCCTGGCAGGTGATTGCAAGCAAGACAAAAATTTACATTGTGTTGGAGTATGTCACCGGTGGCGAGCTCTTTGACAAAATTGTAAGTATGCACTTGTTCTGATAATAGTGCTATTATGGATGTCCTAGTTTTTGGATGACATTACAGGAAAATTCTACTAAGTTTAGAAAGGGGCAGGTAGTGGGAGATTCTGAGGGACAGGAATCTAGACTACAAATAGGTCAAATGGTATTCAGTATCTCTTGCTTCCTATCACACAATAAGGTTGATTATATTGTTTGCATGTCTCTTATTTTGTATTATGTTTGGCTAGGTTCACCAAGGGCGATTGAATGAGGAGGACTCAAGGAAATACTTCCAGCAGCTGATAGAGGCAGTTGACTATTGTCACAGTCGGGGTGTTTACCATAGAGATCTCAAGGTTAGTCATTTACAATTCATGAAATTCTGGTTCCTTTATTTATAAGTGAAATATAACCACGTTCTTGAAGTCATGCCCACACTATGTACTTCTGCGTAATGATTGGTGATGCAATGCAGGAAAGGTTCTTCTGTTAGTTGTGGTGAATCTAGTACTGTGCTGTGGCAGGCTTTGTTTGGTTCTGTATCCTTGGGTAACTATAGACAAAGATTAATTGACATGGGTCATGGTGAAAGTGTCATGGTTTAGTTGTACTATCCACAGGTGACGATCCAGTTTTAGAGAGTGGTGACATTGCATTTTGTATGCAGATATACATGGGTGACTCTTAGATTTCTAGTCAGACTGCATGACAACACACCATCTCAATTCATAAAGACTAGTGTACACTGGAGCCAGTGTTGTACAGTTGACTACTGGGAGATAGTCTATCTTCCTTTGAACAAGACCTAGGGTTTCCCACTAGAAGATGAATGCTGAAAGCTTACTAATGGCTTGTGGGGGTTGAGCAGCCAGAGAACTTGCTGTTGGACTCCAATGGGAATCTGAAGATTTCAGATTTTGGGCTAAGTGCTTTACCTCAACAAGTTAGAGTACGTCCTGCATAAAACCTCTTTTGTGTTTTTGGAATTGATGCCCTGATTGTCAGTTCTAGTTCAGAGTTGTATGAGTGTTGATTTGGCAGTCCTCGTCTTCAGAAGGATGCTGAATACACACTGTAACTTCCAATGTGGAATCACCTTTTCTTTTGTACTTTTGTCAAGGTTCCATTATGGCCTAGCTAGACAGACAGGTTGGCATTCCATTGTGAAGCCAGGGCATTCTCTCACTTGGCTGATACTTCTTGCAGGAGGATGGTTTACTGCACACAGCGTGTGGAACTCCAAACTATGTGGCTCCCGAGGTTGGTCATGCCTACCGTACGAACCTTGTAGCTGCACATGTGGATTTAGACATGAGTTGTCTCTTTTCAGTTGTGCATCAAGCTTAACCTTTGGCTAGTTAGCATAGAATTGATAATTGAGGTTGCAATTGCATTGTCTTTGGTTCAGTAAGGTACTCAGTAATGCTTCAAGAGAGTAATCATGGCTTGTAGCAAGGTGTTTCATTCCAGCAGTTCAGTTGTTCCTCTGTGCTATCTGACTATAAGACTATTGGATATCTGGACTGAATCGCTTACATAGAGGGAAATTGTTCTTCATAGGTGATCAATGACAAAGGCTATCATGGGGCATCAGCTGATATATGGTCCTGCGGTGTTATCTTGTTTGTGCTGATGGCGGGCTATTTACCTTTTGATGAATCAAATCTCATGACTTTGTTCAAAAAGGTATCTGCAATCTCTCTTTTTGTTGGAGTGTTGTGACAGTCTTATTCATGGTTCAACTGCACAAATATGCCATTAGTGGTCTCACTTCTGATATGTTCTTCAACTTCTATCTGACAGATTAGGCTGTTTGTCCTTTCTGCAGATACATCGAGCAGAGTTCACCTGTCCGAGTTGGTTCTCACCAGGTGCTCGGAAGTTGATTTTGAAGATACTAGACCCAAACCCAAAAACTGTAAGCCTCCATGTTTGTCTTGATCAATGTTGATTTCTAGTTGGCATATTGTTATGCATACAGCTCTGGCATGGAGTAAATTTGTTATGGTGTCTGTAGGCATTAAATGACTTCTAGAATTGCAGATAGCAGTTCACTGACTGTTGCTGCTGTGAGTTCTTCTAAGCTCAACAATGTCTGTTGACTAATGCAGAGGATAACTGCAGCAAAAATTTATAAAAATGAGTGGTTTAAGAAGGGCTACACACCTTCCAAGCTGAGTGGGAAGGAGGATGTCAACCTTGATGATATTGATGCAGTTTTCAATGAGTCAAAAGTAAGATCTCCATTTAGTACTTCCCTGACCAAACAGCAGGAAATGTTTCTTGCCATGGCTGTGTCATCAGCAGTCACTCTGTTGGTGTCCAGTGCAGGCTTGGAGGTTGTTGGTATGAGTACTTGCATTGACATGCAGTTTCTGTTAGCTTGCCATAGAAATGTTAGGGTAGAGTTTGGAACCAGTAGAAAGGGAAATAATCTCCTGTGTCCCACTGTCCAATTGCATCCTGTTGGCCTGATTGAATGTCAAGGAGAGGCCCTCACTCTTGATTTTGTCCTTTTGAGAGCAGGAACACATGGTGACAGAACAGAAAGAGACAAAGCCAGTGATACTCAATGCATTTGAACTGATCTCACTTTCACCTGGACTCAACATTTCTGGCCTGTTTGAGACACGACAGGTGTGTTGGTGGCAGATCCCTTAATTAGTTTTAGGTTGACCAGTTTCTGTCAGTGGTTTCAATACATTGTCTTCAAGAATAAACCTCTGAAGGTGCTGGTTTAGTGCTTGCAGCCTATCCAATGAGGTCACTTGTGGATGCTGTTGTGGTACCAGTGACACTATGCTGTGAAATTTCTGTCTATATGGAGAGGTAAGTGCCATTGGTCAAGAGGTTTTACTGTTGTGGATGGGGCACTGCAGGATTTGGAGAAGAGGGAGACACGATTTACAAGCAAGAGACCAGCAAAGGAGATCATTTCTACTATTGAAGAGGCTGCAAAGCCACTTGGCTTTAATGTACAGAAGCGTGACTACAAGATGAAATTAAATGGAGATAACCTTGGCAGGAAGGGACAGCTGTCTGTGGCCACAGAGGTGTGGTCTTGTCTTTGCCATTTGTGTAGAATATCTCAGTTTTTTCCAAATTTCAGTGTTTGATTGAACTTTTTTCATCCGTAGATAAGTTTCAAAGGGTTGGGTGTAACTTTGCCGGCAGGTATTTGAGGTTGCACCATCTCTTTACATGGTAGAGCTGCGGAAAGCCCACGGAGACACACTGGAGTATCACAATGTAAGTGTACATGTCAATGCCAATGCAATTTTATCACAAATGCAAATGGCATCCGCAGATACTCACATATGGCAAGCTATCATTTGGAAATAAAGGTCTATGTAAATGGGTGATATTTCTTATTTATTATGTACAGTAATAGTGGACAGTATTGCAGTGTTTTCTGAAATCTGAATGGATTGGTTATCTCATGGCTTGCAGTTCTACAAGAATCTCTCCAAGGGTCTTCAAGACATTGTTTGGAAAGTGGAGGATGATATGAAAGAAAGTGCTTGCAGCTTGAAGGATTCAAAATTTCAATTTGTTTCCTGCAAATCAAACAATCCTTTGCTTCAGAAGACCTAAATGATTGAGCAAGTTCTCGTCCATGCTACAAGATAACAAGTTAAGAAACAAAATATGGGATGGAGAGTATGAGGTTTTGGGGCATGTAAGTTCTGGTCCAGAACCAGGACACTTTTCACAAAATCTGCTGTTTGAAGGTCTCTTTCAAGCTAGCAAAGCCTCTTTTGTATGCCTAATCTGATGGATCATCCAACAAAGTTGACAGTTTCTGTAAGGTTTGCTATAAACCATGATGGAGCAGCCAGCTATGGAAGGATGCTTATAAGAAACATGTCTTGGTTTCAATTCTTTGTCGTGAATAGCTTAGATTTTGTTAATTCAATAATCCTCTCATATCATATGTCATGGAAACTATGTACAAATTACGCTGGTAATTTGACAAATTTTGGTTGTGAGTATATTTGGCTGGCCTTGTGGGTACTCAATGATGACTGTCTATTTCACCTTGCAGATAAGAATACTAGGTTAGTGTTATTACTTATGCCTGTTATAACTCAGGGACTTCAATGACATTGATGTCAGGGTTTACCTGTGGTTCTTTAACACCAAGGACTTCAAAAGTGTTGAAGTCCCCATTCTATGTAACATGATATCTCTCTGACTCTATAGATTCATCCCTAGCTGAACATTGGCAGAGAAGTGGGCAATGATCTAATGAGCAGCTTAGCCTTTTCTTTGAAGTACAAGGAAGCCATGGAAGCTTGTGTGTTGGGGACCAGACAGGGGCAGGTGCATCTCCAGGCTGCAAGTTGGTACACCCTTGTTGGTCTTGCACAGTGGTGTGATGAAGGTGAGTATAATCTACCTAGCTTTTGATAATAGCTGGATGGATGTTTTCTTCTGCAATGTGTTTTGTACTATCATTTTCTTCTTGTCAAATGATCCCAGGCTATCTTTCAACACCTTGAGGGACCAATGTTCAGAGTGGTCATCACAAGGATTGTGCAGGTCTTGTAAAGTCTTCAATCTCACAGGAACCAATGCCAATTCTCACATTATTTTAGACAAGATTTGATAGACAAGCCATACTCAAACCCTTGAACCCTGACCCTACATATGCTTACTTTGGAAGATAGTGCAATTTTTGAACGTGCATGTTGCAAGCTGTCAGGGTTCCAGAGAATATTAAAGATGAGAGGTTGGAATGTGGAGCACCATGGCAACTGATCTCTGGTTGTGTTTCTTGTCTGGAAAGGAAAGGTACACTTTCAGAATTCTTGTAGGAAGATTCCTTGGTCATGTTGTTTGTGAAGCCCAACTGCAGTAGAGGTGAACAATCAAATTCAAGAAATCTCTCTCATTTCATAGAGATTCATTTTTAAAGTCTATTGAGAGCTCTTCTCCTTTGATGGTCATTGGGATGAGGTGACTAAAGTTTGGTTGAAATGTTTTATTTTCAGTGAGATCTCCAATTGGTGGGCCTCTGCACCAGCAAGATTATTATAAAAAAATTGTCTCAGCCTTGTGACACGCTTCATCAACTGGTTTGTACACACTCATTGTTTGCTTATTGATGTGTCTGCTAATTGTTTTTGGCCCTCTGTTTGTTGTGATCGATGCATGCTTCTTAACTGTAGGTTGCTAACAAGTTTTGGGATCAAGTTGTTGATGACATCTAGGTACTTGCCAACAGATCAAAGATCAGCACACAAGTGCTCAGAGAGGTTAGTTGGTGGGGAGTTTGAGTCTCATTTCACCACCACCAGAGGTCACTGTGGCAATGAACTGAAGTCAAAGGCAAACTGCAGTAGGCATGAAGCTGTGCACCATAGCTCTTACAGGTAATGAACTATTGAGAGCTGTCAACCTTTTTTGTGAGTGCTGGTGCACAAGCACACTTGTCATAGGACCCACAGCTATTGATGTAGTCATTCGGTAATTGTGAAGATCCTCCTGGGTGTCAATGTTCTATTGATGCTATGGAAGCTTTATCAACATTAAAAGTGGTTAAATTGAATGGTCAAATTGGCATCTTTGGGGGCAAGAAAATGCTAGGTTCATGGTCTTTGAAATGCAATGGTTAGAAAAGTTGGTGCATAGTTAAAAGGGTTAATGTAGTAGGTGTTCACTTTGAGAAGCTAAGAAAAAATAATGGTTTTTTGTCCATGGAGATTTAAAGTATTCAAACATTTACATAACAACACAGAAATCATTGATTAACAAGATCCTGGTGAAGTGCTCGATAATGTGAACCTTGTTGTGTATAAGTTGTCAGTACAATAATCTTCAAATGTTGACAACTCAGTCATGATTTGTAGATTGAACGAAATGTACCTAAGTAGCCAACTTGAATCATCAAAGTTGACTCAAGTGTGTAACAACCGAATTCTAGAAGGAATTTACATTGAAAATGAATGTCATGAACAAAATAAGATATATTATCGGGTTGTCATTCATTTATTTTCACATTACAGTCCAATTTGAGGCATGGACAAATTCTTGATAGTGTTTAATATTCTTGATAACGTTGAATCAATCCAAATATGTAGTTGATTTGAAATCTACTAATGGCCATTGAGGCATGCTAGCAAGATCATACTTAGCATTGAAGATTCAATTTTGAATGACTTTTGGAAAACTGATTTTCATATAGAATGTGTATATGTACATATTAATCCAATTTGAACTTTCCAAATTAGTGATACTATGGTCAATTGCAGATTGAAACTGTATGGTCAAATATTTTACAAGTTTTCTATTTAACATTCAAATGTCGAACTTGCTTAGAATGTACATCTTATGGCTTGATAGGATGGAAAGGCAATGTTAATGTTAAGAAAAAGAGTTTATGAAGGGGCAGATCCTTTATTTGTGAACAAAGCTTGCATGCTGAAGAAAGTGAGGATATTTTTTTTTCTTTTTTCTATACAATGATGTAAAGGCTTTCCAGGTTCTGTTTTAATCCATACGGAATGGTCCTTGTCTCTGCTTTGGGGAGAAGTGTCTTTGCTCTCTCATCGAGATGTCAAACGTGCTTTGTAGCTTCTTCTAACCAAATACATTCTCATGGCTGCTTGGATTCTGACCACAGCTCCAGCTTTCATTATCTCTTTCAATCGTTTTTCTCTTGCTATGCGCAAAGAAAGTTCAAGTCCCTGTGAACAAAAGCTTTTTTTGTAGGATTACAATTGATGAGATGTTTAAAGATCTTGGACTTGACTTCCAAAAAATATAGGGTCATAAACTAGCACCATGCACAAATTGTGTTTTAAAAATGTATATGAGTTTAAAGTCAAATTTGTTTAATCTATCTAACCCCATAGAATATAACATGCAAAGGAAAAGATAACAACATTACTTGTGGTCCAACTTTATACAAGACAAGGGTCTCAAGCAAACTTCGAAATGGGACTCCTTTTCCATAAACGTGAAAGTTGTACACTTCGAACTCAATCATCATATACCTAAAAACCCATAAAAACATGAACTTGAATTTTCGGAATTGAATTGGGGAAAACAATCAACTTGTAAGACCTTTGGTATTGTGAGCCCTTGATGACATTTGATGAAAATTTGAGCCCCTTTATGCAAATAATGTTTACACAAGAGATGCTTGGTCAATGGAGATGAAAATGTATTTTATAGTATTAATAAGTACAGAAAAGTTTTAATTTCCCTTTCAACTAGGATGAATGGTTCATTCTTTATGTCATGTAAACATTGTGATTTTTTTCTCATTAGTAGTCTAGTTATAGACCTATTCTAGGCTTACATATGGTAGGTAACAACATAAGTTTGTGGCATCATTTTTGCAACCATAATGGGACCTTGCTCAA
>Ga0209208_10002467_pt1 | contig 26516 bp, 25 predicted proteins | sample S1TSphfallax_3_FD_187694 | JGI IMG/M metagenome (GOLD analysis project Ga0209208, IMG submission 187694) | Host-associated microbial communities from peat moss isolated from Minnesota, USA - S1T2_Fd - Sphagnum fallax MG (SPAdes) (version 2) | ecosystem: Host-associated > Plants > Peat moss >...
GTATCTTAGATGGCAGGAGGTACAGGAACAAGGCAATCAGTCAAATTGACAAATTCAGATGAGAAAGATGATTCAGATTCAGAATCTGAGGCAGATGATGAGGACACTGAAGGACAAGATCCTGATTCTGAAATCCCAACAGAAGATGAAGCAGAGGATGAAGATGATGACAATGAGAATCAAGATGACAACATCAAGAAAACAGGAGGTTCAGATTCAGCTAATTTGAGGAGTGCAGTAAAACAGCAGTAGCATCAGAGCTCTCTTGTCAAGTTATCTTTTCACTTGCCAGATGGTGTCCTTTGATCCATAGTAAGATCTTCACAAAATTTTGCAGGAGCTTAGTATGTACACATCAACAGCATGTGTACACCAGTATAGGATTGTTCCTGCATTTGTGTGAAGGTTTGTCTTCTAGTTTGAGGATTTGTGCAGACCACTAGCATATGCAGCTTGACAGCACCTGTGAATTGACAGGATTGTACTGTCTGTTCTGACCATTTCTCTTGTTCTAATCCAGGTTGAAATTTTTTTCTCCTTTTCTCCTGAAAATTGCTTGTTACCTATCTTGATTTTATGTTTATGAATTTGCAGAACTAGTTTCTATTTTCAAAAGGTATTCAGAAAGTAAGCTCCTTACTTGTTTCTTAATGATGTCTGAAGTTTTGGCCTGCAACAAAAATCGTATAACCACCATCAGGTAATGGTCATTACAAAATGGGTGCACAACAAAGCACATTGAAACAAAAAGTCTGTTTTTCAGAGAGACTTTGTGTTCAACTATGGCTTAACAATGGAGGGATATACAAATGTGGCTTCGGAATTGAGGGTAAAACAAACCTTGGATGAACCTTGTGAAGACGAACAGCCCTGCATCCATGAGCATGAACAAATGCATGTAGATGTTTCTCGCATGCTCTGTTTTAATGATTGTCACTAAATCCAACTATGCAAGGGCTGCAAACATCTCAATCTTAGCACATCAGTACCTTAAACCACAAGTGAATATATGAGGCACCTATGTATTGCCCTTTTCAAGAGGGACCAGGGAGAGCAAAACCAGCAGACAGCAGCAACTAAGTGTGCTTTGAATTTTGTGTCTCAGTTTCATAAGCGACTGTGTGCATGAGGGATCCCTCTAGAATCTGGAGGTGTGCTCTGGCCTGGCCACTTTGGAGACCTTCCATTTTCAGCAAGCGAGGTTAAAAGCAATTTCTTAAGGTCTCCTTTCCTCACTTTGCCTGTTGATGTCGTTGGGAACTGCTCTTTAATTGCGAGTATGAACCTTGGCAACTTGTACCTGTGCAGTCACTCATAAATGATCATAAGCCATACAGAAATACAAAACCATACCATGCTCCAGAAGTATTCAACTCACTTTACATCAAGATTCATGCCTGACATATGACCGTTGTACTGGGAAACAGTATAAGAGGCTGATGTGTTAGTACTCTGTATTTTGATCCCAATCTACACCTTAGCTGAACACCTGGACCACAATCCAGTTTCATGGATGTTTGAGGGCAAAAACAAGCTTACCTTGAGACACCAAGCTGTTGGCAATGCATCTGAAGCTTGTGTATTGAGATTATTTGCTCCTGTGAACTTCCCCAGCATTCATTTGGAGAAAGCATTTTTGATCCAGTGTCACCCTCACTCATATTTTCTTCCCATTGCCATTTGTCTTGTAATTGGATTACTGCTGCAACCACCTCATTTAATCGTTCATGGGGAATCCCCACCACCGCTGCTGCTAGTACCCCAGGGTGCTTCACTAGTGCAGTTTCCACCTGAACCATGAATAAGTTTCTCTCTGTTAGTACTTGGTTGGTGGCCACTGATGGCTAGTCATGGAAATTAAATCTCCAGGAAGTGTATGATCAACACACTAGAGGTGATTCATATGACAACTTTATACCAAAATAATCTGCCTTGGGGTTTTCTGCTAGGACAGAGCAAGCATGCTCAAGGCATAATATTCTGCAAAGATACCTCTAAAGAGTAAACATTTTCACCACCACTCTTGATGGTATCTTTGTGGCGGCCAAGAAGCCATAACTGTCCATCCCCATCCATCCACCCAACATCCCCTGTATCTAGCCACCCATCTCTGCTCAACACTGCTGCTGTTTCTTCAGGAAGTCCCCAATATCTTTCCATTACATGAAGTCCACGGGTTAGCACCCTTCCTTCTCTAAACATTCCATTCTGCAGATTTTGTCCAAAGAATTCAATGTTCCTGCTTCCTCCATCCCTCACAAGATCTTCATCCATAATTTGAAGTTCAACATGGGGTGCTGCTTGACCAACACAAATGCCTCCTAAGTCTCTGGAGTTCAGAGTACCTGTGTTGGCCCCCTTTCTCCAATATGACCTTCCAGATGAACTCTGTCCGTGAAGCAGTGTAAAGGACATGGATGAGCATGCTTCAGTCATTCCTGTCACCCAAAAGTACAAAGCCCAAACACATAAGCATCTAGATATGGAATCAAATTCCCACCCACACAACACTGAACTCTTTCCCTCAGGACAGAGTACACATAAGGTTCGATCTTCTCAATTTACCATAGGAACATCTACATAAAGAACATTCTTGCAAATTCACTGAGACTCACCATATGCAGAAAATATGTTGGCAGCAGGAAAAAGCTCCTTAGTGGAAGCCAAAAGACCTGCCGAAATTCCACCTCCTCCATTTAAAAGAGTTTGGATACTTGGGAAGGTTCTCTTGTGTCTGAAGCCTCTGCCAATGGCCAGCATCAGAATGCCAGAAGTATAGAAAAGAAAAGCTTCCAAAGGTTCTCAAAAGGTGAAGTTCTGGTTTCAAACTCCTCATGCATTTAAAGAGAATTTATGCAGAGGGTGGCACTAATATGGACTGAACCTTCCAGAATTCTCAAGGTGCCGATCAGGGTGTGTTGTATTGGCCAGTTTCTGAAATTTTCTATACCTTAATGAACTGACAGATAGACTCATGTTGTTCAGTTGGAAGATCTCAGGCCCAGGTAAAAACTAAAGACTTCAAGGCTGACATATGAAAGTCGAAACATGTACAGGGCATGGAGTCATGAGCACAGTCCCTACACAAAACTACAGTGAAGAGGGATGTGAAATTTGCACCTTTTCAAGCTGCTTGAAGTTGCAACCAAGTCAAAAAGCATTGCTGGTACAACAATCATGGCAGTAACAAGGTGATCCTTGACAGCTTCCAAAACTGCCTCTGATTGAAACTTGGGCAAAATTACAAGAGAACCTCCAGCCATCAAAGTGGCCAAAACTGAAGAGATTCCCCCTATGTGGCAAAACTGAGATGTATGCAGGAAGACCTGAAATAAAATCCACATGTTAGTGTCACCTGAATCTTAACCCCCCAGTCTTCAAGAATAAATTTGCAGAATTATGCTTGTCAGGTCTGACCCATTCTTTAAGATGCTAACCCACATGGCAATTAGAGGCTTCTTGTGGTCCAGACATTCTTTTGAATCACCAAGAAAATCTGGGTCTTCGAAAAAAGCTCTATGAGATTTCACTTGCAGTTTTCATATGTATACAGAAGCAAGGATTCTGCTGAGTTCTGAACTGTACTTCATTCCTCATAAGACATAATTAAGGTGAAAGAACAGAATTTGCTTACATCACAGGACGAATAACCAATGACTGCAATCTTGGCCAATGACTGCACAATTAGAGCATTGTGACTAATTGCTACACCTTTCGGTCTTCCTGTAGTTCCTGTTAGAAGCAAATTTCAACTGACAAAGTTATGGTCAATCCACAATCAAACCAAACACTCAAAATGACCGAAGCCTTCATCTTGACTACCAACATGCTTTCTTGTTGATTGTGCAGACACAATCTTGGAGTCATGGATCCATGCTCCATATATTTTGATGTTCTTTTAGATGTAAAAATCATCACCCAATATGCATCTTCCTAGAAAGGCTTTGATTTCTGTCTTAAACTATAAATTGGAATAGAGTTAACTTGTGGTAAATATCGGTGGACTCTACATCAAGCAAAAAACACCAGTCTGTCTGCAAAAATCAAGATATGCATCATACACAGGCAGAGAATACCTGATGTGAAACATATCAGTGCAACAGAATCAGGCCCCCAATAGAAATCCAGTGTTGGATTCTGTCCAGCCAATATGAGTACCTTTTCTGCATTGATTGCTGCCCCCCACCATCTTTGTGTCAATGGTTTTGCATGTTAGACTCCCTAGAAGGAACATCTGAAGATGCACACATCATTGAGTTATCTCTTTTCTTTGCTTTTGTCAGTCTTTATAGTCATTTGCGCATAGTAGTTATACAGGCCTTTGTTCTAGGGTTTACTTCCACTGGCAACTTCACCAAGACAATGGTAATCAATGGCAAAACACCTAGTAGTTGAAAAGGGATTTTGTAATCATTTCTAAAGGGTTTGAGTGCACATACATGCAGGATGGTTGAATCCTGGACCAAGAAGGACTTGCAACTGAAGAGATGGGCAGCACTGTTTCAAATCAGGCCACTGCTGCAAACAGCTCCTATCCAAAACAAGAAACTTTGCCTCAATTTGCTGCACCGCTTGGCTGGCCTCTTCAGCACTCTGCATTCACATTCACAAACTGTTTCTTCTTGGGTCCAAAACAAAAATTGTAAAAGGTAAAAAAAGACAAGATGAGTACCTTTCTATCAGGGTGCAAGAGAGTTGATTTGAAGATTAGAAATCTGAAATGTCTGAGCTTCAAGATCAGAAATTACACTACTGCTATCCCTCCTACTCTTTGGAGCATTCAAATAGTGAGGCATAGTAGAAATGGTATTGATATTTTCCTGACACATAAAAAGATTCAGGAAAGAGTAAATGCAAGTTGTGACAAGACCTGCAATCTGTCTTCCAACAATTGCTTACCCATCTATAATTGAGAGGAGCAATGATGCCACCAGCACATGGCACTGCCAACAGCCATTCCAGATACCATTCACTGCGCCCCACTCCCCCTTATATCTGAGCTTCAATCTGCCAACTGAATGTAAGAAAATTACTCAAGAATGACACATGCTGCATACTAACCTGTGAAGGAGCCAAGGATTCAGAGTTCATTTACTGCATAGATGACAATTGGGATTGATCACTAGTGACACCCTTAGACATGCAAGCATTTGGAGCTGGAATTTCTTCTGGTTACCAGAAAGGAAGAAGCCTTGCAATTCATGATAAGGAAATCAGGCAATTGCAGCTCTCTATTTTCTTACACTGAATACTAGAAACTTTGGATGGAAAGCTGCAAGACCTATTGTAGAAACATCTCGCTGCAAGCAATTTCCTTTAGAATTGATGGAGTTCCTTAAATATCTCAAAGGGTTTAAGGCATTCGATTCAAGAAAATATCAACGGGGCAATAAAATGGGCAGAAGCTTTCTGTACCTGTTCAGAGCCGCTATGGCAACGCGCTCGCCAGAGCGCAGACCAAGTCTGCGAAGGCCTGCTGCAAGAGCTGCCACTCGACGTGGAAGCTGCGATAAGGGCTGCACTCGACCTTCACAGACTATGCTACCCGACTGCGTCTGTAAGGCCGAAATTACTTGCCCGATATGAGCTCCTCTTTGAACCGATCCCAAGCCATTATCCCCCTGCGACACCAGAACGCACAATTTCATGTGTGACTCAATTGGATTTAGCATTGTAGAATTTCCTCAGTTGCAACAGACGAAGAATCACTCTGAGGCCGATATGAGAAGCTGCTATTCTAAGTAAAATCCGGGAGAAGATGGCAAAGCGATAATGATGGCACAGCAAAAGAAAGCAATGCAACACCTACTTACATACATACCTCCAAGAGCTGGAGCTGCTGCTGCTGATTCTGTGTTGTCGATTTCATTGCTGAAACGTGAAAACAAACCACCAAAAAAATCACAATATAATCTCCTTTATCACTCTAACTTCATTATTATCATCTTCTTTGCAAGGAACAAAGATTGCGAGAAAAATAAGAAGAAGAAGCAAAGAAACCAATCCCAAAACAAACAGACTTTTCTGATTCGTTTCCCAAAAAAAAAATACAGACAGGTCTATCACGAGATTTCAGCACGACTGGAGATCAATACCTCTACCATCGCGACTAAAATTCTTCACAAATTCATACCCTGCTCGTGTGTGTGACTAGCTGAACAAACGCAGCAGAAGCGGCGGCAGCAGCGGCAACACGGTCTGTAGCACACCGTATGTGCGCAATAGTATACGTATTTTTTTACATTTTATATTTTCGTACGTATTTTCGTGTGTGCGAGTGGGTGGATAAGGTATGCGGCCTCCCCATTGGCTTAGGTGATTTTGTAAGGATCGTTTTGGAATCAATTAACAGAAAAATGATAAATTCCTTGCATGGAAAAATATTTTGAATTATTTTTTGAATTCATTAAGTCGATTTTATTAAAAAGAAATCAAATTTGATTTTGGATTTAACTTTCTTAAAAGGGTCATTCTTATAGGTATGTCAATATATGCTTATTGCAATGGATTAAAATTAACCTTTTTTTCTAATTAATTACATTTCGAACTATTTATCTGCAAAAATGTCAAATGGCCTAATAATAATAATAATAATAATAATAACTATTCTTTTTCTTTTTCTTTTTCTTCCTTCAATTGGCAAAAGCTTGTATAAAATCCATTATTAGGATAATTTGGATGAACTAAATCCTATTAGTAACAAATGTGGATTATTTTTATTTTTAAAAATAGGAAAAAAATTGTATTTCATTCTAAATGTTACATAAATTTATCCCCAAGTATACATCATAAGAATTTGCCTAAACACTAAAATTAAAAATAGTGGAACCAAGTATTTATTAAAGAATGGTGATAATTATTATAAATGTATTTTTTGAAGTGTTTTAGACCCTTTTAATCATAATTGAAATTTTCAAAGGAGGAGAGGGGAGCTTTTGGTACTAAGAATGAAGAAGACAATTTATGTGGAGAAGACGTTTACAAAACCATATTTTACATGATTTGAATTGATCTTGCTATTGTTAAAATTGTATGGTTATCTTATTTGGAATTTCATCATTCACACAATATATTCATTCTAATTAGTCTAAATTGAAAAGTGTTTAAGGAAAATGTCTATCTTCCATTTTGAACATAATTTGTGTGTTATCCTCATTTTAATGAAACATTGAATGATGAAAAATAAATAATGAATAATTTGAATTTCATCCCTAAGTTACAACTTTAAAAATTGCAAGTTTTTCTCAAACTTAACACTTACAAAAAAATAGGTGTTTATGTCCACATGAATGAAAGCATATAAAAAAGAAACAAATCATGTTAATGGAACAACAATCACTTAGACAAGTCAAGATTTTTTTTTCAATTTTTCCAAGTAATGTGCATGACTACCATGGTATGTTAAGGTGACATATTTGGTTTTTGGCCAATGATTTCAACCAAGTGCACAAATTTAATTTTCGAGAAATGGCCAAAATGAATAGTCTTTGTTGATAACATGGTTGTGAGAACCCAATGAATGTTTTAAGGTCAAAAAGTGTTTACAATTTTTCATTCGTTAAATACAAACGGCTATTAGATGCAAAGTAAGATAAATTAAGTAATAACAAAAACTTTAACACAATAGCTTTGAGGGTTATTATGTAGTGTGAAATTTAGTGTCAAAATTAAGTAGATGTCATTGAAAACAAGTGCTAGACTTTGAAGAAAACTAAACATTTACGTTTGCCAACTATGTATCAACTACTAGCATTGACAATGTTGGCTCTTAATTCACAATTGATGAATGTGGTTGTTCAATTGTTTCACCATTGACACTATTTTTGAATGCAATTCTTTCAAGTCATGGATGTGGTTGTTTTAATCTTTGAGGTATCTATCTTGCAATATTGATTAATTTTTGTTCACACTACCCATTATAATATACAAAAGCTTCAACTTACAAATCATAAGGAAGGCCAACATTTCAAACATAATATTTCACATTAAGCATCATGAATGACAAGAAATTGTCCCAAAGAAGCTAATAAGCCACATTTAATGTCAAAGGATTTACAAAAATCTCCTAACCTATGCAAAATAATATGTGTCAAAACAACCCACCCATATAGACTTCTTGAGGTCTATTAACATGTTAAATCACCATCGAAGGTGGAAACTTGGTAAATACAAACAAATGTTATTGGTATGGTTTCTTGTAAATGACATTACAAGTTGAGAAAGTGTGATGTAATCATCAACATAAGTTTCATTTTGTGAATTGTTTTCTATTGTTTCCATTCACACAAGAACATTTGCACATTGTTCTATATGCCTACCAATAACATACTAAGCGACAAGTCTTAATCATATACCTTTCCAATTAAGGTATGAACTTCATCCACCCATGCCTATCAAATATTTGCCCATTGCACCAACAACTACTGAAATTTTCATTGAACTCATCAAAGTGCTTACCCCTAGAATTACCAAATTAGAAAATTAAGTGAAACTAAAAAGGAAACATCAATTATTATAAACAAGAAATGATGAAATTTTGATTTATTAATCCAACATCTTAATTTTGAAAAAAATAGTTGAAGCTTGAATACATAGAAAGATGTGTATAGAGGTGGTTCTTGCTGAAGAGAGGTTTGTTTGTGTGAAGATCAATTAATGTCCAAAAAGGAACCAAATCTCCTTTGTACATAAGGTGGTGGTGGTCATCTTTAAGCTTCATTTGACTTGTCATTCATTTTTGGATACTTATTGTTTTTGTGTAATTTTTGAATGTTGGTGGGTTAATGAAAGGTTTAATTGTTTTACGAGGAAATTGTGAAGGTTTTTGCTAGTGATGTGGATTCATTTAGACTTACAATCAACTTGTCAATTGCAAATAAGCCTAAGGTTTTGACTTTAACCTTCAACCATTCAATTCCAAAATAAGTACACTTTTATGTGTTGTTGGCTTCTCATGTAACCAACTTAGGTTACAACAAATCAATGTTTAATTGAGTTGAAATTTTGGTTAAAAGTTCCCAAAAGTCATAGCCACTTGAAAAACCATCTAGTCATTTTGGACAAGTCATTTTTAATATTGTCCAATGTGACTAGGTGGTCTTTTTTACTGGATTTAAGGTGGCACTTTTTACATTGGTTTTTTTTACTAGTGGTTTTATTGATTAGTGTTTTTTTTTTTTTAATCAATGGTCTTTTCTATTGATGACTTTTTTTATAGGTCAAATATGACCACTTAATATGGTAGTTATGGAATGACACATGGCATAATCATATGTTGACATGTGTCGATAGTTTGTTATGTGGTAAAAAGTGGGTCAATATGTACCATGCACAATACATTACATACCATATATTATACAACATACATCGACATATATTGTATACATCACCAAAAATACAAATTCAGATATTTGATTTGGTTGAGTTTGAACCCCAAGACTTTAAGGAAGCATCCCAATGCTTTTGCTGAAAATCCCCATAAGGGTTTAAATGTAAAATTGAAAAACATGGCCAAAGGCCTTGAGTGGCAAAACCAAGAAAAAAAAAAGGTCAATAGACCTAGAAAAAACACCCAAAACATGGAAATCTAATTGTGGGAATAAAAATAAACACCACTAAGAATAGGAGGAATGGGACTTGTGTGAGTAAAGTATCATTCATGTAGATTGTCCTTGGATGGAAGGCCCATTATGACCATGGGTTGTTCAAGGTCCAATGACCTAAAATTAATAATGGGGTCAAAATAAGGCATCGATTGCCCTTTTTTCTTTTCATGTGTTTATATGTTTACTCTTCCTTATGAGCCTCCCAATGTTCTTCCTTGTGTTCACTAGCCTCACTTTGTTCTTCCTTGTGCTCCCCATCTTGATCCTCTCCATCACCATCTTACTCCATTCCATTCAATTCTTGTTTTTTGGAAAAAGGAATGTGCGTACCTAATTTCAATTTTTTGCATGATATATATTTCCAAAATGATCCTTTGAAGGTGTCCATTGGGTTAGAAGGTTCACCATTTCTTTATGAAAGTATGTTGAGAACCAACAACAAAGATTGGTTAAAGATGGTAGGGGTGGACAAAAGAGGGTTGTCAAGTTCAAAAGGAGTTGGGAGTGAGGAAGACAATGAAGTCAATCGAAGTTGCAATTATGCTAATAAAGTATGGGGTTGGAAGATTGAAGTGGGGATGGTAGGAGAAAAAGGTTTATTGACAAAGGGCTCCAAATTATAATGTTGGGAGAAGGATTAGGGGAAGTCTTAAGCTACATCTAGTAAAAAGATGTCTATGGCAATTTTTAGGGTTTCTTCACCAATTGCTATGTTTAGTTCTTCAATGTATGGGGATGGTGAACATCTAAGAAGCTACATTGGCTAAATGTTGAAGGTTGCCAACACTTGAGGCAAGAAGCTTGGGGGAGGGATGAAATTCCATTTCATTGACCTTATAAATATGCAAAAGGGTTTTCAATTGTCCATAATATAGTGATCATTTTTGTCTCAAGATGTAATATTTTGTCATGACTTTTGGAGTGTTGTCTTATATCTCTCCATGCTTCCAACTTTGCTCTAACAATCATTTCCTAGCTTCTAGAAAGGATTTTCCCAAGATGAAATTGCCCTAGCCTAAGGTCATGCTCACAACTTTGACACCAAGTCCCCCATAGAATTCCCATTCAAAACAATTCCCAAGGGGTTTCAATATTGAAAAGAAAGGGATTATTTCTATCTTGGAAAAAATTTGGGGGTTCCAAAATACCCTAAATAATTTGTTCCCATATGAGGGGTTTTGGGGTGAGACTTATGGCAATCTGTATAATGTTGCATTTTTGACATGCATCTATCACCCAAAAACAAGTGAAAAAATATGTTTTGATGTTTCTATTGTTCTTATTTTGTAGAGAATGTAATTTCCATGATGACCAATTCTTTTTATCCACACCTCGACATGAAGGTCGTCAATTAGAATTAGCCATCTCATGGTAAGCATTTTTTGAAGAAACCAAAGATGTCAAATCCTAGCAAAGAAGCATTTATTTTGTTTTGTAATGAAACCCATTCCTGCAAGATCGGTGTTTAGTGGCATTGTTGTTCCTCTATAAATCTAACAACCTTAATTTGTAACCTCATTTTGTTTTGTATTCAAAGGTGTTTAAAGGGCCTAATTTCCTTATGTTGAAAAACTGTAAGATGTATACTTTATGTACATTAATTTTATCCAATCCTCCTCATTTAATTGTTGGATCTAAATTAATTTTGACTTTACATGAACTTTAAGTTCAAAAATGTTGTTATGGAAATTTTAATTTTTTTTACTGATGTTTAAAATAACAAAAAAATGCCTTCAAAATTTTAGCTTACTACATATTATAATATTTGTTATACATAACCTTTTTTGAACAAAAGTGGTTCACCTTAATGTGTTTTTGCTTTGAAATGCATGCCCCAATTTGTTCGGACAAGTTATTCATATTAGAGTCTAAAGTAACGTCTTGCAAAATCGTTGGAACTAACAATGCAAGATTTGATAAACAAAGTTGAGGGGGATTAATCAAAAAATTGGCAACCCATTCTCTTAATGGGAGGTGGCTACCTACTAACATGTGTCGAAGGTAGAAGACTTACCGAAAATTGTCATCGAAAATCACAAATTGGAAATTACTATCGAAAATGACTATTGAAAATCACTACTAAAAACTATTATGAGAAATCACTGAATGAAAATTGCTACCAAAAATCACTAACCAAAAATTGTTATAAAAAATCATTACCAAAAATTACTACTAGAAACCACTATCGGAAAATCACTACCAAAAATTGTTACCAAAATCACTACTGAAAATTAATACCAAAAATTGCTACTGGAAATCATTATTATAAATTACCACCGGATCACTATTGGAAACTACTACCAAAAATCATTTGGAAATTGCTACCGAAAATCATTATTGAAAATCATTACCAAAAATTACTACTGAAAATCATTACTAGAAACTAATATAAAAAATAATTACATGAAACTTATTACCAATTTTCAAAATGTATAATTTTTTACTAGAAAGTTAGTTGTTTAGATTGACTTTATATAAGGAGTTCTAAATAAGATTTACTATGAATTTTAAAGAGAATTTTGGGATTTCCCTAACTTTTAGGGATTTCCCCATTTATGGCCCCTTTAAAGGTTTTATACGGGGAACCTAAGGAGTCGAAAGATGTATCATCATTTGTTGTAATTTTTTGATCTTTATGTTAGAGATTTGAAACAATATACTTGAAATCATCTTTTCCACTTATTTTTCCATTGTGTTTTGAGTTTGAAGTTGTATGTTTTCTTACAAGTTTGAAGTGTTTACATAATAAAAACCTATAGTCTATTTGAACTACCAATTTCATAAACTTTTTGTTACTATTTGTCACTTAATGTTGCAAAAGTAAAATGTTCATTTTTTGCTCCTATTTCATTTAAGTACCTAAAACTCAATAATTCACCTGGTGGCCTTAATAACATGCTCCATGGAATGCTCCATTGGAGATCTTTCAAATTTCATTTTCCCCTTTTAAATTAAAAAAATGTTTCCTTATTAATTTATGGATTTTTAGCTATTGGATCTTCCATTCCAAAGGTCATGGATCTTGTTTATCCCTTTCAAGGACCACATCCTCACAGTGTTGTGTTTTTTCCTATTCCCCAAATTGCTCCTTTTGGTCAGTAAGAAGGCAATTGCCATATAATGGTTGCTTAACTATAGATTTTTAAACAGTTGGGGGCAACTACCTTCTACCAATGTTTAGCGATGTCCAAGCCTTCAAGATGCCTTGTCAAAGATGGGAGCCATCCATTTTTAGCAACATGATGTCATGAACCAATGACCACTAGCTTCCCAAGTTCCTCCATTGGATTGGCACATGCCAAAAATTCTATGTCTAATAAAGGTTTTCCATAGGGCCTAGTGAAAGGCTCCTTATCAAAATCTTGGCTAACAATGCATTGGTTTGAAGTTGGGGTCTAAAATTTTTCCCCCTTTGGACATCAATTGAATTATTGAATCCCATCTAATTTGAACCCTAACCTTTTTATCACTTTCCCCTGCCCAAAAAAAGTTTCCAACTAATCCTCAAGATTGTTTTGACCCAACATGTCTGAACATGAAAATAGATACCAAATGGAAGCAAGAACCACTTAGTTGGCAATAAGTATTATACCAACTAAAAACAACATTCTACCTCCCCAATCTATGATGTATTTCTTGATTTGGTTTAGTAATTGGTTGTCTTTTTCTTCTTTACTAATTTCCCATCCAAAGGGGAAGCCTAACTAGCTTATAACCTTTCCCTTCTTGAACCATTTGAAGCCTTTTGATTCTCCCCAACTCTAAGTTATTTCTTTTGTTGAAATCTAAAAGGCTATTTATTAATTTGTGCATATTTAGTTTGGCCATAGAAGTAATAACAAAAAGGTCCAAGGATTGTCTTGTTTTGTCCAAATTGTTTTTATTGTTAACCAATAACAAAGCAAAGTCATTTGCAAGCATATGTGACATTGCTTGTTGCCATCTGGGAATTTAAACCCTTGTACCCCATTTTGTTGATTAATGAACATATGGCCAAAGACATCCATAAAAAGAAGGAAAAGGCAAGGTGCCAATGGGTACCTTTGTTTGATTGATTAATGCAAATCAAATTTTGGACATAATGATTTGTTTATTTCCATAATGGCTAGAACACCACTATATAGTGCCATGACCCAAGAAATCCATGTGGTGTTGAACCTTAGTTGTAACATTGAAGGTTGTAAGAAAGTCCAGGAAACCCAAGCAAAAGTTTTTTCAAAATCTAATAGCAAAAGTGCAAGATCTTGATTGTTTTCTTCTGCCTAAAAAATATCTTTGTTTGCCATCATAACATTGTCAAAAATGTTCCTTCCTTGAACAAAAGTTGTTTGTGAAAGCATGATCCACAAATTCAAATGTTGCTTGAAGTGGTTGGCTAGTGTTTTTGCCATGGTTTTATAGGTTGGGGCCAAAAGAGAAATGAGATGGTAGTTAATTAATAAACATCTATCACTTTTTTTGGGGATGAGCATAATTTTGTTGGAGCTGAGAGATGTGTCAATGGACCTTAAACCCAAATTCGAGGACTTTTAAAATCCAACCCTTGATGTCCTTTCCAATGTTTGACTAAATGGTTTGGAAGACTTTTGTAAGGATTCCATTTTCCCCTAGAGCTTTACCCCTAGGAAGATCTTTGAAGCCTCCCAAAGTTCTTGCATGTTTAATTTACAAAGTAGATCATTATTTTGGGTTTTAGTGACTTTATGATGATACTTTGGAGGCAAAGGTCCCTTGCCAAAGTTTTACCTTTTACATCTAGGTCATAACTATAAAGGTTTTGAAAGGAAATTTGTGCAAAAATTAGCATCCTTTTAGGGTCAATCAAAATTTATCCTTGGTTCAATAACTCTTTTATAAAATAGGTCTTTTATTGTGGGAAAAAAATAATATAAATTCTTTGGAACATCTATTTCCTACTCCAATCCATTTGGCTATTGAAAAATGAATTTTGGCTTTAAGCTTTTCTTGATGTGTAGTTTAGATCCTAACTTGGGCTACATTCAAGATGTCTATTCTAGCTTGGTTATTCCAATTTCTTTGGAGGCTTAATTTTGCTAATTCTAGGACTTGAATTTGAGAGTTGTACTCAACTTTCAACTTGGTCCATTGTTTCCTTGTGAATTCTATGTTAGCAAACCTAATGGATTTTAGGGCTTTAGAAAGTTTTTGGTTCCATGAGGTAAGGTTGTTGTTTTGAATGGCTTTTGTCCAAGCAAAAATTAACACCATTTTGTTGTCATCTTGGAACAAATTGCCTTGAAGTGACCTTGCCTTGGTGGTTTCAATCTAGGTTTGCATATATGGACAAAGAAAAAAACATGGTCAAAAAGATTTGGGAAAGTGGGCCAAATTTTAGCCTTGCGATCCCAACTTGTCAAATCTCGATCAATCCTTGAAGGAATCATGTCCGGGGCATTGCAATGATTGTCCTAGGTATACTCCTTTTGTTGATTTTCTTAATCCAAAGTGAAGGAGTTTTGTGATTGGAGTTTGAGGATTAATCTATCCCATGCTTCTTATTCATGTCACTTAATTCCTATAATGGGTGCTCCTTTGAGTTTATTTGACAATGATTCTAAAAAGTTGAAATCATATGCAACTATCAAACTAACCTTTGGAAGTTGGAATTTGCAAATTTCAATCCACCATTTTACTCTTGGACCAATGGCTTGTAATCATAAATGTTTAGAACTCCAATGGTCATTGAGGCGCCAAGTTCAATAATCAAGAATTAAACTCTACCTACAATAATAATTCCATGGGATTTTATGAAGGGTGTTGGTTTGGCAAAAGTTAGTATGCCCATGCTGCCTTTGAATCTAAATTTGTGGCAATTGAGTAGGATGCTTCATTCCAAAAAATTGCACCCCCCTTCAAGTTGAGTCCAATTGTTTTCCTCATACAATCATGGTTAGAAAGTTTGTGTTCTTAGATCAATATGATGTCCACTAAGGGAAAGGCCATGGAAAATAAATTTTTCAAGCCCTTTCGTTTCTTGGAACCTACTACACCTGTTCTTAGGCATTAGACATTGATTAATGCCAAACATAATTGACTATTCTACATGTGCATGAGATGGTGTGATTGGCTAGGACTTGCATGTATCACCAATGATAATTGGTAGCTTTGGGAGCCCCATCAAGGAGAACCATGGTCTAAGTTCCCTTGGATTTCTTGGAATTTTTTGATGGGGTTACCATTTGTATGTTTGATGTCATTTGGTATTTGTTTCCATGCATGTTTGCTTGGTATAGCTAATGCAAGTTTCTCCTCCTTCATTAAGGTCACTGCAAAACACCAACATGTGTGGGTGTTTGAGGTGCCATTGACCATTTGAACATCTAGAGAACATCTTGCCATTTCTTTAGTGGTTTCGGTTTTTTTGGTGTCCATAATGATTTTGTGCAAATCTTGGGCAAGTTGGTTTGTTATGTGAATTAGAGCTATGATTTTCCTCCAAGCTTTATCTCCTTTAGGTTCTAATAACTTGGTGAAATTCAAGGGTTTGTGTACTCTACCACTATAACCCATCAAAATGTCTAGTCCATTGCCTTTGGAGGAGAAACGAACCAACATTAAGATAATGTTGGTTCATTTGATTCCTTTGGGATGAGTGAATGGGAGGTTAATAACTATCTAAATGCTTTTTGAATTGCTAAAATTGAGAGGGGTTTCAATCTTGGTTGAATGGGATCAAGAGTTTGGAACTTCCTATAGACGAGGGGATGGTTTACTCCTTTGATTTTTATTTGTTAAAGGTTTCCAAATAAGCTTTTGAAAATCTTAAAACTCTATGTCTTTATGATTCTAGTTGTTTTCCAAGACCCATTTGTCTAGAAGTTCTAGTAAAGGTTCCTCTGTGATTGTTTTTTCAATGTTTGTCACCTCATATGCTTGACATACATTCTAATGTGTGTGATGTGTTTTGGCTTAAGGAAAGATTTGCCAAAGCTTGGTTAGGGAAAATGTTTGATATAATTATATGCTAGTTTTTTCAAAAGGCTTGGTTGAACATTTTCCACAATGGGTTTTTTTCCCTTTAGGTTTAAATTTTTTTCTTGCTAGTGGACATGTTTTGATTTGGTGATTAAAAGCCTTGCGCCTTGGACAAAGTTTGGTATTGTGTGTTGAGGTTAACGACTATATTATTGTGTAAGGTTGTTTTGAACTTTATAGGTTCAATGTGTGGGCAATTTTTAGGTGGGGTTATGTGACAAAGGTTTGGTTTTCTGTCTACAAGAGTATGTTCAAGACATTGAAGCAAATGAGATGTTGGAATTGTCAATTTTTTGGGTATGTAAAAGGAATGTTGTTAAAAGTAGAGAAGGTGTTGAGTTGTTGGGTCTTGCAAGTCGAACTTTGTTGGGTTGTGGCACAATGACCTAGCGGCTTGATGGGGTGAAGTGAACTTCATGGCCTTGTGCAAGATTGCAACAAGGATTTTAAAACTATAACATCATTCTCACCTTTGAGTTGTTGTTACAAGTTTCAAGTTGTGAGTCTTATGTTCATCATGTTTCCTATAAATTATTTTTGTGTAAAAATGGTGTACCTAGACTTTGAAAGTAGTTTAAGTTATAAAGATGGAAAATTGATTGTTCATTGTTGTTGATGCATTGTGTTTTTGAGCCATGGCCCAATGGTGACTACATTATGAGAAATCACATTCATCAAAACCACATTACCCTGCAATTAAAATTCAAAAAACAACTCATATACAACTATTATGCAATTATCCCCCTAAAATTATGGTGTATTAATAAATAAATTGTCATGTTAAAAAATCAATTAGTTGTATTATAATTGCGAGTTGAAAATGAGTCTTCTATACAGTAATGTATACACATTGTACATACATATGTTGTCAACCATGTTTGATTTTTTTAGGAGTTGCATTATAGTTACATGTGGCAACTACTTTTAAACTATTGTAAATGTGTCACTAAAACAATAATTATGTTACAACTAATGTACAATGTACATAATATGATCATGCCATGTGTCCATGTTTCCACTACCCATTATGGGATACATTTGCAATTAATTTTTGATTATGATTCCCATTGATACAATTAGTATAATCACTAGTGTGCCACCATTAAAACATTATTGTTCAACTATGTTGTAGCTATAATACAACTACTTATAACTTAATAAGGATACATATTCATATGTAATGTTTTATAAATGGTTATAATTTGACTATTAATATGAAATTTTGAGTGATTTCAAATGTTATGGGAACATTATTTCAAGCTCTAAAAATCATATTTGAAGTGCTAAGGAAAAGAAATAATAAAAAATAGCAAAAAAAAAAAGGTTCTCCAATTTACAAAACATTTTTCTTTCCTTCTTTGGACCCCTCCTACTTTCAAACTTCATAACTTTCTTATTTTTTATTCATTTAAAACAATTTAAAAAATGTAATAGGAACGCCACCTAAATTCCTGCAAATCATCTTGGAACTTTGATATCAATATAACAACATACAAGGAATTTTTTGGGTGTTCAAAAATGAGCCTTTTGTAGCATTTAATGGTTTTTTTTTTGAGTTTTTGACCCCCTTTACTTTGGGGGGCCATAACTTTTTCAAATTTTTTTTTTTGACAATTTTAAAATGCTAGATGTGCCAATAGGAGGGGTTCATGTTTTTTTTGGACACTAGAAACAATGAAGCCCTTCCCTTGGATTTCACTTACCTTGAAAACTTAAGTGTTTGGTCATAGGCCGATTTACTCTATAGTTGCAACACAATTGGCAACTAAAGAACAATAAAAAGATTTAATCCATATGTTTTGTTTTCAAATCCCAAGTTACAAACTATATAAAAAAGGTTTGTTCTCTTATGTTCTCATATTAGAATGCATATGCCATTTTGGCATGAGCTTGAAAAAACTTAACCTAAAGGAAAAACATAAAATTAAAAAAATAAATTTCATGGTTATTCTTTAATTCATTTAGTTTTATGTTTTCTTACCTACTTATATACCTAGGTAAGTAAGTAGTTAGGTCTTAAGACCTTTCAACCCACCTACTTATGTTTATGTATGACCTACTTAGTTACTATTATATATATATATTCCAAAATATAATTAATATGCCATGTGGCAAAAAAAATTATTGTACCAAATGTCACAATTTTGAACCATCATTAACAATTATAATGGATGATGGAGATCAATATTTTGAAAACAAAATAATTTTTATCTCCAATTTTTTTCATAATTCCATGTGTTTGATTTTAATATATAGATGATAATTAATGACATTAGCATGACATCATGGGTGCAATTATAATTGAGTTGCATAATAGTTGACAATGAGTTGTTTTGACATAGTTGTAATTGAGTTGCAATGAATTGCACTGTATATATGGTGAATTGCAATTTTGCAATTCATGAAACTTATTTGTTAACATTCATGGCATATAAATATAATGAGTTGCAAGTGTCCAGTGTAATTCAAAAATTGAGTTACAAGGCCAGTTACAAAACACCCTTTTTTCTCATAGTGTTAATCTTTGCTTCCATGTTGATAGGTCTACCAATTCCCACTCCTTCCACTTTTCATTATCATTGTTCCCTATGTTCTCCACTCTTCCATCACACATTTCATTCCTTCTCTCACTCTCCTCTAACCAACTAACCTCCTCCCAATGCCTTTGCCACCAAGCTACACAACTTTTTGTTGAAAAAACATCTGCAACACTTTGTTTTATCTTGTAAACTATGAAACTATTAAAAATTTCTAAACTTGACATACCTTTTCTATTTCAAATTTTGTTCAAATGACGCAAATAAATGCATAATTTTATAGTTTATTCAAAGACCTATCCAATGCAATCAATATATTTTATGAATGTTCATATAAGTTGTAAGAAATAATATTTGAAAAGTAAATATTGTTAACATATTTGAACATGTTAAATGTTTCAAACTCCATGTGATTGAATTAAAGGTAGGGCATGTCATAGGTAGATAAGTAGGTTACAAGATGGTAGGTTGGAAGTAGGAGATAAGTAGACCTAGCTTATACATGTAAAATGGTTGGTAGGTAGGTAGGGAGGCAAGTAGGAAGGTTAAATAATTATACTTGTAGGTAAGTTGGAAATAGGTAAATTTACATGAGTTATAAGATGTTAAGTAGGTATGTTGTATATATAAAACATGGTAGGTTGGTATGTAGGTAGGTAAGTAGGAAGGTTAGGTAATTATACTTGAAAACAAGTTAAGGATAGGTAAATTTACATAAGTTGTAAAATGCTTGGTAGGTGTGTTGTATTGTATGACATGGTAAGTGGGAAATAGGTTATAAGTAGGTACATGTAGGTCAATAGGAATGTCAAATAATTATAAATAGGTAGGTTGGAAGTAAGTAGACCTAGCTTATAGGTAGGAGGGGTGGTAGGTAAGTAGGTAATGTACAAATATAAGCAAGTAGGTTGGAAGTAGGTCAATTTATGTAGGTTGTAAGATGTCACCTACAAATGGGTATGTTGTATAGGACATAGTAAGTGGGAGGTAGTAGGTAAATAGGAAGGTTATTTAATTATAAGTATGTTGGTTAGAGGTAAGCAAACAAGTCTTGTAACTAGGTAGGATGGTTGGTAAGAAAATAAGTAGATGGGTAATCTATAATTAATTATAAGTCTAAGTAGGTTGGAGTTAGGGAAACTTAAGTAGGTAGATAGATATGTTGTAAGACATGGTACGTTGAAGGTTGAAGGTAGATTATAAATATATGTATGTAAAAAGTATAAGTAATTATAAATGTAAGTAGGTCGGAGGTAGGTAAACTTAGGTAGGTTAAAGGTAAGTATATTATAGGACATTAAGTAGAGGTAGGTATGAGGTTGTAGGATGGAAATTAACTAAATAACCTAGGTTTTGTAACCTTACACTACCTACCTATCTATTTAACTTAACATGTTAATTTACATAAAATGTCCCATTTGACAAAAATATTATTGACCATTTTGACTAGGGGTGTCATTTGATTAGATGTCACATTTGAGTAGAAAATCATTAGTCATCTTGATTAGGGTGTGTCATTTGTTTTTGTTAAACTTGATTAGATATTTCATTTGATTAAAAATCATTGGTCATTTTTTTGTTCAACTTGATTAAATGTCAAAATTGATTAATCATTAAACACGTTACTTTAATCAAGTTGATTAATAAAAAATACATATATCATTCAAGTCCCAACCCTTTAATCAAAATGTACATGTGCACTAGTAAAAAAAGACTAGTTAGTCAACTTGAACCTTCTAAAAAGTCATGATTTGGTGTAATTATTACAATAATCATTTAAATGTATTTGTATTCAATGTCCTTCATGGAAGGGATCCACATTGGTAAAGATGCCAATGAATGGTTTTTTTACCAAATAAGAATTATGTTTGTTTTGTCCCTTGATTTCATATATTGCTTGCCATTCAAAAAAAATCTTATTTTTAAAATTTTAAATAATTGAAAGTTAGACTTTTATTTAGAGATTAACTTAGAGTATGCAATGTGCTATCATATCATTAAAACATCATTTGATTCAACTTTTGAAAATCATGAATTTGTTTGTTGGTTTAAAAATGTAGTGTTTTGAGGTTATGGAATTTCTTATGGTATCCCTTATTTTCACATGCTTTTACCAAAATGCACTTAACCCTAGAATAGTTATTGTAGATGGATCATGTGAAAAAAAAATGTATTGACATTCTAGTTATTTGAGGATACATGTCTAGATACTTTAAGGACATGTGCTTAAAGACATAGTGATATTTCATCAAAGGCAATTATGGCAACAACACGATAAATTGTAGATCACACAAATTGCAAAGGTAGTAAAACAACAAAAGATGGCTTTGCATGTTCAACATCACCATGTGCAAAACGATTTTCAAGCAAGAGCAAGGAATTAATGTTATTATAACTTAGAAACTTTGATTGTTGGTGTTGGGTGCAACAACATGAAAATTCAGATTTTATACAAGTTTGAAGATCAATTGGAGATGTAGTTTCAACAGAGCCACAAGTGGCATTTGATTTGAGATATGACTAAGAGCGTGCTGGATAATCCCTCACCAATATCATGTTCCAACCATATTTTTGATAAGGCATTTGTGGGGATTGGTAGCAACTTGACCCAAAATCTTTGCAATAGCACATGAATTTGTACATGGCATAAACCACTTATGATGTGGGGCCCACTAGGTTGGCATCCTCTTTAGCCTATTTCTCTAGTCATTTTTCACCATGTTGCCTTTGATTACCATAAACCAAATAGATTTCCAAATTATAAATAAGTTGCCAAGAAAAAAGTTTCATGACAAGGAGATTATTGAGGCATCGAAAGGGCGCAATGGTGTGTGAAAAACCTCACTCAACAAATACATTTTGACTATTGAGACATTGCCAAAAGTTTTGAGTGAGCTCAAGAATTTAAAGCACCAATGGTTGTTGCTAGGGGCACCTTCTCAACAATGAAAATTTCACCCACCCTAATTTGAAGTTGGCACCCTAAGTTTTTGGGCTTTTGGGATAGGCTAATCTTGTTACTAGCCACAATTGTGGGAACATTAAAACCTTGTGAATTCAATTGTGACATTGGCAAGCAAGATATTGTTTGGGATTTTTGTTTTTGTTTTTTTTGGGAGTTAGAATGAGTGATTTCTTGTAGGAACTTGCATCAATTGAATAGAAAAAGACATTGTCATTCAACATGTTAAATTAAAGGATAGAAACAATTGTTTCAAAAGAGATCATTGCCACATTATGTAGCACTTAAATGGTTCTAAATTTCAAAGTTGGACAAAGTTTTAAATCTTGGGGTGGTCAAGACTTGGGCTTGCATTGAAATTATATGAAATTTGAGAAGCAAATATACCTATATGAAATACATTTTTCCCAAACTAGATTGGAATTTTTTGTTTTAGAAAAATAAATTGTGACAACTTAAGATTTAAAATTCATGAGTGTTGAATTTGATATGTATGTTGAACTTTGGTCATGGATATATGAAGGAAATTTTGTTGTATCTTGTAGACAAGTTACAAGCATCACCCCCACACATTTGCCAAAATTGTACATGCGGTTCAAGGAACGTAGTAAAAACTATAGAATGATGTTTAAAGGTTTTTTTTATCTTCATTTTTATCTTGTAGCCAAATTTGGCTAAACCTTCCTATGGATGATCGCCACTAGGGTCTAACTTTTCAGATTTCTCACGTCGGTTCAGTGGTGAAGATCCCCCAAAGCATCTAGCAGAAAATGGCGATAGTTTCTATAAAAACAATTTTTTTGGCCAAAAAAAATTCATGGCGATAGTTTCTACCAAAAACAAAATGGCGAACAAAAAACTTCTAGGAAAAAATAAATTTTGAATTTTTTTTGTTACCAGAATGTTTTTGAATAAATGGCGATAGTTTCTACCAAAAAATTCAAAAACCTCGCTACAACTGGGTAGCCTACCTAGTGTTTATGTTTTTGGAAAAATCGCGAAATTTTCGAAACCAAACAACTGAAAAAGATCGCCAAAATAAAAACAGTGGATTCGCCACTTTGGCTACATCACAAAATTGAAAGTTTTTCTTGGAAATTAATTAAGCAAGCTAGTTTTCTACTTTAGCTTGAACAGTACAAGTTTTTTAGGGTTTAGGGTTTTGTGACGCTTGGCCCTTTCTGTCTTTCTTGCCTTGTTGCCTGCATGTGGTTCTTTCCTTTTGGTACGTGGGAAGAGATCTAAAGCCCCTTTTTTGGCTCGCGGGGAGCGATGAGGATCTTGGGTTTTCATTAGCAAGAAGGGTTTGTTTGCTGAAGATTTTTGTGCAGACTTCAGGGCTGCTGCTGCATCAGACGTATCAAGAAGTTTCGGATCTTGTGTTGAAAGAAAGACTCGGAATTGAAGAGCATAGGAGGCGGAGGAGGAGGCGGAGGAAGAGGAAAGAGAACAGGTGGAGAGAATGAGAGGGGCGAGTCATCTCACGCCTGTATGGCGCTCTTTATATCGTCGTCGTATGACATTGAATGCTGGATTGAGTAGCTGCTCATCACGACCACTTCAGGAAGGTCTGAATGTGGGTTGGAGAACAGAAGAAGATGATGATGATGATGCCAGAGATTTGCATGCCGTTGCTTTCTGGAGACAGATTCACATGGGTAGACGGGAGGAGATTCGATATGTAGCTTCTGAGTCCAAGATTAGTGTTGCAATATTGCCCACACATAGCACTTGCCTGAATTGCTCTCCAAAGAATGTGGCTCGTATCTCAACTTCCGCTGATTTTTCCCTTTCAAATGCAGCAACTCTTCAAGGTGTGTTTCTTGTCGGAATCTGCTGTTCTTTCTCTTTTTTCTATTTCAAGGGATCAGTTTCCAGACACTCCTAGAGAGTTTGAATTAGGGTTTGAGAACTTCTGGCATTGAGGATACACAACAGATAACTCTGAACAAGTGAGGAGCAAAAGAATTGTCACAGTGAAGTTTATGCCACAGGGTATGGCATAGCATAGCACGGGTAGTTTTGACTGGAGATTCTCAGGTTTATGGCTTAAGGGTCTTGTGTATTAGAAGGTATAGATGTCCTCAGATCATTTGCCGATCATATTTGCATTGAGTTTCTCTCCATGGAATTTTTTTGTGCGATGTCAAATATCTTTGTGTGTGGTGTGACCTTATCTATTCTTGACAAATGTGCAAGGGCAGAACCGAAGCTTGAAACCAGACCTGAATATGAGGTAATTACATGGATATGGGTGTTATCTTGGTTATATGTGCTTGCTTAAAGATATATCTTTTGCAGCAACAGAAGAAGCCTTTTTGATGTATCGTGGATAAAGAACTTGAATACATGCTGAGGTTTTGGTGTGTTGCTACATGGACTTGCAAGGGTAGTGCTCATATGTTGTGGTCTTCTTCCTTTGTTGGTGATTCTGAATTCTAAGAAAACAAGGGTTTGAGCCTGCAGCCAACTGAGAGAAAGTCACCTTCAAGGGTAATGAAACCACGTTCTTTGAGCTTGGACCCCACATCAAAATTTCGAGTGCAGGACCCAAGTCCAACAGGGTTTGCAGGTGCCATGCTTAAACTGTTGGGATATTACAGCAAGCAGAGCCAGCTCATTCGGGGTGCCAACACTCTCTATTCCAGAATCAGTATGCAAGTAGATAAGCCTGAGCTCTATGCGAGTGAGTCAGTCATAACTAATACTACCCTTATTCACCTTCACATGTGCAGGTTCTCCCATTCTCTTCTTCTATGCAAATACCTGACACTTGGGTTTTGTGTTGATGGCCAGATTTTATTCTGGAGCAGAATTTCAGAACCACACATTCAATGCTTGTTCTCTTTTTGTGGTTATGCCTATATCGGGTACGAGCAGAGGGCAAGGATGGTGCAGCTGTGGGACAATCACTATATGATGCATTCAACCATGATCTTGAGAAACGGATCATTGCTACAGGGGTAGGCCTCTTTTGGCCCTCTGAGCATTGTCCATGGAATATTGGTGCTCTTTGTGTTTTCACTTTATTCTTGTTAGCATCTCAACTTGATTGAACATGGATATCTGTGCAATCTAGAGGAGGGAAGGCCCTAAGTTCAGTAACTTTTTTGGAATACAGTTGAAGGTGCTGTTATCAAAGTGGATGAAGGAGCTTGAAAAGAACTTTTATGGTGCTGTGACAGCATATGATGCTGCAATGAAACCTGATGCTGCTCAGGATGAGCTCAGTCGAGCACTTTGGCGGTACATGCCTAACATTTTGTTTACTCTCAAGTAGCAATAATGATCACATGACTGACTATGTTCTCACTTACCTTTGGAGAGATTTCTAGGAGATTGAGTGGAGTTGATAGTTCCCATCAGAGATGATTGCAGGCACATGTAATGATAAGCTGTGAATGCACATTGTGATACCCAGTGAGTTTTGGTTGGTTTGTGAATGATGGCAGAAATGTATTTGCAGAGGATGATTCACTTATGCCGACAGGTCCAACTGCTGCACCAGTCCATGTCAGCTCTCAATCCTTTCCCTTGTCTCCTTCATCATTTTGTCAGGTTGGGAGATTTGATTCCAGAAAGTATGTGCTGGTTGTACTCAGATGCTGCAGTTGGGACAGTCCTTTGTAGAATAGAATGGTGATGGTTCCTGTCACTTTGGAACTGATGTTACTATGGTGAATCTCTCACAGGCTTTGGCAAGATATGTGCGCAGAGAAATAGCCTGTCTTTCCTTGACTGGTAAGTTGGCCATGATGCAATTAGGTATATGAAGAATTCTGGTCACATTTTGATCTATCCTGGTTATAAATGGACATGTTCACAGGTCTATTCATCATCAGTGACATCATCTTTGATTGAGTCAACTAATCTTGATTATTGTGGGTGCCCTCTTGGCAGATTCAGAGTCTTTTATGGAGGGGAATTTGCTCTTCTCAAGTGATTTTGAACCTATAGCTGAGTAATATCAGCTCATTATTAGTCCATTTCTCCAGCATGAACTTTGCACAAGATGAGGTACAGAAAGTGTAAGGTTTTAACAGTGTGAACTTTGAAGCCTCCAGTACCTAGTTTAGAAAAAGAGGTTGTGTATTGCTACCTCTGTCATGCCAATTTTTACCTTTCCTTGTGTTCAGTTCTGTCTAGGGATGACATTCATTGGGGACAATTTTGAGTAGATTCTAGCATTGGTGACATTTTAAACAAGGTTACATTCACAGCTGCACACACAGTGGCAGTGATCTGTCTGTAACTAAGCCAACTAATAGTAGCTATTTTATAGGGGACATTCTTTTTGATGGTGTTGTGTGTCATTGTCACATTATTTCAGATCAATTCTGTTCTGAAATTTGAACACATCAAATTTGAATCATTGACCAAAGGACCAGTTACGTTGTGGATTAGGCCCTTGCAGAA
>Ga0209208_10002468_pt1 | contig 26513 bp, 27 predicted proteins | sample S1TSphfallax_3_FD_187694 | JGI IMG/M metagenome (GOLD analysis project Ga0209208, IMG submission 187694) | Host-associated microbial communities from peat moss isolated from Minnesota, USA - S1T2_Fd - Sphagnum fallax MG (SPAdes) (version 2) | ecosystem: Host-associated > Plants > Peat moss >...
TCCCCAGCGCTTTGTGTTCGGGACTGCTACTGCAGCGTACCAGGTTTGCTCCAATATTTTATTTATATATATATTTGCCTGCCCTAGAGTAATAAGTAGTTCCTGGTTTGCGATCTGTGGTCTTAGATCTTGTTTCTAATTTGCTATGCTCCCTGCTTGCCTTTTGGTGATCTATGGCACTGGTTCGGTTCTGTATTGGAGAGCTGAACAGTGAGAGACGAGCTGAGCATCGAGCATTTTTTTGCTTGTTTCTTTTTTGTGCCTTCGCGATCCCGTTGTTTTTCACTACTTGTGACTGGAGGCCGCGTTCGCCTTCAGAGGGGCGCAGGATGCATAGCTCAGTATTGTAGGAGCTTTCGATCTTTTTCTTTTTTTTCTTGGCGACGATTTTTTTCTTCTTCTTCTTCCATTTGTGCTAGATTGCATGCGACATTTTCATTCTTGGCATTTTGTGTTGCACGACAAGTAGCGGGACTCTTGATCCTTCTATGATTCTGGAAATTCTGGGGAACTGTTTTGGTTGTTGGGCTCCTGTTGTTCACTTCATCAGTTCTGGAATGTGTCTCTCTTTGGTGAGAGAAAAGTAATTGGTCTTGTCGCAGCAGGATCAGTGAAGCATGTTATTCACTTTCTGTGAATTGTATTTTCTCAGATCAGATAGTAGTCAGATAGTTTGTACTGAACTGGTAGTGGAACTTGTGCCTGTTGCATGCTAATTGTTTATGTTATGTACCATAGGTAGAAGGTGCTTTTGATGAAGGTGGTCGCACACAATCCATCTGGGACACATTTTCCCGCATCCCAGGCAATTCTCTCATTTCTTGCAACCTTCACAGTCACCACAGTAGCTTCAAATCTTTGGACTGCTTCAAAAGTGCTGATTTGCTTTGGTGAATTGCTGAAAATGCTTCAAGATGACTTCCTGAGAACTTTCCTTTCTGCATTACAGGAAAGATCTCAGATGGAAGCAACGGTGATGTTGCAAGTGACCAGTACCACAAATTCCAGGTATGTATTAGCTTCTTCTTGACTGGAAATAAGCCTCTCTCAAATGTCTGGTGTTGTGTCTTTCACTGCATACTGTTCCCAACATTAAACTCTTATGTACTTGTCACATGCTTTGCGAACTAATCAGGTTGTGTGACTCATAATTAATTTTTGGTTTGCTCAGATCTGGTCTGGTGTTAACCTAATATTTGTGTGATGTACAGGGGGACATTGAGTTGATGATGCAATTGCATGTGGATGCTTACCGGTTCTCCATCTCCTGGTCACGACTCATGAAACTTGGTTAGCTCCCTATGCTACTATCCAGAAGAGCTGTGTTTTGCTGTTTGGTTTTTTTCTGGCAGTATCTTATGGCGTGAATCAAATCAAATCAAATCATGAGGTCATGATAGCATAGCAAATCTTGTGTGGGTAAATTGTTCTTCAAAATATTAATTAGAGATGTTTCTCTTGCAACTGCTACACTGCAAGATGGATCTGTCCCTGAGTTGAATGCTGATGGAGTGGCCTACTACAACCATCTCATTGATGGCCTCTTGGCAAAAGGTACCACCAATCATTTCTATCCCTCTGATCCTTGAGTACAAAGCATTACATGATAATTTGCTCTTCTCCTACCTAGTGCACTGTAATATTTGAGGATGCAACTGTTGCCTTCTGAAGACTGCTATCTTTATTTACGATCTTCAGCAATCACGGTCTGGAAGCATCTTATTTGTGCATGAGCTTTTGGAGACATAAGGATACCTTTTCCCTTATGAGTGTTCTTTGTCTTGCCTCCTCTGTCTCCTTCCTCATTTCTACTCTTTCAGTCTTGTAATGCTCTGACTCTTTTGGCAGGGATCCAGCCATATGTGACTTTGTACCATTGGGACCTGCCTCAGATCTATCAGGATGCCTTTGGAGGCTGGCTTAGTCAAAAGATTGTGTAAGGCTTTGTAACCAGTCTCTATCATTTTATAAATTTATAGGGATTTCACCTGCCTAAGTTACATTGCTTTCAGTAGTGCCAAGGAGGTCCTTTTTGGAGCATTCGCTGCTCAAATGTACTCTGGAGCTCAATTCCCTTGCTGGATCCTTCATCTAAGATAATGGCTTATTTGACACAGTTCCATCCTGCATGCATCACAATTTTTTTTCACAATAGAGAAATCCACAAAGTCACCCTGCCTTCACCCTATCTTTGGGCCTCCTTTCACCCTGTAAGGAAATTTTATTAAATCTCAGTATGAAATGCTGAAACTCAGTACTAAATGCTGAATCTCAGCATTTAATGCACAAGGTTCGAGAGGAATTATAGCAGCTGTACAGTAAGGAGCAGTGAAAATCTCTGTAGCAGCAGTGGAGCCACTAAGGAAAAAAGAAACACAGGGTGAAACTCAGGAACCATCAAAATTGATGGTTTTTTGAGTTTCACCCCCCGTTGAATGCTAATGTACTTTTTTGCAGGGTTTTTTTGAATCTCACCCTTTGTGTGACCAAACTCAGGGTACTGGTGCTGTATTTTCCTTACTTTACAGATATCTCTAATATGTCACCAGTTCTGGCCAGCAACTTTGAATAGAATGCTGACAAAAGGTACCTTATCTGGCACTTGGCAGGAAAGTTTATGCTGACTATGCTGAAGCTTGTTTTGCTGCATTTGGAGATCGTGTGAAACACTGGATTACCTTTAATGAGCCGCAGCAGTTCTCTGTGTTAGGATTTGGATTAGGAATCCATGCACCAGGCAGATGCTCTACACGAAGCATGTGTGCTGAAGGAAACTCAGCCACTGAGCCATATATCGTTGCCCATCATGTGCTTCTTGCTCATGCTGCAGCTGCAGATATATACAGGAGAAAGTTCAAGGTACTTTTTCTTTTCCAAAGTCCTCTAGCTACTTTCCTAGTTAATAGGGATGATTCTCTCACCTTGTTATTAGGAGATCATGCTTGTTCAGATTTCTTTTGTCTTTGTCAGGTATATTTCCTAATAAATGGACATGGCTTCAGAATATTTTTTCTGACAAGATAGTAAATAGTAAAGCATCTTCAGTCTTTCCATATTGCTTAATTGACAATAATTCACCACACAGAACATAGAGTGATAGTATTTGCTCAGTTCTTATGTTGCTTTTAGTCTGTTACTATCATAAAGCTCTCGCTTCCTGTTGCAAAGAATAAGCATAATTTGGTGGTTTGCGAGAAGCAATGGATGACCATGTGATGATGGTGTGCTGATATTCATTTGTCCTAGTTTATACTGTTCCCTATTTTACACTGTTTTCCGTGAAGCCTTGAAGTAATGATTAGTTGCTAAGATAACAAATGGTGTATTTTTGGTAGGCTACACAAAGTGGTGTGGTAGGCATTGCACTGGACTGTGAATGGGGTGAGCCCCTGACTAGTTCTAGAGAAGATGTAGCAGCTGCTGAGAGACATGTTGAATTTCAGTTGGCCTGGTAAGATTTTGTCAATGCCCACTCTTTGTTGAGACTGCACAATATTTTCTGTTTTCTGTGCCATTCCACAGTGCAGAAGGAGAAGGGATCAAAGCATTTGGTATACTAGGTTAGAAGAACTTCCTCACTACCTCCTTTTTCCACAGGTATTTGGATCCAATATATAATGGCAGCTACCCAACAATCATGCATCAGCATGTTGGTGATCGTCTGCCTGAATTCTCAAAGGATGAGATTGCATTACTACAAGGATCCCTGGATTTCATTGGCCTCAATCACTATACTTCTAGGTTCATATCAAATGGCCTGGTCTATCAAAAAACAGAATCAATGGGCCATTTTCAAGATCAACAAGTCGACTCTACAGGTTCTCTCCTTATATCTCAACAGTACAATGGGTAGATCTAATAAAATTGAGTCTATATTCTAGGTGGGAAGCTTGATTGTTTGTGCTTTACTTTTAGATGAACCAAAGGTCTTGTCTTGTTTAGTTTTGAGATGCTCAACAAGGGGTGGTTCAAGGTTGTACCCTCTCTCCATTCCTCCTCAATTCTCTTGTCATTCAACATCTAAATGATGTGGAAGTTGACGGTTTTTGGCTAAAGGTAGGTGAATCTACCATTTGAGCCCAAGTACATGTGGACATTGATTGTGCTAAATGGAACTTTGAGATGTGGAGACTGCAGTGAATGTCTGTGTAGAATTGTGGTGGTCATATTAAACAATGGTGGAGGGGGGTCTGAGGTTGAAGGGGATGCAAATGTGAAGAAGAAATTCTGATATTGCATTGTGATATCTTGGAGCTGGCTTCTCCCTGAAAATTAATTGGGATGCAGATATGCTAATTATGGGTCAAGCAGGGAAATGCAAAGGTTTTATATTATAATTTCATAGTGCAGAGGTATTGGAGAGTGGAACAGTTATTGCTTTGTGAGCTGTGCTCTTATCTGTGTACTTCTTATATTGGTTTGCAGTGGTGCGCAATGGACAGAAAATTGGAAACCAGGTTTGTCTCTGCTTTGACTCTCTATTTATAGGTTTTTAGCCGCTGTTTGGAAATCTGTAATCATCTTACTGAAACAAGATAAATTTCTTCTGGAAGTTTAATTGGTTCTGAAGAGACCAGACCACATATTTTGTTAATTGCCTCTGATGGCATACAGTTCAATGAATTATACATTTCTTTGAGTACAAGGGCAGATGATGCCTTAGCATCCAGTGTTCTGTGTGGCATGTCCTTATACTGAGAATGTTCAGATTCATTTGATTTTTGGCCATTGCTCAAGTCTAATACTGTCCTTGGTATTTGATTTGCAGGCAGCTTCAGATTGGCTTTTCATTGTACCGTGGGGTCTACAAAAGACACTCTTATGGATAACAAAGCGGTATAACAAGCCAGCCTTGTATGTTACAGAAAATGGTTAGTGATCTTACTCAGGACTTTCCCAGATTGCTCATGGTTTAGGCATGTATGTAACATTTTGTGAAATGAGTCTTCACATTAGAAAGAACAAACTGGTAAGAAAGAGTGCAGCTGGGGGAAAGAACAACATAGGACAGGCAGCAAAGTCCCAGCTGGGGATTGAGATGAAAATTTGTAAAGGGTTTGATGGACCACTAACTGGAGTAGCAGTCTGGAGTGGTGCTGATGGGTACACAAATTAGTAGACATCCTTCTCTCTTTTTCTCTTTTCATACAGGATTGTTAGGCAGGAGATTACTAACATATGAAGTTTTGTTAGTAACTCCTTGCACTACAAGCTCTCTATTCTTCTAATGGATACAACCTAATCTCTCTTTCTTGACTCAGTCCATCCAAATGGGGTGCACAGCTGGAAGCTAGAAGCTTGTAGACAAGTAAATCATAGGCTCCATATTCCCTAGGTCCTATTGAGACTGAAGGTCCTACAGAATTAAGAACACTGGAATTGTTGCCTAGAAAATTTTATAAGATTTTTGTATAATTATTTGGCTAAAATATTGAGAAAATTGATATCTGTTTATCGACACCTACCTTCAGGAGCTGATGAAGTCTTTGGGAAGTAAGAGCAGCTAGTCACTGCAATTCATGTTGTAGTTGATGGTCTGATACTTTTGGAGTGACTCTCATGAGGTTATGAGCTCAGTCATTCTTTTTGTGAAATTTTGAGTTTTCTCTGCAAACTTATAGATATAATATTGTCATCTGACTGCCTTGTTTCTTTCCAGGAATGGATGACTTAGAGGAAGCAAAGCCACTTGAGGAGATGTTGAATGACACAAGACGGGTCCATTTCTACCAAGATTACTTGACATCTGTGCTAGCAGCTATCAGGTACTTTTCCTATGTAAAACAAGTCTTGCCATTGGTTATTGGTGGCAGCTCTAGATTCTCAAAAGCAGTAGCTAGTGATGTAATAGTGTCACATTGAGTTGTCTCCCTTCTCATGGTAGAAAATAATCCACCAGTCAATATGTGTTCATTCCTGCATTCTGAACACAACAACTAGGTTTATCATTAAAGTTCCTTTGATGTCTGTTTTGCAGGGATGGTGCAGATGTTCAGGGGTATTTTGCATGGTCCCTTATGGACAATTTTGAGTGGGCTGCTGGATATACACGACGATTTGGACTCTACTATGTGGACTACAAAGATGATCAAAAGCGATATCCAAAGGCATCAGCAGAGTGGTTCTCCCATTTTCTTGACAAGATGCAGAAATAACAAGGTAAATTTTTGAACTTGCAGAATAGTCCGATAAGTCCAAGTGGGGACAGACTTACACCCCATGCCTACAACTGTATTTTAGAATGAAGTTGCCAAAACTCAAATATGTTCTGTTCTTCTCTTTTGGTGCCCATGGCTTCTTGTTGTTAGCTATTGGCAAGGCTATTCATGTTTCTACTGGGAATCAGAACACAAGTATATATGAAGGAGCCATTTACATGCAATTTATTTTTGAAAAGACATTGAAATTTTAATCACTTTAAAAAGTTTATTTCATATTTTTTAATCGTAGGATGGGAGAGAACTTGTAAAATTAGTTGGAGTGTTGTAAGGCCCCAACCACTTGGGGAATGTCTAGCTCTAGTGGACTTAAGTTACCATCATCTAGAATGAAGTGAACATTATTGTGAACATAAACATATGGAGATCACAAGGTGTAGGAGGAAGAGGTTCTGATACAATATTCTTCCATGAGGTCTTATGGAAGAATATTGTATCATGTAAAACAAATAAATTGGTCGCAATTATTATACTTGATCCAAATTTATGTGATATTTAGTTTGCCTCCAAAATGGTTTAGGAAAAAACTATTTTGGGTCCCAGTCCTTTTTCTTGAACGCCTCCATTGTTGCTACATACATATTCATTGCTCCTACTTGTACAACTACTAAAATTACTCTCAAACCTTGGGCATTAAATACTATTTTTTAGCATTTCATATTGAGTTTTGATAAAATTTCCTCACTTTGCGAATACCATTGAAAGATGTGTTAGGGGGTGAAAGAAAGGGTGAAGACAAGGTGAGTTGATGGGTAACTCTAATAGATTGCAAATAATGTTCTAAACAATTTTACTTATTTGATCATTGCTCTTAATTTGACAAAAATTAAATCTTCATAAAATGTCAAGAATTATGTTTCAAGCCCATTTGTGCTTCATCAAAGTTCTTGATATTATTTTCAATAATTGTTAAAGACTTGTTACACAAAATGAAGAAAATGTTTCTAAAAGTTCACATGCTTGATTATTGTTCTAAATCTCTTTATGGTTTCAAACTCATTTCCAAATTTATTTGTACACAATTATAGTTATTTAAAGTAGGTGGATTAGTAGGTTTTCATCTTGAGTTTGCTTTGAAATTGGGTGTGAGTGGTAGAAGAATGGATGGATGCATGACAAAAGAAAATAATAGTAGTCAAAATCGAAAACTTACTAAAATTGAAAGTCATTGATCTTTGATCCCATGTCTTATATTTGCACGCTTGGTCTTTTTGTCTCCTTATGCTCCAAAGTATACATAAGTCCACATTTATGGGGTTAATTCAAAAAAGCTTGGAACCTTGGGCTTGGTAGATAGAAGGAGAAAAAGAGGGTGAATTGAAGAAAAGGGTTGGGAAATAAAGGTAGAAATGAACTAACGGGTTGAGTTTTGTCTTGCAAATGGGCATGGTTGTTTGGTGGTAGAACTTTATGATTTGTTTTGTGTTTGGGTGGAACGAGAATTATTTGTGAATTCATTTTTATAATGTGGATTTTGCATATTTGGGGGTAGGAGAGAATTCTTTGTGTTAAGAAATAAATTGTTCATGTGTGAATGTTGTGTATCGTGAACAAGACAAATTGTTTGGCGTCAAAAGTGTGTTTAGGTGACAATAAGAAGAGGTAGCAAAATTACTTTTGTGTTTGTATCCTAAGGGGTAAAATCAATCCTCCCCACCCCCTTTGTTTTTTAAAGTTTTTAAGTTATAATTATTGAAATCAAAAGAGAATGAGAAATTATAAAAAAAAGAGTTTTTCAATTGATTCGAACTAAATTGGTTACAATATCTATCAAAAAATGAAATCTAACAATAAATTATCAATAGTTGAAATGGTTTTGTGTGTTGTAAACATGAAGTTTCCTTAGGATGTTTTTGTCTAAGAAGGTTTTAAGCAAATTTGAAACATTTAAAATATAGACTCCTTCAAATGCACATGGAAGATATATGACATTCATGCTATTATGATCCCAAACTATGACATTCTCCTTGTCCATTATATTTTCAGTTACATTTTTAGTTTTGACATATAATGTTAATGTTATGTTCTTGGACAATAAGTCCTCTAATGACTTAGAAATATCATATTTTTCTTCTTCTTGGCCTAGCAAAAATATGACATTTGCCCTTTCATAGTCCCAATTTATGATGTTGTGATCATCCCATATGTAAGCCTACTTGATTATCTTTCCTTCAATTTGATTGTTTGACATATTTTGTTATGCAAAAAACTTAAAATCACAAAAATAATAAGATATAATGGATGGAGTCTTTCCCCGCCTTTTTTTAAAGTGTTGAGCGTCATATATGTTGAAAAGAAAGTGAGGAAAAATAAAAATTATAGCCCTTTATATAGGTAAAAATTAAAAGTTTTTAAAACATTTAAAGGTTGAAAAAATTTGGTTGCCATCCCATGATGTTCCCATGCAATAACCATACATGGTCATTAGACTACTTTTAGATGGTGGTTGAATTTATTTGGTCACCACCAAGTTGTTTGGATAATCGACCACCAAAAAAATTCAGTCATTAATCCTAAAGATTAAAGGCAACCAAAAAAAATTAGTTGCCAACTAGTTAATTATATAATTAACAATTGAAAGTTTTGATCACCATGTGTTGTAAACCTTAAATTTTGTTTGGTCACCATGTGTTGTAAACCTTAAACTTTGTTTGGTCACCTTTAGTTGTCATTTGAAACTACTAGTTTAGTGGCAACCAAACTTCTTTCGATCATCATTCAATGGCCTTGCATCAATGATTTTTGTTATAGGTCATCGAATGGCTATTGAAACTTTTGGTTATTAAGGAATCTAGGTCAATAGTATTGACCTACCATTTAAATTGGGCCTTTGATAACAACCAAAGGTGACCAAATTCACACAGTTTAACATCATGGCCCAAGATATCTAAGATGTTTCTTAACAATTTATTAAAAATGTTAGAGAATGTAAACATACATGAAAAGCACATCCTAAGTTCGATTTGAATGTCATCGTTGCATAAAATAAAAACAAAGGAACTCTTATGGCCCACACCTCAACATTTCATGCAAAATAGCAAATTATGTTTCAATTGTTGTTCCCCATTTGGATCAAAAGGTGCATGGATATTGGGCACTTACCAACATATGTACCATCCGTAATGCCTAATCACTTTAATGGTGGTAAGGAGGAGATGTCCACAATGTAGGACACTATTTCATTGGCACTTATACGAACAATTTAATCTTCAAGCGGCCATGCCACAACATTAGGAGTACAATATATTTAACACACCCAATAAGCCACAAGCATGGGGCGTAAATATGAAATGGATTTGGAATGTTGACATGTCTATTATTACATGGGGAAGTTAATTTCGACAAATGGTAATATGATGAATCCATGATTTAGAAGGCATGTAAATTGTTATATTTGTCAATGACTAATACACAATGTTGTTTTTTTTTATCAAATATTTCAAGGGTGGTATAACCAAAAAACCAATAAGTTCGAATACAGTCTAAATTCAATTCAATATGTGTTTGGTACAACATGATGGGGAAGAGATTAGACAAAAAGTTACCATAAGTAATCTTCAACTTAATGACTAAGCCAATTTGACATTGGGGGATACTAACCAAAGGCCACATTTGAAATATGATCTTGCCTTTGCATTATTCATTACCTCCTCACAAGATTACAATGTTTTACGGATTAAATAATTTTCTTAAGTTGGACACAATTTTGAATGGGAAATCTTTTGGGCTAAGAAATTGTGTTAGTTGACAACACGTTAATAATATTGGGGAAAATAATAATAGATTATAACAATAGAGTGAGGTGAAATTTATCACTAGATGTAACATATGTAGATTGTAAAGTAATTTTAATATTATAGAAAATTGATATTTATACATCAATATGGGCAAACAAATTATTTCCCCTAAAAATTTGTCATAATAATCAATGTAAACCTAGTTAACTACAATCATATATATAATTTTATAAATTAAAAATGAATTGGATGATTAAATATGGCCCATAATTCTTGAATATTGAATTTCATTGATGAGAATGTGAGTGGAATCAATGGAAACATATAATTGCAATTATATAAGTGTGTTACAAAATTGCATCAAATTTCATTCCCAACAAGGAAAGATTGTTTTCTATTTTTCCATTTGTTTCCAACATGTTCCATTCAAGTTTTCAACCAATTCCCATCAATAACCCCAATTTGTATTTAAAGGATCACACAAGATGGCAACCAAAAGGGTTTTGGTCGTTATTTTGGGGGGAAAGTGAAGAAGGGAAAAAAAAATGAAGGTGGGGGGAGAAACATTGTGGCGATCGAAAGGTTTTTGGTCACCACAATTGTGTGGCGATTGAATTCAGTCACCATCCAATAGCACCAACTAGATTCGATCACCATTGGGAAATTGAATTCAATCACCATTCAACAACATTAACTAAATTTAGTTGCCACTAAATAGGGATTATGTATTTTAATCATCATAAATGGATCTAATGGCATTTTTTATCATCATTTAAGGACCATAAAATGGCAACCAAATTTGTTTCAACTATTAAATGGTGATTGATTTAATTTTTTTTTTTAAATATGCAAATTTTTTAATCCATCTTTTGATTTTCTTTTAGCACCTTTGTTCTCATGTTTTGTGTCTTTGGTTGCCCCTTTACAGCCATTGTGTGAAACCATTGGTGAATTGAATTAATCAAATCCATGACAAAGGGTTATATTTTTTGCATTTTGCAAAAAAATTAGAACATATTCAATTTTAATTTTTTTATACTTTAATTAATTTTAACAATGAATGCTTAAAAAAACTTTGGGGCTTTTTACCATCCAAAATTTGAACGATCTTGTCGAATAGACAATTGGGCAAACAACCATCAAGTGAACAACCATCAAATAATCAATTTAACCAAAATCCATGAAACAAATTACCACACACATCATCTAGGATTTATCTCCCACCTTTGAGCGACCCACCCTCAACCATGCATAAGTGTAGGGTTGTAAAAATATCCGGCAAAGAAAATATTTCATTGACATAATCCCAAAAGCATCAAAAGATTGAAAATAATGATCCTTAACGAATAACCACATAACGATTCCAAAAAATTATCATGATTTTTTTAATGGAACACATAATGCCATATTTCAATGATATTTTGCGAGTAAGAAAATTATTGGCTTGGAAAAGTATAAATGGGTCATGGAACATATGTTATTGGCAAAACTAAATGGATCCTTGCAATACATCGAACTTTAGATTTCCAATGGGTTTCCAAAATGGTTTGAATGCAAAATTTTGAATTATGCCACAAACTTATTGCAATGATTTAATCTCTTTTATCCCTAAAGGATAAAGTGCGTTGAACCACAAAGGTGTCAAGCTTGTGAGAGAAAATTTCATGGTGGGCCAAATTCTCGAAGAAGAAGGCAAGGCTTATAGCCCAAGTTGAAAATCGTGATGTGTTATTGATTTCAAGCATAGCAAATGTCCTCCAATTGTTGGGTGGAGATAGTCAAGGTGGTTATGGTGTGGTATGCAAGGTATAAATCAAAAGATTCAATCACATCCCAAACACAATTGAATTGACAGGGAAGACACCAAAAATGGATGACAAATGATAAGCATGTAAGCCACGATCATTGGAAGTTTTGATTACAACACAAAATACTCCCCATTATGGATAATCCTACCTTATTGTGGCAAGGGGGCCAGATATGGAAAAACAAACACGACTTGTCGCCTTTAAACAAAATCATGTGAAAGTAACATGGGCATTCATAAACAACATGAATGCAATACATCATTATGGAATTTTGCACAACAAATTGTCCAAGGATAACATTATGTTACATTTTTTAATAAATAAACCAAATTATGTGTACATAGGTGTGTGTGATTGGGGTGAAGCCATCATTGTATGGGTTTATAAGGGAGCAAGATACCATTAACCCAAAATAAATGCGTTGGTGGGTTATGTCAGGGACATGAAAAACCACAATAACAAAGGTTAAAGGAAAAATTTAAGTTTAGCTTCTAAACAAATAATTTTTAAAAATTATGTGATTAAAAAACAAGAACATAAAAACTAAGAACAAAAACACAAGATGTTTAAGACCAATGTGAAAATAGATATTTATTATGTAAACATGAATATGAAAATAACATGACAAAATTATGGTGCAAGATTATGTTTAAAATTAATATTGAATAAACTGAAAGAAATGAAAATTACTATTCCTATTTATACCCCTTTGGGGACCTAACTGAAATAAGCTTCCAAGGAGGTTTCTATGTGTGCACCAAGTAAATAACCTTTTTGAGAACCTTTTTAATTAAGAGTCGACTATGAATTAATTAAAATTTAACTAAAAATTAACTTAGACTTAACTAATAGTTAATTAGGGCTTGATTAAAAGTTAACTAAGATTTAACTTAAATTTAATTAATACTTAATTAATAATTAAAAGTTAACTAGGAGTTAACTCGGACTTAACTAATAGTTAATTAGGGCTTGATTAAAAGTTAACTAAGATTTAACTTAAATTTAATTAATACTTAATTAATAATTAAAAGTTAACTAGGAGTTAACTCGGACTTAATTAGGAGCTAATTAAGATTTAATTACGATTTAACTACAATTTAACTATAATTTAATTATGACCTAATTCAAACTTAACTGGGACTTAATTAAAACTTAATTAGGATTTAACTAAAAGTTAATTGGGACTTAATTGAAAGCTAATTATGGCTTAATTAGGAGTTATGGATGAACATTATGGATGAATTCCATATATTGGAAAATGGTGTTTAATGTTTGCATTCGTCACAAGTTGCCCCATAATTATTTTTTGTTTATAATGAGTCGGGAACTACAAATTTCCTTTGATGAATGGCCAAACAACACACCACAACTTTGAGGTTTGAAGCACATTCTACGGGCAAGCTAGCAAATGTCATATGGGGTGATGATTGGGATGTAGAATACTTTGTGGACAATTCAACCAAGATGTCTTTTGGGAAACTAATCCATGACGTGCATGGCCTGAATCCAAAAGCTGAAGAATTATTCAACATGTCATGCACACATTAATGGGGCATCCATACAATTGGACTAAACCAAATGAATGTTATCGAAGGCAACCATAAATAGTTTATAGTTGTTAGATATGGAATATGGTGAATTTGCATGATCTTTAAAAAATGACATGTTTTGGATTTATGAATTTTATAATACCCAATTTTGTAAACAAATCATGTTGTCACGTGTAATCAAATTTGAGATTTGTAAATCCATCCTCTTTACACGTTTGAAATTTGTGTTTAAATCTATGTTTTATAATGATGATGGGTTTTTTGTAAACATAAAATACAACGATCGTTTACAATTTTACACAAGTATTACTCATATGTTTTTAAAATTTTGAGTTATGGATGATTGGACTTATCATTAATAATTTTCTCCAATAAATGCTCTCATAATTGATAGACAATAAATAATGAAAAAATCAATAAAAATTCATTTGAAGCAACATTTTTTAATGCAAATTTTACAAGGCATTCATTTTGTATACTTTTGTTTTGTTTTCATTTTTTGTTGGCATTGCTTGCCAAGGTGAAGATATTGTGTTTAGATTCATTATGTAATATAATAATTAAAATTTTTTTGGCCCCCATGTAATAGGTTTAATTTTACACAAGGTTTCTTTTTAAGATGATATTTTGGCTTGTGTTGAGGAAGAAGAATAATAAAGAAGGAAAAGGCAGACCTCTTTTTAGAAACCTAGACTGCAAAGGCAAAATGTTTATAAATTTCTATTGCTCTCTTAATTTTTCTTGTTCGAATCTCAACTTCTAGAACTTTTTTTAAAACTATTTTTGCAATTTCTCCACCAAAATTTCTTCAACATTCATTATGGAAACAAAAAGTGATTGAAATTTGTTTATGGAAAATGAAAACAAAGAGTCATTTTGGTGTTTGCCACATTTTGAAACACAATCACCTCATTTCATGAAATGATGTTTCACTTTTCATTTTAAGGCTAGTGCTTTAATGATTTGTCTTTTTTTCTAATTTCTTGACACATATCATTTGTTGTTAAAGTTCATTCTAACACCGACATGGGCTACAATTATTACTTGCTAATTTAAAAATTCTAGGGACCTAGCATTGGATAATTTTAATGACATCTTTGAATATGATGACTTGGTGTTGTCTACATTACAAATTTCCTCTGGCCTATGTTGAGTCATTAGATTAATAAATTTTTTTTTTAACATGACAAATTTTCTAACCCACAATCTAATGATTGCAAAATTGTATAACCATGGTTGAGGTATTTTTTCATAACATTGTTAACTCATTAGATTTATTAAGGCTTCTTTTGACACTATTCTCTACTCAACCCCAATGATCTATGTTTTGTTCTAATCTTCGAAATTTTCATCAAATTTTTCTTCCATGTGGTTTGAATTTATGGATTGTAAAGACTTCTAATTCTTTGAATTCTAAATCCCCTTCAATGTTTGATCTACATATGTGTATGGTTTCAACTTGTTAACATTGACCAATACTCGATTTCATTCAAAATTATTAATAGAAAGAATATGAACAATATTATTGGGTTATGCCTTTCTAATCAACTTCTATTTTTTGAGCTAAGTTCAAAGTTTATAGCATCTAACATGTCTTTAAATAAATTTTAATTTCTTGCGTCCACATAGGTTTTACATAAAATAATGATGCATCCATAGTTTGATTTAGTATTCCCAATGATTTTGAACTATTTGGCAATTTGGAAAAAATATCAACTACATGTGTTTTATTAAGTTTATAAACTATTGTGAATTCATACTCCAAGAATAACAACCGTCTTGTTATCCTTCCCGGCACCTATGGTTTGTTGACCAAATACACCAAAGCCATGTGGTCTACATAAAAAAACAAATTTGTTTCCCAACAAAAAAATATGAACTTATGCAAAACATAAACCAATACTAAGGCTTCTCTATCTATAGTAATATAATTATGTTCTAATTTATTCAATAGTCTAGCGGCATATACTATAGGTTAATCTTATTTACCAATTGGGTTTTATGCCAACATTGCACCTAGTACCAACAATGATGCATTTGTATGCACATGAAATTCTAACTTCCAATTTGGAGGTATCATAATTGGTGCTTCCATGTATTTATGTTTGATCTTCCTAAGCTTCTTAACATTTTGTGGTCTAAATGCAAGGTTTTGTTTTCCTCATGAGCTTTGTGATTGGTGCCATGATAAAGGCAAAGTTCTTGATGAAACATCTATAAAACTAAGCCATACCATTAAAAACCTAAATATGCTATGGGTTTGTAGATACTAGCATATTCAATAGTGCTTGAACCTTTTTAGGGTTTGGTAACTTTCCTTCTTTAGAAACTATGAATCCTAAAATCAATCTTGAAAACACCATAAAGGCACATTTCTATGGGTTAAAATCGATTTTGTATTCTCTGCATTTTTAAAACAAAGTCTAAGCTTCATCAAACGACTTTCCATATCACAATAGATTGTGAAATCATCCAAAAATATCTTCATGAACTAGTCTAAGTATTCTATGAAGGCTTTGTTAACTATTTTCAGGAAAGTTGGCGGCCCATTTTTGACACCAAATGCATCACCATCCAAACAAAAGTTCCTTAATTTGTTACAAAAGTTGTTTTGTATCTATCCTTATGGTCCATAAAAATCAAATGGTATCCTGAATATCCATCTAAAAATGAATAAACTTGATACCCTATTATAGTGTTCAATACTTCATAAAAAATGGCAAAGGATAAGGACTTTTTTTGGTTGCCCTATTCAACTTCCTAAAATCCACACAACTCTTAAATTTTCCATTCTTCTTAAGCATTACCAGTACATGGGATAACCATGTAGCCTTTTCTATTGGTTGAATGAATCTAACTATTAATAGTTTATCAATGTTCTATTTGACAACTACTACATAATTAGGGTTCAATTTGTACCTTGTTTGATGTGTCGGTGGTATTGAGGTATCTAATTCAATTATATGTTGAACCACTTCTGGAGGTATGCCTTTTAGATCCTTATAAGTTTAAGTAAACACATCTTTGAACTCCTTGAGTAGCATCTAAAGATCCTCAATCTTCTCCTTTGTTAATTGTGCATTAACCTTGATGTATTGTGGATTTGCCTTGTGCCAATATTCAACTTAACAAATTGTTGTTTTTCATTCAAAATCCAACTTGCCATCTGAAGATTTTGTACTTGTATTTTGGTTGGTGTCTCCTCCACTTGAATATCATCATGGCTGATGATAATAGGTTTCAAAATATACATTATTTTCCAATGATATCTTTGGTATGACATAAAAGTCTTATAATGCTCTTTGATCTGATGTCCCTTGCTTTGGATCAAATTCCTCAATTCTTCTAATTTTTGACACTCCAACATTCACTAATGAAATTGTTTCATCTTAAATAATAATTGTGCCAATTAAGAATAGTTTTGGTTCTATCTCAAAAATTAAATCTTCATTTTCATCTATTAACCCTTCTAACAAGGCATACCAAATAAATACTTAAGGCCTTTTAATTTATACTCCCAATTTCCTATTAATTAATATTATTTTAACCGTTCCATTACCTTGAATAGTAATGACATTGTTACCCTAATCATGTGTAACCTTTGCATCTTTGAACCAAGTTCTTCCCAACAACATGGAATAGTTAGAATTTACCACACTATTTTTCAACACATTAAATGTAGTTATATATGGTATACCATGTATGTGAATCTTTAAATTTCTGATGATTCCTAAAGGTCTAGTCATATTCTGATCTACCATTTAGAGGTGGTATGGAATTGGTCTTGGTTTGGGTAAACTTAAATTTTTTATGTGGTTTTTTTGTTATGTTGTTCACACTTGCTCTGTCATCTAACAAAACATCCTCAACAATGTTCTTCACAACTTGTATTTGCATAATTGCCATATGGTTATCTACCTCTATAGTTGCAATGTTTAGTTCAAAATGTATCTCAAACATTATGGTTACACTAGGCTCAAATATCACTTTAGTAGTTATATTAGGTTTTTATAGTTTCAGTTTTTGCCACATATTTTTTAAGATCTATTATTATCTTCAACAATTGACATAATTTCAAAGTATAGGTAGTTTCCAACATCCATTTACTAATATCTTGGAATATTTGTTCCATAGACATAACTTTGTTGATAGGATTAGTAGACAAACTTTGTGATATAATTGGTTTTGTGGACACCTTATATTCTAATCATCTTGCCCAACTTTTTACTCCATTGTGTTTTCTCCTTTTGCATCGGATTTCATGGTGGGTCTTTTGCTTGCATCTCCTATATAGTCTTGACAAAAGATTATTGTAGTCTTTGCTCCTCTTCCCAATTAGTAGTAGATTTTTTCTTGATTGGCTTTTTCTCCTTGAATATGTGTTCTTCAATAACCTTGCTCTTGGTGATGGCCATGTTGACATCCACCATATGAATTGAAGGATTTGAAACCTTGGGCTCTACTACAATTTATTTTTTTATGGACTTCACTCCTTTGTTCTTAAACATATTTTGCATGTCATTGTATTTAGGACAATCTTTGATCTTATGTATAATGTCACTGTGAATATGACAAGAATACCTCATAGGTCTTTGTACTTTGATTTGTTGAATAATAACTTTAAAGATTGTAGGAATAGAATCTTCCTTTCTTTTGACTCTACAAGTCTCAACACTATGATTTGTCATGTGACAATTTGTATAATACATTCATGTTTTTTCTAGGATTGTCTAAGCTTCTTGAGCTAATATTGTCTTAATATTTTGTGGTACTAACAAATTACTTATGGCCTTTGCTTTAGAAATTCCTTCTTCACAAACCAAAGCTACTTCTTTATATTGCTGCAAAGTTTTTCTCTTCATGCCTACTGTTGCCACACACATATATGGTTGTAATTTATATTTGAAAACAATAATTAAGAAACTATTTGTTATCTTGTGTTGAAGACTATTGGCAAACTTCAATAATATCTCATAATAGGCTTCCACTCTTTCATTCTTCTCCCGCTTCATATTTTTCAATTGTAAGTAAACTTGTTCATTGTTTAAAACTTTTCTATACCTTTTACAATAAGTTAATTGTAATTATGCAAAAGTACAATATAGGTAATCTCCCATATAATTGTTACACTAGTCAAAAACAATATCTTTGAGGGTAAAATTGAACATATTAACAATTTTTACATCGTATGTTTCATTATTTGTTCTATTGGCAACTTTAAGTACTTTGACATGAGTGTCTAGGTCAAAATCCTTGACATACTTAGGATAGTTAAGTGGCCAATAATAAGGTATGTTGGGTGGTAATGGTGGCATGCTTATATTCACCATTGGCAATCCAAAAGGTCCTAGAGGTCTCAATGGTCTCAGTGGATCTAAATCACCTCTTCTTAAATTTAATGGTTGATTAGTAAAAGTTATGTTCACCTCTCTCAATATATCTTCTTGAAAACTCACAAGTTCTCTTCCCCTTGGAATTTGTGGTCTAGATTTGATACCAACAACAATATGAACTAGTGCTAATATAAATGGAGCTTCAGTAACTATAATCATAGACTAAAGCATTGCCACAAAATATAATGGTATAGATTTTATTAGTTCCATTCTAAAATTTGAAGTTTTTGTATGGGTAACTCCAATATTATTGTTATGTAATAAACTTTGTGTAGGAACTACAAAATAGGTACTACATCTCCCACAATCCGAACTCTCATTTCCACTCTATTATTTATTTAGATTTGTTCTCTAAGTCTATTTAAAATTTTAACTTTCTCTCGGCACAAATCCTATAACTCAATATGTCCATGATTACCTATTCTTGCAAGTTCTAGATTCAAATTATATAAATGCTCAGTAAATCCTTGCCTCACATTATTTTCAATAAATGTACATTCATTGATTTGATGTCTAATCTAATGGCAATATGTGCAACATGGAGAATTTGGTCTTGGAACTCAATTCACACTATGGACCCCTCTGCTCTAATCCCTTGGAATTCTTCTAATAATATTTCTATTTTATTGATTAAATTTGGGTTCATTATACCTCCCTCTAACAATGACATGAACACCTTTTACTACTCTTGGTTCTACTCTTAATAAAACTATAATTTCTTGTATAGTTATAAGTACCGGTTCAACTCCTTTGGACATTCTGATACCTTGAGTTGTGACTTCTTGCTCAACCACATAACGAATTGAAGGTTCAAAATTTAGAACTCTCTGTTCAAACTATTCATTCTCCTAATCATTTTGATAATAAAGAAATGAAGTAAATATGTACCTTGGTACCACTTCCTCCCTTTTTGACTTGTTAAGTTTTTGTTCTTCTTCTTGAATCAAAGCATTATAGTTATGTTGTTGCACTATACCTATTGATTCTAGTGCAACTTTTTGTTGAGGTTCAAACTCTTTCGTCCAAATTCAACATGTGAGTCTGCATTATCAATTTGACACTCTACTCTTAAAATTTTGTTGTAGACTATTGATGTGCTTATGTGTTTCACCAATTTGCACTTCAAGAGGGATAATCGGTGTTACTTGAGGTGTTCTATGGCTTGTAGCTCTCTCCTATGTCCACAAATGTCTATGTTCTAACTAAAAAACACTTTTAGGTGTTACAAATTATTGATCTACCTAATTTGCAATCAAATTGTTGTTGATGGCAAAGCCATTTTCCACTTGTTCATGTAGTATAACATGATATAATTATCTCCTCAGAATTCTAATTACAATTATATTTTCCATCTCTCCACATCTTAATTCAAATTTAAACAAACATTTGCATTAGAACAAAATCTTCACATTTAGTTACTTTGCTTAAATCTATTTCTTGAACAAAAACTTATGATCAAGATTTGAAAAAAAATACAAAAAATGAAACAAAAGTTCACCATCTATCTATAAAAACCAAAATTCCAGCAACAAGACATAAATAACATTTTGAAATTCACTTTGAATTCAAGCCTTGGGATGGTCACCAAATGGAAAATAAAAAATCTCTAATCCTATATTCTAGTCTAAAATTTGGACTAAAATACAATAAAACTAATATTAATAGAGTTCATTCATTCAAATATATCTAAAACTAGTTTTAGAAATAAAATCCAATAATGAAAGTATGATAAAAACATCAAAACAACAAATTTTGGCTATGGAAACAAAGCTTTTCCATAAGTCAAAAGTATTCTTCTTTCACACTCCATCAAAGTTCCATTTTCTACAATAATACAATGGGTTTTCATCTTTTCCTCTTCTCCAAATATATTCATCAACAAAAACAATCCTATAATCTATTCAAATCAAATGGTGATAAAAACTAATATATTAACTAGTATTTCCAAAAACAATAACTTAATTAAATATATTAACTAACTGTTACCATAAGTAATTACAATAACTACTCCCTTAACAATACCATAATGATTTTAAACGTGGAAAGATGACCAATCGCAAAGTTAGTATTTGGGGTTGTAATTCATGGTAATCATCATTTGGGGCCTCTCCACCATCATTATTAATGTCAATGTCATTGTCATCATTTCCACGACGTTGTTTTTTTGTCTCTGGAATGTTTGTCCCATGCAAGGTTGTGATGATATTCACTTTCAACATTTTGTCACAATTTGTTTGGTGGGACATTGTTTTCATGTTTTGGGCACAAGAACTACAAAAATAGATAATGAAAGAATAAATATAAGTCTAAATCCAAAATATGAAATAAAGGAACCAAGACAAGAACACAAAATGTGCAAGACCAATGTACAAACATATATTTATTGTAATGAAAAAAAAACATAAACCCCCCAAAAGAAGAAGTTATATAACAAGATTGTATTTTAGATTGGTGTTGAATAGATTAAAGGTAAAAGGGGTCCTAATTCTATTTATATGTGGGGACCTAGCTAAAAACAGCTTCCATGTAAATTTCCATTTGCCGACTGACCATGGAACTTTTTAAGAGGTTTCCTAATTATAAGTGAACTATGAATTAACTATGACTTAATTAAGAATTCATTAATAATTGATTAAAAGTGAACTATTAATTAACTAGAAGTGAATTAAAACTTAAGTAAGAATGAACTAATAGTCAACTATGGAAAAATTAAGAGTTAAGTATGAATTATGAATGAACTCCAGTTGTCATGTGAAAATGGTGTTCATGACACTTTGGTATTCACAATGTCATCAATGGTATGCGACTAATCATAGTTTTTTTCATTTACAAAATCCATTTTTATTTCAATTGATGACCAATTCCTTTAAATGATTCATTTTGTGGGCAAGTTTCAAATAAAAGGACAAAAATGACTCATGGAAGTTGCCATTGCACCCAATTTTGACTTGACTTGGGATTATGGACATGTTTGACGTTGTAGGTATTAGCTAATTAAGGTTTGTGTTAAAATTTGAATCATGTTGGGTAAATCACGTTGCAACTTCAAAATTGAAAATGCGTCGATGATTGGTTTGGGGTTCACGAATATTAATGTTTATATTTGGGTTCACTTGTGGGTCCAATGTCATTACCACCATGGTTTTGATTACATGATTTGTCAATTGACAAAAGTGCCAACTTGTGACTCTAGTGTGTTTATTAATGTGTCTTGGGTGCCTAATTTTAAAATGGTGACCCATGGGCTCATTATTTGTTCCATTGTTGTTATTTGTATGTTCATGATTTGCGAGAGTATACAATTGGTGGAGCCTATCAATTTCACATGTGGTTGTTGATCGTTGACCATTGGGCCATGTACATCCATGGGGGGTGCAAGGGGGATTTATGATCAATGGATGTATTTTGTGTGGGGAGGATAAGGAAGTCTATTTGCGATAGTGCATTGTTGGGTGGCACGATGGTGTTTATATCCCCATTATCTAAAGCTAGTTGTTCCCAAATTCGAACATTAGATAATAATTTTGAAAATGGATGGTCGTTTAATGGGTACCCATTTGGGAACTCAAAAAGATCATGTTGGTCTTCTTCTTCATCTAACATTAAAGGGTCATCCTATGATTTGTCACCTTCATCTTAACTAAATTGACATCAAACATAGAATTTTCAATAACATATTTTTCTTGTACCATGCCATGGGGTTAGTGTCATGTTGTTTTCAGAGGAGCTTACAATTGATGTAAATGTACGCTGAGTTTTCGACCCTTTTTGCTATCAATTGGTTTCTCACTTTACTATGGACAAATGAGTATGAATTCAAATTTCATTCACACAATGATGCAAAACACGCTTATGCCAAAATGCAATGGGCAATGGGTGTAAACATGCATCCACCAACTCTAATAAAATCCCATCACTCATGTGGTAGCAAATTGAGGTCATTCATAGGGGGGTGTCAAAAAAGGCCTTTGATTTTCAACAAAGTTAATAAAGTCCTTTAAAACTTGGGCATAGGTTGTTGGGCTACTAGTGTTATTTGTAACATGCGATTTAACACTTCCTTCGCATCTGCATCATCACAAAGGTGAACTTCATTCAATAAGTATGGATTGAAAAGGGCCTTTGTGTAATGTAGGTCAACATCCTCCATCAATGGTAAAATTGACCTTCCACTACATCTGCAAGGTTCGATGGTAATGAGGACTTTTGATTTCATAATGATAAAACATGTCATTCCAATGTTTTCATGACAAGCCATGCCCTCCCCATGATGAATTGTTTACCATTGAATGTCTTCAATGTGACTAAAATTGGTTCCACCAAATGCACAAAGTTGGCACAAGTATCCCAAAACTTGTCCTTCCTTATGCTCACTTGAACATATTTGGCCTTGGTGAAAGACTTGTGATGATGGGTGCCATGCAATGTGTTAACAAAGGTTATCCATTCCAAATCCGTAATAGTTTGTTCAATAGTAGGTCTCAACATCAATAATTATTCAACCATCAAAAAATTCATTGCAAATCATGTTTCATTGGGGTTTAAAAAATTAAGTTAGTTTCATTATGATGGAAGATTGCTAGTGGCACATGGTGTTGCCATATGAATGAAAAAAAATTGCCTTTTTTATAATTCATTTTACCCATGTATCTATCCCCCAATCTTCTAATAACAAACCCAAACAATTAACAACGTAATCTTGAAAATAAAGGCTTGGAAAATGATGGATTATAAGGTTAGTTGCATTCCACATGTTCGAAACATCATCTATACAAATTTGTACAATGTTGTCCAACACTTTCAATGTATCCAACTAATGCATGACATATGTATTGGGCATCATTATGCTCCCTTGCTATGTCAATGACATCTACAAATACATCACCATTGGGACAAGTAAACATTATGTTCAACAATGGATGTTGTGCAACATTGTCCCAACCATCAAAACAAATGGTTATGTTCTTAACAAGGTTATAACATTAATTATCAAAATTTGAAAATTAATTTTAAATGCAATTTATATGTTATAGAAATATTTTAAAAGGTCATTATGTCATAACAAGGGATTTCAAAATTTATGCATTATATAATTTATAATAAATGACCTTAGAATACAATAGTGACAATGTGTTTTAGTGCATTGAAAGTTGTTTAATTAACAATGTTTTTCAAAATTTTAGGGTGCAAACACACTTGATTCAAAAAAATTATAATCAACATTTTTGTTTTTGCAATTATTTTTTATTGATAACATATTAACATCACATCTTAAATCACTTTTTAAAAAAAAAGTATATTTGGTTAGCCTAAAACTTAAGTTACTCATTTGTATAACAATCGTTGAAAAATTCAACTAGTGGAATATATATGTGACAAAATAATATTCAATACATAGTTTTTCAAATTTTGCATATACATTTCATAACCATGATTATGGATGGAATTTTTGGATGATTTTTTTGTAATGAATGATATTGATATGTAAATCAATTAAATTTAGCACCATTCAATTTTTAAAAATTGGTTGAAAATTCATTAAAAAAATTGTGTTTTTTTTTCCAATTTTAAATTAATAGATGCATTATATATAAATATATACCATATAAAAAGGATGAAATTTAATAATTGAACATTGCATTATTTTTTCACTTTTCTTTTGTTTGATAATGTTTCATGGATCACAAACATGGAAACCTATGGTTGTTGAAAAATTGTAAGTTTATTTTATGTATATTCATTTTATTCAATTCTGTTCATTTATTCGTTTGTTCAAAATTAACTTTGATTCAAAGTGAACATTGAGGTTCCAAATGTTTTCATGCCAATTTTAAAGTTGCATTGTTAAAGTTTTCTTGTAAAAGATGCCATCAAAATTTTAGTTTATTGCTTACTATTAATTTTTTTTAATATGTAACATTTTTTGGTGAAAAATGATTCACCTTTATTGTGTTTTCATTTCTCACTACATTTAAAACAATAATAACACACATGTGATGATTGTGATGTTAATTTATCTTGTATTTTAATTGAAAGAACAAAATCATCGATAATGAATTCCTTGAAGTGCCTTATGGCCATTATTTTATATGCAGTAAATGTAAGCATTGCATTTATCCTACAAAATGTTTTGAAAACATGTTCCTTATGTGATAGTTTCTAGCCTTTGATGGTTCACAACACTTCATTTTAATTGTGATAAAAAAATGTTATTCAACCCATTTCAAATTATGTGTGGAAGCACAATTTATGGTGTATAGAAAAAATGAAAAAAAAATTCAATTCAAAAGAATATTTTGAACAAAAAATGTTTAACACATTGAAGAAATTATTAATAAATTTATAAATTGTACCTATATATGGCAATTGTTGCTAAATGAAATAACATAACTGTCAACCTCTTCCATCTACAAGGTACACACAACAACTTTGGGTTCCTAAATATATATGCACATGAGTTTGATGAAGGGGTTTTCTTGTCACCCCTCCCAAGATTTTTTTCCCCCCTAAATCCTTAGTTTTTTGACATGAGGTTGACAAAATCCACCATGAATGGGAATCAATTTGTCCAAAAACATGAATATCCATGAGACTTTTGACATGGATAAGATCATGGCCCACCAACCTTTGAATAAAACTAAAGAGAGTCCTTGATCCTAATCATTTTTGGAATCAAAATTTTCACACCCCACTTCTTATGAATCATTCTTTTAAAGGTTTCCTTGTTTCCATTTTGAATGTTTCACTTCAATTTATAAATCTCCTAAAAACGAATTTAACCACTAATTTTGTAAATCCAATTTGCTTATGAATAGCTTCAATGACCTAAGATTCTATAACCTTCTCAATTGTTGAAATATGTTTTTTATTTGAAAAGTCTCTTGTGGGTGGTCCTAATTGTTGATATCACAACTTTTGATTTATGGACAAGTCTCTATGAGAAGTGTTGGAATATGTATGAGGTTCGAAGTGCAAATTTGACTAAGGTATTTTCGAATGGGATTAGTGGTAAATGACTACTCAAGCTCGTAAACCAACACTAAATCGTTCCCCATCTCTAGCTCGCTCACCTTCTATACGTCGCTTACCATCATCTAAACATCTTAATGAAAATACGGCACGACCATCTTCTTCCCATTTCTCTGTATATGATTTACGAACTGTAAACACAGATATTTTAACAGCATTTGATGCAGCAGAACATGGAGATAGTCGTGCAATTATGCGATTTTCCAAGGCCAAAACCTTCGATGTTGATGCCAAGGTTTGTAGCCATCATGACTTTGATCCTCAATAGATAACTTGCATTTTATTGTGCACTTGTAGGATTTTCCTTCTTTCAATTGGGAAAATGTCACATGCTCAACATTTTTTTTAAGATGACATCTTTGTTTACATGGATTTATAAATGATTGATGGTGTAATTCAAATTCAAAACTACGAATTTGTATGGATTCATACACAATTAAAACTAAAATTAAAAATGAAAATTGCAAATTTTCTCAAGGCTTGGGAATCTACATGGACTCATATGCACAATTATTGTTGTAATTCAAAATCAAAACTGTAAATCTGTACATTGTTTTCAAATTTGTATGAATTCATAGACAATTCTTGTTCTAATTTAAAATCAAGACTTCAAATCTATGTGGACTTGTAGACAATTGTTGGTGCAGTTCAAAATCAAATTGCAAATTTGCAGGTTCTTTGTGAATATATATATACTTGGAAACCTTGTTTGTAAATATGCAACTTCCTCTATTCACCACGTTGTTGATGTGCTTTGTGAAGACCACCCATGCTTGTG
>Ga0209208_10002469_pt1 | contig 26510 bp, 19 predicted proteins | sample S1TSphfallax_3_FD_187694 | JGI IMG/M metagenome (GOLD analysis project Ga0209208, IMG submission 187694) | Host-associated microbial communities from peat moss isolated from Minnesota, USA - S1T2_Fd - Sphagnum fallax MG (SPAdes) (version 2) | ecosystem: Host-associated > Plants > Peat moss >...
TTGAAAAATACCAAGCCTTCACCAAAGAAATTAGGGTTGCCACATTCACCCATTGTTTGTTGTCATTGTTCCCCTTGTTAAGGCAACTTAGGCTAGAAAGTGTTTAGTTCCCAAGGAAAGGTTTTCACAACCCAAGGAAACAACAATAAGTTTGATTTATTGAGAACCACAATTATAAAACATTTAATTTTAAAATTCTTTTTGTAAATTATCAAAATTGGTGCTTTGATTTTTTTGAATTGCTTGGTCAAGGGTCCATATACCCAACCCTACCTGCAAGTTCTTTTTAATTTTTCGAATTAAAAAAAAAATAGAACCACCCAACATTTGTTTAATCTTTGTAATTCATGGGAAGTTATAATCTTTTCTTTCCTTTCATGTTGTTGCTTTTCTTCAATATTGCTCTTGCTCCTCTTATTTCAAATTGCTACTTCTTCCCTTTCATGTTTTTGTAGGTATGGGAGGAACAAGCATTCGAAATTCAACTTTTTTAGGCTAGACTTGAAAGTGAGGGTTTTTTTTGCCCAAATGTTTATTTGTTGATGGGTTGTTACTTGTTTTGATTATCCATGTTTTTTTGGGTAATTTTGATTGACAAATTTTTGTTTGTTGTGTGTAGGAATTATTTGGACATTGTACATTTAATTTTACACATTGCATTTCACTACACATTTGCATTGTGTATTTTTTTAGCACATCGCATATATAAATTATTTATAAATGTTAAATTCATTTTCACACCACATGTAAGCAAAATCTTGTTTTGGCAAAAAAAATTCTTTCTTGTTTCTCATTTAAGGTAGGTAATATTTTGTTAAAAAGTGGGGGAGTTAATTCAAAATGAAAATCTAATTTTGATTGAAGAAGAAAATGAAATTATCAAAATGAAATGAACATTGAAGAATATGTGGGAAAAATAGAAAGTGGAAATGTGCAAATAGAAAATAGAAAATTTGAAAAAAATGTGGCATAAATAATGAAAATAAAGTTGCAAAAATAACATGTTCAAAGAAAAATTTGGAGAGTCCATAACATAAATGTTCTATGTTGGGCATTTTATTGTGTGAATGATGGGAAAAAGGTTGAAATAGCAAATCATCAAGTCATGAGATGCATTTTGTGTTATGTTCATCCTATAAATGTTCATAATCAAATATTTAAAGAAAGAAAAGGGTTCAATAACCTATTATAGAACTTAAGGTATAACTACTTTAAAAAAACATGTAGATGCAAATCATTCCATAATTGCAAAAAAAAATTAAGAAGAAATTAACAATGTAATACCAAAAAGTGTTGAAAGATAACTTGCAAAGAAAAGGCTAAATGTCCTAGGAAGTGCAAATTTCTTTTTTTGGTTGTCAAAGGACCTTTCAAAAAAATGATGTGTAACAAAAGAACTTTTTGCAAGACCTTTGCCATTTAATTGTGAAAAATAACTTACCATTGCAATTTGTTGAAAGTGTCTACTTTAGATGTTTAATTTTAGACTTATCTCCTAGAGTTGTCTTCCCTTTTAAAAAGTTATTTTCTCAAGAAGTATTACCTAACTTGGTGGAGAAAACGAAATAAATCTATGTTTTGCCAAAATTAATAGATTTTATTTTTGCTACAACAAGCTTTGACTTGTGGGTGTCCAAGGTGGCACGTGATATATTTGCTCTCGTTATTAACTTTTTGGGATCTAATTGGCAACCTAAGCAAATAATTATTGGTTTGCTTAAGGCAACAAAAACTATTGGGCAAACATTGGCCAACAATTTGACAAAGTTGCTCAATCAATATGGGTTTAGAAACAAAACCATTGCATATGTTAAAAAAGAGGGCTAAAATTTAAATATTATGATCTAGTTGTTTTGAAATTTGTTGTAAAATGTGAAGTTTTTGGTTTGGATGAAAGTTTTCAAGGTATTTGTTTTGACCATGTTTTTTCCAAAGCATGTCAATATGCTACTATTGACATAAAAGTTTGCAGAAATCTCAAGTTTGTTTCAATCAAATTTGCATAATAAAAATTTGTAAAAATGTATAACTTGGCTTTAAAAATTTGGGAAGGGTAGACAAGAATGGAACAAGGCTTGTTCATATTCTAATCTTCCCCCAATAGAATTAAGTATTCTAGTGAAGATAAGGTGATGGTTTTATAATTATTTTCTATAATTATTGTCTTTCTGTTTCTTACTAATTTTCTTTAATTAAACATTTAAAATTTTGTTTGGAGATTTGCCAACAAAATCATTATGTTTCGGGAAGACTTGCAAATCAAAGGTGATATTATCCTTTGTTACAAAAGGTATAATATTGTTAAAATATGTGGAAAAGTGCCTCCTTTTCTTACTGGCACATTTTCAAAATAATTATGGATCCTTTATCTCCTATTGTGACTATTTGTGTTCTAAACCAATCTAGTAGCCATTGGTTGTTTTTTGATGCATTACAATCTACCATTACTACGTGCTTAAAATTCATGGGAGAAACTACAAACCCATTTTGCCTTAGACAATTTTGATTGATGATGATTTTGGGATTGCTTTTAATCTGTTTTTGTTTGTTTCCATAAGAAGGGAAGTTTGTGATGTTTTGGATTCTTTTATTTAAAAAAATATATATGAGAAAAAAAAGTTCACAACATGTTGCTTTTGATGCTAGACCTTATATTCAAAAGCCTTCATTTAATGTCTTTTTTTGTTGACCAAGAGGAAGGTATAAATATTGTGAATAAATATGATAGGAGAACCTTGTATTTTATGTTTTTGAAGTGTTATCATCATTTGCATCCAATGATAGAATCTATTGGATGTGTAGATCAAACAATTGATGAAGATTGTGGTTTGGATATTTTTCAACAAATTGTATCCATAAGCGAGCCAACGAAGAAACTTGTCACCATGGAATTATTGATTTTCAAACATTACCAAGTGGATCCCAAAGACATCGTGTGTCCTCTTCAATGGCGGGGAAAACATGAAGCCATGTTTCCTACAATTGGTTTTTTGGTCAGTCAAATCTTATGCATTGTATGGCCACAAATTGAAATTGATTTTTTTTTTTCCGTAGTGGACATACTTACAAACTTAAAGAGATGCCATTTGTAATTAAACAACTTAGAAAAAATGATTTTTATGAAAGAAAAAAATTGTTCAAGTGATCTTAGAGTTGGATGTAAACCACCTTCCAATAAAGTGGAGTTAATTCAAACAAATTTAGATTTTGAAGAGGAATTGAAAAAAATTGAAAGTTCATTTGAATAGGATGAAATAATGAACATATAGAATGATGAAAAAAAATTTAAGAATTTTTTTTTGGTGCAGTTTTTTTATTTTAAAAAATTAAAAGTTAAAATTAAAAATAATACAATTATTACAATCAATATGTGAAAACTGCCTTTGAAAACTGACTCGTATAAGATGTGTGAGAACGGACGCTTTGAAAACCAGGTGAATACAAAATTTTGAAACCCTGCCCAGGTCTTTAAAAGATGAAAAGAAAAAAAGGAACTGAGTCGGGTCTCTAAATACATTCTAATACCCGGACCCGACGGTTCTTAGAAAAGGTAGAGAACCACCCAACACTGGACATAACTGGCCGAGTCATATATCATCATCTCTTTCAGGACTCTAATTTTGGTTGGGTTTTTGGCTATCTTATCTCCTTCTCACTACGCAATCACTTGTCCTCTTTCATCACCTTTCAACCGACTTTTGAAGAAAGTAATGATCAGCTTTTCATGGAGATTTGATTTTGCACTCTTCCCTACTGTATTGTGTAGGGACACACACCAACACCATCCAGAAAACCAACGCTCCAAAGCAGATGCAGACCAAATCATAAGAAAAAAAAATTATAAAATGGGGTGGAGTGGTGGGGGGGGTGGGGGTATTTATTATAAAAATAAAACCCCCCCCCCCCCCCCCACTTCCTTCCCTTTTCACAGCTCCCCATGCATGATACTAGTAGATATTAGGTACCCAAAAGACCACCCTTTGGTTGCATGCCAAAACATAACATGGCCCAACATCCCACATGCAAAAATGTAATGTAGTTGGGTGCTTTTGAAATAACTCCTCCAGAAGTCAGTCCACAACACACCACACCACACATACAAAAAAAACCATTTACTTGGTAAAGTGAGAAACACTCATGAATGAATTACATGTTTTCTTATTAAGAGTAGGTCCAGGTCCCAGGGGAGTTCTAGGAGCAGTGCAATGGCCTATATATACTATGTACTTTGGATGAAAGTACAGCCCTTTAAATAGGGTATACTTTGGATGAAAGTACAGCCCTTCAAATAAGGAATACTCTGGATGAATGTACAGCCCTTCAAATAGGGTATACTCTGGATGAAAGTACAGTCTTCAAATAGGGTTGAAGCAGGTTTGGACTGTGACCTGGTTACCCAGACATAACCTCCTGTTTAGACGTTTGAAAGCGACCCCCTAATCCCAATGTGGGTGGATGAAATTTTTAAAATAACTTTCTTGTAGATGGATGAAAAAATATATAACCCTGCTCTCCATGGATGAAAATCCATAACCATATTCTCTGATCAAATGATGCATGCAAGGGGGGAAAAAAAAAGGGGGTGGGGGAGGGAGAGGTTATGCATTAGTGAGATATGAGGGGAAAGTTCTGAATAGATGGTTAAGTTGGATGAATATGGTAAAAGCACTGAATAGGTAGGTACCTAGTGGCCCAAATAGGGTAGGTAGGTGGGTGGGTAGGTGGAGGGTTGGGCGGGGAGGGGGGGTATGGGTGGACCTGCTCTGAGTTCTGTACTTTGAAAAAACTTACAGCAGCAGCCTGAGAGCAACAGCAGCAGTTGTGGGAGTCTGATGAGAGAGAGAGAGAGAGAGAGAGAGAGAGAGAGTGAGCCTGGGGCCAAAAGCTTTCAACCAGTGGCTGATTTGTTACCACTTAGCAAATCCACTATCTCTTGCTAGGCTACTACTCCCAAGAAGAGGAATAGAGGAGTCCGGACTCCTCCACCTCCGCATATAAGATGAAGGAGAACTCTTGTTTCGTGAGCCAGAATATTTTGAAGCAAGACAGAAACTTGCTTCTGGAACAAGCATTTGACTTAGCCTATTCATATTATTATTCCATTCCTATCCCTTCTCCTCTCCTTGTCTCTGAGTTGACTTGTTATTTCTCTTCAGGATTAAGATAAATTGGGTACTATGTATGATCAAGTGTGTGGTGGTCGGGCGGCCCACGATAGCTCCCCCCCCCTCCCTCCCTCCCCCTTCTCGGTCCCTTTCCTTTGTTCTGGTGTAAAAAGTGCATTTCTGAGTTTATTCTGTTTATGCAAAAGAGAAAGAATAACAACAACATCCAACATACCTGGTACACACCCACACACAACAACACAAACGGAACGGGAAGTCACATTTTTCCATTTGGTGGATATACTTGGGTAGAGAGAGAGAGCATCACATGGATTTTGGGTGATGCTCATTTGGGAATATATGTCGTTGCAACATAAACAACATCATCTACCAAGAAGCACCTACCCTACCCAAGCACAGCTCAACTTTTTTATATTTTGAACAGCAAGGGGTCAAGAGGAAGGGAAAAAAAGTGGGGAGGGGAAGGGGGTGATGGCCACCTTACATTAGAGTGGATATGCCCGTGGGGTGCGCAAAAGAGCATGTGGCACTATGAACTTTGTTGTGATACCTAACTTACTCATCCGTCCCAAAAGGAAAAGGCTCTGCAATAACACCCCCACAACGTCTTCCCACCAATCCCCTGCCTTTACATCGTGGGGGAAGGGGAGAACCGCAACACAAGCTAACTGTGCCCATACTTTGGAAGTTGGGAGCCAATTGGTTTGTCTGCAAGCCCATTTCCGGGTCCTCAGGAATCTAGCGAAGAAGATACGCCATCATCATGATGGGGTTGTAGTAGCAGGAAGCCAAACAATCATGTTTGCATCCAGATTGGAACAAACACTATCCCTTTGGAACCCACTCTTGTTTTATTTAATTTTGATTTCCCCGAGTGTACTCGACTATCGGATCTATCAAAGTTCTGGAGTCCATATATATATATGGATTTATCCTACAATCCATCATTATCACCACCATCCCTACTTTCAATGCAAAATATAAAACACATACAGAGGAAACCAAAACATAAAACATATATTGCAGCAAAAAGAACAAGAAGAATGGTGTAATTTGTATTAGGTCCCACATCTCAAGTACTGTTCACCAGGTGTTACTGTGGGAGCTTCATGAAACATTTCCTATTTAAACTGTTAGCCTGGTTTGCGAGATCAGGATGTGATGAGATGAGTTCGCTTTTTTATTAAAAAGTTTACATATAATTTAGGGTATTTCACCTGGATGACATCCCACCACGGTAAATAAAAATTTGTGCTGTGTAATATTTATTAAATAATGGAAAAAGTTTATAACACAATTTCAAACAAATTTATTTCAGTGAAATTAGGCATTTATGGTCTTCTTGATTTAGGTGAAATCAACACACGGGATTTTTCCCATGAAGCAATTTTGAAGAATATTTTTAGAGGATTAGTCCTTGTGATAATAGAGGCCTAATTACTAGGCACTTTTCCTTCCATTTAATTTTGCCCTAACTTGAGAGTCATTTACTTTTGAACGTGAGTACTAGAGCTTGTGATAAATTATAAAGTCTGCAGCAGCAGCAGCAGCCATGAAGAATAGTAATAGCAAAAAAACTTTTTATAAAAGCAAAATAGGTGCAAGGAACATGCTTATTCCAATTTTGTCTTCTTCTATCTGGCAGTTGCACAAATTCTAGGGTACTCTGGGGGTTAACCCTTTTAAAAGCTACAAAATTTGAGGGACACATGTCCTTTGTTTTTTTTTTGGTAAAAAAAAATTATCAGACTGCATTTGGATGTGGAGACAACCAAAACAAATCAAAAAAATTCTGGTCAGACAAACAGACTTGCTTGTGTGTGTGTGTGTGTGTGTGTGAGGACAATGTATGTGATGGACATAAATTGACCAACTACCCAACAGAGCGGAGCGGCTGAAGGGCTGCAAAATAGATTGCATGTGAATTGTCTTTGATTGGGTTGTACATTTCAACCCAAAAACAAAGGGTTAAAATTCTCTCTTTTCCCAATCACTTCCTTTATTAACAACATGTACAAACAAGTGAGTTGAAAAAACAGGTGCACACTGCACAGACATCCCCCCCTTCACAACTAACTTGCTTTAGAAAATCTCATAATCCAGATTCCTTCCAGTAAGTTATTCCCTTCCTGAGTGAGTCCCAAACTTCTTTGAAAAAATCTCTTGTAATCAAAGCATCTTTCACACTTCTTTGGAAAATGTGGAAATTAAGCATCCTTTCACAACTTCTTTGAAAAACCTCAGACATTAAGCATCTTCAAAAACAAAAAACAATATCATGTTCATCAATGTGCATGATGCAATTTTCTTTTTTGGGGGATGGGGGGGGGGGGGAAATTTTTGCATTTTTTCTGACCTGAGAAATATCATTTTCACACACTATACAAGGGATTTTTTGTTTTTAAAAATGGGCCAAATTTGCTAAATTTGAATTAAAAAAAAATCACCAAAGTCTTACAACAGGTTCCAACTTTCAGCAGGCAGTAATTTTTTTTTAAAAAATCTCTTTTTTTAATTTGTTGATTTGACAAAAGCGAAGTAGATATATTTTCTGACAAAATACATTTTACCAACTGGAAAAACACATTTGTGTTTTTCCTTTTCTTCTCACCCCCCAAAAACACCCACCCAAAACAAAATCATTGGCATGATGAACCCCCTCTCTTTTCCTCCAACTTTGCACTAAACTAAATTATACACACACACACACACACACACACACACACAAATAAATAAATAAGTAAATAAATAAATATATTACTATAAGTGCATCTAATCAATCAGGGCCGAAAGAATCGAGCTTTCATGTGCACTCAATGCTGACTTTTGGGTTTGTAGGTGACAGACTACATTTGTAGAATTAAGAACTGGCTTTCAGTACCTCCACTGTCCTAGACTTTGGAAACCAGCTGCATCACATCTTGCAGGGTCCACAACTTTTGTGTGTGTGTGTATATATATATATATATATATGTGATTTTATTTTCTTCCTTGTTTTTCTTGGGGGAAATGGGCTTTAATTTATTTTATTTGGGAAACTTTTCTGTATATGGGCAATGCAATTTCATTGGTTATTGCAATGACCAATGAGCAGTGTCTCATGTCTCTTTGTAATCAAGGACAATGATGGTAACAAGCAAGTGACTCATCATGGAATGGCTCTCCTCCCTCCCTCCCTCCCTCCCTCCCTCCCTTGTGACAAGGTCTTCTTCTGAAGTTCCCCCAAAATATGAAATGTAAAGGGTTCACAAATAACACCTGGTGAACATTCCTCAAAATGAGGAAACTGAAGTAGCCTTCCATGAAGTTGCCCCAAAACTGAACTCACACTTCATCACAATCACACTTGCTGAACATTCCTCCTCAAAATGGAAGCAATCATCCTCTCCCTTACAAGTAAATGATGATCATGATCAGGGTTTTTAAAAATTCAATTTGATGAAATTTATTTTAGAAAACTGGTGAATTTTTTCCCCAAAAATAAACAAAATTGATTGAATTTATACTTGGAAAGCATATTCTTTTCCGACAAAAATTCCCAATTTTTTTGGGCTGAAAAAATGACAAATTCACTATGGGAAAAGAATTCACTGTTGATGATGGATGATAAAACCCACTTTTGCCATCTAATTCTAATGAAGTCCTATGATCCTGTGTAGAAAGAAAGCTCATCTCTCCAGTTAATTTTCAATGACTTTTGTTACATGTATAACCATTGGCTTTCCTCAGTCTACAAAGCTTAACAATATGCTGCAATTTGGTTCTAGATATGTCCATGTAAGTTTCTCAGGAATTCCAAAACATATTCAATGCGACAATGTGTGCATGTTGTTATAATCATGTGAAATACCATCCCATCATTTTCAGTGGAATGACAATTTAGTGAAATGGAACCATGGAATGACAATTTGTTAATTTGCACAACACTTGAAGGTAAAGAGGGAGAGATCTCATCACAACCCACAGCACAGAATGAACCTTGCAATATTTGAACTTAAAAGCACACGAATGATCTGGAAGCTATGCCCCCAAAAAAAGTGAACCATGACTAGGTATGCAAAACTATGCAGCAGCATAGCAAGCTCAAAAAACCATGTCACTCAAGTCCTCACTTCCAGTTCATGAAATTGGTAATTTGTTTCAGTAATTGGTAACCTTGAAAATGTCTTAGAATGCAAGAGTGGAATGACAACAATTCTTACAATTTGTTGTCACAAACACTGCCAGCATTGCCTTTCACTTCCCAGCACTACTTGTGCTCCTCTTCACTCCTTCATGCAACATAATCCCAACATCATCATAAAGAGTCAAACAGACCTTGTTTTTTGCTTTGCTCATTTTTAGAGCAGAGCATTTCAGATGGGGACACATCACATTCTGTTCTTTGCTGCAGTTGTACTCACTGTAAAAGGTCCACTCCACCCCATGCAAAGCAAGAAGTGTCATGGGCAAGAGCAGAGTCTGACTCTTTCATATGCAAAGCTCAGAATGAATTGACAAAGGGGAAGACTGATTATATCGTGCAAACACAAAAATCCCTAAATCAGCGCAGGAATTCAACTAGACCAACATCAGCTTTGACATTCTGTGTACCCACCAGGAATTCCATGCTTTAGTGAACAGCACCAATTGTACTCCTAGGTACAAATGAGGCTGAGCTGCAGCAGCAACTGACTTGATGGAGAAGTGCAGCCAAGTGTATGTAGAGGAACCGACTAAGTATTTCATTGACACCAGAAAGAGCACTGTGATGCCAATATGTGTTTGAAAACTTCGTATCAAATAGAACCACAATGCAAAAGATATCTGTTTACTGTGCCCTTAGATTTTTGTGCACTCTTTGTGCAGTGATAAAAGAAATCTGTGACTGCTTTCCATACTGCAAACATCCATACCACCTTAACAACAAAAAAGGAATCAAGGCTTTACGAGGGCTGCTACCTCTGCTGCAAGTGACCTCTAAATGACCACACCTCTCTTGATGATTGTTGTGCTTCTTCCAGATGACCCTCTCCTCCTCCATTGATTATTGTTTGTGGTTCTTAACAAAGTGCCATCTTGAAAAAGAACTCTTGCTGTTGTTGTCACCTGCTTTTCCAAACTGAAGCATTTCACAACAAAAAAAAATGGACTAAATAGTTGTTAACACCAGGGCCAAGCTCTACTCAATAGCATGAGGGACAGGAAGAGGATTGGGTTCTTCTCCTCCTGTGACAACCAAGGTGTAAAGGAAAAATATCCACCAAAAACATCATCTACCCATTCTCAATCAATTGTTTGAGAAAAAAGAACAACAATTGGGTTGAGGCAATGATGTTGCAGTCAAGACTTGGGATGTGCTCCCCAGGTTGTGCCATTGAAGTCTTCATCTCTGTTTAAAGTTTCCTAACAAGCCCTACAAAATCCTACCCAAACTACAAAAAATATTTCTGTCTTTGCAGTAAAATCAAACTGGAGCAGCATATAATGGTTTGATAAATCTGACAACAATTAAGCAAAGTCTCTGTACAAAGTAATACAGAAACTCCAATCCAAATATTCCTTTGCTGTGGTATAAGCATTTCAGTTGACTAAATAAGAAGAGACAAATGTTCATCAGCTTGCTTCCTGCATACTGCCTGTCACATGCAAACAGACAGATCCCTAACAAAATATTCCTTGGCTGTATATTAGATAGAGCATGTAGTTCATTTAGACAAATACAAAGACAAAAAGTTTGGCAGCTTGCTTTGCATGCTGGCAAACAAATCTTAGCCAGATTTTCTTCTGGCAAGAAGCAACTTTCCCCCACGGGCAGCAGCAGCACATTATTGAAGTGACAGCCATCTTGGGTGCAGTTTGCAAATAACTTGTACAGGAGATGGAAAAATATCAAATAATTGAAATAGGATTTTGGTGACAAGGAGTTACATGGGCTGGCCTTTTTTTCTCCTGCTGTGTGCCTTGCATACATTTCTGGTCCCTGACTCAATCTCAGTACAGATTTCAGGTCCAGTATTTTGCACTTCTAGCTTCTGTGGGACCACCCTGAGTAAGAAACCAGTCAGAGCACATGAACAATAAACTCTTCTGCATCCTACAAGTTCATCAATTTGTGAACCTACAATCATCGTAGGTTAGGATGGCATCATAACCAGTCCTGAGCTACAAGACTATGAATACAAATTTTGTCTACAGATGATCTACAAGAATATGAGTCAATCCTCAAGAGAATAACCTCATCCTCCATGTTCCCAAGTGCTCATATCAGGCTTACCACTTTCAACCGGGTAAACCATTTGAAACCAAGGAAGATGTTAGGGATAGTTCCACCTCTTTCCTGCTTCTAGTGCAGTTGGTGACTGATGTAGGGCTAACATCCATGGCAGGCTCTTTCCCACTCCCTTTATCAGATGTGCCTGAATCTGATAGGGAAGTACCAGAGGCATCCTGAGAGCTAGAATCCAGTAGAATAGTCCTCTCACCTTGTGGGCCATCACTACTAAGCTGGCTTGATGATACAGATGCTTTTATATTCTTGGTTGGGGAAGGGGAATGAGCAGGGGAGATGAATGAAGCAGGCAATGAATTTGTCTTCTGCAGCAAAGGTGGTGATTGTGAGAGAGAAGATCCCTGCCTCCGGTGTTGTGGAATGGCTACTGGCCGACCAGGTCCACTGGAGACCCCACCAGACGGGAAAAACACACCAGTCCCTGTACTTGGGGCTCGTGAAGGGGGCAGAGGCCTTGGCATGGCTGACCACGGGGCTTGAGGTATTACAGCTGTTGGAGCATATGTGCTTGAGTGATTCACAGCCACCGGGGGGAAGAGTGGCTTCAATCTTGAACTTGCCACAGAAGGCATACTGGGAAGAACCTGAGCCACACTGGGCAGCCTCACAGTAGGAACTGGAAGCACTCCAGAGACAAGCCCCAAGATATGAGGCTTTGAGTTTGAGAAGCTTGAGCCCTTGGCACCCTGCGTAGGGAGGTGGGTATTGAATGCTGGTGGCCATGAAGATAATGAAACAGGTGGCAATCCTGCTGCAGGATGTGGCAAGCTTGCAATTTGAGGAGGAACCCTTGATGTTTTATTTGGAAGTAGCTTTCCAAGCATTATGGAAATTCGTTTTGCTGGTGAAGAAGAAAGAGCATGCCTAGCAATGTCTGCACTACTACCTTGAAGCACCAACACTGAACTGCAGGGAAACAACACATTCCATCAGATAAGATCTTGTTAGGCATATTCATGAGCAAAATCAGCAGATCTGAATAAGTATATCAGCACAAAGAGATCTAACAAAGCAATCACCAGTTTATTTTTTGGACACAAAAATCACAAGGCTGTGGTCATAACTACATATAGCTGGTACAACAAAACGTGTGAGGATCATTGTGCTTGAGTGATCAACTTTGGTAAATCAATTGGTGCATGAACTAGGAGAATCCTTCATGGAAATTGCTCTGTGCTTGAAAACCATGAAGAGCTACAATTGCTCCTTAAACTGCAGTGTTCATGATATGGAAAAAAAAGTGCCTCTGAGATGAAGACCTCTCAAATGCAGTTGGGAGAACTCCATGCCACAACTCCAGAGGGTTTTCTCCAATATGAATAGGGATGGCCCAACTTTGACAATCAGTTGATGGTCTTGACTATGAAGTCTTAGAGCTTATAGGTTTCACATTGGAGTTGCTAAGAATTAAACATAGAATGACCACCCATATTTCCAGAGATATGCCCTGGAAGAAAAAAAAGCATGTGCACAAGCAGTAGAGTGGGAGGAGATGTAGGAGAAAAAACACCCATACATACCCAGCAGGAAGAGAAAGATGGAAAGCTCCCTTAAAGTCTCCAGGAGCATCCATGGCAAGAGAATGGCCCAAAACTAGGGAGCACTCAGACAGCAATGTAAGTGTATAGAATGGTCGCTCCACATGTGAATGGTCTATGTGGGGTGGTAAATAATCACCCTGTATCATCCAGCAGGAAATCAGTTTGTTAGCCAGAGATTGGACACCCTGATAACATGACCACAAGCAGGAAGAGAATGTTCCTTTAGGTGAGTTACTTATGATCCAGAACTATGCTGGCTAATAGATATGCGTTTGCTTCTGTTAAAAATTCACATTAACCCTACAGATTTCTTTGAGCACTGATCTTATATGCACAATCCTGCAAGCCAGGTAAGTAAACCAGGCATCTCAAGAAGATGAGAACATGAATAACAGATCACAGAAAAGGGAGTTACTTGTGGTGCAAAGAGCAGTGTAATATTGCATACAACTAGGAACAACAAAGTCATCTTAAGGGACACAAGGTTTCCAACAGCTGACACTTCTGCAAAATCTGGAAGACAAATAATAGGTAATGGAGACATACTTCATCAAGGATGTGAATGCTGCAAGAGTCTGGGACTTTGCTAGGAGGAATCAGGTGCCAGGCCACCAGACGATCAATGATTACTTGAAGACATGCTGGTATTGGTTCTGAGATATCACCTGTTAAGTAGTTTGTTAGGGCAACATAACAAATCCATGCACCTTCCACCTTTTCTTGACCCATGTTTAGCGGAAATCTTCAGGAAGCTGAAACCAATTCTGCCTAATTAAGGACTCCTAATGAAGCATGCCCACAAGAAGGTCCATTATGACATGATTTCATCCTCGAGGATAAAACGAGCCAGTCAAAAGTGGACTGTTCTGACATTTGTTTTGTTGTGCACCTGATGCCCTATTTCAGAAACAAAAAGGGTTTCCATTCCAACTTATGGAGATTGCAGAAAAGGACTGTGCTATATATACCATTCCATTCTATCTGGCTGCCTCAAAATTGGACAAAAGAAGGCAACAGTTGATTGAAATCATCAAACACAGACAGATGGGAAATTACATCCAGATTGGCAGATAGAAAGGGAAGAGAGAGGAAGTAAGAAAGTAGGGAGGGTCATTGAGGCAGAAAATTTACTGTGAGCTTCAGGATGTTGGCAACCAAAATAGATGGTATCTCTGCCTTGCCCATTGAAACCCCTTGTACTGCGCACAGATGTCCGTCCTGCCAGCAACAGCCAGTCAAATAGCCTGTCAATGATCCTTTGAGCTACTTTAGTACCACTCCAACTTTTTCAATCATCCAATTTGACTAGCATTAGGACAGTAAAGTGAAAATGCACCAAAAACAAAGTGAGAGCTTTAAAAGCTATAGCAGCTGCATGTGCTAGACTGGGAGTTGGTTCTCCTCTCACTCTAACCTTTTCTCCCCGCTGCTTGAATGCCATTAATCAAGAGAGTGAGTTGATTTGTTTCGCTTGAGTCAAGGACATTCTCAAAGAGCTGTAGACCTTCAGCCACATTTATCTGGACAGAAGTGCAAACTTTTCATCACAACATCCATACAAACACTAAAACCATATCTTTTGCTTGTGTACCCTGTACAACTGTGAAAATTAGAACTGACTGTGTGCATGCCAGTCTAAAACTGGCTAGCTCCCCTTGATACTGCGTCATTCTCTTGAAGCTTCCAATATGAAGGACTAACATGTTTCCTGCTACAATACTTCAAACTCAAGATCTCACCATTTTGCCATCAACTGACTCAGAGCAACTGTAGTATTTTGAGGTCTTCACAGTTGGAAGGTGTTGACGATCCTCTTCCTTTGAATCCTCTGGGGGTGAGAGCTTTTCTGCAATGCTCCATGTCAACTTCCAAGTTGAATATTATATAGCTTGTTGAAAGCAATAATCCAGGACAGATAAGAGAACTTGGGAGCTTTGATGTGCAATCCAGTCTAGCCTAGGACAATGGACTCTAGGGTTCTCCCTCAAAAGGCAGATGTCTCATGCCAAACTGCAGCTATGGTTCAGGCTCAGGCAGCTTCTCAGCAAATATTACCTGAGGAAGTTTGGCTTCAATAAGTGTGGCTAGAAGTGAACCCCACAAGAAAAGCTTCTTGCTAACAAAATAAATCTAATTGGACCTGCAAACTGTCCAAATGATTCTGACAGTACTCAAAAGAATGTACTGGTATTCCTCTGTTTAAACCTTTCTTGCTCTTGATACGAATTTTGCAAGAGTAGCATTCCAAAAGATCACCTTCTCCACACCTGCTCTGCTATCTCTCTTTGGACTCCAAGGTATTTGACCTCGAGGGCCCTCAACAACTTGGAGGATCAAAAATTGGTTGCTCCAAAGCCAATCTCAAAGGTACAAAGAAGAACTCATTGCAGCAGATGTAAACACAACACTTCACCAACATGCTGACTTCGCAAATATTGTCATGAAGTAGAAGGGGTGCTCATCATTTCATCCAAAAGAAGTGCAACTCCTTGAAAAGCAAACTACTCCAATGGAGTAGAAGCAGAGGGCTTTTGTTTTGGAAGGGTTGAGGACTTACCTTCAGGTTGATCCAGGAGATGCCCCTCGGAATTGCCATTGAGACAATTATCTGCATTTGATTGATTCCCACCCATATTGACCACTAGATTCTGATGTGAGCTGTGTGCTGACAGTGTTGGGGAAGGTGATGCAATTGCATCTTCAGAAAGCCTAGAGCCAGCTTCAGTCAGATTCTCACCATATGCTTTAGGCTGCAAATGTGCTGAAGGGGGTTGGGGTGGTTGTAGTGATGGTGAAGCCTCAAAATTAGCTGGGGTAAGCTGTTGCCTTGCATCATTTTCAGGTCCAGTGGCTCTCCTGTCACCTGGTATATCAGACCAGCCTGCTGAAGCAAGATTTTCAGGAGCTCCCTGTTGCCCCTCTAATCCTGACTGCTGCTGTGCTGCAGCTGCAAACCTTGGGATCACAAAGTCTCCCCTGAGCTCTCTAGGATCTTGAACTCCATTGGTCATCTCCTGGCGTGTTCCTCCTCCATAAATAGCCTCTGGATAAGTGTAAAACTGCTGGGCTTGTGACATGTGGGATGGCTGCTCAGGGGGAAGAGACTGCTTTTTTTGCCACATGACCTGCTGAAGAGCAAAATTCACTTCTGCTACTGAGAAATACTGTTGCATGTGGAGCACAACAGTCCAGTTGTAACGTCGCGCCTGAATGCACGTGAGCACAACATCATACTCGCCGGGCTTGCCGCTCATCTGCAAATGGTGGCACATTGCATCGATGATTGCATTGGCAGCGGCGAACTCTCCCCGAAGCCATGAGATGAAGGCATCTCTCTCATCCGGGATCCATTGTCGCTGATGTTGCTGTTGTTGTTGCAGCAAATCAAGCTGGGCAGAAGGAGGCATAACCAATCCTCCTCTGCTATCGAACAGACACATATGTTCTTTACCATAGCTCCCTAGAACCATATTCGGGATTTTGCTCTGCACATCGCCAGACGCCATATCCGCACCCGGAAGTGCGTCGTATAAATCAAGGGTGAGACAAATTTGATCGTCGGGGTAGGGGTCAACGAGCTAAGGCCATAATAGATCTAAGGTGAAAGAACTCCAAGAGCCGCAGCTGTTGAAAGCACGAATCACGAAATAAGGCATTTATGTGTGAAGCTCATTCTGGTTATAAAAGTTCTATAGATCTACGGATCTTGCGACAGGCAGGCAGGCAGGCAGGCAGGCAAGGGGGCACTTCCAGAACGTAATGCGGATTGGCGCACCAGCAGTTCCAGAATCTGAAGATGGCGAAACGAAAGGTGCTGGTGCTCACCTGAAATGGCCCTCGAATCTCCCCAACTCCTAGCGCCCCAAACACATTTTCATCCACTGCTCCGAAGAAACGCGTGGAAGCAGCAGCAGCAGCAGCAGCAAAGATCTATACGTCATCAGGCACAACATTACAATCAAGCTCTTTCCTGATGGAACACGCCTACACGTCAAACCCCCGTTCGCCAGTCCCCCCCAAAAAGAAAACTCTTACTTAGCGCAGCAACCTTCAAGACACAATGCACCAATGAATACACTTTAGAAACCATCTGCCAATCGATCTCCCCTCGCCGTCAGCCCAGTCAAAAACTAAACACATCACAGAATCCAGGTGAGACTCAAAAGATCACTCACCGGATCTCGGCCTCACATAGCTTTGTTGATTGCTGGCGCTGCTGTGAGGGACCGCCCGCTTTCACGGTTCCAGCAACAAATGACGCACCAAAACAGACTCAATACCAAATCCGGGGGAGACCAAAAACATCCACGCCGCTCCTGGCTAGTCAGGGCCCCAAAAACTGGATCAAAACAGCTCCAAACGCGTAAGAAAATCGGCCGCAGAGCGCAAGCTCTGACCGCGCCCTCTCGTCTCCGCTCTCTCTCTGCGTGTGCTGCAGCAGACTGCGCCTCGTGGGTTGGAATCAGGTAGTCAGCGCAACCAAAGAAGACAATTGCGCTTTGGAATGCTCCTATTCTTGCCTCCGGAATGGTCATCTTCTGCACGGAATGTTCTCTTTCCTCTATAACTCATCCGTCCATTCTAACCACCGCAATCATACACCTGCTGCTACTGCTGCTGTTGCTGGTGGCTCCTTGGCGTGTTTTTTTTCTTCATCCATTTTTTCTTCATCCACGAAGTTAGCAGGTTCGACAACGATGACGAGGAACAAGGAGATGCGCGGCCGCTGAAGAGCGGCGAAAGCGTGACGACGACAAGTGAGAAATTTCGATCACCGAATCCACGGAGAAGATTTGTCGTTCGGATTTCTGTGTCCCTGGTGTCGCAATTGTGGCTTTGGATCGGCAATCTCATGTGTTTTGGGATTTTTTTTGGATCCCCAAAACGAGGAGAAGGCGGGGCTGGAAAATGATCTGAGATTGAGATCGAGATATATGCAATACATGAGCGCTAGAGAGAGAGAGAGAGAGACGATGGAAATCAATACCTGGAAAATCTCGTGACATTGCATTTTCTCAGCAGCTTTTTTCTTTGGAATCATGAATCTCTCTCTCTCTCTCTCTCTCTCTCTCTCTCTATATATATATATATATATATATATTGTTCATCTAGTTTGCATTTACTGTAAATAATTTGCTCGTCACTTCAAATGTGAATCTCTTTTTCTTTCTCTTCCTCTTGCTTGCATATAGTGGTGATCCGAAAGCAAATCTCATTTCTTGTCTTGTGTTCCTCTAGCTCTTTCTTGTTCCCCCTTTGCTTGTATGTGGAAATGACTCATCATCTCTTCAAAGACAAATTCTTTTCTTCTTCTTGGTCCTCTTGCTCTTACTTTTCCTCTTAGTGATATATGATAATTTCTTGTCTAATTTCTTCTTCTTCTTTTGATTCCAATTTCTTGTATATGATATGGAATCATCTCTTCAAATGCAAACTTTTTCGTCTTTTTTTCCCTCTTGCTTGCATAGTAAAATTTCATCCCTTTGAAAGCAAATCTCTTCGTAATTTACTTGTTTGCATACAATAATATTGCAATTTCTTCAAAAAGAATAATAATGAATGATGGTACTAGAAAACTAAAAGCATGTCCACACTTCAAAATAAGTAAGAAATAACTCAACATTAAAAACTACAAATTGTATTATTGAATTTGATCTAGAATCCAATGTAGCATTCAAAATTAGTTTCCAGTTAATAGAAATTAATATGATTCTCTAGTAAAAATGAAGAATAAATTGATGGCAACTTTAAAAAGATTTTTATCAATATGATGCTTGTGCTCATGAGACATCTAAACAAACTTCACATTAAAAACCCCACAATACCTATGCAAATAATGACATTTCAACGTAATCTTTCAAACATTCAAAAGTGTATTCAAGATTATATTCACTAATGTGCACAATGAATTGTTCAATTAATGATCAATCTGGTGCAATCCAAAATTTTCACATGATGATCATTTAGGTGTGTAAAAAAAACATTTGAGTGGTGATCATTGTTTAAATAGATACACAACTCTTTGATTTCAATGGATAACACAATGTTGTGCTAAGAAAAAACTTCAAGGATTTGAATTATTATTATTACTTATTTTACATTATCCAACAATTCATTTCATCTTTTCTTTGCACACATTTACATACACATGATTTGTAACACATTTTGTTGAATCATGTGCAAATGTTCAAACTACTTGTATTGTCACATGCATTAAACTTGAAAGATCAAGGTTGGTGTAGACCTCACTAAAGAAGGGAGTAAACTATTGTCGAACCAACAAGATTTGATTATATAGAAGGTGAATAAAAGCAAACTTGACAACCAAATTGGGATTCTTCATAGATCCTGTAGTCATTAAAGCAAAACAAGATAAATACCTCACAAGCATTGACCAAATTGACTTACATGACTAGTTTGAAATCAAAAAATTGTCAAAATTATCAATTTGTTACACATTAGATTTTTTTTAATTGAACAATTTGCAAAGGCAAATGGTGTCCCATATATGGAGATTATAAGAGGATTTATGACAACATATATGGCACACAATTCAAAATTCAATATCAAAAGATATCATTACATGAAAAAATAACTTTCAATCTACTAAAGCATTTCAATTGTTAAGTTTATGAAATGATGGATGCATTCATGGTGAGTAGGTTGTTATTAAATTCCCCTTTAGGTTGGAGATACGATGGCTCCAAATGATAATGTTTATAATATTGGAAATGAAGGACCCATGATTTAAGCAAACATCATTGTTCCACTACATGGGCTTCAATGTGTGGAACATTGTGTCTTTTTAAAACAATAATGAAACAGAAATCAAATTAGTTTTTGAAAGAACAAATAGTGATTCTCGACATCCTTATGTTTTTCCAAAGCTATAATCACAAGTGATAAGCTTTTCCAATTCAAGCAACATAGTCCAATTCAACATGAAAGAATGGTCCATTTGAATTGGGAACTTTAAAACAATGTTAATGAAACAATTCGTAAAGGCCATGGAGTACATAGAAAATCATTTTATTCTTTAATGTGAATTGTCATTTGAACCACTTATATTTTGAACAAAATTACATTTGTTAATGATAGCATTATAAAAAAATCTCCTTAACACATAGAGGCATGGTGGAGACCATTGAAAATGGAATTGTTGTGTTAATAGCCTATATTCATAAAATTCACAACACACAAATTTGTTGATTAAGGAAAAAATTCCAACTTGCACAAAAAGTTCTTTCAACAACTTGATTACTTTAAGCAAAGAAACAAAACAAGGCACAACACTAAAAAGGAACATGGTGTGCATGTAATGATTCAAACTTTAACCCACATCACAGAAATGACATTTATTCACAACAAACCAACCATCTTTGATCAAGGTATACTAGAATCAATTCAAAAATCTCACAATTAAAAATAATAATTCTATTTGCATTTTATCTTCCTTTGATTTTTTTTAAAAACTAAATAAATAAAAATTCAAAATGATAGATAATGTAATGTAATGCATTTGTACATGGTGTAATGCATAATGCATGATCAAAACATGTGTATCAAAAAAATTCTTTTTCTTCAAATTTTATACTAGTTGCAAAATTCAATTAGTACAATGATGGTGAATAAATTCATATTCATGTAATACTAATAAACCCCAATCCATGACTACATTCATGATTGGGTTGGTAGTTGTTTATATGATTACATGATTGCAGAGCTTAGGATGGGAAAATGTAGATCAAATTACTTATAGGTACCTAGGTAGTTAAGTGTACAAAAAGCTACCTATAAGGTAGGTTAACTTAGGTAATTAGGATAATCATATTTTAGAAGACTACTAACCTAGGTATCCTAAAAGGTCAAAGCATGGTTGGGGTACCAAAAAAGATTGTTTCATTAAATATCCAGTGGATATTTTCATTTGAAAATGTCATTGAAATTTAATGGCACATTCGTATTGAAAGGTTTTTTTTCTTCATAGATACATACATTATTAAAATACAATTTTATGCATAACATTTCAAAGACAACACACTAAGTTCAAGACAACAAACAAACCTAGGTTTCAACAGTATGATTTCCAACAAGTTTGCTTGATGGTTGCACCAACAAGTTGGGCTCACTTGCATGTACACATGGTGTAGATCATCATCACAAATTAAACCAAACTTTTTTTCTAATACATTTAATTCTGATGCAACTCCAATTTGGAATTGAGTTCTTTTGTGAAAAAGGAAAAGAAAAACCTTATAGTTTTTATTGACTACAATGCTTTAATACAAAGTGGTACCAAAAGGTGATAGATATAGTGTACTAATGAACATGTCAAAATATATGTTCGATGAACATGTTAAACAATACAAAACACATTAAATATACGAGATGATCAAGCAATAAAAAACATGGCAACATAATGGGGTAAATAACATATGTTTAACATCATCTAGCTCTATAAACATGATATAATCCCTTATCCATAAAACATTTGTATCTAAAAATGTGCAAAAATATATTAATGACAAACATGTATTACCTATGAAATTATAGTTTTTATATTGTCATCATTCCATATAATAAAAATCCATAGTTATAGGCAACAATTATTATACATTGCGGAATTTGCAATTAATGGTATTAGAAAAGTGAGAGACTCCATTGACATTAAAGTGTAGAATAATTATGTGGCAATTGTCTTGTTCATATTCTAATCATATCTACCAATCTAGCCTTTGTGTGAAACTAAGCCAACAATGATCTATTGTCCAAATTTACTCTATCAAATGTTTAGTGACAATCAATTTTGAAAACTACACCTAATCCAATCTTACAATATCAAGTATTCAACTGCATATTCTAATTCCAAAGTACTACAATTGTCTTTAAGAGGACACTCCTTTGAGAACTAAAAGTTAAAATGTGTATTAAGACATCACTTAAAAGGCTTTTCACCCCATAGATAAATCCACATGAAATTAGAATAGCCCTTGATAAAGGAAAGTGATAAAAAAACACATGTTTATGGACCCCAGACCATCTTGTGTAACTAATTTAAAACCACTTCAAAGATTCACACCTAGAAGTTCAAATTTCAAGGTGTCCAAAATCCCTTCTTGTGTATGGAAGTTTGCCATTGTTAAAACCCATAATGAAAGGTGAATTTTGTGTCAAAATAATGGTTATTTCAAGTTTGATAGAGTGTGAATTCAGGCTATGATAAAAGAATTGTGAAGCCTCTTAACAAGGTGTGGGAGAATTGGAATGGCAACACTTGATGACAAGATCATGGTTGGAGTTGCTTCAATTATAACTTAAATAAGTTGTAAACACAAGCAATTTTTACAAGCCCTTAAAAATTGAGCAAAAAGATGAAAACACATCAATAATGAACAAATGAGACATATTGAACATCATGTTAAATCAAATTTGTATTGAGCAAAAGAAACAAATTGGGTCCAAACCACTGTTGGGTGGATTTTTTTTTTCACTATCCATTGGTTTTGGTTATTGGCCAATTTGTTATCCACTATTCCGATTATTATTCGTTATTTTTTAAAAATTACTTGTAATAACCTTTATTGATATCAAAAAAACAGTTAATGTTGGATTTCAATATGGGTAGATATCAGCCAACATTAATATCCATTTCATATTCTAACATTTCATATTTTAAAAATACAACATTTTTTCTTCAAAAATTCATCCAAATAAAATTACAAGTCCAAAAGTTCAACTTGTTCAAATTCACCTTCGTATTGTTCTAATTCTTATTTTAAGGTAATATCAACCCCAATCAACTCTAACAAACTAAAAGGTGAATGAACCAACCCTAGGATCACTAGGCTAATTTGTATTCCAAATAATGAAAAAAATTGCTCAATTGTTATTTGAAAACCAACAATGCCAAAAAATCTAATGGGGAAAAAATGTCACACTTAGAAACAAATACTCATGTTTCACCCACCACTTTAAAGGACATTTAATGTCCTTCACATCCACTTGACACTTCCTAGACATTTATAATTCCTTGTTCACCACCTCTTTTGTTGGCTCACTATTTCTAGTAGACATTTCAAAAATGTCAAAACTATTTTCTTCATCAATTTGCATATTTGTGACATGTCCAAGTTATGTCATAAGGTGGATGATATGGTAGCATTTTAGAAGCATAGGAAATAAAGATTATTTATCATACTTTTCCATAATGGAAACATGTTCTTGACCAGTAACAAATGAAACCAACCTTAGACTTTTAAATCTAGGGTCTAACATAAAAGACATGTTATGTGTTTTCTTTTCATGTAATTTCTTTAAGAATGAAAGAAAGCCATCTAAAACCCCACATATTTATCTTCTAATGTTAAATGTAAGTAATGATAACTCCAAAGCTACATAAAATCCTTAGCAATCAAATCCTTCAAATTAGATGAAATTCCAATTTTTAAAAAAGTTTTAAACATAATCATTGTTGCATTCAAGGCATCAAAAAGTAACCAATGTCCATAGGATTGGTTCAACACACAAACACTCACAATTGGAAAGAATACATCAACAATTGTTTGAGATATGTGCCAGGTTAAAGGTGGAGTGACACAACCAATAATCCTCATTGCAATTTGTCAATTATAACAAAGAACAATTATTGCCCTGAATTATAAAAACAGATAAGGGATCAATAAAACAACTTACAAATTATAGTAAATAGAAATAAAAAAACTTGTGAAAATGGAATAAAAATTAAAATGACTAACAACATAAATCACCTAATTCTCATTGGAATGTTTTGTTTTCTAGGCCTCAAACCAACTTCAATGCAACTTTTGTTCCATTTTTTTATGACCCTTACTAGATTTTTTGAACCAAATAATGCATTTTTGCACATTTGCCTTAGCAAATCTAGTAAACGCACAATTCAAGTTTTTAAAAACTTTTTTATGCAATTGTGGCATATTAACATGCTTTGGAAAAAACATGACCAAAACAAGTTTCCTGAGAGCTTTCCTTCAAACCTAAAGTTTCACATTTAACAATAGATTTCAAAGTACTAGTTAATGTATTTAGATTTGAACCTTCATCCTTAACATTTGTTATTATTTTATTTCTCAGGCCATATGCATCTAAAAGATTGATGAATTTTCTAGCCAATGTTTGTCCTACAATCTTAACAACTTCAAATGAATCAAGAGCTTTTTTTAAAATTTCCAATTATACCCCAAAAAATTTATGACCAAGGCAAACACATCATGTGCACCTGTGGATATCCACAAATCAAAACTAACAATAACACAATAACATTCATATAACAAAGGCAAAACATATGTTTGTTTAATGTTTTCGATAAAGTCAAGCGAAATAGTGTGTGAAAAAACATTTCAAGAAGGGAATTGAACATGAGGACACAATTGCAACACCAAATGCTTTAACCACACATTATTTATGAATTGCAAAGGCAAGTGATTTTTCACTATCAAAGTGAAAGATTCTCCAAAAACAATTTTTTGCTCCACATCATCCTTTTTGAAAGGATCTTTTGAAGCAAAAAATTCAAATATGGAAGAATCGAAAATATTGGTTTTCTTCCTTGCTTATGTTTTCTCTCAAATTTCTTTCTCCCTTGACTATTAATTTTTTCCTAAAACTTTTTGAAAACTATGAAATGGTCTGCATTAAGATGTTTATGTAAACATGTTGTGCACTTATTTTGTAAAATGATATTAGACCTTTATTTAACTATTTACTTAGATTAAAAGAAAAGACAAATTGCACTCACTATAACAACAGGGGGCTATTTTGCGATCCAAATATCATCGCAAACAACAAAGAAAGATGTTTTTGAAATCCCGTTGTTGCGAACCATAATTCCTCGCAAATTCTTAAGCTTTTGCGATACCATAACATTCGCACCCGTACAATCGCAAGTCCTTCGCAACTCCTGAACTTGATACAATCGCCAAACTTTTTCGATTACAACTGCTTCTATCCATTGTTTGCGATTAACATTACATTGGAAACTATTTGCAGTAAACCCATCACCACAACGACTTAGCGAACCGACTCAAAACTCTATCGGTTTCCAATATAAGATCTAACGCAAACATTTTGGGATTTTCAAAATGCCGCTAAAAGTTTGCGATTAACATTACATCGAAAATTATTTGCAACAAACCCATCACCGCAACGACTTAGCGAATCGACTCAAAAGTCTATCGGTTTCCGATATAATATCTAACGCACACATTTTGGGATTTTCAAAATGCCACTAAAAGTTTGCGATTAACATTACATCGGAAACTATTTGCAACAAACCCATCACCGTAACGACTTAGCGAATCGACTCAAAAGTCTATCGGTTTCCGATATAAGATCTAACGCAAACATTTTTGGATTCTCAAAATGCCGCTAAAAGTTTGCGAAATCTATGATTTCGCAAACCTGTTCTGGAATGATTTTACCCGTAAGAATGTAGCGATGTCTATGACATGGTATATTTGGTCTTTTAGCTTTTGCAGTGTTGCGAAGAATTATGACTCGTAAATGTTTTTGAGATCCACTATGTATCGCAGGAGCATGGCACTGTATTCTTATTTTGGAAGCAACGTTTATATTCATTTGGAGTCACTTTGGGCCGCAAAAAAAAAATCTATATCAAAATTTCAAAATTTACAATGTAAAAGGGTTTGCAACCCTTGGGTATCTAACACACTAGTTGTCTATCTAGACTTCCTTCCCTTCTTGGATTTCTTCCTTGAATGTTTCTTCCTAGTGTTTTCTGGTGGAGGGGGAGGTTGTTCATCCTCCTCCCTCTCATCATCGTCCCCCTGCCCCTCCTTGTCCTCGTCCTCCTCCTCCTCCTCCCTATCCTCTTTATCTTTGCCCCCTGTAGAACCTGCATTTCGACTAGCAATTGAACTGGGTCCACTGCTAGTGGTAGCACTGGGAACAATGTTAGCGCTTCTCTCCTCCTCATCACTGCTGCCCTGGGAGCTCTCACTCTCACCCTCAGATGCCTGCATTTCAACATGCAAAGCTTAGTCAACACCATAAATGAAAATCTTGATTCAAATGAAAACAATCTTAACATAAACAAAAATTGAATCCCAACCAAACCCACTCACCAATAGTGCATCAACATGTTCAAAAAGATGCTCCTTGCCATGCTCTTGGCCCATTGTCATTTTTGCAATTGTGATCTTCCTCTTATACCTCTTGTATTGTCCCCATAATACAACAGGTCAATAAAAACGCATAAAGAATCTATTCAAGTCTTCGACCACTTTTGCAAAGCGCAGACCTTCGCATATTGAAACTTGCGAAGCAGTTTGCGAAACAAATCCCATCGTATCTTTGCGAAACAAACGCCATTTGACCTATCTTTGCAATGCAATTCACATCGCAAAGGTAACGCAAACAGAAACTATTTGATTCGACAGAAACTCAACTTTATTCGAATCTTTACAAGAAAGAAATGGAGGAGAGGGAGGGTACTTACAAATGCTACTTTGAGGCCGGGAATGCCACCTTGCCCTAGCCTGTGGGTGGTGGGTGGAACCAGTTTCACTCGCTCTGCTG
>Ga0209208_10002470_pt1 | contig 26504 bp, 28 predicted proteins | sample S1TSphfallax_3_FD_187694 | JGI IMG/M metagenome (GOLD analysis project Ga0209208, IMG submission 187694) | Host-associated microbial communities from peat moss isolated from Minnesota, USA - S1T2_Fd - Sphagnum fallax MG (SPAdes) (version 2) | ecosystem: Host-associated > Plants > Peat moss >...
TGTCATGTTTATATATATATATATATATATATATATATTACTACGTAAAATCATTTTCATAGATGATTCTAATGAAATTTATTTAGAATTGTAATGATTTAAAATATGATACTTATGAAATATTTGATTTTTTTTATTCATTAGTTTTGATGGGATCAAAATATAGGGGAAAAAAAAAATACTACAATAAGAGGTAGGCTTTTTTCATCCTTGGTGGTACACTTGAAAAGATTTTCACCTAGATGCATTTATCACAAGTATAATAATGGACATGGACAATTTGTGAGTTTCATTAAAGTTCAAGAATGAGCTTTGGCTCCCATGTTTAACACTTATTATCTACCATAGCCCTTAGACAAAACGTGAACATGTGAAATTAATGAAAGATGCACCTTGAAGATTGTTGAGTGTAAATAGACGTGACTTGAGGTTGATCAAATTACCTAATTCCCTTGTGTTAGGGTATGAGGTTTACTAATGACATGGATTCTCACGATCTTCCATATATTGTGATTCATAACTTGGGCTCCGCGCTACTTTGCACTACCAGTGACAGTTAAATGATTTTTAAAAATATATGTATGTACACTTCATAAAATAATTTACAATATTGAATATAGACAGACATCAAAAGCAAAATAACCCATCAGGGGTGATGTGAAAAAATGTATGCATGTGCAACCTCCAAACAATCAAGGATAATTGCAACAAATCTTGACAAAAAGCCATTCTAACAAATGGTTGATCATCCCCTTGAGGATTACTTTGTGTGGAGGAGGTGTTTAAAAACCATCATTGCCATTCATAATTATTCCATTGTGATCTTGTTCACATCCAAATTTTTTTTTCTTGTCAAACCTAATGCCAATATGGTCTTCTTATAGACTTCATTTCCCTTTCTTTACTTTTGCATCATTAGGCCCATTTTCTCTCTCATTGGGGTCACTTACTTCACTTATGGCAGGTTTGGTTCTATAATAAATATACTTGTCCTCCTCAATGTTTCCTTCTTTTCTTATTTCCTCCTTGTTCAAGTCGTGGTTGACTCTCCAAATGTTTTATCATTGCGCTGGCCTAATTTTGGGTCCTTCTTCCTTCTTTTTTGTTTTCTGCAACTAATCATGTGGTCTTCCTTTTTCCTCTATCATTTTTCAAATCAATTGGGTATTTCCCATCCCAACTCAAATGCAAAGTTTTTTCTCCTTTGAACATTTTTCTTGTTCTCAATTGATCATTCTTGTTGTTGTTGTGGGTTTTTCAACAATGCCACAATTGACATCTATTTTTTTTATAGAACATTGTTATTTGTCAATACCTTTAAAAAACCAAGAAGATAATGCTACAATAATATCACGCAATGTTGGAATTCATTGGATTCTAGTTGATTGCCTTTCAAAAAAATACCTTTGACCTAAGGTTCTTTCAACACCAAGCAACATGTAAATTATATATATATATACACACAAGAAAAACACAATGAATGTTGTTGAAGAAGCTATAAACATTTGGACCAACAAAACTCCATCCCAATGCCACATTAAAGAAACTTGATGTCTTTTCAACCAAAGCCCCCAAGGTTTGCACATTTTGTATGACAATTGAAACATTCAAATCCCACAAATGTCAACAATAAAAACTAACATGAACAATTCAACTAACATTCAACATAACATTGGATTCTTAAAGGATTTAAGCATATGTTGGAATCAAACTATGGTGTAGAACCACCTTCAATAATATCCTTCTTGAGATAGTTGAATGCAATAATAGCAACTACAACCTTGCAAAACAACACACAATAATCAATTTGAATCCAAAATTCAATATTATCAATAACAAACATTCATTTGATTGTGATAATAACAAGTACTTGAAGCAACAACTGGTGCAATGTTTCTACAATGTGATAGCGTCATTAGCCACCAACATTCCACGCCCAAAAACTTGTCATTTCTAACAAATCCATAAACATTACACTCATCTATAAACATTACAATTAAATAATTTAAAAAATATAAAATTTGCACAAAATGAATGGCCAATATTTTACAAAAAATGTTAATTTTCTTACCTCATCAAATCGAAATGAGTTAGGCCTTATCATCACCTCCTGTTATAAAAGTTGTATGAGCAAAAAAAAAAAATCAATTTAGACAATATCATAATGTGAAAGATGAAAAAAGAAGTAATGAATGTACCTTAACCTTGAACCATGAAGGAAATTAATTAAGAAGAAAGGATGATATCTTTTAAGGCTATACAAACATGAAGTTGAAAGGATCTATTCATTTTTTGATCAACCATAATAGTTGCATACAAACATCAAGTCCCATTTAATAACCACCCAACCTATGTACCCCATCACCTTCACAAACAACTCACAAGTTTGTTATCTTTTGAATCCAAAAATGAATTGTCTCACCCAAAATAGGTTGTAGAAGAAAATTAGACATATGGCAACAATAATGGATAACTTTTTCAAGTAAGTACTTTAAGCAAGAGGCAACAAGTAGAATGCGATAATAACAAGTACCTTAAGTAACAACTCACAAGTTTATAATTTTCTAGATCTAGAAATGAATTACCTCATCAAATGCAACTTGTAGAAGCAAATCAAACATATGGTATCAACAATGAGCTACCTTTCAAAACAATATTTCAAGTAATAGATAACAAGTATAATGTGAGAGCAACAAGTACCTCAAGTAACAATTCACAAGTTTATTATTTTCTAGATCTAAAAATGAATTACCTCATCAAATGCTCCTTGTAAAAGCAAATCAAACATGTAGGATCAACAATGAAATGCTTTTCAAGCAAGTACCTCAAGCAATAGATAAACAAGTATAATGTGAGAGCAACAAGTACCTCAAATGACAACTTGCAAATTTGTTATCTTTTAAATCCAAAAATGAATTATTTCACCATATTCAACTTGCAAAAGAAAGTTGAACAACAACAATGGGTTGCCTTTTTAAACAAGTACTTCAAACAACCTAATGACAATCCCACTTTTCAAAAAATATGTTGCAAAAATAGAAACCAATTCAAGCAAACACCTCAAACAACCAAAACTTTCATGTTGTTAGTTTCACAGAAAACACAAATGAAAATGAAAAAAAACTTACTTTGATCTCTTGTTGCCTTTTCATTTTGTCACAACCATTGAACACTAGAACCACAACACATGAAATGTTGAGCACTAAACCTCTTAAAACAACATAACTTTGCTGTAAATAGATGAACAACTTCCATCTTGCCAAGGTTTCAAAAAAAAAACACAAACAAAAAGAAAAAGACTTACTTCAACCTTGTTGTTGGCTTTATTTTTTTCCTATAATGATCCAACACTAAAACCACAACATATGAAATGATTCAATAAACCTTTTAAAACAATGAAACTTTGCTATAAATTAATAAATAATCCCAAGACAAACAACAAACTCAATTTGCAATTCCTCTTCTATAATGACCACCAAAATTTGCTATCACCTACAGATGATTTTGAAACAAAAAAGAACCACCTAACCTTAATTGAACAACCACAACCCTAACAAACCATACCCAAAAATTTTAAAATTTCTCCCTTGTGTAAATACCTCCAACAATAATTATATTTCCACATGTCTAAAAATGACATACCTTTAAAAAAAAACACCTTACATGTATAAATGCTTCAAAGAAAAAATCTAGTTTTGCTAGTTTGAAATGACAATTTAATACAAAATTTGCAAAAAAGAAAACCAATGTGAAGGACCTTATCCCATGTGGGGGAAAGGCTCAATAAATCATTGATAAGATATGAAAATTCTATGACTTTAAAGTTGTCGAGGGAAAAAAGGAACCATGTAGCTTGTTGAATAATTGATCCATGATTTTGATTATTCTAGGCTTATTTAGAGTTTAATGATTATGATTCCAAATAGCTCAATATATGGTGCACAAATCATTGGTAAGATGTGAAAATTTGATGGGTTTCAAATCATCAAGGAAAATAATGATCCATGGGGCTTTCAATTGTAGTGATTAGAAAGTTCTCAAAATCCTCTTGTAGCACCTTACCAAAAGTTAAAGGTTAGTTCCAATTTTCCCAACCAAAACAATACATAGGTTTATTGTATCACAAAGTTGAATAGACACAAAAATTCCATTACAAAATTTAATGATATAATAGTAACATGAGAATATGATAGTGAGAACGTAAAATGAGCCCAAAGCTTCACCCACAATCTTTTAGATTCTTGAAAGAAAACTAGATGAATTATCCACCCTTTATCATTTAAATCTAGCATATATTACTATTCATTAATTTTAGGCCCATAAGATCTTTCCACCTATTAGATTTCTAAAATTTCATCCTTTCCATGGATGGGCCTCTATAAAAATTGGCATCTCTTCCTAGAATCTAATGTTTAATCATATGTTAGGTCAAGCTAATTGACTTTTATTTGTGCTTAACCCCAAATAGTTAACTAACCCATATATGATTCTCAAGTAACCCCTAAATAAAATATTTTCATGTGTAAACCTCATAAGGTCATTATTCATTTGTCATACATACCCATCTTTCTACCCTACGATATAACTAATATTATTCATAAACTCTACATCAAGTAACCAATTTTGGTGTTACATTCACATGAGATCTAATTGTCTAGGGTGCATTTAAAGTGTAATACCACTAATTATGGTTGTTCTAGACCTTTTATTGTGGAAGTGCAAAATAAATGAAAACAAAACATACTTATCATTGTTTGACACAAATGTCATTTTTGAGTATTGTTTAAGATTTGGCGACCAATTCATCAAAACAAATAGAATGGAAATTATTACAACAATAATGAAATACGATGATCCCACACTTTTGATATTTTAAAAGACTTCACACTTGTCCAAGTTCATGGGAATTTTTGTAATATTATCATAGAATTTTCCTATTGATCTATCAATATAGTACGATAGTTTAAACATAGCCAAATTGTTGTCATTTTTCCATATTTGTTTTGCAAAATTGGATACAAAGATGTGAATTCCATTCATCTAAATGAAAAAAAAAAATGGCAACAAACAATTGGAATGATGAAAATTCATGGAATGTAGATTATTTTCTCATAACTTTTAATGTTTTCACTAAGATGGCAATGGGCATGTCAATAATAATTATTAAACAAATGAGGATAACAGTGGAATTTTTTATTTAGAAAGACCAAGTGTGGCATTGTGTGGGTGGAGGATGGAAAGTGTCAATAAATTGCAATTATTGCAAAAGGCCCATTGGTGGCAAATACTTTGTATTGATGATTATAACACAAAGATACCATTGAAGCATTCCACTATGGGAGAAAAGGAGAGACTTGAAATCTTGGACACCACCCTATAACCCAGTTTTTCAAGCAGGAGTGAATTGTTGGTACATGAGGAGTATGTTTCCTTATGACTTTTGCTTTTAAAACTTCCTAAAATTACACAAGACATTAGAGAGTTATCCACAAAGTATACCCAAGTGAGGGTACCAGACCCCAATTTTTCCCAAAACTGGAGACCAAAATGAAAAGTCAGGATGAAAAATAGTACACATGGAAAAAATAAAACAAAAAATGGGAACCAAACTGGTTTGCTCACTTAAATCAGTCCTCACAGGAGTTTCATCCCCAGTTTTGGATTGATCTTACCTGTGTGCCCTTCAGTCACTGCTGCTCACATTCTGATTGTGAGAATAAAAAGCCTGCAAATCACCCCTACTTTAGGGTTTGCCATGCCATGGCCACTTCCCAAAAAAATTCAAAATTCAAAAATAAAATCCTGGAAATCTTGTGAACTGGTACCCAGTTACATTCAAATTAAGGATGAAACAGGGGATTATTGGCCTGTTTTGCTCCCCTCCCCCCCTCCCCAAAAGGCTTGAGTTTGATTTGGGGTCGATTCAAACCCTGGGGGAGATCGATAATCTTCCGTCCGTTCGTCTGGAGACGAGCCCTTTTGCTTGCTCCAGTGAAAGCGTTCAAATTTTTCACTTCGACCCAACAACAACAATCATGCGCCAAAAATAAAATTAAAAAAAAAACTAAAATAGAATCTCTGAAATCCAAATTTTGTGTGAAGAAAAACAAAGAAAACTGGGGCCTTTTCTTATTTTTATTTAAATTTTTTTTATATTTCTCACGCTCTGCTGCATCCCTAGACTGATGCTTTTCGGGAAGCAAATTCCTGAGAGAGCTTTACGTGCTTGCATTTGACACATAATCCTCGACTCATGTTCTATGGACTCAGTCAAACAAGCGTATTCTTTTGTTTAAAGTTGGCAAATGCCAAGTGGGTTCTTCACGGTTTCCTATTATGCATCATCCCCTTTACTTTCCCTCTTCCAGAATTGTGAGTTTCTTGAACCAACAGCAGAAGCTTTGTTCTTCAGCTTTCTCTTGATTCCAGCTCCTACTTTTGTTCAGAATTGTGTTCTCTTGAACAAACAGCAGCACTTGCAGCAGCAGCAGCAGCAGCAGATTTGTTTATTCATCTTCATCTCTTGATTCCAGCTTCTTCTACTCTCAGTTATATCTCGGCTAGTAGACTAGGTAGTAGACTGAGAGGAGAAATTCAGAGCTTTTGGGTGGTGTCCGAGTTTTGTTCTCGCAAGAGCTTAGGGCCATGTTATATAGCTGCTGCTCTTGCTATCATTTTGTTGTCATCTTTTCTTTTTCAGCTCAAACGCCTCCGAGATTTTCTTTTGTTTTTCGCTCCTGCAATAATTCCAGAAGTGCGTGTTTTTGTTTTTGAAGCAAAAGTGTTGTCAGAATTTGGCAATCCGTATCTAATTTCAGTGACGCTGAGCAGGATACATTTATTTTTTTGTGCGGACACAAAACTTTTTTTTTCGCAAGAGTTTTGTGTTTTCCTTAGAGGGAGAGAGAGGGAGAGAGAGAAGAAAATATGATGAACAAAGAACTGATTTATATGTCGAGGTTGTATGTGGCGATCTCGGTGTTGATGATGTTCTATTTGTATTTCCTACCCATGCTAGAGTTTCTGGCGCTCATTGCAACCGTAACACACTTGTATGCAACTTTCAAGGAACAAACGACTGTGGTGTTTAGGTTTTTGTTTCTGACCTACAAAGCTGCGTTGTGGATCACGTTGGAAGATTTCTTCGGAAGGGAAAACTGTCGAGGATACTACGAGAGCGATGTTGCTGGAATCCTCAATCTCAGGTTTTGCAATTGCTTCAGAAGTGGGCTTTATTTCACCAAACTTCCGGAGTTTTATGCATGCACAGATGATCACAGAGCGAACAGCTTTGGACCAAGCTTCGAATCTGTCCTCAGATTTGACAACATTGCACCGCGAGCGAGTCGAGAACCCGGAGAATTGAAGATCTATCTTGAGAAACTGAGGATCTATGCAGGAGATGAAGTCAGAATAGTTTTTGATCAGAACTCAGACTACTCGGAGCGATGTCAACAAGTGTTTCGACATGTGAACAAATTGATGAAGATGAGTGAGATTTACAGGGAATGGTTTGCTCCCAAATTGCGGGAGCTTCTCGCAGAAGTGAAGATCTGGGAGAAAGGGGTCATGTTGCCAGGAGCTTGGATCTTATGTACAACCGACCAGGTTATCATGTTTCGTGATTTGGATGCTGGTGGAAGCTTATGTGAGGTGAAAACAAAGGCTGGAGGAAAGACTTTGTATAAGAAAAGGTTCCAACTACGGCTATCAGAGCTTGACAGGATGCTTGAAGGGCTTTTGCTCATTATCAAATACGAAGATTTTGGTCTTGTGTCCTCCAGTTGGAACATTTGGGAAATGAATATCTTGCATTCTTCAAGCTTTGATGAGCTTTTCAAATACCTTCAATCTGGTCGAAAAGTTTTTGTCATTCAGCTCCCTGGAAACCAATCCACCCTTGTTTTGGGGAAGGTGGTGCACAATGCTCCTAGCTCAACAAGACCATCAAATTGTTTGTTGCAGCAGACAGACAGATGCTGCTGATGATGGATTCTCTCTTCACCACACTCCATTACTGCTTGCAACCCACTTGGTTTTTGGGAGGTAATGCTAAACCCTAATTGTAGTGCTGTGCAGCAACAAACTTCCAGCTCAGAAGCTAGCCATGAGCTTGCTTGTTTTTTTAGGGTTTTGGATTGAGAATGGGACATGCAGTGGGCTTGGTTTTAAGACAAGCTATTGTCCTTGTAAGGAAAGCTCTTGTGCTTGAAATCCCCTTACAAGCAAATTGGCAGCATATACTTCTTGCGGAGCAACTCAAATAGCGGATATGATTTCCTTGTCATTGAGCTTGTAAACTCTGTGAAAGGTTGTACGTGCTGGGATTTTTTTGCAGAAGACAATTACCAGCTAACTTAGAACCTGCATACAGATGTTTTTATGTGTAGCTCTTACCCTCACATGCTTGTTGCAGCTTGAATGAGGATACTATTGACAATTTTCTGATTAGCTATGTCTCTTCAGTGCTAGCCAACATTGTGACTGAGTCTTTCTGTTGCTTCTGGAAATGTGATAGAAACTCAGGACACAGATTTTGTATATTGGTTTGCCTGAAATTTTTGGGCTGATTGTCATATGTACTTATCTGCACCCACTGTTGGGAGCTGATGAAACCCCAAGTCAAGGTTTTGCAGTGGTGGAAGTTAATGTTGTTATGTGAATGCAATAATTAGCAATGTCTCTGGAGTGACATCATGCCTGTGTCTTCCCATTGGTTCTGAAAACAGATCAGAAACTCAGGATGCAGATTTTCTATTATTGTTTGCCCACAATTTTTAGCAGATCACTATACATTCTTATTCACTGGTTATTGGGAGCTGATTCAGTTAGTGGGGAGTTATGGCAGTTAGTCACTGTATATTCATGATGAATGTGACAGTACAATACTTTGTGAGTGACTCTCTATTGACCTTTTCTGATCAGCTGTCTCTTGAGTGGTCGCCAACATCCTGACTGATTCTTTCTGCTGCTTCTGGAAATGTGATAGAAACTTTATAATGGTTTGCCCAAATTTTGGTACATACTTATCTGCACCCACTGTTGGGAATTGAAGTCATTGGGTGATGGTCTGACACTTTGTAAAGGAGCTCTCTTGAGGTCATGACAGCACTCATTGTCATGTTACCTTTAAACTGTTGTTGTGGAGATTTCTCTGCAATTTCATATATATGAGATGTCTGATGTGAAGGCTAACATGATATCTTCCAGATAACTTGTGTCCAGGGGTGAGTAGTCTACAGGTATCACTGTAGCTAGTTTCTGGATACTGAAACCCTCAAGTTAGGGTTTTGAAGTGTTGAATGTTAAGGTGGTCATGTGAGTACAATATTTAGCTATCTCTCTGGAGTGCTAGCCAACATCATAGCTGCTATTGTGCCTGTGTCTTCCAATTACTTCTGAAAATGCATCAGAAACTCATGATGTTGTGCATTATTGCTTGCCCACAATTCATCTTATTATACATTCTTATGTACTGGGAGCTCATTATGTCAGTGGGGAGTCATGGCAGCTAGTCACTGCTATATTCATGATGAAAGTGATGGTCTGATACATTGTGATTGATGCTCATAAGGTTATGATTGCCCCCATTCTTTGTATGCTAGTTTTGGATTTGCCAGAACTGAGACATTGGTTAACCTTTTCTCCCAGCAAACTTCATCCCAAAGATGAAATGTAAGTGGGGTATCTTTTGAAATACTCTGTGTCTCTGCACTTGTGCATGGTACAGGAAAATGAGAACAAGTACGTAGAAGTGCATTGACAGAGTCTGGGTTTGGTTGAACATTTGCTATACAGATGTATGAAAATTTTCAAGACCAAATGAGTACATGGGGTGACAATTGTTGAGTATCAATGCTGGAATTGCATAGGTTGAGCTTTAAGCTTAGAACAGACAGTCTGGTTTGTGTGTTATGGCCAAAACATAGGGCTGGTCCTGTACGAAACAACTGGTGTCATAGTATCTGGAAATTCATACCAATGCTTCCTGTGACCTCATGGCAAAAGACCCTTGGCAAGTTTAGATAGGGGAAAAGGAATTTAATGAGATCAATGGGTGGCGGGGTGAGAATGGTGGGCACCATCTTTGTTGGGTGCTCCTGCCAGAGTAGGATTTTACCTCAATATAAATGGTTGGTATGAGCTTTTCACATTCTCCCCAGAATTCTCTTCATACAAGCAGATTTTGAAACAATGTCCTAAATGCATTCAAAATGTGACCAAACAAGAGAGTGTGTGCTCTTAACTAGTTCTCATTGAATCACCTGGAAAAAACCTTCATTTGCAAGAGAAGCACTCTGTTTTGGGTGCCATCATTTTATTGACAAGCTTCCATACTGCAGAGATTTTGATGAGATTAATCCTGAATATGTGAGGCAGCCAAAATTTTGATGAAAAGAAATGCCATTAGAAGTTCATCATTAACAAGCATTTCAGAAGGAGGCAATTGCACCTCTTTCTCTCTCTTTGACTTCTCATTGTTACAGGTACTGGTATCATCATGTCACCACCACAAAATACAACAGCCTATTGTCCAACAAACCTAAGAAGCAAGATCAGAGCTCAAAGCAAGCTCAAATCAATGTACCCACCAAAAATTTGATTGTCTTTCTGGCTAGGCATCCAAGACTTCTGGTGCAATATACAACACAAAACAAATTGAAGAAACGTTCTCAAAAAACCATTAATACATGGTTACCGAAAGATTCCAAAACATGTAACATAGATTTGAGAACATCACATGTTAATTCTGCTCTGAACAAATATTGCTCAGACCAAAATCAACCAACATTAGTTCAAGGGTTTCTACAGTTGGTTACTGAACAAAACCCATTGCTATGGAGGAGCAAATATTAGACAGGGGCATCTAGCCTTGGGCTGAAAGGGAATCCAATTGTTGATCGATAATCCTCAATGTCTGTAAGCAATGGGCAACTGGGCACCCATCGCCATGAAGGCTTTGTAAAATCATATACCAAAGCATGGGGGCATTTATAGCTTGTCAAGCAGATTAAGTCATTGTGACCAACACACATGAAATCCCCATTCCTTGAGTCCTTCAAAAAACGTTTTGAAAGACTGTTTGGCATTCGAACAACTTCATTCCAGTTCAGTGTACTTTGCTCAAGCTCCCATATCCGTATATTCTTGGGTATTGCATGCTTCTTCAACCCTCCAACCATGAGTAGACGCCGCTGGCATCCCACAAGGTGTGGGGAGGTGAGGAAGGTAGGCATTGGGGCTCTCACTACACTCCACACCCCATGTTGCATGTTGAAGGCTATAACCCCATAGGGATCGCGTGTGACCCAAAAATGGAAACCATTGCAGAATGCATTCCGTAGAGTGTAATTTGCAATTGGCAAATGGTTACCCGTGATTCGCCAGCAATTTGACAGTGAATCATACACTTCTGTCCTAACATTATCTTCATAGTAGTCACCAGCCACAACAATCTTGTAAGCTCGTGTTGTAGGGTCAACCACCATGCCTACTAAGTTCGGGAAACGCTTGTGCAACATAGGGGGCAGTTCTCTCCATCTAACGACATCCAATGTTGTTTTCCCATTTGTTAGATGGAGAGTGGTTACTTGACAAATTTGCACCCAATATTTATGAACAGAATCTAATGAAGACAAGCCAATGGCCACTGCTGCATGATCATTTCTTCCCTTAAGAACAAAACTACAAACAAACTTCAAACTGTGCATAATGTGAAAAATGGCATGTGAAATTTCCATGTTGCTGTCTAGTTCTGTCCAACTCTTTGTGTGTATTAGGGTTTGCACAGTTGCATAACAAACATGGCATATCCTAATTGAAGAACTGGAATGTATCTGGTATACATTATAAGACATTTCAATCCAATATAATCATCTGTGCTTTGACTTCTCAGTTCAGCATTCCTATCAGCATTCCTAAATTGTTGGAATATATGGAACCAAGTGGTGCAGCAACCACTGAGGAAGGTTGGGTAGAGAATGAGGCACTTACCTACGTGTCAAAGGATTACAGACTGATAGGCTAGGGTAGGCACTGACACCACAAAAACAGAGCAAACCCCCGGCAGCTGCACAAGGGAACTTTGTCTCATAGTGGAAAAATGTGAAGGGAATACGGTGCCAACGGTTGGAGGTTGGGTTATACACTGAACACATGCTGCGGTCCTTGGCCTCAAACATGAGAAAACAAGGATTTGGGGATGGGACCCGCCGGTACATCTCTAAGAAACTGTGAGAGTATGTTACAGCATTCCACCTGCTCCATGAAGGAAAACATCACATTTCTTTTCTAAACATGTATTCTAAAAGTGATACCTGAACAACAAATCATGAACATGACTGAAAGGAACCTTGTTTTGAGCTGCTCTGAGTAGCTAGTTAGCTGTCTGTCTCATCAACATGCAGGAGGATATCTCTTAGCTCCTAAACCCTTCCAAAAACTAGAACCCTTAGACCCTAAAAATTTGGCTTCAATTTGTTGTTGCTTATATACACATTTGCACAAGGAAAACACAAAGATAAGATCCTTGTAGTCTCAAGTACAATTTCAAATACAGACCACCAACTTCTACAGAAATCTACACCCAGAAAAGAAGTAGAAGAGAGACAAGAATGTGGGGGAGGAAAAGAAGATGGAAACAGAAGAAGAGACCTTTTGCAGACAGTGCAAGCCCGCGCAAAGGCAGGGAAAGGCAGCCAAGCGAGGATCCGATCTTGCAAATCCTCAGGGAGTGTGCCCCATAGAATCTCATCCATGGGAGTCACATTGGAAGACTCCGTATCTGTCTGTATGGTTCCGCCAATTGCCACTCCTGTTTCTTCCCCTTCCTTTTCCTCCATGGATAGATGAGCTGCTGCAGCATGTGTGTCTGCAAGGGAAGAACTCTGACCATGTCCACCACCTTCCAGACTCGCACTTTGTGATGTGCTGCTACTCATTTCGATACCATTCAAAACCCTGAAAAATGCTTGTTCATATTCTTTTGCTCTCTCCTTCCGACCGGCGATGGATCCTTCTGTCCTTCAGACCTTGCCGGCCGATGCTTCTGCTCTTCCTGCGTATCAGGTCTTGCGCAACAAACCTCCTTCACCTTATCATTATCGATCCCTACAACGGCTCCTCTTCAATTGCATCTTCACGAATCCTATCTCTCTTATCTCTCCTCACCGCAGCTGCTACAACCTTCAACTTACTCGTATTATCAACAACATCCTCATAATCTTCTTGTCATAAGAGACAGAGGATGACGATTCCTCCTACCGAGGCTTGCGCAGCCCACCTGATGATGGTTCTGTATTTTCTCCACTTCTGTTGCAAGAAATATGATGGTCAATTGTTGCAGCAAGAAAGCATGATGATGATCAAAGGAAGAAAGTTGATAGAATAATGCATCATCTTCATCTCCAAGCAGCTCCTCTTCGTCCTCTTCCATCACACTCTCGTCGTCGTCGTCGTCGTCCATCATCTGAGCTCCAAATCCTTGCATCCTTTTTCTTTCTCTAAGAACTCATATCCAACAATTCAACAAACAAAATTCAGCAACGACAACGATGGTTTTGCGAATTCTTATGTTGATAGGAAGTCCTTTTCTTCTTCTTCATCTTCTGCAAAAATTCATAAAAAGAATTGCGGAAGTTGAGAACAGAAGGAGAGGAAGAGATGGTGCAGCACGCGGACATGGGAAAGGGATCGAAGAGAGGAGACGAAAGGGCAACGGTCGCAAAGGGCCCCGCCATTACTCTTGTCTATGCCTCTTCCACGAATCGCCACGTTGTTTGACCTAACTCTGTCCATTTGATTAGGACTCCTGACACCCCATTTTTCATCCATCTGGACAACTCTTCTCCACCATAATGCTGTGTCAAAAAATGCAATGCGTGTTTTTCTTTATCTTTTTGGGTCTGTTACCTATCGGTCATATGACTACCATCCAATGATCTATCCCTTTTTCATCCATCTGAACAAGTCCACACCCACTAAATGAAGTAAAAAATGTATGTGCACATTTTTTTTGGGCTTGCCATCCAATGGTCTATCATTTTTCATCCATCTGAACACGTCCACACAAAACCCTATGAAAAATGCAATGCATCATCTTTTATTTTATTTGTGTGTTATCAGTCATATTGCACTACCATCCATTAGTCTGTCATTTTTCATCCATCCAAACAAAGTCCACTCCAAAGAAACACATAACCTTTTGGCTTTGGGTCCTTCAAGAAACTCTCAAAGAATCTGCAGACTGTGCCCTTGACCCAGTGTGAACACATTGAGGGATCATCTGATTTTTTGCTTTGAAACCCAATTTTTGCATTTTGTTTGAATTTTCAGCAACAAAATTCACTCAAAAATCAATATCTTCCACACCTTAGCCCTGAAAATTGTGAAATAAACTCCACTAAGTCTGCTCACCTAACACTTTCCAACAACATCAAGAACACCCCCAAATTCCATTACAGTTTTCAGTGTGAAAGCTATTGATTATTGAACCATTTTCTCAAACCAAGTCAATGCACTCCTACTCATTGAGAGCTTTCCAAAGATACCAAGAGCATGGCATGAAGCACGGTGGTTTGTGAGTGGGGAGATCTCAATGTGACAAAACAAAACAAAACAACTTTGCTTCATAAATGCATTGGTAAGCAAAATTGACATAATAATTATCCTCAATCTCTATCAATGATGAACCCCAACCTTTCACCCAAGTCCATCACACAAAAACCAACCATGATGATATGCAAACTCTTAGATTATTGAATGGAATTGTGATGGAACTCCTAAAAGTGGCATAAGGAAGACATTGTCAGTTGTCACTGGCTTCATCTAACACCACATGTTTTAGATTCCCTTCTGAACATCGTGATGAAATGGGTGAATTTTGTAAAAACCAAATGACACTGACTCTCATTCACAAAATAAAATCCATAGATAAGAACACATGCCAAATTGATAGAAAACCACTGAGCATTGCCTGTCTTAGCAAGGGCAACTCAATTAGGCACACCTGCCACATACAGACCTCCCAACAACAAATTACAACTTGAAATTGGTCATTCTATCACACAGATCACCCTGCTTCTCTTTTTTGCATGCAAAAAATCCACAAAAAAGTGACTCTTGACAGAATATTCCAAGAACACTGATTCACTAGTTGATAAACTCCCAGATGCATGGAATAGAAGACAAGCACCACTCTTACAATTGTTCCATGCAGGTGGACTGGAAAACTGGTTCCTTTGCAGCAATGAAAATAAACATCTTGTGAAGTCGGCAAGTTTCATAAAATCAATGAATGAAGTGTCACATTCAGGCCTGCAACTTTAAACATCACACTAGATGATAGGCTTTGAATTCTGCAATTCTATCCATGTGTTGACTAGCATAGTGAGCTGGTCAGCATCTCAAGTGACAGTGCCTACGTTCAGGCAAAGGGACACAGATCACAAATTTTTGATATGTGCAAAGAAATATCAACATGCAAAGCGCTGTTGATGCACTTTGTGAGCGCTCCTAAAAGCCAGGCTATGATTATGGCAATGCCCCTACTCAGAAATAATTTACAGAACTCCATATGCAGTGTGGGGAAAGAGATGTTGAATGCTGAGGTAGGTCATAATTTGGATACCTGATCAAAGCACTACAACCCCAGACAAGCCCACCTATTCACTTTTGAAATCTGTCCAGAATCCTTCACCTGTAGTACATCACTGCCTGTTGCTGTTTGCTGCAACAGCAGCAGTCACAGTCACAGAAGCATCCTCCAAAGTGCGCCTCTTGGCAACCTTGTTGAAGGCAAAGATAATGTCACCTTCTTGCCAATCATTATATGCATTCACACCAACACCACACTCCAATCCTGCTCCCACCTGTACAGCTGACCACTAGTTCAATACAGGTAACAAACAACAAATCCTGTCCAACAAACTGGCTTTCAATGGAGTCTAATTGAACCACAAACTTCACAATGTTTGGTGTTGTGGCTAATGTAACCTCCTGACTCTCACCAGTTGGTATGAGCATGCTGACAAAATTTCAGCCACAACACTTCCGCATTCAAGGACATTTCAAAATGAAGGGAGCATGTTGAGGAGGGACACAACACTTTACCTCCTTAACAGCCTCCTTCACTCGTCTTAGTGAATCTATAAGGCCTACATGGACAGCCATGGTCCCCCGCATAACTCGTACTCCACAGCTCTTAACAAGCTTTCCTTCAGTCACCATGCAACCGGCCACCTTTCCACTTCCTGCACCAAAAACAGCTCTCACCTCGGCTTCCCCAATTGGCACTTCCTCCTGCAATGAAATCAAGCACTCATGAATTATACATTGAAATTGGACCCACAACACAAGGCATGCCACACTTGCTGAACAACTTTCAAAAAGTAGTCCTGCATTTCCACATCTTTCACAGTCTGGTATCAGGATAGTAACTAATCAGGAGCAGACTCTGAACATAAAATGAGGTGATGATGAATGGAACCAATTGCACAATCACTAACCAGATATCCTGCAAAATATTTCTCAATTAATGTGTAATAGCTACTGATTAACATGAGAACTAACTAAAAGGTAACATACCAAATCCATCCCAAAACCTGTGTTCTTGAAGAAATGTCCTCTGCCACTGCACGATACCTATCAACTAGACTATGTTCAATTTGTAGTTATGACAGGAGGGCACATAAGTAACAGCTTACCTCGACTGAATCAAGTAGCCCCTCCATTGCCTTCCGGATATCATCAACTAGGTCATAAATTACTTTGTACAGGCGTATTTCCACACCCGCATTATCTGCTTGTGTCTGGATCCCAGGCTGTAAACCAACATTGAAGCCAACCACAACTGCATTACTGGCAACTGCCAGATCAATGTCACTAGCACTGACTTCACCCGCAGCTTGCAATAAGAAACGTAGTGCAACGGTGTCCTGGGGGAGTGCTTGGAGTACTTCTCTGATTGCCTCCACTGATCCCTGTTTGAAGTCCCCAGTACCATTGTCAAAAACCCACACAAAACAGTTACGCTGCTGGTTCCAATTGCAGACTCAATCAAATACTTTCTTTCACAGATTATTGCAGTCACTCATGCAACATGACTCTAACAGGCTCCACCCTGGTACTAATTCAAGTGACTCAACCTTATACAACCCTGAGATAGAATTCTTAGCTGTACCTGAGCATCAACCTTCAAGATGAGATTGAGCTGATGTTGTTCCACTCCAGTGTCTTGACCACTTGCAACAGCATTGGCAAATGAGTGAAGGGTAACTTTCCCCTCTCCAGCCTGTGCTGCCAAACGTGATGTGCGCGAAATTTCAGCTTGTTCTGCAGCCCCGACTTTTGCTTCCTCCATAGTATCCATAACCTCAAACTCATCACCAGCCACAGGAACCATGCTCAAACCAAGTATCTACAGGACAAAGGAAGCCACATTCAAGAGAGTGCAAAAATACTTCTTTTAATTGCAGGCCATGACAGTACTTTCTTGATGATTCACAATTTGAGCCAAACTGCTTTACACAAATAACAAATGAGTGGTCACAGTCAAGTCCCAAGCATACCTGTACAGCAGTGGAAGGTCCAGCTTCATCCACGCGGGCACCCGTATCATCCATCAAGGCACGGACCTGATAGCAGCGCCATTGTTGGGAAACATTATAAGTACCACACTCTCAAGCAACTAGGTTAACCCCAATATGAGAGTGTCCCTTATGTAGAATTCATGTAACAATTCATTGAAAACATTCATGATCAGGGAACATCTCCTGAAATGAAGGGACCCACAAAAGGCTAAAAGAAAAACCTGAACATGACTTGTCACAACGTACCTTCCCATATGACTCTCCACAGAGCACCACATCACCTTTCCGGATGGTACCATTTTGGACCAGGAAGGTCGCCAGAACTCCCTTGGCTTTGTCAAGACTTGCCTCAATCACTGTGCCCTTGGCACTTCTGTCAGGATTGGCTTTAAGTTCTTGAAGCTGCACAGTGCATTAACCCCAACACAGTTTTTATGATCATTCATGGCTGTCAAGAAGCACCAAACATGAGTGAAGTAGGTCAAGAGAAGGAGCAACCAAGCAAGTACCAGAGCCAATCCCTGATACACATTTTACATTTTGGTCACAGAAGAGGCACTTTTTGGTGGTGCATCATACCTCAGCAACAAGCATTACTGTCTCCAGCAACACCTCAACATTTGCTCCTGTAACAGCGCTCACCTAGAGGGCACAGACAAACAGCACATTTTATTCTCCTAAACTTCTTCACCCACATTATTTTAGAACACCAGAACTTGTATCAAACACCAATAATTCAGCTTCTGGACAAATGATAACTCTGTTACATGCCTAGCAGAAGTGAATCTTGTCATTGTAATCACCACACTCAATGGAGAAGGTGAATAGCATGCTTGGCAATTTTCCCAATTGTAGTAATGCATTAGAATAAACAGAAAGAAAACAGCCCAAGCCAACAACAAGGTTTCTTCACATTTAGGAACTGACTTGTATCATCGGTACATCACCTCCCCAGTCCTCCGGCATTAACCCATGCGTAGACAGTTCTTGCATCACTCGGTCTGGATTTGCTCCTTCCTTGTCAATCTACATGCAGCCTCCAACAGTGATGATATTGCAAAACAAAAAAGCTCATATGCATCCAATAAGAGAAGTTCCTATTTGATTTCTCTGTCTATAGCAAATTACATTTACTGGCTAGACCTCTGTGCTATGCAGGTTTGTGAAAACAGAGCATTATAGAATGTCAAACCAGAAGAAGCTGAATTAAATGAGCATTAACATAGTGATAGCATGACCTTGGCCATGACACATCTGAATTGCCCACCTTATTGATTGCAATAACAATTGGCACATTAGCAGCCTTGGCATGGGCTATGGCCTCAAGTGTCTGGGGCCTAACTCCATCATCAGCAGCCACCACAATAATTGCAATATCGGTCACCCGTGCCCCTCGAGCTCGCATAGCACTGAATGCCTGGTACAAACAAGGTCTGATATCAGCCAACACCATCATGCTGAGCTACTTACAAACTAAATCTACAACCCTGAATATAGTAAACTGCCTGTTCACATTGGACCACCTAGGAGGTGTATAATGTTGATAGGTCAACTACATGCCAGTTTTGTAATCAATAACTGCATTGACTTTTTGAAAATTCCTCCTTCAAAAAATCTCACCTCATGTCCAGGGGTATCAAGGAAGACACAGGCTTGCTCCTGACCCTCAACTTGCACGAGCACACGATATGCTCCAATGCCCTGTGTAATGCCTCCTGCTTCTCCAGCAGCCACCTGAAAATCCAGCCCGATTGCCACATTTTCAAGTGAACAAAAGAGACAATCCATTATGCTTATCTTGCACACTATTGCCGAATTCAAACCTGTCAATACATACTAGCAAGCAAGGAACTCTCGAAAGATAACCCATAAGCACTGACTTCGACAAAGTTTTCAATATTGCACAATGCAGGAAGTCTGAATACTCAGAATATGTCACACCTTGGACTTTCTGATGAAGTCTAGCAGCGATGTCTGGAAAAACACCAATCAAACACCAAAACTATGATCAGCCCCAAAGTTGCACATGAACATAAATTGAGTTTACTTCACCGGGTCACAGGACTCAACACCTCACAAGTTTCCTTTACTCAAAATCTTGAACCACACAAAACCACCACTGAGTGAGGGGCCAATAGATGAAGACAATTCAATGCTCCACAATGTCAAACCTCAAGAATGCAAAACTGAATGGCCAAGCATTTCAACCTTTGTTGACAGTAATCACTCTACGAACAGGGAGCAGCATTTGGAGGAACAGCAAGAAATTTCACCTTCCCATGGTCAACATGGCCCATGATAGTGACAACTGGTGGGCGAGCAATGAGATGATCTAGATCCTCATCATCAAGAAATTCCACTGTCTTCTTGGCCATATCTTCAACCTTGAGACTACCAGCCTCCACAACTTCTACCTCAAACTCCTGGCAAATAAGTTTGACAGTTTCTTCATCCAGTGTCTGGTTCACTGTGGTGGCGATCCCTTTCTTGAAAAGAACCTTGACAATCTCACTGTCATTGATTGCAAGCTTTTGAGCCAGCTCTTGGCATGAAAGTCCCTCCTTGCCAACCTCAAGTATGTCAACACGTACAGGCGCTGCTGCTTTAGCTGCTTCTGCACGCATGGCTCTACGGCTTGCCTTATTCATCTTCCTGCCACCCCTGCGAACTGCTGGTGCTCCTGGAATGTCAATGTTCAAATCTGCAGAGACAACATCCAGAGATTCTTTGTCGCGGGCAGTCACTCTTCTCTTCACACCCTCAGAGGGATTGTTCGCCTTCTTGCGCCAATCTTCTTTGCCCTTTTGAAAACAGAGACCAAGCAAAAAACATCTCAGAATCATTACTGCGGAGAAGAAGAAAATCCAATCGGTTTTCGTCAAAAGCTTTTAAGCACCAACCTTAGGTGGGGGAGCTTTTGTAAAAGCTTTGGCAGGCACAGCCATGGCAGCTGCAGTTGCTGTGGCAGGATTTACACTTGTTCGAGCTGATGAGGCAGTCCTTGGCCCTGCTCCAACATCTCTCAACACAGGTCCCTTTCTCACTACTTCATCACCACCTGCAGGTGAAGATTTTGGCCTGATTGCAGCAGCAGCTTCAACACTAGACGCTCGTGGTCTCAAGATAGGTTTTGCTTGAGTTGCCAGGGAAGGAGGGGGTCGCAAAGGCAGAGGTCGGTTGGCAGTAGGTGCTCCATTAGCAGGTGCAGAGGAAGAAGTGCTTGCTTCTGCATCACTTCTTCCTGACACACGAGGTCTTTCTTCTGCCAACAATGCTTGTTCTCGCTCAGCTTTGCTTCTTAACTTATCTCCAGCTCTCCATGCCCCTGGTTGTGTTGGTTGTGGCCTAGGTCTCTCTGCACCATTCCCCACTTGTCTACTACTTCGGCTTGCCTCACTTCTATTCCCTGCACCAAGCTTCTCAACTTTCTCCAAAGTTTGCCCTAGTGAGTCTATAGCACCAGAATTTGCCACAGCAGCAGCAACATTATTTTTTCCTGGAACAGCTCTGGGAGGAGGAGGAGGAATTTTATCGCCAAGCTTCAATTCGGAATTGCCTGGAGCATCATTGCGTGATCCGTTTGCACTGCCCGGGGTAGCTGCTGCTTCCTGTTGTTGTTGCACAGAATAAGAAGAAGAAGAAGAAGGAGAGCCCTTCAGACGAAGGTTCAAGACAGGTCTAGGAGCAGGTTTCAACGGGGGAGTGTCAATGTCCACATCCTGAGACTTCCTGGGAGGTGGTTGCATTGTGAGAACAGGCTTCGAAGCTAAAGACGGCAAAGGACCTCCAGCATCCTCACCATCTCCTCCACCTCCATCTACTGGTCTTGTAGAAACTGAGGCTTCCGTCAAAGCAGCGGCAGTGTACATACACTTGGTAGCATGTCGACGTCCTCTGGAGCATCCGGAGGAAGAGGAGGAGGAGGAGGACCTTACCCCTCTCCCAAGCAAGCTGAGCCGAGTTGAGACTCTACAAGAAACCCTAAGACTGGAAAGAGAAGCAGGAGACAATCGAACAGACGGAGAGAGAGAACAACGACACCTGCAAACTCCGCAAATATCATTCTTCATGCGTCCAACAACTTCGCGCTCTTGTCTATCACTACTGCATCGCATCACGCCCTTACCAAATCCTTCCTTCTCTGCAAACATAAGTCTATGCAGACATACATTACGCTGGCTTGCAGACATCACTGCTGCAACAGACAACGCAGCCATCACCGTTTGCTTTTTCTTCTTCCTCCTCTTCTTCTTTCTTCACCACCTCACTTCCTCCAAACTTAATCAAAATCCTTCAAACCAAAGCCTAAGGGGGAAAAAAAAAGAAATTAAAGAAAAAAAAGAATCAAGCTCAGGACCTTCGACGACAAAAGAAGAATCCCATCGAGCTACAACCCTCCGGTATGAAAAAGAAAAATGGGAAGCAGCAGCGAGCGAGCATGCGCCAACGATGTCTCCCCGGCTACCAACCAACAGAGAGCGAGCGGCTCTCGGAGCACCCCCCGTCTTCCGCAAGCTCTTGGCTATGGCGGTGCACATGGACCATGCATGCACATACATATCACCCATATCTTCATCCATTCTCACCACAAACCCAATATTATCATCCATCTATTGGATGGAAATCAGAAGCAGTTCCATCCCAGAAATCCCTACACTGGTGGTATCTAATCAACAACCTCTTCACACAAGTTTTTTTTTTAAAAATCAATCTCTTACAGGAAATAAAGAAAATGGAAAAAAATTAAAAAAACCTGTTATACACACAATAATAATATATACTAGGGTTTTTTTTTCAATTTTGTGATGTAAAAACTTTGGCTGATTTTTTTCTTAAATTTTTGAATTTAATCAAATTTACACTAGAAAAACAGATTTTCATTTTATTTTATTTTTGTGGGAGTTATCCCCACCTGTTATCTCTCAAGTACAATACAAAAATTAAAATTAAAAACTCGAGGAATCCTTTTTTATGGGTGGGTAATGCCCTTTTTATGGGATTGGAATATCAAAAATTGAAGAAGAACGATGGATGACCTAAACTAGCAAAAAGGATGAATGTCCTAAGCCCCTGAAATAAAAGGGGATGAGAATCGTTCGAGTAGTAAGTAAGATAGTATAGCCCCATTTTCTACATATAATTATAGATTCTGTCAAAATAGAATGCCTGAGACCTATAAGAGACCCCTATATAGGTCTCAGTCCTACTAAAGGGCTCTTTTTTTTGTGGACAAGAGATCTCCATCGAAGAAGCTCCTCCCATTCCGTGATGCTGAATGGGCCCAAGGTGAACCAAGGGCCGGTCTTTAGGCGATTCCCGATTCCTAGATGCCGGGAACACGGGCAGCAGGAGCCTGAGTTCCCACCAAGAAAACACAGATCGGTCAAAAGACCGGCCCTTCTGCTGCCTAAAGACCAGAGGATAAGCCTTTCTGCAATTGGAGGAAAAGTCCTAAAAAGCTAAAAAATCTCATATGGATGATGATGATGATCCAAGCCCCCAAATAAAGCTAAAACTGTCAAATGGATGATAATATTTTCAGATGGATGATAATTATGATGATGATGATGATGATGATTCAAGTCCCAGAAACTGAAAAGTTTCAAATGGATGGTAAATCTTTTCACATGGATGATGAAGATCCCCTGAATAGCTAAATTTTCAGATGGATGATGATAAGGATGATGATAATGATGATGATGATCTTGTAAGATAATTCATTCCACTTAATATAACACTTGGAGTCTGTCCAGTATAATCATCCAAGTTCATACGTCCTTCTTCATTTCCCAATAATTCTCTCACAATCCTGTTCTTTTCTTTTCTCTTTTTTTTTCTTTTTTGGGTTTTTTTTGTTTGGGGTGGGGATGGATGTAGATGACTATATCCTTCATCCAAGTCGATCCCTTTCTTAGCAAGTATTCTGGAAAGCCTCGAACATTTTTATTTTGGAAGAAGCACGTCCTCTGGACAAGCACTTGGATCTTAGATAGCCACGTCCATCTTAAATTTACTTCCAAACTTACCCTTGGCCCCCACCCACCAAAAACCAAAAACTCGCAGTATTTTGCTGCTACGTGGAAATAGAGGGACGGGTCCCTAAATTATGGACTTTTTTGCAAGTTACGTGAAATTGCATCCTCTTTCTCACAAATGCCTAAAGTATAGCAAATTTTGAGTTTCTAGGGTTACTCAAATTTTGCTACTTTAGGGCATTTGTCATTCTAGAACACAAAAAGCACACTACCACCAATTTCCTAGTGTATTTGGAGGCCACCTTCTACATGTAAAGATGATTTTATTTTTTTCTTTTGGCACATTTTCGCCACCGGGGGAGAAAAAAAAATTGGAAACTTTTCTTAACTTAGTGTAAATTTGACAAAAAAAGATATATATATATTTTTTATTTTTTATTTTTTTGGTTGAAAAAAGCATCAAACTTTTGAAACCACAAAACTGAAAATTAATAAGTAAATTTATTTTTAAAATTGCTTCTTCTATACTATTTTTAGTGTAATTGGAGGGCATATTAGTGTGCAGTTGGGTTTATTGCACAAGGGGGGCCTTTGCAATTATTCATAATAAAATCCTTAACAATTCACACATCTTTTATCTCTTTTTTCTTTTCTTTTTTTGCTAGCTAATGAAAAACTTTGGCATTTCTTTCTAAAGAAATTATGAAATTTGGGCAGTGAAAACCCCAAATTCATTTATTTTTAAAAATCCATTTTAAAATTCGCCAATTTTTTTTTGCTGAATGCCTATTTTGGAGCCACAATTAGGAGAGTTTTTATACATTTGGTATATTGGTGGGTGGGGTGTTTGATTATGTTATTCTTTAATTCAAAAGTACTAGAGTGACCTGAGTTGTGGTCCAAATGTGAACTCTAACTCCAACAATTTCTCCTTCCAGAATTGGGTTTTGAATTTGAATTTTGGAATTTTTATTGAATTCTCAATGACAAAAGATCCATAAATTAGTATTTATTGAGCCCTTTTCAACAATACCAAAAGTGCACCCCAATTTCCCTTTTAAATTTTTATTAAATTTTATTAAATTTTCAATGATAAAATTGTTCAATATTCAATAACTTTTGCACCATAGACATTATGAAATCACCTCATGCAATGTTTTACATTGAAAGCTTTCCAAGGGTGTAAGGATGGGGTGGGGTGTGCAATGGTTTGGGAGATCTCAACATGACAAACAACCAAGTAAAACCAATTAACTAGCCTTGCCATAATAGATAAATATCGATGTGCTATTGACTGAAGTGTAAACTTATTACCCAACAGATTTTTTCTTACAAAACCATTTTTTTGTAATTCAGTTAAATTTTCAAGGACAAAAAATATTCAAATTTTTATATATCCCACAAAATAGGTCTAGAATTTATTAAATTGCCTCCATAAAATCTAAAATAATCTCACTCATCAATGGTTTTCCAACAATATTAGGAACAAGCCCCAATTTCCCTTTATTAGAAAAAATTCAATTTTCAATTACAAAATTGTTCAGTATTCAATAATTCCCTTATGTCGTATGTCCTTTATACTATTATTTATATGTTTATTTTTTATACATTTTTCTTTTATGTGGTTCATAGCAAGTTTGAATGTGAATCATGTAAAAAAATTATTATAGTAAAACAAACTGAACATTTTCTATTTTTTCACTTGAACAAAGAATGTGAAATGCTAATAAATTTGCATCAACAAGAATGTATCAAAATGTAAACTTAAATAATGATTGTTCAGTAATTGTATATCATAAATTGTACATGATACAATTTTAAACAAGCAATTTTTAATTCATATTTTATAATTATTTTTAATCTATTCATTTCATGTTTAACAATCAAATTAACTAGAAAAAATTTCATTGACAATGGAAGAAATAATTGTAAATGTTTTTTTAACATATTCTAGATAAAATAGTATATATCAACCCATGTTTTATTACACCAATTGGATCAAATGTTTAAAAATCAAAAGTTAAACCTTATGCACAATGTATGGTATGTAACATATTATCTATAGGTGGTGATTTCAAACAACATTTCTTAATGAAATTTACATCTTTAATAAATTGGCATGATGTTCAAAAAAAAATTAGAATATTGACAACTTGATATCATTTTGTTGTGTGACTTATTGTGACTCATTAGATTTTATATTTTCATGCCAAATATAAATTTATCTTTTTTGGTTTGAAAATTCACAAATTACATAATAGACGAGCTTGATAAAAACCACTTGTTGTAATACATGCATAAACCACCCATAAAACTAATTATGAACTTGTTTTATAACACATGAAGTATAATCAATGAATGTTAGCATTTTATTCCTTATCAAATATACATTTCATCTATAATTCACAATCAAAATTGATTATTTATTTTTTATTAGTGCATGTATCTCATCATCACTTAAACCTTTCAATTTGGTTAAATTTTTATTGAAAAAATTTATAAGTGCAAATGTATTGTGGTACCATTAATATTGAATGTTGTTTTTCATATGTATGCAAATTTCATGATTTTTGATTTCAAAATGTTACACTACAACAAAAGGTGTCCTTATATGCCAAATGATTTCATTAAATTTTCAATGAATTCATTGGTTATAATAAATGAAACTTAGTGGGGATGTAACAAATTCACTAGTCTAATGAACATGGACTAGTGAACTACACCCACATTTTGTAGTAGTGTTAACATTTATAACATTTTTTATATAATATTGTAACATGTTTTGTATAATACACATAAATGTGAAAGTTTTCCCCATGCCTACATTGCTTGTTAAAAATATTATATGTAAAGGTTTTGTTGGATCTTTATTTTTTTAATGCAAAATATCATCAACAATAGTTAATTGATCAATGTTAAGTTATCTGATATGCAAAGCTAA
>Ga0209208_10002471_pt1 | contig 26503 bp, 16 predicted proteins | sample S1TSphfallax_3_FD_187694 | JGI IMG/M metagenome (GOLD analysis project Ga0209208, IMG submission 187694) | Host-associated microbial communities from peat moss isolated from Minnesota, USA - S1T2_Fd - Sphagnum fallax MG (SPAdes) (version 2) | ecosystem: Host-associated > Plants > Peat moss >...
ATATCTAATAATATACTTAAAACCCATCTTAGGCTAAAATTATTCCCATTACTATTTTCATTTATATAGTTGAAAATAAATATAAATGTAAATATTTAATAGTAGCAGTAACATTAATTCAATTATTTTACATTATATTTATTCTTATAAGTAATCAATTATGAAGTATTATTAAATTATATAATAATCACTAAGAAATATTAATATATGATTTTAAGTTTCTATATTTCAAATTTATAATTGATATTTATTAGTTCATAATAATTCAATAAATTTTATAATAAATTAATGAAATATATATTTTATTTTCAGTTTTACTATTTTATTATTTTATAATAACTATTGTATTAGTTGAAATGGAAATCTAATAAATTATTATAAAAATGCAAAAATAATTTTTTCGAAGGGAAAATATACTTATTAAAAATACATAATATTTATTGTAATAGTTCATAAATAGCTTTAATGAGCAAAGTAATAATTTGAATAATAAAAATAAAAAAGTTAAACTTGGCTGTAGCTAGCATAGGTTAGCTATTTTATTATTATTATTATTACTATTAGTATATATTATATATTATTAAGTCACTTGTTAGAGCTATTATGATTTATTTTAATTTATTTTACATTTTTTAATAAATAAAAATTAATTCTTAATAAGTACATAAATCATTTGAGTTTTAAAAAATAATAACATATTAATATATTAAGTTTCTAAGTACTTGTAATTGGTATAAATATATAATATAATATAAATATAAATAATAAAAAATGTCATTTGTAATAACTTTAAGAAATATAGTAAGATGGCTTGGATAAACTTTTAATATGGGCATAATATATTCAGAATATACATTTATAAATCTTAATACACCCAACTATATTCCTTGAAATTCACAAAATACACTTTTGTATATTCATAAGGTTATAACTAAATTGTTCACATTTGCAATTAATAGGACATAAATTGTTCTTTCTAGATGAAAATTAAACTAAATGTTGTTCACATGGAAGGATGAAGACCAAAATAGTTGCGAATTAATTGCACTATAGTCACCAATATGACCAATTGAAGAAATAATTACAAAAATGTTCAAATGTAGTTGCAAATAACTAATAGTCACATATAGTCGCAAATATAATGACTTTTATTACTGTACAAAAAATTGCATAAAAATGAAAAAAAGGTAAGTGTTCAAAAATGCTCCTTGTCTTAAGTTGAGCATTTTAACCCTTATTCTTGAACATTAAATATCCAAAGGTGTTTTGAATTTTATAAATTTTAGAACACAAGTTTTTTGGCCGAATGTTTGGTCATGAGTGTTCATTTAAACAATAATCAACATAAGTGTTCGCACACCAACTTCCAATTGGTGATGGGATATTCTACCGTAGTTGATTTAGAAACAAAATTTCTAATGCAAGTGTTATCCTAATAGGTATTGACAAGTAATCCATGGATCTTACATGTCACTAATTATTCGATTATTCTCAAATGAACAAGTGAATATGTCTCATTTTATCATTTATGCAAGAACGCCATACTTCACAAAATCTGCAAAAGTAATGAATAATGCAAGAAATGACCAGCACATGTTTGATGATAAATATATGTAGTCATAAACATGACTAATTTCAAAGGGAAATATTCAAACTTTCTCAAAACAAAGCGCAATCAACAAAAGGAAATAATCTGCGAACTTAAAAGATAGATAATCATCAGTAGGTAAATTGTAGTAATTAACAAGAGCAAGTAAATATTAGCATGATAAAGGGAGGGTTAATTTAGACTTAATAATTGAATGGTGAAAATTTCTTTTGAATAGTTGGCCCTTCCATCCCTACCTTTATCAATCATTAGACTTATGCATCAAAACAAATAATGTACAGCTTGAAGTTTCGTACTTAGATAGGGTGGTCCCTTACTCATGGCCTTATGTCCCACCTTCTGTTGTTTCCTTTCCATTTCATGAAGTTAAATTCTCATTATGGTCCGCTGTTAGAAATGAATACTTAAAACTAGAGAAAAGAAGAACTATAGATGTTTTGGTTTTTTAGGATGCACCAAATATGGTTAGGTAATCTTAGGATTTTGGTTTACAGCTTATGTAGATTGCCCCAAACTCAACTTCATAAATTTCATATCTAAATCTTTGATAAATTATCTAATGATAGCAATAATCATCAAATCGATGAAAAACTTGAGCCTCCCATATTATCCTTTCACAATATCAAACATTAAAAAAATAGACCATTTCATTCTGATCAATTGTCATGGTATTTTTTGTTGTATTTTTACAAAGTTTTGACTTTTAGGTTTAAAGGACCAAGACCCATAACCATGGCATGGTCATCAATAGGCACTCAAGAAAATTCATGCATTTTCACGAAAATAAAAAGAAAAAGAAATGTTGGACGAGCCAATCCCTTGTCCTAAAGCACTTCAAGAAATTTCCAAAGTGTACTTGGAGGGCTCCTTTTGTGTCTACAAGGGGCTTCTTACACCTCTTGTAGGTGTAAGACCATGACTCTCTCCTTATCACCTCAAGTCTATGTGATCTAGGTAATGACCTATCAGCTATTTGTATGTAGTTGGAGGGTGCCTTAAATCTGTAAGATTCACTTTTAGATTAGGAGGTCATCTTAAGGTCTGCCATTGTTTGACATGGTCATTATGTGTCGTAAGGCCGTTGGATGAGGGTGTTACCAGAAACTGGTGCTGCCATCGGCTGATGCCTTGGGTGAGCACCTTCCATAGGCAGCACCTTGCATAGGAGAAGGCTCTGTAGCCGAATCCTTCCAGATTTGAGGTCCCCGTCCCTAGGCAGGTAGGCCGAGGGAAGGGGCCGAAATCCCGGAAGGATTGGGCTATGGAGCCTTCTCTCACCTATAGTACAGAGATTTTCTTTCCCCCCTGTTTACTTTGCCCTAAAGGCATAGCATACGAGGCTACAACGGCCTCTGTCTTTGTTTGCGCCCTAAAGGCAGGTTCTTTGTATTCAATTTTGTCATATAGCCACGGTTGTGATTATTCTTAAAATTTGCCATATTGGCGATTTAAAAACTAAAAGTACAAATTCTGGAGCTTCCTTCTTTATTTCTGGCGACCTACCAGAACTTAGTGTGGCATCTTGATGATTTTTACATTTTTTATTTTGCCAAAAACTACCCAAATGTTGCCACCTTGAATTTTTTTCAAGCATTTAAAAAATATTCCGAATAATAAAGTTTTCATATATATATAAGCATTAGGGTTGAATACTATAGTCTTGAACAATTGATTCCTTTTGTGATTTTTTCAAATCTGCAAACTCTTCCAAATTCCAAATTTATTTCAGAGAAAAAAGTGGAATTTTTTTTTTCGGAATTAATTTTTTTTGTAGTATCAAGATAATAAGAAATGGAAAAATAAATCTTTAAAGAAACTTAAAAGAAAAGAAAATCTATGTTAAGAAATTTGAGAAAAAGAAAAGAAAAAAAGAAAAAATTGCTGACTGTACCTTCCGAAACCTGGAAGTTTACAGCCTGTCCTGTAATGTAACTTTGGGGCTTTTGAAGTTACACTGACCAAATTGAGGCCACTGAGAGTCTTCACATTCCAAAGAAAGACAAAGCACTGGACTGTACATTGTAGTAAGGCCCTTGGACATTCTTCTAACAAGGGGCCCCTCATAGTGAATTTAATTTCATTGGGCACTGTAGAAGATGATGGATGAATCTCAGCAATAGCGTTTATTGTTCACACACCATTGTCTACGTTGCAATGAAAAGTAGATTTCGTTCACCCCTATGGTGTGACACATCATCATCGACACGTGTCACATCTGGGTCACAAATATCGCAATCTGCAACAGTTAACTTGATCCACTGCTTAGTCATTCCGTGCGCCATTCCTGTGCTGACGCGTGGGGCCCAGTTTTGGATCATTCGGCCCGCCATGTTCATAGCGTTCCCGGAAATCCCTGCAACCATTCAACATTCAAAAATCTCTTGGTTTTTACTCACGGTCACAAACCAGGGTTTTTTTTTTTTAAAAACTTTTTACAAAATTTCCAATACATTACGAAACTTAGTCGAATTTACACTAGGAAAAAAAAACCCAAAAATCTCCCTATTTTTAAAATTTTAAACGAAATTTGTAGGGAAATAAACGCTCGTCTCAACACTTTCTTGCCATTAATACAAGAAGAAATTGCGGAATTTTGTATTTTGAGATTCTGGAAAAAGGGATACAATTCTTTTGAAATTAGAAGTTGGAATTTGGACAGTAATTTGGAGCTTGACATAATCAAAAGACAGAGAGTCACCCATTCCGCAGTGCGGCCATTCAGATAAAATTCTTTGAATTTTGGGTTTTGGGATTAATATTCGAGAAAAAGGAAATTAGTTTTTTCTTTTTCTTTTTTCTCTAACCGTTTTAGCACTAGAAGGCTGTGGAAGAAAGTACTTAATTAAGAAAGTAAATTTGAGGAGCGTTGAATTCAAAGAGAATGTGAGAGATCGTGTGTGATGCTCCTCTCAGACAGAAGCTGATCTGGGTTCTTGGATCGGATGCTGATTCCTGAAGATGATGCGAAAAGTGGAGAAGCACGCCCAGTTGTTGTCCGCTAGCTGCTCAGGGTGGGTACATTTCAGCAGCATCTTCCGAGTACCCGGGAACTTCGTGTAGTCGACAAACGCGTGCACACGTCGAGTCTTGTGCACATGCATGCATTGGCCTTTATATGCGAATGGGTGCAACAATGTAGTCACCAAACCGCAGTGTCAAGCAAAATGTTGAAACGACTCCAGTACGGTCTTATGATCTTGATCATAAAACCTGATTCTTTTCAACAATTCGACGAATCCTTAGCCTGATTTCAGCGGCAACTCATTTCTAAAGAACTCAGGCTATTATCTACTATCGCGCACAGCATACAGGTCTTTTTCAGCTATTCCTCTACCAGCAGCAGAGACTCTCAGCGTCTGTAACAACCTGAGCATCAAAGTACCTGCGTATAAGATTTTGCAAATTCTAGTATTGGCAGGGGGGAAGTTAGGACTGTACAATTATACATGAAACAGTCTGGACTGTACAGAAGGTTTTTCAGGAAATCTACTTCATGATTTCATGTATGTGTGCAGGTAAGGTCTGTAAACACCCAGCCAACAATGGTACTTGTGCACAGAAATAATTGCATTAAGCTTTGTAGAACTCTCAGTGCAGCAAAGTACCAGTGACAGATCAGAAATTGCACTTGGAGCTTTGACAGCAGGAATCTAGCCTAGAAATGAAACAGCAGGTTTTACAGAATCATTTTCAGGTTAAATCTAATTCATGATTTCATGTCTGAGTGCACAGGACCAAATTTTCATGTACATTGTATTGATTTTTTTTTGCATCCTTGACATTTTCTCATTGATCATTCCACATTGAACTTCCAAATTCTGCATGGTCTAGTTTTTCGTCCAGTCTTTTCAGACAGAATTCATTGAATCTTATGTGGTTGATGAAATAAAACTTTCATTCTATCATTTTTTGCGGACTGAAATTCATCCATCAAAATTTCATTTCATCTAGCCAACAGAATACTTTTGCTCCAAACTCTTGGACACTAATGGCTCCAGGCTATACCAGCCTTGTACAAGTACTAGCCTGATTTGGACTAAGGTCCTAAGAAAAATTTATTAATATTGTACTGATTTTGTACTAGTTTCAATATCAAATATATACTTATCTCATGCCAGCCAAAAATCAGTCTTGGACTGAATATTAGGACCATGCCGGTAGATTCTATTAAAAGACACCCAATACCAGGATTAGGCAGCTATGAAAATCTTAAAAATACCCAACACTAGGATGAGGCTGGTATGTTAAAAATTGGATACCATACCAACACCTTTATTTTCCTCCTATTTTCCTTAATCTAATCCTGGCAGATTGCTATTTTTATTTGTTTGGCAATGCATTTGATATGGAAGTTTGATATTTGAAACCTGGTTCCATGTATGCTAGAGCATCTCCTCAACTAGCTAGTGAGTGACCGACCCCACTGACTGATAGATGCCAATTGCATGAGCCCAGACTACAATTCACACTCGTTGGGGATTGTGATCTGACCGAATTATCTACATGACCTAGTGGCAACCTCATATTGTACATTTTCCAGATTACCGAAAATTGTGTTTGCAACTACGATTACAGGTTATTGGAGGCATTTTAACACCTGGGTCTCTGGTACAAAGAACCGGGTGTGGGTTGCTAATGAAAAAGTACCTGAACCAAACACAACTGCTTTTTGGTAGATTGCCCTTGGAAGACAAAGCATTCTTCATCAGGAAAACCTATAAAGTGAACCCTAAAGTGTCAATTGCATAAAATGAACACCTATTTTTGCTCATTGAAACACATTATTGACTTCTTAAAATGGTCTCTATAATCAGACTAATTATAATTAGTCATGTTAATGATATATTTTACATTGGAAGGTGGGCCCAAATAATAAAATGAGGAAAACCATATGCAAAAAATAATGAGCATTTGCTATAGACTAGGTATGTAAGTAGGTCATTAAGCTAGGCTAATTATTCGGTAAGTAAGCTAAGTACATAAGAAAATATAATTATTAATTATTAAATATAATTAAGATAATTACCAATAAATAATTAGTTGATAATAAATATTTAACTATTAATTATTGACGTGTTTTAGTTTCATTAAAGTTTAGATGAAATTTGATTTTACCATATTTAAAATTTACCAAAATTAAACTAACTATCAATTTTTTGAAGGTTTAGCCAACTTGTAATTTATTCAGTATTTAGTCAAGTTTTTGTTTAAGCAAGGTTTAATCAATTTTTAATCAACTTTAATTTAATCAATGTTCAACCAAATTTTAGTTTAAAGAAGATTTCATCAAGTTTTAATCAATTTTAGTTTAGTTAAGGTTTAGTCAAATTTTACCCTAATTTTAATCAATTATTTTTAGCCAATGTGTAGTCAAGGTTTAAACAATGTTTATTCAATATTTAATCAAAAAAAATTTAGTCAAATTTAAACCAAATTTTAGTCAATGTTGAGCCAAATTTTTATTTAGCCAAGGTTTGCTAATAAATTGATTTTTAAGAAATTTTGTCCAAAACATTTCAATGATTATTTGAAAAAAATTCAACTATTGATCAAAATTATTATTTGGTCGCCAACCAAATTCTTTTCAATCACCATAGGAATGTTATGATCAAAAGTAGTGTTGGTTGCAATAGGGTTTAAAGCAACGCAATGACATTATAATTCTTAATTGTCTCTAATTATTTTTCAAGCAATTCAACTTCATTTTGACCTAGGTTAACCCTATTTCAATGTGATGTTAGGCTGCATCGCTGTCCAAATTGATGCATTGTGTCATGACCAATTTTTGACCATTGTGACAACCTTAAATACTAATAGTAGGGTAGTTTAGAACTCAAAAAACAAGATGGTTTTTTGGCTCTAACCCTAAAGGTTATATAAGATTGTTGGTTCTAATTTAAAACCTTAGTTGTAGACTAGCTGGGTTGTAGACAGAAAGCTAAGATAGGATCTAGGTTACATTGTTCATGGCCATTGAACAATCTCATGCTACTCCATCGTGGCAGATGGAGTGATTTGGCTATCACAGTCATGGACATATTGTTTTTGACTATGTGAAGGCATTTTTTCTCCTTGGGGGTATGACCTCTTTTATGTAAAAATTTGGCAATATTTAGCTAAACAAATGGTTGGTATGAAGTTCAACAATAAATCAAAATTGAAACTTATTTGTAAAGTTCACCCTACTTATTAGGTTTTCAAAAACAAACAACTTTTCTACTTAAATATCTTGACCTTATTTTCACAATTCTGATTTCTATTCTGGATTTAACAAAACAATAATTCTGTTCAGTTCTTATGCCAGTTCCAATAAATTGATGTGAACTTGGGTCCGGGTCACAAGAACATGAATCCTGGGTTTTTACCCTGTCAACCAAATATGTTCCCAGCAGTGATACTTATGAAAGTGGGGCCGAGTATTAAAAATTGCACCAAACCCCTGTCAGGTATCAAAGTTGATAAAGGTAATTATTTTAAAAAAATGAAATACCCGATTCTGATATATAGACATGTTTATCAAAAAATCAAACCAGCTTATTACATAACTGCCTAGAAAACTATCAGATCTTTCATGAAACCAGACAGTTCTTTGAAATATTATCAGGAACCAGTGGATCTTCAATTGTGATTTTTAAAAAAAACCCAGACCCAGTGGTTCTTTGATTCTAATTGTTCAGCAAAACTTAGCCACAAAAACTTGTGAGCTACAATTTTCGGAAAATAAAAATTGGAAAACAAAACACTAGCCATTCATAAATTTCCTAGGCCATCTTCATCCCAGGCAACCCTGTTCCCAATGACGTTAGGGACTTTTCCAGTATCCAGATTCTTGAATGCAGCATGCAATATGTACACAGTGCAAGCAGAGAAGCGCGTCTCTACAGGAAGCACGAAGAGACGTAGACTTCGCTGCAGCTGCCAACGCTGATGCTTGTAATTATGTGCAAAATGTTGATTCACAGTGTCAGCTAAATTTTCTCCTCAATGATTTAGAAGCTGATCCCGTTATCCCTCTTAAGTCTTGATGATTTTGAATATGCAGAGTCTTGGAAATTGTATCAAATGGCGTATATTATATAACATATCGAGTATCAACTGCACGTTTCCAGAACAGCTGTGCTGTAACTAGAATTTGCAAAGAATAATGACAAGTCTAGTGTCATATACATGATCACTTCAACTTCTATTGTCGTTAAACTGTCTGGCTAGCTCAATCTGTTCTTATGTACATTCGGAGACTGCAATCTGAGGCGTATAAGCATCGGAACTCAGATTGCAGTCTGAAGGCTCTGGCCCCGAAGTGATCTCCTCACTTTGGATGACATACGTACCCTAGTGCAAGACGCTTATACAGCGGCACTAGGGTTGAACAACAGTTTTCTGGAGATCTTTTCTCGTAGCTAGTAGACCAATAGTTAATTGAAAACCATGAGACTGCAACTCTACTGCAAGACATTCTAGCTGTCCAGTTGTTTGTCATCCTGATTCCCAATGCCTTTCTGGCACCAGCTGCTTTAAGTTCGAGGAGAACTTGGAAGCTTTTTCAACATGGTCTGGCATATGATTGCAGCTGGTGAAGTAAGCTGCCGCCATATGCATTCCAAAGGTCGGTTGCCACCATCGTGATGATATTGTGGTGCATCCAGACATACTCGATGCCTTACGTCATTAAGCAGGACTGACAGCTCAGTAAACTGGTAAGATATATATTGATGCAAGCAGCTGTGGCTCAGTTTCAAGCGCTTGCGAGTTGATGACTATTTGCAAAGCGGCTATTAGTCTTGATCATGTGAAGTCTAATAGTTTGAGTGTGCGCCTCGTGGCTATAGTACACTACAGCGTGCAAGCCACAAAGGGAAGGAGAAACGTAGGTTGTCAGGAATTCTAATAGCTGGAATCCAGTGCTGCATCAGCCGTACTTATTCATATAAGGCGGTGCCCGCCCTCTGTGAGCGCGCCTGCAAGACACCCTTTTCCTGCGAACTGCGCGATCCCGATAACCAAACAACTGCAGCTGTGATCTTTTCGTGGAGTGCGCATGAGGCATTGAAATGCGATGCCGGGTCGCGTCCTCGCAGAGACAGCTCGGGGACACCAGCTGGTTCAGCACCGTAGTTTGAGGGTTTGGGTTGCTTTCTGCTGCTGTGATCTGTTCTTGAATCTTGGGACAGTACTGGCGTTGAAATGCGATGCCTGGTGTCCTCGCAGAGACACTAGTCGCAGGGAGGCACCAGCTGGTCCACATAGTTTCTTGCGTTTGGTTTGCTTTCCACACTTGGAGTTCTGCGTAACTCCCAGATGTTTCTATCAAGGATTTTTCTCGAGTTCCTGTGCATTGCTTTACAAGCTGTTGGTCCGGATTTTTACTGACAGGGATCTGACTCTTGAGCGTGGGTCGGATCCTACTGAGACAAGATTTTATGGCCACGCGATTTGTCATTCACTGAGCACGTACTCTTGCAGCGCAACCCAGATCAGAGCTGCCAACAGCAGCTAGGTACCACGCACGGTAGCTTCCTTGCGTAATTGGCTGATCCTAGTGCCTACCACACTGTCATCCCCTCTCGATAATCTTGTCGCATGTACGCATGAACGATTAGTCTCCGGCAGAAGTAGGAAACGTAGCACAATTGTACAACACCTTATCAGGAGTCAGCACATTGATATTGCGCGCAGGTTGCCTATTTCGAAAGGTTATATATATATAAGAAACTGATGATCTCCGGTGCTAGTCCTGTCTAGCTCAGTCACATAGTTACGCAACCATTCATCTCTTGCCTTCCCGAACCTTATGGTGTGCAGCCACGTTCAATACTACCAATTTATTGAGCGAATAAGATCCTCTCCTTCGCTCCACAATTTCATCTGCAACTTTCTTAGAGTCCCCCTTCGGTGATCATTCAACTTCCCCTGGTAAAAGCTGTTGTGTCCAGATTTCAGCTCTCTACACTAGTGTGTTCATAGTCTCAGACTTGGACTGCAAGCAGTTTATTGCGGGTCCGACTAATACTAGACAGCCTCGCGAGTGGACATCAGCTACTACCCATTGGCTAAGGTTACACAGTTTTCCTGCCGGTCTTCAAGTTGTGCTTGCAAGAAGCTTCTCTAAGTTGAAGGCTGTCGGAAAATAAATCCACAACTATGTCGATGGGGCTAAATGAGGTGCGAGTTCTGACCCTGCAATTAAATTCAGTTGCAGTACTGTGTAGGACCCTGCGATTAATGTACATAAAATATTAAGATCCTAGCTGCTATGCAACGAGTATGTGCGATAGTCTGACAGTTTGTAGCGTCTGGGACCTCTTGTGCAGGTCTTCTGCCGGCAAAGAGAGGAGCCATCTTGGATTCCTGTCGACAGAATCGGCTCTTACCGCGACCGTCCCGTCCAAGGTTCTCCTTTCTCTCGAAGTGGTCGCTATTTGCAGGTATAGAACTGATATTGTTGGTTCTTTTGAGGACCAAAAAGGCCAAGTTGATTCATTGAAGTTATAAGGTCTCTTTCCATTAGGCTGCTATGATCACACTCACACAGAGTGTGTCTCTGACATAGAGCCTTGTTTCTTGCTGAAAGGGACAGTCGACTTCCATGGTAGAGATGCAAATGCGTTGAAAATATGTAATTAATGATGTTAGGAACTCTGGGAACACATTTTCTTATGAAAAAAACGGACAGATGTCGTTGCGTGGTGAGTAGCATTTTGACTCAAAGCTGTCACAGCATCTGCAATTGGTCAATGCTTGCTCGGTAGAGCTGTGAGATGACTATGACAGCAGCTAACTCAAAAAACTGTTGTGATCACAGCAGCCTAGTGGAAAGATGTCCTAACCATGGATCCAATCTTTGCAACTGTTTGTGCAGTACATTGAACTCAACGTGCCAATGTGTTGCACCAAATGCCAAGAGAAAGTGAGAGAAGAGCTTTTCGACATGGAAGGAGTCTACAGCGTACTATGCGACCAGCAAAGTCAAAGAGTGACAATCACGGCAAGCAACTACGTTGACCCTCTTCGTGTGCTCAGGAAGGTGAAGCGTATCAAGAAAAAGTCGGAGTTCTGGCTCGAAAATACTTTGTTACACGCGGACGCCCACGAGTATGCAGCCGGATTGAACTCCACTGGACCCAGGTCATATAACCGATTCCAAAGAAGGCAGTACACACTCCCATCTTCTAGCCGAACTTTCTTTGATCCATACCACAATACAATGACTTCTTTCGATCCATACCACACTACATATAATCTACCTCCTTATGCACAGTCATACTATACTGAGTACGACCCCTACCCCAGGTGTTATTATTATTGAGTAGATTTAAAACTTACCGTGAACTCTAGGAGTGGTGCGCTCCCATGATAGTGACCACCCCAAAACTAAAGGGAGAGAGGGGGATATCACAACAATTGGTATCAGTACTTGAGCTCTACTTCACCACAAGTAGCTAGACACACCTCAAAGAAGGTTCTTGGTTAACATGAACAATATTATTAATGCAAGGCTCCAAGGAAATTAAAGGGAATAGTGTAGTTATTTGCCCAGATCACAGATCACTGTTGAAGAGTTCCCAAGAAGTGCACGCAGCTTGAGGAAAGTTTATATGAAGATGATAGTCAAACTAGTATAGCTTTAGAAATTAGTGTAAATAAAAATATATGTTTGGCAGGGATTCATCAAACAAAACAAAACAAAACAAAAATACTTTAATACTTGTACTTGAAGGACTAACTTCTAGTAGCCCCCAGATCATTGCGAGACAGGTTTTCAAAGCGTGCACGATAGTCGACGAACCTACTAGTACAGCCCGCAGTTATTAGTTTTATTACCAGTAACTACGCTTTTAGTGTCACTAGTGCTGACACTTGAGAGTACAACTAGAAATATCTGGTGGGAAGTTTACTACTTCTAGTGAGGGATTGAAAGCGGGACTAAAAGACGACAATTGTAAGCACACAACCCATAAAGATCACACCAGAATGGGGTATTAAATCCCATTACTTCGTATTAAAGCCTCATATTGAAGTTGAGTAATATGGGGTATGATGTTTTGTTTTTTAAATCTTCAAAAAAAACACATAATGGGCAATATTCTCAAAATGGAGGTGTGCAAATATGTTAACACTATTAGGAAACATCTTTGTATTACACATTTGACTAATTACACAGGAATTAGATATGTTTTATTAAAATCTATGATTGGAAAAATTAAAAATTTACATGTCTAGAAAAATTTAAAAATTTACATGTTCCATAACAATTTTATCTTGAGCTAATCTTACACCAAACACTTGGGCCAATGGCTATTCTTGGGGTTAAAATTTGATGGGTATCATACAAATAGATGAACTTTTTAATAAGTTCAACATAGAAAAAGGGCATTAAATTTTTTATATCATACTTTGATATATATTATTTTTAGAAAATGTGATTTGTAACTAGTTTGTAATTGGGTTTTTGAGTTATAAAGACCAAATTTTACAATTCATTGCAAATATTTTTATAAGTATGAATGTTATTGAATAAGTTGTATGAATGATAATAAATGCAATTCAATTTTAATCATGTAGGAACAACTATTGTATAATTCCAATATAATTAATTCACAACAACCATGGTAACATCATATTAATGTCATTTTTCATCAATCCATCAAAATCTAACACATGTTCAAGTCAAAAGTTGCCATGTGACACATTAATTTAATTTTTAAAATAAAAATTTAGTTAAATAATTAGGTAGGTCAATACATAAACATAGGTAGGAAGGTAGGTAAAACTAAGTAGGTAGGATATATTTACAAATGTAAACTACATACCTACATATGTACACTACATATTTGTTTACCTACTTAGATAAGTAGGTAAAAAAATTGAATTAACTTAAATAAGCACGTATGTAAGTGACACACCCCCAAACTCCTTGATGGATTCAACTATGAATCCAAAGGTGAAAATAGCAAAAACCAAAGGAATTAGGGCATGTTCTTTAATTCGTAACACTTTGGGGGTAAAGGGGCGTGCTAAAGATCCAAAATGTGGACTAGGAATATTGACAAGCAACTCAATTATTTACATGGACCTACACAAATCAAATCATAAGTTGGTTAGTGCATAGCTAGAGCACTTTGATGCACGGATGAACCATGAGCAAACACAGATTCACAAAACTCATCACGACACGAACTTGGAGGAAATCACCACCTTCCCCTTATAGTATATTATGTACCTGGCCATAGGACCAGCACCCAAATGTCATTTTATCCTAGGACACCCAAATGGAAATCCCAAAATTCCCACAACTAAAACTTCCGCAACTTTGGAGGCCCATAACTTTATGTGAAAACTTTTGATTAAGATGAGGTTTAAATCAAAATTGTAACCCTCATCAAAAAAATTTCAATGGTATGTCATACACCACCTACACGCAAGGAAATAGGGGCGATTTTTAACTTTTAATGGTCAAAAGTCAAATTACTAATTTGACTCTCGACCCTTTTTTTAGCCATAACTTGTGTTTTAAGTGTTCAAATGAGTTATATGAACCCATTTTAGAGCTTTCCAATGATGTAAGGAACTTTTCAATCCAATGAATTTTGACCTTTGTAATTGTTTTTTTGAAAATATGAGAGTCCATCGAAACTCTAACTCCCAAAATGGGAGCTCACTTAGGAATGTGAAGGTTCACACTCTCCTGTATTCTCGAAAACATGAGATGTGACTCCTGAACTTCCCTTTTAGCCCACACCCTTGCAAACCCTTGCCTTGGTCACAAGCCCAAAATCAAGGTTGTGACAGTGAGAATGTATAAATGTAGGTGAATTAAATTATGTACATAATAAAAAAATTAATCAGTTGATAATTAATTATCTAAACTACTTATCTGAATTCATTATTTTAATTCAAATAATTAATTATTAAATTAAATAAAATAATAATTTTTTAAATATTCAATTCAAAAAAATAATTATTTGAATTAAATTACTGATTAATAATTTATTTGAACTAATGAAACCAATTCATCTTTCTTTTGTTAATTATTTCAAATAATTTACTATCAAATAATTAATTATTTTACTTCAAATAACTAGGCATTTTCTTATTTTGAATTTTCCTTCATTATTTAAATTAACTAAAAACTAATTATCTAAATTAAACTGATTTATTGATATTAATACTTAATTATTCAGTTTAATTAACTAATTCATAATAATTAAATAAATTATGTATTAGTGAATGGTTAATGGTTAATGGTTAATAAATTACTGAAAAATAATTCATTAGTAAATATTAAGCAATAAATATGAATTTGAATAGAATACATAATTATCAATTAATTAATTATCTGAATTTTTTAATTGATAATTAATTATGTGAACTTAATTATTTTATGAATTAATTTGATTTAGAAAATTGATTATTTATTTGATTATTTATAAATTTATTACTTGATTCCATTAACAAATTGATTGTTTGAATTGAAGTGATTAATTCAAAATTAACTATTAAATATTATCAATATGCAACAATTAATAAATTATTGAAAAATAATGGAAAAGTAATATTTTTATAGTAATAACATAATGACACAATTAGTTATATTGGTAGGAATCATAATTGACAACTACTTGCAAATGTCGTATCTAATGGGCAATGGAAATTCATACATGTGCCATGATTGTATGTGTTGATGTGATACAATAGTTACAATGTAATTGTTGGTCGAGTATTATATTTACATTAATTCTAATGTAATTATTAGATGCAATTAAATTGCAACTTACCAAAAAATCAAACATAATTGACTACATGTTTATGTATGATGTGTATTACACCATATAAATGTCCCATTTGCAACTAAATTACAATTATAATACAATTCATTGATTTTTTGATGTTATATTTTATTTATTCATTTCCCATATTTCCATGCTTCAATTATAGCATGTAATTATATACTAACTATTTTTAAAACTTAGTTATAGGGTAATGTGGTTCCAATGAACATGAATTCTCATAGTGATTATGATTTTTTTTATTCACACATAATTACTCAAAATATAAAAATCCCTGAACATGGGATTAAACATTAGAATTAACATCATGTGAATTTTATAATATCAAATTGATGCAAATAATCCAAAAATGGAATAAGCACATGAACAATTTTTAATCACATCCTACTTGCTAACAAAAATAATTTTGCATCAAATTACAATGGGGGACTATAGTTCATATGGATTTCCAATTCAAGTCTTTCATTGGTCAATTTCACACAAAGGTTACTTGCATTTACGAATGCATCACTTAACAATTAATAACCACAACGTTGATTCAATACACAATTTGATACAACCAAGGCTAAGGTTAAAACAATGATTTCTACAATGGCCCAAATTGTGGTGTTTGGAATTTGCACTGTAAAAGCAATGTTTGTTGATTTTAATGTCAAACATGAATATTAATTTTAAATTCAAAGGCTTGCTAGAACATTGCCACTGTGGAGGTAATTAAACCTTATTTCCATTGGTGTGTTTAGTTTCCATGGTCACAAACTTGCAACCAAACAAACCTTTGTCAATTCTACCTTTCCTTTTCCTAATATTTTTGGCCATATTATACAAGTTTAAATTGAAAATTATCTAGATTTAATGTTCATAGGCTAGAGACATGAACTTACCTTCTCATTAGAAATGGCATATTGATGAACTTAAAAAAAGGCATTGCAAAAAGAAACATTTTCAAATGATGCCAATACATCACAAATTTTATGGGCCACAATTTAGTAATAGTAGTCATCCGAAATATGTTTTTTTCATATGGAATAGGCACGGATGTTATTCATTGACTTATATTGCTTGAAAATCAATATTGTGCATATTGTTTAAACACGAATATCATATTATGCTTATTTGAATTATTTGGACACAAATGTTGTATATTTATTTCTGTTGTTTACACATGAAAGTCATGCACACAACTTTTATGTTTAGGTGCGAACAAAATAACACAAACCACATTCGCTTGCTTTTTAACTACTTTTGTGACTATTTTTTGAAAAATATTCCTAGAATTTTTTGGAATATTCTTGAAAAAATCTTAAATTTTTTTTTGATACTATGTTTTCAAGGTTTCTATTCAAAATTTGGCAAAAGATTTCATTTTCAAAAAAATTCAAATCCAATACCCAAATTAATTCACATGTTCCCATGATATATTAAAAATAAAATTATATAAAAAAATCTTACAATTTCAACATCAAATTAAATTACGACTTTAAAACATGAAAATACCAAACAAACATTAGACTTGCTATGGTATGTGTTATTGTGATTGCACATATTTAAATAATGCACCACATTTGTATTTAAACAATATGAACCAATGAAATAGTAAATTGCACATGGACTTGGAATGAACCCATGAAGTTGTAAATTTGTGATAAACCCAATTATTTACAACAGATAATTTTTTTAAAAACATTTGTCATTGTCGATAAATTTGTGCCCTCATCTTTTTAATAACAAATAATCTTGTTACCCAACTTGTATTCTTCAAACAAAGGTTATAATTCATTAGCAAGATTAATTCCAATAGTGCCTTTTACCTCAAATAAACGAATTGTGACATGTTTTGGTTCCCAATCACATGTTAGAAAATTAATCACGAAGGAAAAAATATCAAGTGCACCTTTGTCGATTTAAAGGTCAAATTGTTGTTTTGCCAAAAATTGTAACATTGACATAAAACCAAACAAACTCTTCAAGTGTTCACGCCATCATACAAGGTAGTACCTCTTCAATTAGGGTTTTATGTGATGGAAACACCAATTGTGGGTCCTTTCATAAACTAAATTGCCTCATCTATATGCTTCCAGTTGTCTTTAAAAAGAATAACCTTGTAAACTGCAGTTTATTTGTAATAGATTTGTAAATATTATTCTAAGTTATAATAGGCTACTTCAGATAGGCTAAGTAGGTAGGTAAGATCCTATTTATTTTGTTGGGAACAAGCTTTTTTTATTAGCTCATCCCAAATGGCACATGCATTATGTTTATAATGCATACCTTGAATCTAATTCATTTTTTCACCTATTTAAAGTTGTAGATAAAGAATATGGGATAAATTTTAATGAAAGGGAACACCACAACATTACAACATTATCACATCATGTGTCCCATACAAAAACATTAACATATATCCACACAATAAAATATTTATAATTTAACCTGCCTTTTACCTACCTACTAGTACCTATCCTACTTATTACCTATTACTTTTTTAATCTAATTAATTAATTAAATACCTAACCTAATTATTTAATTAATATAAAAACATGATCACATATCCACACAATAAACTAATTCATTACCTACTTACCATTTATCCTATTTACTTACAACTACCTACCTTACTTAACCTAACTAGGTCTAACCTTCATATCCTAACTTACTAACCATGTTTAATAAACTAGCCTATTATTACCTATAGAGAATTTAGGCTAATTAATTAAGTATGTAAACTAAGCTAGGCTACAAATGTATGAAAATTTATCTAGTTTAATTTAACCTTTTAAGTTTACCTAGATTAGTTTACTAACCAAGTTATAATTTTTTTTTTAAACATTGACCTATTAGCCAATGATTAATTTGTACATTTTAAATTCCATTAGCAAAAATGCCACATGTCATTTAATCATCTATGTATAGTTGTAAATATATTTACAAAGCAACTTAGTTGTCAACAATCACTACAAGAAATCATGATTAATTTGATTCGAAAACTAAACCAAGAACTAGTCATTTTGACATTTGGTCAATTTGACCATTTAGTCATATTGGACAAGTCAATTTGAACACATCCAACTTGACTGGTGGTTTTTTTGATTGACCATAAAATGGTCTTTTTGATTAGTCAAATTATAAAAAAATTTGGGCAACCAAAAAAAATTAATTAAAAAACTAACTCAATTTGTAAATAATAAATAAATAGTAAGTACTTGCCTACCCACCCACCAATGACTTACCTACAAACTATGGTTTCCTACCTACCTATCTATAACCCATCTAGGTATTATACATTTACACACATGTATAAGGTGTATATACGAATATACATACTTCACATAGTATATGTTGGTAAGGATATTGAACCTTGGTCTCCTTGGTTCCACACTAATGTTTTGGCATCAAACCACCCCACCACTTTATAAAACAATATGATATCCAAATGGATTTACATGTATCCATGAATTTTTTTGTCAATGTGCATAACAACATTTGAATTTCAATTTTTTTTAATAAGTAGGTTAGTACATACCTAACTAGGTACCTAGGTTTTTAAATATTCATACCTACTTATGTAAACTATAGGTAGGTATGTAAATAAATAGTAAGTAGGAAAATAGATAAATAAAATATAGGTAGGTAGGTAGATAAACATATAATTTTGGTAACTAGTAGGTAGATAGTAGTAGGTATGTAAAACATAGGTAAATAGATGATAGTTAAGTAGGTAATTAAGTAGGACATAAATAGGTAGATGGTAGTTAAGTAGGTAAGTAGGTAGGTAAAACATATTTAAATAAGTAGGTAACTATGTGTTAAATAAATAAGTAGGTAGGTACCTTAGTAGGCATAGCAAGTAGGTTAGCTAACCAAATTAATGTGGCCAATTTGACTAAGCATCACCATTCAGTATATATGGTCAATTTCACTAAACCATGTGCATCATGATGGACCATTTTTAAATTTTGTTTCTTTTTACTAAATGTATGTCTTAATATTTGGTCAAAATGGTCGCTTCAATCAAAAATACCAACCAAAAAAACCATATGTCTTTAATGACCTATGCCTTTAATCAAATTGAACATCCTTTTGGTTAATGTGGAAACTTGAACCTTTTAAAAAACCATGATATTTTGTAATGAATGGATGTTACCCATTGGTTGACATATGTTCATTTTTCATCAATATTTTCATCTAAAGTTATGATAATCACACATTGTAGTTACATGTACAACTAAAAGTTGGATTTATTAAAGTTTAGTTGTGTAATTGCAATTATGAAAATTTGTATTAAGGTGCCACATAAAAGTAGTACAATTGTATTCACATTGAGTTGTTTTGAACACTAGTTGCACATTAATCACAAACATATAGTTGGAATGGACAAGATTCTTTCTAGTAAAAGAACATGTTATGTTTCAAAGGACACAAAGCCCAAAATTTTACTTACTATTATAATGTAGTTAGTTGTTGATTAAGCTTACTAGCAAATTTAGTTGTACTAGATTTACCATTTGTTGGAAAACCAACAATATTAGTTATGGATGATGATGCATCACCATTTGGAAAGGCAAACTTGTTTGGGTTGTAGGGGATTTTATTCACCATTTTTAACTACATGGAAAAAAATGTATTCAAATGTTTTTCTCTACATTCTTTTTAAAAAAAAACAATTATCCACACACACACACCCTTGTTGGAAACGTTGGTTGTTCACCAACCTATAACTATTGGAAACCCAATATTGATGGTGGAAACCCATTGATGTTATTATTAGAAATAACACCTTAGATAAAAATAGTTTTCCACACTCGCACAAAAAAGAAATTGGAAACACGCATTGGAAATGAAACTTACTAGAAGTGAAACCTACCTTATTTAGAATCTTGGGATTTACTATTGGGTGAGTTAGAAACTTGTTGTAACTCAAACTGCTATTGACTTACAACGATCTTGGGACTTATTGCTATAAATTTTCAAGTTGTTCCAGGTATTGCTCAAGTTGCTGCTACCCCTTCAACTACTATTTTAATTCATTGTTGTTGACTCATTCCCTATTTGGCAACCCACTACACTATTACACACCCACAGAGCGCACACACCTAGAAAATGAATTTGGAAACCTAAACATGAGCTACTGGAAACTTACCTATTTACCAACTTGTGGCACAAATTGAAAACTTGAACACTACCCAAACAACACTGGTTTGAAGCTCTTTCTAAATAAATTATTTCATCAGTTGTTGCAGATGATATCAAATGTATTCCATTCCACATAGGCAATAGTAACTTCACTTAATGTTTTAAATGCAAGTTTTGCAATTTAAAAGTATCAAGTCCATAAGAACTCCACCATATTATATATGATGACATTTCCAGAATAGTTACAAAAGTGGTAGGGTTAGAATTAAACTAGTGTTATCCAATTTTTGATTTTGAAAGGAATCTTCAGTTTTAGTTTTTAGTTTTATTTTATTTCATGGAACTTTTGGTTGAAGTTTGAAGAATTTTTAAAAAATTTACAAAACCTTTGACTTTAAAGACTTCCCAAAAATTGGACCCTAATCTAGGTTAAGAGTTTATTCAAATCCATTTACATTGCTCCAAAGAAAAATAATAACTTAGGTTAATGTGTACCCACTCACATGAAGAATGCAAAAAAATTTAAACTAGTATGCAATAAGAAAATGAAATTATGACAACAAACGATTATTGGGTGTGTGCTTTTCTCCTTTTCACTTGTCTTAGCTTTGGTCTTCTCTTCATGTTCCTCCCTTTCCGTTCTGGATTGGTGTTTATTGTTAATTAAGGTGCTGGTTACTCCAAATTCCATAGTTTATCAGTGGATCCTCCCTCCCCCCGACCCACAAGATCCCAGCAGTTCAACTTTTTGCACACTCATTCAGAAGTGAAGCCATGAAACTGCTTATTGCCAGTTAGCTTATTTATTTCAAGTGAAGAGCTACTTGCAAATATTAAAGGAGAAATAAAGTTTATTGATTAATATGGATCAGTGTGTTTTTATTCATTTTGAGATGTGGCACAGGTGATGATTATTGCACAATAGGTTTAGCTTGAGTTACAATGATTTCATAGAAAAATTTAGCTCTAATGTTCAACAACAAAAAGATTTGAAGAAACTGTCAAACCCATAGAAAAGTTTTGGCCTAAATAATAAAAATTTGACAAAACTTCTATTGTGACTAAATGCAACCTGACACCCTAAACCTCATCCAGGAACAATGTTTAGCAAATTGGAGTTTAAAACTCTTGTTGTAATGGTTGCACCTCCCCAAAGGAGGTGCAAAATTTTGCACCAGTTTGCTAAGGAAAAAAAACTGTTGTGGATGGGAAAAGGATGGGATTTTGACCCATAGAGTTTAGTGATTGAGAAGCTTATATATGACTTGACCCTTAAGAAGGAAAATACGACATGTTTTTTTCTCTATAGGCCTACCTGGGACAAATTTTCACCCTGCTTTAGGGAGGTGCAGCCACCACAATAGGAATTTTTAACTCCAATTCAGTGGATAATTGTTCCTGAATGAGGTTTAGGGTGCTAGGTTGCATTTCATCACAATGGAATCTTCATCAGATTTTTTACTACTTACTGCAATTTTTCTAGTTTTATATATTTTTAATAATTTTCTGAAACCTTTTCGCCATTAAAGCTAAATCTTATATGGGATCATTGTCACTCGAGTTAAGTCTTTTGCGAGATGATTGCCACTCATGCCACATCACCCAAATGAAAAAGAAACACTACTTGCATCCATTCTCCCCATTCTGAACTTACTACCATTTGTTGAATGGGAGTTATTAACTTTAGCATTCTTTCTAACATAATATAATTAAATTTCCACATGTCATGTCTCTATGTTGAACAATCATTCTAGACCTTTTATCTTTCTTTGAATATTCTGTAAATAAAACTTCACTTTTGTGATAATTTCTAATAGATGTTATATGTGATTTCCTCATACCTCTCTAAAAATGTATGCATAGGCAATCTTATTAGTGTATCTCTTAAAATGAGATCCAAACCATGAGTTACACATTCACTAGCAATGTTCTTTTTGGGAAAATTTCACAGCTTGGTGATTTTTTTCAAAATATAAAAAAATAATAATAATTTGGAGTTTTACGAAATTTTTCACCATTTTTCAGAATAAAAATAATTAAGTTAGTTACTTCTAGACTTAGGCATTTCCTAGGTTGTCACTTGTAGCAACACTTTTGTCAAAATATTATAGCCCACTTAGGATAGTCATCATTTAATAGTAATTGATGTTGGGGATCCTAGCCAATGGACCTACTTGAGGGACTTGAAAAAAAAAACCCCTTTCCACAAGATACACAACATGAGAAAAAATTCCTCAACAATACAAATTTCACTCTTTATGTGGTTGCATTGTTTGATATTAATTGAATTTTTTGCATAGCCCAATTTCCTCAATTTTTTAAATTAATAAAAACACTACATGCAATATAGTCTATTATTTTTTCTTGGCCACAAGTGTCGATTGCTTTTAAGAAGAATTATCCTTTAAGACACATATTTAAAATGTTGACCAATTAGGATTTTCTCATCCATCACAATTATTAATATACTATGGTCTAAACAAGGTAAAATAAACAATTGTGTTATGTTGTTAGCCCAAAAAAGTAGAATGAAAGTCATTTTGTAAAACATCCACAAATCATAAAATGCGCATGTATGGACTCATTCATGATTGGGTATCGCTTTCACTCAATCAAACAAAACTCTAAAACAATTTTCCATCATCCACTGAAAGTAGAATCTACATGGGACAAATTTCAATTTAAAAAAATGGAAAGTCAAAATTAAAATAAAATCATATGGTGGCACATGATTTTTCACATGAGTACATTATTGTTGTGTATCAATATTCTGATTTAAGACCAAAAATGTAAAAAATGTTTACTTGGGTGAAAGTATGGTATTTAATAAACAATATGTGATCCTTACAACATAAATGGAAGGTAGTCATAAAATAAACTTTGATATATTGAATTTAAAATATCAATTAATAGTTCATTAATCAATATGAACACATGTTTAACATCCATTTAAGTGGTACTTTATAAAATGCAACCAATTGCGACTTGCAAGCACAAAGCAAACTTCAAGTATATGAGATATTAAAAAAAATTTAAAGTATATTTGTCACAAACAACATTCCATAGTAGTTCATTAGACAATTAGCAAAACATTTAGAACAATATAATTAAAATAGCTTATGTGAGTGTTGACTACCATCATCATCAATGAAATTTACTCAAAATGTGTTTATATAACACAGTCCCAAGCAAAAGACTCCCAAATTAGTCTTTGCAACAATTTTGATAAAACATGTTCGAGGTTTTGAGGATTTGTGAATCAAGTATGTAATATCATAAAATGTAAATTTAGATGGGGTGTGAAGACTTATGAAACTTTTTTAATTTGTACCAACAGTCATAAAGGCAAATTTACAAAATTATGGGGATTTCTTGGTTATACAAAGTGTGTAATATACATATTAAAATTATACTTGGATCTCCCATTTTTTACACGCTACACACGGAAAATTGAAATGTTACTACCAATGTTGGTTGGATTTTTATTTTTATTTTTTCAAAGTATTGAATAGTGTTTTTTTTTTTTTTTCCCCATGCACCATATAGGGTATCAATAACAAAACAATTTCTAACCTAACTATCATGAATTTCGATGGTATGTGGACAGGAAACAACTTTTCCTGTTGCATACATGACTATAGTTGTTAGCTATGTACTAACCATGCTCATATACCCACATACCTAGTAGGTAGAACTTGTGTCTTACTCACATGGTGGTTGTCATTTTGCCCTGGCTGTAACACATAACCACCTATTTAGTAACCACTTATATACCCTACCTGCTTACCAATGATATTTCCACACCACCCCCCCCCAATAGGTAGTGTGGGTTTGAAGTAGGAGGGTTTAAAGGACAGGTTACCAAGGTGGAAACTCCACAACCAGAAGAGTCACAAGAGGTTTCCATTGGATGGTGCATTGGTTGCCGTGTGGATGATGTGTCAAATAATCTGTTGAAGTAGACCCCAGGAAACTTGCTCCTTAATGCACATGGTTGGATATAGATAGATTCCTTCCCCTACACAATTGTCTCTACCATCAGAAGTACAGATTCTCAGTGTGAACTCATTCCTCCATAACTGTAATAATTTTGTTCATCATCTGATGATACATATATTTTATTTTATTTTCAATTTCTTTAGGTACATGGACTGGCGATTCTCCACAAGAGGACTTATGGACAAATATAATTTTTTTGAACCCCCATTATGTACTCCAACATGCAAGACCTACAGTCTAAATATGGCGATTTGAACCTTTTTTGTCCTGGAAATATGGCGAATTCGGGGTGTTTCTTTCCTAAAATGTCCTCTGTAGAAGTCATACTAGCTCCTTTTCTTTTTTTGTCGCCAAGTGGAGAAATTTCACTACCACAAAAAACGCTGAGAATCTGATGATAAGTTTCTGCCCCAATCTGTATTTTATTTTTTTTTATTTTTTCTGAATTTTCAATGACAAAAAATTACCCAACACTGAACCATTTCTGCACCTTAATCATCTTTATGCAACCCTACTGATCAAGGGCTCTCCAACTTTACTGAGAGTGTGCCCCACTTTTCTTATAGTTTAAAATTTTTTAACTTATTGAATTTTCAATGAAAAAATCATTCAAAACGCAATAATTCCTACCTTGCAGATCTAAACATTAGTAAACCACCGTAGTGTACCTTACGTATCAAGGGCTTTCCAATGGTACCAAGAGTGCAGCAGGGGCACCATGGTTCCAGAGATCTCAATATGACTAAACTAAACTAAATAAAATAAACTTGGTTCGTTAATAGATGGATACTCCTGGTCTGGGATATGTTAGATTTGAACTCAAAGAGCTTGATTTAGTCTTTGGGTTAGATATGTATAATGTTTAGAAGCAACCCCAAAACATTTTGTGTCTTTAGGCTTTACAATGGTATCTGTGTAGGTGCTGGTTCACACAAGAGGTTTAAGTGCTGGCAGCCTCACCTTCCAACTTCCAAGTTGGCCTTATTGTAAAACGGAGTAGAGCTAAGTTCGTAACACACAAGCTCATTGCAGAAAGCCAGTCATTGCTTAGCTGGTGTGCTGCAAAAGTAGTCATTTTGAATTGTTCATTATTACTGTCTTTTGATTGCTGGATCCTGAAGTTCCCCCCATGGAAAGCAAACGTGTCTCTCCCTCAATGTGTTACACTCAAACAAGTTGCACCTAAATTAAGTAATTTCTTTTGTAATGGAGAAAAGTACTAAAGTTCCTAGGGAACATTATTGAAAGTGGAAAAAGAAAGAGGAAAAACCAGCTCCAAAGAAAAGTCACAAGGAACACTATTGAAATGGGGAGAAAAGCCAGAAAAACATACCAGCACCAAAGAAAAAACGCACCTAGCCCTGGCAGTAAACAGGACACACATGTCTTGTGCTTTGCTACTTGCCATTGCCAATTGAACTTTGTTGTTTTGTAATCAAATTCTGCTGCTAGTTGTCTAGCAGTTAAGGATCAATATCAGACTTATGTCCTAACTCTCTCCACTTTTATTTCCCCTCTGTTGCCCTGTTTCTTGGGTAACACTCTGCATGGAGCCCCAAACCCTGAACCCTAAAGATCCAAACAAGGTTGTCAAGAGCACAAAACAAAAAAGCACTAAACCAGGGAAACAACATCATAAACACATGTTACAAGTAACTACTTTATATAAGTATCTCCATCTCCAAAATAAATCCCTGCTGCTTTACACACAATCTATACAAGCATTGTTGCAATGCAAGGTCTGTCAACTACTCGTCACTAGTCTGTAACAGCGGTCTGAATCTGTAAGCTCTTCTGGGAGACCTCTTTTAAGTCAAGAGGTTGTGCTCTCTTGACTAAAAATACTGAAAAAAATAAGAGCATCTACACCGCCCAGCCCTAAAATGAGCCTCTACACTAAATTAGTTTACTGTTCACTCATCCTCACCCATAAGCATTGAAAAGTTCGGTGTAAAAACTGAGAAATTATTTAAAT
>Ga0209208_10002472_pt1 | contig 26498 bp, 24 predicted proteins | sample S1TSphfallax_3_FD_187694 | JGI IMG/M metagenome (GOLD analysis project Ga0209208, IMG submission 187694) | Host-associated microbial communities from peat moss isolated from Minnesota, USA - S1T2_Fd - Sphagnum fallax MG (SPAdes) (version 2) | ecosystem: Host-associated > Plants > Peat moss >...
GCTCAAAATGCTCATATTGAGACACGTGGCACATTTCGATTAGCCAAACACAAGGACGTGGCCATTTCTTGGCCATTTGATTTAGAAAATTCAAGATCACTATCTAGTTTCTCAAATACTAGAAACCATGCCATGTGGCAACAATCCATTAGTTAATCAGAAAAAACATGGCCACTCCTTACCCACATGATCAGAAAACCATCGGATGAAACCGTATATACTACATACTTGGATGAAAATTGTAATGAAAGCTATTTAAATGAAAGGATGAAATAATCCATTAGTTGTAAGTTAGTCGTAGAGTAGTTGCAAGCGGCTTCAAATGCAAACAGTAGTTGTAGATATAACCAACAGTAGTTGTAAATGTCAAATAGTCGCAACTAGTCGCAAATTCATTGGTTGCAAAATCACAGATTTCTACTAGTGAAATATTGATATATTTTTTGTAGTCTTTTTAAACAATACAAATCTTCATATTTTTGAGGTTTAAGAATTTGATGAATCTTAACATGATCATCATGATTCAATTGCTAATCAATATTCATTAGAATTAAGTATTATTGGAACTTTTGTGCACATGGTTTATCTTTATGATCTACTTGATTGCACTCAAAATCAAACTCCACTAAAGGAGGTCTTACTCAATGAATTACCTAATGTTAATCCTTAACGATGATATTCAATGGCTAGGGCAGTGGAAGGTATGGTGAACAACAATAATGCATCTTCAAAGGAACTTCACATTTTTTCTTTTGATCAAATTACATTTACTTACACAATTGAATTTATCACCAATCTTGAAGAACATCAAGATTACTACACAACTATTCATTATACAGAGCAAGTAGCTTGGAAGCAAACCATGGAAGAATAGTATCAATTTTTTATTGAGAATGGTACCTGGAGTCTTGTTGAACTTCTTGCTAGACACAAAACTATACATTTTAAGTGGGTCTATAAGTTGAAACTTGATGTTGATGGAAACATTGATCACTACAAAACGCATCTAATTGCAAAAGGTTATTTCAAAAATCAAGAGTTGATTATTTTGAGACATTTTTTCCTATTGTGAAATTTGACAATAGAAGGACAATTCTCAATTTTGTTGCAACTTGTGACATGGAGATTGTGCAATTTGACATCAAAACAACTTTTATATATGGTGAGATTTTTGAAGAGTTGTATATGGATTAGTCACATGGTTTTGAAGATGCAATTGCACTTCACAAAGTCACAAATCAATTTATGGACTCCGGCAGGCTTCTCGTGCTTAGAACCAATGTTTCAACAACTTTCTTACAACATATGCATTTATCCCTAGTTCAGTTGATCCTTGTGTATACATGAATCACAAAGATGGTCATTTCCTTTTCATGACTATTTTAAGTTGATGCTGGAATGGTGTGTTTTATCTTTGAATTGATGAAGTCCTTAAATACATGGATTAGTTTTTTGAAAACAAGCGAGGAGTTGCTGCTTATTATGTGGGTCTTCATATCATTCATGACCATGCTCATTGACAACTTGTTCTTGATCAAGAAGAATATATTTTACATGTTCTATCACAGTTTGGATATCATAATGCTATACGAGTTTTCGTTGCTGCAGACTTTAATATTGTTCTCAGTATTGGCACCACACAAAATGATGTTGTTGATGACAAATTTCCTTATAGAGATATTGTGGGTGAATTACAATTTGCCAATATTGGGACTCATCTTGACATTACATATGTTGTTTCTATGGCTACTAAGTTTTCTTCTACACCTAAAAAAATTCATTTTAATGTAATCCACAAAATTTGAAATACTTGAAAGCCACTTCAAGCTTTGGTATTTGTTTCACTAGAGATGCAGCTGTTAACATTTTGACAACATACTATGATGTTGATTATGTAGTTGATCTTAATGATCATAGATCAAGAACTAGTTTTGTTTTGCTCATGAATGGGGGGCTTGTTGCTTGGGGATCATGGAAACAACCATGTTGTTCAAGCTCCACTACTGAAGCTGAGTATATAGTTCGAGCAACGGTTACAAAAGAAGTCATCTGGTTGCATAGGCTGTTGGGCAGTCTTGGTTTTTCACAAGGAGCATCCACTAACATTTTTAGTGATAATCAAAGCTAGATATCAAGCTTGTTCATAATCTGGAATTTCATCAGCAAACCAAACATATAGACATTTAATTTCATGTGATCAATGGAGTTGCCAACAAACATACTGCAATTGTGTATGTTTTTACTGTAGGGAAGTTGTTGATATTTTAACAAAAGGTTTACTTACAAACAAGTTTCAATGGTTTCGTGCTCTTATGAGAATGGTTAGTGAACATTGGGTGGGAGGTTCTTGGACCAATGCTCCTTGTTTTCTTTTGAGTGGGAGTATTGACAGTTCTGAAGACAAAAGAAAACAGAGAGATGCATCGGCATCAATTTCCATACTATAGAATAATCTAGATGCATTTGTTTCTAGTTAGTTATATAGTTTTACTAGTTTACTATGTCTAGTTTAAACTTTTTGAATTTTTGGTTAGTTTGGTGGTGCAACGTTTTGGGTGTATGGTTTTCTAGTTTTGTTGTTAGTGATGGAGTAGATGGCTTGGAATTGCAAGATATTAATGTAGGTATAGTTGGGCGAGAAACTGATGAATGCCATGAACACCTTTTGATTTGATTTGTATGTGTTTGTAATATTTGCTTGAGCAATTTTATTTTTTGTTATGTGTGTTGAATTGTTTAGATAGAACTATCTATGCAAATGAATGATCTTGATATTTACAGGTGTTATTGGATGCTATAGTGTTCTTTTCAATAAGATATCCTATTCAACCATATTCAACTTGTTAGGCAACTAAGGCAACAATCTAACCAAGTCTAGGCAAAGTTTACAATAAGTCTAGCTCCATTTTAGATTTGAAATTTTCATGAAACTCACCAAAGGAAGGCACTTCCTGCAACTATCTCCTGATTTTTAGAGATTTAAAGAATATCATCTTCTTTTCAGCATTTCAAGCATCAGACTTGATGCTGATTCTTTTAAGGATTTCAAACATCTCATGAATGAATTTTGAAATTGTTGCAGCAACTCCTACAATTGAAGAGGAATGTAGACCTACATACTGGTTCATGGCATGCTGTGGAATTTAAAACTTAATCTAGAAACTGCAGAGTAGACGAGCTTGACCAATCAAACTCTTGAATGTTCAATGTCCTGCATTGCCCTAGACTTCATGTTCTGGAAGCAACTACAGCACTAATTTTCACCAGAACCTAACTTTCTATCTATCTCTCTCTCTCTATATGTGGACTAGACTTTGGATTCAATGAAAATCATGCAAAAGAAATTCATGTATATATACATATCAGAGTTATCAACATCAGTCCTATCAAGTCTAGTCAGTTTTGATGCTGACACAGCCCGACATCATGTGTGTGTATTACATATGCATGTTTTGAGCAGACTAGAGTTCTCAGCTCGAACCCCAAGTCTGTTCAAGTGTGAATGATGATGATGAGGATCCCAGCCATGGGCTAGCTAGGCTAGCAAGATTGCTGTTAATATTGTCAAGCTGCTGCAGTAGACCTCTTATAAGGAAAGGCATTGATATACAGTATGCTACTCCTAGAAATTGTAAAATACTAGTTCATTCAGAGATGATCGTCTAGCTCTGCATTATGTTGAAGCTCCAAGCATGGAGGGTAACATGTATGAGCTAGCTAGATACTAGATCAGCTGTAAATCCACTTGAAGCTAGCTCCAAAAGTTACCCAAATGAAGCTATTGACACAAGAAACTTTTTTAGGATTCCCTTTGCTACCATCAAGAACTTGAATTTCCCCTATGCAAACATGAAATGGTTTGTTTGACATTGGGAAAATACAACGATCACTCTATTTGGTCACATGATTCCAGCAGTGCAGAGTTTTCACTATGTTTCATAACTATTCCAACTCTAATAATTTGCAGATCAGGTTTCCACTCTGAGGGGATGCCAAAATACTAATTTCTTGTGTGATTAATATACCAGGAGCTCAGGATTTTGGCAATGAATTAGAATTAGTACACTGTATGTAAGCTGTGCAAGATGAGTACGAGAGCTTGTAAGATTCTGGTGAATCCCAGGCTAGTGCCAATATGGTGATCATATATAAGTAGCTGGAAGCTAATTATACAAGAAAGTGTAGAAGTGATCTAGATCAGCAGTACATTGTACTGAGATCTAGCTCTGCACATGTGTTCTGATTACCTATAGCTCAGATTCATGGGGGTCGATATAATATAATCAGCTGCAAAGTAACTGGTCCATAGTCAATAGATTTCATTCAGGAATATTGAATTGTAGCTCTCGTTGTTGTCGAGAGAATTGGAGTCAGGCAGATGAGCAAAGTCCGGAACTACAGTGTGGAAATTTTGTGTTAATATTGAGTTAATCAGATTAGACTCTGAAGCTGCTGCATCATCCGCTTCTGCAGCTGGAGTCGCTGTGGAGCTCGACGCATTGGGTGTGTTGTTGGCTGAGCTTGCGTCGATCATGCCGTGCGGCTGCTGCTTCATGATAGTTGTTAAGCCGTTAGACGCCGAGCTGGTGATGCAGTGGTGGTGATCCGAGATCAGTTGCAGCTGAGAAGCTTGAGGATCCGAGCTGCAGGATCCGTTCTGATCGGGTTCCGACGTGGGTGTGACCGACGGCAACTTGGAGAGAAGCGCTTGCAGGCTAGACATGGAGGGCTGAACTAGCTGTTGCCCGATTAAGCCCGGGATCAGTAACTGATCCGCGCCACCACTCCGCGTCGTGTTGAAAGCCGCGTCTGCGGCGGGCGCAGAAGATCTGATGTCGTCTTGAAAGCTGCACCTGGGGGAGATCATGTCGAATGCTGCATAGTTCCTCACACGATCTGCAGCTTGGGCCTCTCCTGCATCCGACGGACGCTTCACACCAATAATGCAGCTTCCAGTCTGATCTAAATGCGACAGTGGCCGGGACGTACTAGTGAGACTGGAAGAAGCAGAACATCGCGGACCCCATCTATCGCTAGTGCCAATTCTCGAGGACAAGAACTGGTCTATGGATCTCGGAGTCAAATGGCTCGACCCGCGCAGCAGCTGGTGGTGATCATGCTCCGGTTCTCTGATCATCCACTGACCTCGCTCTGATCCTGCAGAGAGAGGTGATGACCCCTGGTGCTGCTCGTGTCCAAAACTCATCCGATCGTTCTTCGACGAGTTGTTCCTAGCATTGAAGAAAAAGTGAGGGACGAAGACGCCTGGAATGCTTTGAAAGTAACTGAACTTCCGTTGCAACTGTGCAGCTAAGTTTAAGTCCTTCATAATCTGTTGCAAGCACAGTCCAAAGCGCGTGTAACTTCATGAAAACCATCAAGCAGCTGTGATCATCTATATTCTAGTACAGCGCAGTGGCCAAGAACTAGGATCCAAAACAAAGAACTACCATAGTTGATACAATTTCATCAGGTCACTACTAGTCGATGCATGCCGCGTGCTGCATGATGCAGTCGGCATCATCTGCGAGCTAGCTAGCTGCACGGATGTAACAATCAGGCACTCCATTAGTACACTGAAGAAACTGAAAAGTAACACATTTAGAACTAGGTTGCAGTTTCAAGAAGGTGCGCCAGAATCTAAGTCGCAGACCTTTTTTGTGGAGCCGAGCTGCACAACTCCTTCTTCCACCGCAACCACTGCGATTGTCTGTAATTCAGGACACACAAAACATATCCAAGGACGTCATGCACTACAAAGCTTAATGTCATCAAGCTGGACTTGAAAATGAATCTCACAGGACTTGGTGATCGTGTATACATACAAGGCCAGAATGGAATATTGTTCCTCAAGATTTCTTAGAGCGCTTGTAGAATCATCTTGCTATTCTACACTAGTGAAGCTGCTGCAGGTCGCAGCTGGATCTCTGCAACACGTGAGTTCCAAGTTTTCTCCTCCCGCAAGGATCATGATACCTATGATCCAAACCACAACATGCATAGAGTCTTAAGGACCCAATTCCTGACCTGTATTCCAGCCTTGAATTGCGCCTCCCAGGGACGTGGATGCTGCACCATATGACCCCAGCGCGTTGATCCGAACAAAATCAACCACCCAAATCCACAATAATCCATTTAGATACAAAGACAAGGCAATCTGCGTGCAGCTAAAGATCATGCATCATATCCAGCAGGACGAGTTGTGGGATGCACAAGAAAGTTGAAGAGCTGCAGGGGTCTTACTGGATCAAGAGAACTAATAGCCCAAGGTGACAAGAAGCTGCTGCTGCTCTGATCTTCTTCCAGAGGCTCACAGTACACCCACTTGAAGCCGTTCTCAGCTGCTACCTTTCCCATAAATCTGCATGCCATGAATTCCACACAAAAAGAAAGAAGTCTAGCAGCTGTACTGGTCTCATCAAGAACTTGTACTAGAGATATTTACAAGCGCAGAAGCTGAGAAAACTACATGTACACTACAAGAGTACCCTTCTCCATAGTTGTAGACTTCGTGCGACATCTTGAAGAAGAGGTCCGGGTTCATTGTAGGCTGAGCATCATCGGCACTTGTCCTTGCGACTGTGATCTCCTGGCCGGCTGCAGCAGCTCCAGCGCACGCCGAGAAGTTGCAGAAACCATCCTCCCATAGCATGATCCTGTAAACCCAGTCGTAGTCATCAGTACTTAGGCCCGCGGCGAGCTTGCAATCTTCCTAGAGCTGCACACGAATCATTCAAAGCTGTTGCAAAAACTACAGAAGTCGAGGACTATAGTACCAGTTCCTCTTGTTGCCTTTCGACCTGTCCATAGCTTCGCTCTCCGACTCCCACCTGTGTGACGCCGCCGGTAGCCCGCATTGTCAAAAACACACAAGAGCAGCTTCTGGTCTGGTCTGGTCTGAAGCAAAATCTGTTAACAATCTCTTTGGCAATTGGCGCTGAGCTGAGAATCTGCATAGAGAGAATGCAGCTGCTGAAGAGAAGATTTCTTACTGAGGAGGAGGGTAGTTGCGGGGCAGGATGCGCCAGAAAACCGCATACACCCATTGCGAATCTGTGCACAAGCTTCGTAATGTGTGCTGCAGTAAGTGATTGAGCTCCGGCAACGCCCGACCTGCTGCTACACCTTGCATGATCTCCATCACATGCAGCAGCTTCCTCCAGCTGCAACAACAAAACTCATAGCTGCAACTGATCCAATTACCTGTAGCAATTCCTTGAACTGCAAAATTATGCAATCTAAATTCTCGCCCTTTGACCACAGTTCAGACCGGCTCCTGGAGACTTCCTCTTACATACAAAACAAAAACTGGTACATCAGAAAAAACCAAAAAATGGGTTAAACACAAAAGCCAAGAGCTCTCTCTCTTTCTCTCTCAACACACACACAAATACACACAAAAGCTTTCCAGACAAAACTCTCTCTCTCTCTTTTACAAAAACTTCACAGTAGGCAAAAATTTCTTATGTCCAAAAACTTCATGCAGACAAAACTCTCTCTCTCACAAAAACTTCAAAGACAAAAAGGGTCTCTCTGACAAAAGTTTCATAGACAAAACTCTCTCTCTCCAGGCTCACAAATTTAGCTTCACACAAAACTCTCACCAAAACTTCAGAAAGAAAGAGAGAACTCTCTCTTCTCTCTCTCTCTCTCTCTCTCTCTATCTCTCTTTTTTTTCTTTTTGTGTCTCTTAAACAGGGCTTAAAGGAATTTGCTGCTCATCATCATTAACTAATTAGCTAAATGTAAACTGGCTTAATTAAAAAGGTGGGTACTAGGTACCTAAACTTTTAAGGCATATTGTTAGGGCCAAGCTTAATTTTAGGAGAGTACCAGCTAAGTACCAGAGGGTTTGTTAGTCAAATTAACAAAACTGTGTAAACTTCAAACTCCATGGCTCTTGTTAGAGCAAAACTTTAATTCTGAGAGAATTTGACTACAAGTGGTGGTGGTTTGTTTTGGTAATCATTCAAATCTAAACTTTAAAAGATACATAGTTTTTAAACTTACTGCTTGTTGTTAGGGCCAAGCTTAATCTCAGGAAAGTAACTGACAGGCTTGTTTGTTAGTAACTATTCATATCTACACAATAAAGCTGCACTAACTTAACTTAATGCTGGTAGGTAGTTAGAGAGCCCAGCTTAAGTTTAGGAGAGATTTATTACCCAAAAGGTGGGTTGTTTTGTTAATTAATTAAATCTAAACTTGAAGTTAAACTAGCTTTAATTGAATGCTTGTTGTTAGTGGGAAGCTTAATTGAAGGAGAGAAAGGTGGGTAGTTTTGTTAATTCATTATATGTAAACTTGAAGCTTACATAGCTTTAACTTCTTCAATGCTTTGTTAAAGCCAAGCTTGATTTTAGGAGGTTCGTTGTTCCTTTGTTGTTCACTATTTATTCAGGATGGGGATTAGGTATTAATAGCAGCAGCCTTTTTTGTCAGTGAGATTTATTAAAAGTTGGTTATCATCATCATTTCCTTGGACTTATGTTCCTTTCATTTCTTGCCTTTTCTTTTTCTTTTTCGGGTAGCATCCAGAACTTTATGCTTTTGACAGTTTGTTGTTGTTGTTGTAGCACTCGGTTTTTTTGACTTACTCTCCTCCATTGTTTTGCTTGCTCTGGTCATCTGTGTTTTCTCCCTGCTTTGGTATTTATTTACTTACACACACTATGTCCATTGTGTTCATTGACCAAGTTAAATGTCTCTCCACTTAAAGCTTTGCAACCAAAAGAAAATCACCCAATTCAATGGAGTTGTTTTCAAGCAAGCGAACCATATTCTGGAAACATCCTCATGACTGTATCTAAGATGGATCTTTCTTTGTTATGTGGGTTTTGGTATATACTCTGCAATGCGCATGCCTTGAGAACATTTTTAATTCTGTTGGGTATTTGTAAGGAAATGGTGCAAGTTTTTTGTGTGATTAAGGATGCCAAAATTTCGGCATTACTGGAGAAGGCAACTTATCTGGAAGGTTTCTCAAAGTTAATGTTCTTCAAAATTTTGAGGAACTTTCAGCCGAAGGTGTCTCATTTCATTCTCAAATGAATCACAGTGAATTAAAATTCTATCATATCTTTACACCAGGTAAGGACCTCAAAAAGCCTCCTTTGGAAATTTGGGTCTCACTCTCACCTCACACTCCACCCTCATTCTCAAAGTGTTCTCATTATCAGTCCATACTCAGAGAATCCTCCTAGTGTATTTGGAGGGCACCTTCCATCAAGGAATAAACCTCTTATAAAAAGAGGAAACATCTTAGCTCTAGTCTTTAAGCATGGAAGCGAAGATATGCTTACTTATAGGTGTACTTATGGAATAGGCATAAGACCCCTCTTCCTACTACACCTCGTGATCTACAAATGTTGTAGTCAACGTTCCCATATGAGTGCGTGTTTTGAAGGAGAGATACCCGAGGGTGTTCTTGAACCTCAGGAGAATGCACCAGTATGGAAACCTGGAAACCTCAGCTTATGTAAACAACTCTCTTTTAATTTCCTAGCTTTTTTCCTGTTTTGTAAGGGAAAAAAACTCAATGGGAACATGGAAGAATATAACATTGGGGAGCTCCCCCGGCATAGAGCACTAGGGTTCTTCTGCTGGGAGACATCCCTCAAAATACACATAGAAATAAAAAGGGAATTGTTTACATTTAGGTTCATGACAATGTTCACCTGATGATTTACATTGTTTAAAGCCTTAAGGTGAGATACACTTATAAAATGCCCTAGGGCTGGACTCCCAGGCTACATCTCTCATATTGGTTGCTGGGAACTTGGGGTGGGTGATTGAAGACTGCATCTCTCATGTACTGCAATAACAAGAGCAATTTTGTGAGATCTTATGTTCTTGACACACATCACAATTGAGATAACATACAAAGAGTAATGTAAGTCCCTAGGGTGAGGGCATTCTCAAAATTAGGGGCTTAAGAAGATTAGGCCATGGCTGAATCCAGTCCCCAATTTTGGGACTGACCCTCACCCATAGGCTTACCAATGGGAAAGCACAAAGCAAATGTCATCATGAACCTAGACATGTATATATCATGAGGTGTAAGGGAGGGAGGGATCCTACACCTATAAGTAGGTTTAATTACCCTCCCATTCTTAAGGAGTAGGCATGATCAACTTATTACTATACCCTCCAAATACTTAGTGCTTTATAGTTAATAATAGTGGGTTCAAAACCAGAGGGAGAGACAATTTCCTTTTTATGATGTTAAAAATTTGGTGAATTTTTCCTCAAAAAAGAAAAATTTGTTGAGTTTACACTAGAAAAACAAAATTTTCCCAAATGTTTTTGGTTGGAGAAAAAACAAGATTTGTCAGGAAAAAAAAAACACTGGCAACAAGCAGTTAAATATAGTATAGTAATAAGATCACTTGGCACACATCCCTAAAATTATACCCTTCCTGATGACTACCAGACCTGACAACAAGAAAGCTCTGCCAAAAGAGCCACCCTTAACATGCAAACTCTTTCTTGTCCTCAAGCCAATTTCCAATTGTGTGCCTAACCCACTCTCAGAGGAATTTGGATCATGCTTTTGGTGTCTGTGCAACTGTGAAAATTTGTTAATTCAGACATGATTCTGACTTTGAGGTTTCATTCACTGTTTTGTTTATCTCTGCATATTTTTCTTCACTTGGGGACTTTGGGTGGACTTGGGTTGGTAGTAACTTCAACAAAATTACCTCAAATCCCAACCACTTTCCTGTGGAGTGTTAATTCTTAGGCTAGGTTCAAACCAGTGTTGTTCCCTTATATAGAAAAATCCAGATATACATCCGGGTAGTGGCTGGATATGTATACATACATATCCTGATTTTTTGGTCCAGTTTGATATCTGGCCCTATACACAATCACCAAATACCCAATACTATGGTTTCATTATGCATAACCTTATCCAGATCAGCGCATTCGAATAGAATAGATATTCGTGAAGGTCACATTTTGACAATCTAGATATGCATTAGGTTTAGAGTTTATGTCATGCAAGGTTTAGGTGTTAGGAACTAGGGTTTGAGAAATTAGGGCTTGCAAAAGCTGGAGCACAATAGTGTGTTTGCGTATTGCAATTTGCAACAAATCAATGTTTTCTTCCAGTGCATTATACACGCACACAACACACTCATTAATTCTAGGTTGTTTTTTTTTTTTGGAATGCATTTATCTACTTATTCATTTCCATCCTTCTTAGGAACTAGTGACTTGCAAGAACACTAAGAGTGAAGTTGATTTGCAATAGTTCATTGCTTTCTTTGAGTGCACCTTGCACATAGACACATGGATTTCGTTTGCTTTACTTTCTTTGAGTGCATCTAAATACCTAGTGGAGCTTGGCCTTTTCATCATTCATATTTGTTTGATTACACAAGCACATAGTGCTTTGCAACTTTGCAAAAAAAATTGTTGGAAAACTTGGCTTTGTCTTCGTGCATTGTGCATGAATTCAGCATCGATGTCACGTGCATGCTCATTGTTTGGCATTGCATGCATGCTCACTACTTTCTTTGAATTAGTGCACCTCAATTTTGATTACTTTGTTTTCTTTGAGTGCACATGACTATGTGCATTGTGCACACACACCTTGATTTCAATTGATATGGCTTATTGAAAAACATTGTTGTTGTTATTTGGTATGGTGAAATCACTTTGAAAATTTTAAAAGAAAAACCCATAAAGTCCATAAAAATAATAGCCCATTTAGATATTCAATTGTGTATCCATACATTGGGCATAAAAGTTTTGACAATCGAAAAAAAATCATTTCAAAAGGACTTTTGAAAACAAGATCTAATTTTGATTCTTCAAAAGTTGATAACTACCATTTGGTTAAAGTTTCACAAAAAAAAAAATCACATTTAACTTGAAGATTTCATTTTCAACCCATGTTTAGTCATTATAAACAATTTGGAATAGAATTCAATATGAAATCTTGAATTTTTTAACAACTTAATCAACTGATCAGTCCATATTTTTGACTTGAAATGTTCATTATTGATAATGAATGTATTATTTTCAAAATATAATTGTGCAATGATCATAATCAAGTTGTTAGTTTAGAATGAATCATCATATAATGTATTTAAAACTCATTACAACAAAAGTTGTCCTTGTATGCCAAGTGATTTCATTAGATTTTGAATGAATTCACTAGTTGTTGTAGTAATGGGGACTAGTGAAAAAATAATGAATTCATTGGTCTAGTGAACAAAGACTAGTGAACTGCACCCACATTTTGTAATAATGATTAAATTATTTGCCATAAACATGTAAACACAAAACACTTCATTAAAAATTATTATGTGACTCCAAAAATGGGCCACCATACCTTGGATTCACCTTCCATTAGGTTTGAGGGATCACTTCGTTTCTTTATTAGAAAATTACATGAGTAAAAATATAAGGTTTTATATATTGGTTTTTGGGTAAAACTTATAATTCAAGTATTTTTTAATAGGATTTTGTTTATTCTCAAAATCCAAATATATTTGTGTAGGGTATGCATTAAAAAAATGTATATATAAAAGATACATAATAAATATTAATTATTAATAAGTTGGAAAAGGTGTAATTTTATTGAAAGTTCAAAATTTTAAAAATATTAAGAGATGGTGTTCATTTGTTTAAAACAAAAATTGATGAAGGTCATGTAAGAACTTGGTGGTCTATTTACTTGGGTTGCAATGCACACCTTGTTTACTTTGATTATGGAACCCAAAAACATCAAATTTTTTTTGGTATTTTTTTTCCTTATTGAAAAAACCAAATATTTTTTGTTTGGTATGATTTTATGTGATGCCAAATATGGTCATTATGATTTGAAATGTGATTTGGTATTGAAATATTTGTTGGTGTGTTTCTAAAACTAAATTCAAGCATTTCTTTCATAATACTTCTTTAATCACACACCAACATTTTATTTCCTTCATCATTCTTCATGTTTCCAATTAAAACATAAAATTCAAATAAATGCATGATGCGAAAATTCAATGCCAACATAAAATATATATTAGCCTTAGGGTGGTTTAAATATGTGAACATTAAAATTTTAGAGAATAACAAACTGACAAAAATAAAAGTTTCTACACACAATTACATTGCCCATGATATGCACATTAATCATGCAAAATTCCTTTGTTCAACCAAGTAATATACATGAATTAATATCTAAAATTTGACACCTTTTAGTATTGTTCGTTGAAATATTCAAATCAATGCCTTGTTGGAAGGGGAAATTTTTGTATTGATCATTATAATACATACTAGATTCATTATATGAAGCTTTGCGAAGTGCTATTATTCAATAATCCAATGAGTAAGGTGCAAGTCTTAAAATGACTTTTGACTTTACCCATATGCAACATTTGGATTTCATAGTATTTCTCACATCCAAGATGACTTATTTTTATTTCCCAAGACCCATTCATAAGTATGAAAATTGAGATTTTAAAAGGTTAGAGACTAGTAATTGCAAACCATTTAGACTAGTCATTTTGTGTGGCCAATCAAGAACAATTGTTAGATTGTGTTGTGCCTTTTGCAGGCACAACATTTTTGCATGTGCACAAATATTGGCCCAAAGCCATCTTATTGCCTCAAATGGGGATAAATTTTATTACTTTTCATCCAAAACATATTGTGCAATGTGCCAAAGGGGATGCTCTTTAATGGACACAATATCAAGACCTTATGCAAAGTATCATAGGTAAGTAAATAGAGGGTAAGTGATTACTACTATAGTACCTTTTCAAATTTGTCATAAATTAAATTATTTTTTAATTTGCCAAATTTGTTGGATACTAATAGTTAGTTATGACAAAAAATTAAAAATTCATGTAGCCAATCAAGTTTGCATTTGGCATCTGTATTTGTGAAAACTATAAACATTATGGTGATTTGCAATTTCATGATACATTTTGTATGGGTCATGACTCACCCATGTTAGACATTGTAGTAGTTGATCATATTTTTAGTAAATGTAATTACTAATGTTGTTGATGTTGTGCATATTATTTGCAATTTTTCATGGGTGATACTTTTATGAAGTGATTTGAAAATGATAAAGTGCATAATTGTCAAGGTTTGGAGGTTAAAAAAGAGCCATACATTTTCATTTTGTAAAAACATCATTGATGTGTGTTTAACAAATCGCTTACCCTTTCATGACCTTTGAAGAACTTTGAAATTGTTGTGAATCAACTCCAATAAAACTTCATAAAGTATGACATTTTGCATTTTTTTAATGATCGAACTTTATTATGCAAGTGATTATGGGATTATGGAAGCATTCTTTTCCACACATTGTTCATCTATGTACAATGTTAATGTGTAAAATGTTTTATAATTTTTTTTTCATTTGGTTTTCAATTCAAAAAATATGGAACCTTGAACTGAGATTGGGTATATAATAAAAGATTGTGTGATGACCTTAAAAAAGTTGGGAACCTGGAATTGCGATTGGGTATATAAAAAAAAATTGGGTGATAGCCTTGATAAAGTATTTATAAGGTGTTTGTAAAAGAATGTCTCAAATACCCTCCTTACAAAATAATGAAACACCCACCCATGATCCATACCTTGAAAAATTTATAAACACCCACCCCAAGAAGTCCTCAAATTAAAATTAAAATTAAAAACCCAAAGCCTAGTGATTCTTTTTTTTCAAAAATCAAATACCTGCCCTACATGGATCATCACCCCTAACAAACATGCACCCCAAAAAAGCCCTCAACCCACAACCAAAATAACCTGAACAATGTAACTTAACACAATTTCATGCAAAAATCACCCCAATGTGCTGAGAACAACAATCCCTAACCCTAGGGGGCAGGGTAAACAAAACACATCATAACCCCAATGGCTTTTGCCTTTTGTGGCAAGTTCACTTAAACAAGCAAATTATAGTTGAAATAGGGGAAAAGTTTATTCCATGAACTTCTTCCTCAAAAATGAGCTCACAAGTTTGCAGCTTAACACATAAGTAAGTGAACATTCCTCAAAATGTGGGACCAAATGAAAACTACATCATTGTTATGTAGTCTCTCCCTTAACTTGCAAAGGCAGCAAAATTTTTAACTTCAAAGACTTTGTTGCAAGGGGTAGTAGACAAAGTAATCAATTCAAGTCAGGAATGGTGTTGAATGAAACCCTAAACCCTCTATAGTCTATCTAGTTCTAACTTCACCATTTTTCACCTAGCTAAGGTAGAAGCACTCAAAAAACAGACTCTGTACCCTAAACCTGAGAGGTCTATACTAGCCTCACATCACTAGTCAGTTGCTTAGGCTCAAGCCAAGGAATAGGTGGTGGTACCTAGTGCATTGTCAAGGGATGATGATCTAGTTGACCCTATTTGGTCAAAGCTGAACAAGAAACCAATATTTGGCCACAAGCCCCTTGTCCTATACAAAAACCAAAAGTGGTTTCAAAAAATGATGAAGCTTGCATTGAGGGTATTTTGTTTTGCAGAAATAAGTGGGACAAGAAGATGGCAAATGATGATTACCCAACTATAATTGTTCAAGAAGGATAATAGGCACTTCAATGGCACCATAGGATAAATAACATGAACATAAAGCTCTCCCAGAAATTCCCTAGTGTGTTTGTTTGGAGGGCACCTTATTATACATATGAATATAGTGAGGAGAGATGTTGCACCTACTCCTTAAGAGTGAGAGGGATCTTATAGCTACTCATAGGCATAAGATCCTTCCCACTCTTAATAAGTAGGTGTAAGAGCCCTTGCCCCTCCTACACTTCATGATTTGAGTATGTTTAAGTTTATGATAACCTTTGCCGTGTGCTACAACCCCATCCTAGTCCCACCATCTAATGTTTAAATGTGGCCCTAACATTTCAACCACATTGACGAAATGCAAACCTTAAAATTCTTTGTAAAGTTTCCACATTATGAAGGTTAGACTCAAAAGGTTTGAGATCTTCTCAATGCAAAAATGGGAACTTGTGAAAATGCACAAGGTAAGTGCAAAGAAAATTGGGTTATAGATCCAATGGCAAGATGAGTAACAAATTAGTCAAGAAGTTTGTTGCCTCAACTTCAATTGCCTAATTGGCTAAACAACATCCTATCTATGCAGTTTAATTCAATATTATCCTTTGGTTAAGTTATGGTTTGCATAAATAACAATTGTCACTATAAGTCCTATACCCACTTGGGATGAACTTTAGTCAATTTCATATATACATCATCCTTTAACACAAGTATATTCTAGGATTATTTTTGAAAGGCTCACATGTAAGAAATTCAAGGCTTCAAACAGAATAAAGATGATATAGCTCACACCATGTATGTCCACTTGGTGAGATTTATTCACCCCAAAAAAAAAATTCAAAAATGAGTAATATGTTGATATGTTGAAAATTTACATGTGTAAAACTTTCAACAAAGTGCAAACCTTGAAAAAAAAAAAGCAATTGCACAATAAAATCATGGAAATAATCTTGCAACTTTTTATTACATGCGAAACACACACACAAAACATTTGATGCAACTCACACTCATGAAGCTCAACATACAAGGACATTGTCCTAAGGATATTTTTTGCCACCACCAAACATTGACTCCAAATCAAATCCAAAAATCAAATTCTTTAAATTGGGTTATCACAACCCGTATATACATGAGTTTTTTCAATGTTTCAAGCTCTTTCTTAAAAGTCCAAAATTTCTCATCCCAACCCCACTTGGTTGGTGCAACCCATTAACCCCAGACACACACCACCTCTATTTTACCTATTTGAGGCCCACTTAAAGGGGAGATTACAATCATATACCCAAAATGGGGAGCTTCACCTTTGGCAAAAACCAATTATTTAGGGCAATTAGTGGTTAACACTTCCATTGAATATTCTAGTTTCTCTCACCATTTCCATTGGGGCTTTGTTCTCTCAAGCTAGAATCACCAATCTCCCCACATATCTAGTACATCCACCTAAAAATTGTGAGAACCCTTTTGAGGGAAATGGGTTGAGGTAGAGAGAGACTTTGGTACTTTACAACTGCCAAAGTTTGTGGCCTTGGTAAGTAAAGTCTTAGGTGGACCCAAACTGGTTTCCAAACTGAAACCAGTTTGGAAACACACTTTCTACCCAGAACCAGAACCAGAACTGGATGTATAGGAATTTGAAGTTCCAGAGTAGTTCAGAAACCTCAAGTACAAGTCCCACTTGAGTGAGTTTCTGTCCAACAGATTAAAGGATTACCTGGAAACCAAAACCAGCACTGGTTGGGATGGGATGTTGGGACCAGTATTGGGCCAATGGATAAAAGGGGTGACCTGGTCTAACCCCGCCCCCCCCATGTCTATGCACAAGTATCAAGGAAGCAACCAGGCTGATAAGAAGAACCAACATGGCTCCAGATTGCTTTTGCATAACTGGAACCAAAATGTTCTTTTTCACAATGAAAAAAAATCACCCAACACTGGTAAACCCTAAACCCTAAACCCAACCCTAAACCCTAAACCTGGGCTTAGTACGCGGGCATTGCCAAAGTAAAGGGCTTGCAGGAGGCAATAGCCAAGCATGGACCTGATTCTTTGTCATGCCCTCATCTACGAAGGTCATGTCTTACCGATTAGAGAAAAAGGCTAAGGTATGATGATCAAACAAGGCATCACAAACATGCTGGCCCTGCCAATAGATAAGATGTTGTACATCTACCTACTGTGTCCACACTCTGAAAACCATTAAAATGCGTCCAATTCCAATCTAAATGATCTAAACACTTTCACCAAAGAAACCAGTTCTAATAAGGTAAAGCTTCCAAAAGTTGGATCCAATGCAATAGTCCCTGTGGGGGCAGCACGGCCCAACAAGACTCATAATTCATACATGTTGATCCCAGCCATTGATTTTACAGCACCAGATAGAGGATAGAGGTGCCTTTCTTTAAAAAAATCTCCTTACAAGAAGTGCTTTACAAACAAGGGGTGTATCACACTGACTGTGGCCAAGTTGCCATTTACATTAAAAAGTATCTTAAGGCAAAAGAAGAATTATGGAAACTCAAATATTTCACCATGTGAAAATATAATCTTCTAAAAACTCTTCTAAAACAAACCAAAATCCTTCAAGATATCATAACTCTATAATAACAAATCTCAAGTCTCAACACAAGCCAAAATATCATATTTCAAAAATCCTCATATAAAATAAAAATAGACCTAATATTATTACCTAGGGGCCTATAAAAAATCCCTTAAGCTACTATACTCTATAATGAATCTAAATTAACACCATTATATCCTTGCCTTGGTAACCAAAGCCAACGAAAATATTCAATCAAAGTAATTTCGTGTCTGGTATATTTACAACTAATGGAAGTCAAGCAGTCCAGCTTCCAACAATGAAGAAGAAGTTCGATACTACCTTGGCCATTTCAACACATGTCTGTTGAATAATTAATTAATTTTGAAAAACTCATTTCAACAAATGGAATATTCCTAAATATTCAATATTATCCTTCACAAATATTTTTTGATTTGGAAAAAAATCATTTTTGAAATTTTCAACATTTCTGAAAATAATATAATTAGTGTCGAATTGGCCAAGGTACTAGGGTAGTCTGAAGACCAATAGAATGAGGAGAGCACCTTAAATAAAAAGTTCCCTTGCAATAAGGAACCTTCCACATAAGGTTCTTCCTCTCCTATCCTTAGATAGAAGCACCCCTAAATTGTCATAACTCACATCTAGCAAGTAAATTCAACTTCAATTTTCTTGTGCACTCATTTTTTAGGGTTAAAGACAAAGACAATTTGAAACTCACCTCAAGTGGAAGCTGATTTTTTGAACTTTTTTTGAACTAGTCATGAATTTGTGAAAAATTGTGTTAGGGATTGTAATCTTGAATCACAACCTCAAACCATGTTGTGTGACTTTTTAAAATAACTCTAAGCTGCCAATTATTATAGTCACACATTCCCAAACAAATTGAACAATTGCAAAAGTTAAGCAAGGATTTAGTTAAGAGTCCCCCCCCTCATGGTGTTAGGTGCTTTTTACCTTACTCAAATTTGCCTTTCCATGCTAAGGTTATCTTTCCAATGAATTTGGAAACACATACCATATAGAGTATAATTCACCATCACCCAAATGAACCACAACCATTTGGTTAAAAAGAAAAATTCTCCCTCTTTTTAAGGTCATGTAAGCTTGGTAGAGACTATATTAGTTGTAGGTTCTTTTCCTCTTAACAAGGTTTTAGCCAATATTGGGAGTGACACTCTATTTTCATATACCTTACCTTGAGAAATGGAACATTACAATTATCCTTACCTTATGTAAGTCAAAGTTGCAATGCATTTGGAGTCTCTTGTTTATGTAGTTGTTGATGGAACAAGGATTATACCTAGTCTAAGACATCTAACTTATAAGCATAATAAAAAAGAGGCTAATTCTTTCATTGAGTGTGCAAGACAATAACAAAACAAATTGATATTGCACATTTAAGAATATTGTACTCTTCACAATGTAATACGGTGTCCACTACTATTCACCTAGTAAGATCATGATGCCCCTTACCTTGGTGTTACCCTTTACCCAAAAACTAAAATTTGATTTGGAAAACTAAAATGTACCACAAACCTTGGGGTGCTCAAGAAATGGGATTCAAGTTCTCAAGAAAACTGGAGAATTTTTCTTCTACATGAAATCACATAATCCTCCACAATTCATATCATGTACTGCGCAAAACACTTGATCTGCACCCATTTGAGTAAACACCCCGTCTGCGGTTACACATGGTTTTGCAATTGATAGTGCTTTTGCATATATGGTATTTGAGATCTTGTTGAAAACCTTGAAACTGTTTGTGGGTCAAAGTTGCATTACTGCACATGCATAGCAGACCAGCATCCTTTACATATCCATATAACGTGCTCAGCAGGCTGACAATGAATCACTTTTCATGCACACAAAAGAGCCAATATGGATCACATTTTGTGCACACAATGAGACAGAGAAGCTTACTATGTGATATAATTGGAGCATGGATATCCAATCAGGAACAGAGACACGTGAGTAAGTCAGCCCTGAAAGCTGCTAATGGAAGCAGAACAACCTTGATTGACTGCAATTACAAAACAAGACTCAAAACTCAAAAGAGACCCAAAAAGATTAAAATGAAGAAAAGAAATGGAGGACTAGCATTGCCTAGAAACCCTAGCCAATTGTCAAACACTAACCAATATTCTTCTGGCATCTTAGTATATGTTTGTTGCATATAGTTTCCATGGCACTAGTTCAACCAAAAAAAAAACAAAAGAACTAGAACAGCAATAGGTAATACCCATATGGCAATTAAGCAAATTTGTAAGTCCAATGCCCAAGAAAGGCACTTACGCCAGCATGAGTCCCCTCTCTACAAGGATAAATGAAATCATCTCCCCAAGAAAGGAACTTACATTGGAGTGAGTCCCCACTCTTGTGAGGATGAAAAAGGACTGACCTCTCCTTAAGAAATTGTACTTACACTGGCATGAGTAAACCATCTCATACTGATGAAACAAGACTCTCCCCGAGAAAGGCACTTACACTGGTCTCAGTTCCCCCATCTAGTGAGATGATGAAACAGACCATTGAAGAAAAGCACTTACGCCAGCATGAGTCCCCCATGTAGCAATGATGAAACAAGACCACCAAGAAGAGCACTTACACCACCATGAATCCCCTTTCTTGCAAGGATGAAAGACGAGAACTCATGTTGCTGCACTGCAAAAAGCTTTTTATTTTCCCATAACCTAATCACTCACCTCGGCTCTATGGTACTCATGTAACTGATGGTTGCACTGGCAATTGCAGGTTGTGATCCTTGCTCCTCTGAGTCCTGTGAGGAGCTATGTTTGCCATTCTTTGAAGACTTGTCCTTCCATGAAAATGTGCCTGGGCGAAGACTGTTGAGAGTAAATAAGCGGGGCTTTGCACTTCCCGCAACCTCAGGAATCTCAATTTCAGCACCACCAGTTAGCAATTCAACTACACGGGTCATTGTTGGACGCATCATACCAACTGATTGTGTGCATAGTAATGCTACCTCTATCACCCTCATTGCCTCCTCCTCTGAGTATTGATCCCCCAATAAAGCTTGATCCACAAGGTCTTTCAAATTCTTCTGCTCATGTAGGTGCCAAGTCTGCCTCCCTCCCCAGTGAGATCAAAATCATTAGTTAGCAACTTGAAAAAGCACGAAATGGGTGATGGTTCTTTTGAACCCTACAAAGCAGCAGCGAGTGAACCTTGTGTACAAAACCCTAAAAACCTAAACCCTAAACAGGACATGGTGTTTCTTTCCAAACAAAGATTTGTCCTAATCACATCTGGACATCAAGAATCTTATAATCAGAACAAACTGGCCAAACATTGAGGTGAAATCACACAAATGAACCTAAACCCTAAACCTTACATGGTTTTTCTTTTCGAACAAGATTTTAAGGTGATTTCAATCTGGAATTTAAGAATCTCATAATCAGAGGAATCTGGGCAAACACAGTGGAAATCCCACAAGCAATTTGAATTATAAAAGTCAAACTTGACAGGAAGAAGATTGCACCATGAAAACAGCTAAGAAGTAGGAACCATACCCAATCAAGAAGGTATGCCATTTCAGGAGGCAATCGGAGATCTAAGTTGCCACGACCACTGATGAGCTCCAACGCAACAATTCCAAAGCTAAAGACATCAGCTTTCTCTGTAAGTTGGCCTCTCATGGCATATTCTGGTGCCAAATACCCTCTGGAAAAGTCACACATTGAGCCAAGAAAAATGTCAAAAGTCTAGCAAAAATTCAATGACCAACTCTTAGTTCATTTGCAAACCTTATAACTGTATAACAAGTGCTATGTATGATTGAGCATTTAGAAAACTGATATGAAATTAATGTACAATGGACATGAAGTAGGGGCTTAGGGTTTCAGTTGTACATACACAGTCCCAGCAACACGGGTGCTAACATGGCTTTGATTATCTTGGAATAAGCGTGCCAATCCGAAGTCAGCAATCTTAGGGTTGAGGTCCTTGTCTAGCAAAATGTTGCTGGCTTTGATATCACGATGGATGATCCGGGTGTGACACCCCTCATGCAAATATGCCAATCCCCGTGCTGTTCCCACTAAGATCTTCAACCTTGTTGGCCAATCAAGTTTAAGTGCATTTGTTTCATCTGCTGATCACCACAACCTTCAAATCAGCCTTTAATTCGGCATTTTCAAATGGGTCCCAAAATTCACATTTGGGTTACAAATGGGTGCAATAACTACATTGGGGTTACAAATGCGTCCAGAAATTTACGTTGGGGTTACAAATGGGTCTGGCAATTTACATTGGGAAACAAATGGGCATAAGAGTTTACATTCAGATTACAAATGGGCCCAATTAACTTAGATCTGAAAAGAGTCTCCATGAAAGACACTATATATACCAGAAGTTGCAGGTAAATTTGTCAGAGAAAAGAATTGAGAAACCTCATACAAAGAAAAGGATCAGAACTCCATACCAAACAAGGCTTGGTGGAGGCTTCTGTTAGCCAGGAACTCATAGACTAGAAGACGCTCATCGCCTTTCAGACAGCAACCACGGAGCTTGACAAGATTCCGATGCTGAACACCAGTGATAAGTGTCACTTCATTCAAGAACTCTTCGTTCCCTTGTCTTGATGTTACAGACAACTGTTTTACAGCCACTTCTGTACCATCCGGTAACACACCCTGTAACAGACACAACACAACAACTGAAAAAATAAAAACTACCACTCTTAATGCTGTTCATATCTTTCTCTAGTCTTATGGGAGAGAAATTCCCTCTTTTGCATTGTTCCAATTTCAACTGTAAAAGGATCAAAATAAACAATCACAAAATCACAAAATTAGGGTTAGATGAAATACAATGATTCTTCCACATTTGAATCACATCTACAATTGACTTTCTGTTTTTGATGTTGCCAGCAGCAGGCCTGCTGACATAAGAGATGACGGTGTACCTTGTAAACAGCACCAAAGCCACCTTCTCCAAGCTTGCTTCCTACATTAAAATTTTTGGTAGCAGTCTTCAAGACATGGTATGGAAAAATTGTTGGCTTTCCTTCAATCTTCAAAATCTCTGGAAAAATGCCCATACACAAATAGCCCACGTAAAAACCCATAATAAAACATTGTCAAAAAAAAAACCTAAAAACCTCATCAATATCCAAGGAGAATTGATCTGCAACCCTTGCAGCTTGTGATCTCCAACCCTTGCAGCTTTTGATCTGCAATCTACTAAATAAATCACAATCCAAAGCTACACCTATCCTGAAATCAAGTAGGATACTCGCTGGGATATCTGTAACCCAAACCTCCAAAATCACTAGAACTACATTGAGATCAAAGGAAGCTTTGACAGCTTGTTGTACATCTAGCAAAATGGCAAGACCTAAAAGAAGATGATACTGCTTCTATAAGCAAAGAGCCAGGAATAAAGGTCACAAATGTAAAAGGAATATCCAATGACAAGAAAGGCTAGAATTTGTGGGTTAACTTGGAGTTCAGAATATTTTGCCGATGTCACAGGATCACAATTGGGAGCAATCTTCGTTACATTTATATGGTGATACTTATGGCAACCCATTTAAATATCTTGAAAAAAGGATCTCACATGTCTGAATCAGATCTACCATCTAAATAAATATGCAGGGACGTTGCAGAATGGGTGGCCATGTAGACACACGTACCACCTAGTTCATGAGTTGGGTCTGGAAACCTCCAAGCTTTCTTCTTCCGTCTACAAGCCAGCAAGACACACACAGCTAGTGCAGCCAATACCACAGCCGTGATGCTCCCTGCCACTATAGGCATTACGCTCACATGATGCTTGGAAGGAGCTAGTGGCGCTAAGTACCCAACCCATCACAAACCCAGGATAAAACCAACCCTCCAATGTCAATATAATTGCAGAGACACCCAATCATGAATGAGACCAACTTTGACAAGACCACCCAAGAACTGCATTCCCCTAAACAACGATGACTAGGGGTAGTCAGTCAGTCACTCATGTAGTCCCAATCATGACTATCCTAAGAACCTAAATACCGGATTCATGTTAGCTGCAGATAGTAACTGTAGCTCATGGATTCATGCCAGAAAAACTGGGATCAAGCTGATGAGACAGTAGAAGTTGTTGTTGCTAGCTATGGTGCTGTTTGCAATCTCATATATGTAGTTCCTTTTTCATTTCTTGCAAAAGTGCAGCATTCTTGATAGTGCTCTTGATCATCATAATCATCACTGCAACAATCTTGATCATGCTTTTGATAATCATCATCACTGCAGCATTCTTGATTGGCTCTTGATCATCATTTTCATCATGATGTGCATTCTTGATTGCAGCTTAAGAATGCGGTGATGATGATGATGATCAAGAGCATGATCAAAAATGTTGTTGCACTGATGACCATGATCAAGAGCACTATCAAGAATGTTGTAGTGATGATGATGATGATCAAGAAGAGCACGACCAACAAATTTAATGCTGCAGTGATGGCGATAATGATGAGCAAAAGCAGAAGCATTAGTGACAAGGGAATGAATATTGTGATGATCCAGGAGTTGTACAAGACATCATGAAATTACCTGGAGCTGGAGCACTACCACAGAGGGCACTGGTAGTATTATCTTGAGCAGCAGAGCTAGAGATGAGTTGGGAAGGGCAGAAACTACACAAGTCGACCGTGATGTTGCAATGAGCAGGCATGGCCTGTTGCAAGCCAAGGGAGATCTCGAAGTCGGGTGGCGGGTAGAAAGAAACATCACAGAAGCACATGGAGGAAGCAACTTTCAGCTGTTGTAGACCGAGGCAGCAGGTAGCAGAAGGCAAGGGCGTAAAGCCTCGGAGATAATCAAGGCACGGGATAAGCGGCTTCATGCGTTGCGCACAATCCGTCATCTGGCATTGCGTCAGGTTCCTCGGAAGTATGCCGCACGACAGCGGCTGCACTGAGACATTCGCTGCTCCCGCCGGTGCAATGCTCGTCGTCGTCGAAGCTCCGCCATCAGCAGCAGCAGCAGAAGCAGCTACAGTTGCTACCCAGAGTACTAGTGCAAATGTTGTAATCACGCGCACTAGTGCGCCTACCGGCTTCCTCATTGCAGCAGCTCTGACCTGCACTGCTGTCGATACTGCAACGACGTGATCTGCTGCAAGCAAACAGAATTAACAGACAAAAGCACAATGTATATATCCACCTGCTTCATGAGCGGCTTGATCAACAACTTCAAGAGCAAACTTCTGCAGCCTGCAAGTGCAAGTGATCTAAGTACGACTGACTGATTGTTGTCCGGCATGAGAACCAAGTCTAGTCTCTAGTACATGAAAGCAGCAGCTGCTGCTGCAAAAGCAGGGTCTTGCAAGTCTTCCAACCTTTGTCCCTAGTAGTGCAGCAGCAGCAGCTCCAGCACGTAGTCGACGCGGTTTGATGACTTCGCACAAACTTGCAGCGGCAGCAGCTAGAAAAGAACTGCAGATCATCACATGCTGTTTTTCTCTTTGTAGAAGAAGTACTAGTGCTATTAAAGACCGCGAACAAATCCGGCTTCTTCTGTGACAAGGCAAACGGTGAAGATGCACCATGGGCGACGTTATAATACACGACACACATGAAATGGGATCAATGATAGAAAGAAAGAAAGAAAAAACTAAGAAGCTCATGTATGAAACATGCTGCAATATGATCATGGACAGATCCTTAAAGCTGACAGCTGCAAAACAAAACCAAAACAGAAAAAATCTAACTGCGACACGACCCAACAGAACACACCTGCAGCAAAACATCGACTGAACAATATCCTTCACATGTGTACACACCAGAAGCAGCTGTAGCTGTTCAGCAGAAAACTCCTCCACCTCCTCTAGCTGCAGCTACTACTTCTTGTTGTCCAGGAATTATATCAAGCTGCTGCACGTGAAAACCAGCAGCTCCAGCTTCCATTCTTAGGACTCTTGCCCCACGAGCACCCACAAACACACAGCTAGTGAGCTCAGTTGCATCATGCAGCAGCTAGCTTGTTGTTGTAGAGCATCAAAACCCATATCTTCCCACAGCACCTGCAGCTGCTGCTCATGCTTCATCCATGAGCAGTACCCAAATCATGAAACTAGACTTACTGACTGCAATGCACTAGATCTGCAAACAAGCAGCAACAAAAAAAAAAAAAAAAAAAACACCCCCTCAAACACTTCCAGCTCCAACCCCAATCCTTCCAACTTCCTTCCTTCCTTGAGCTTTCCTCCTACCTTTGTTCCTTTCCTCCTTTGCTCCTACCTTTCTTTCCTTTAGACTTGCTTTGTTCCTACCTTTCTTTGCTTGCTTGCTTCCTTTCCTTCGAAGCAATTAGTACCCAACAAAGTTCTAAGCCAACAACTTTTACTCTATGCCAGATTCCAGACAAAGAAGGAAAAGCAAAAAATGGGTGGTCAAATTGTTTGGGGGGGGGGGGG
>Ga0209208_10002473_pt1 | contig 26487 bp, 10 predicted proteins | sample S1TSphfallax_3_FD_187694 | JGI IMG/M metagenome (GOLD analysis project Ga0209208, IMG submission 187694) | Host-associated microbial communities from peat moss isolated from Minnesota, USA - S1T2_Fd - Sphagnum fallax MG (SPAdes) (version 2) | ecosystem: Host-associated > Plants > Peat moss >...
CCAGGTTTTTTTTTTTTTTTTTTTTAAATTTATGTTATTTTTTGTTTTTTTTGTTACTTTTTTTACTACTTGTAACTTTTGTAAATTATTTTTTACTATTCAAGGGGGCAAGGTGAATTGTTTTAATTATTTTTTGATTGTTCAGGGGGAGGGGGTGCGCATTTATTTATTTATTTATTTTGATTTATTTTACTATTGAAGGGGAGGGGGTGGAGGTTAATGTTTTTTTTTCTCCTTCATTTGACATGTGCAAGGAGGAGGGGAAGGGGGTTAGTTTTTTTCGTAAATTTTTTTTTCATTATTGAATGCCCAAGGAAAGGGGTTAGGGTTTTTTTTCTTTTGATATGTTGAAGGGGGATGGGAGGGGGAAGGGGTTGATTTTTTTTAGGGTTTGTTTAATTCATTTTATTTTAACTAAAATAAATTAACCTAAACTTGCCTAATTAAATTCAACCTGACTAAGTTAATTTAAACTTAGCTAAACTAACCTAAAATAAATTAAAATTTTTAAAACTAATATAATTTTGGGAAAATTAACGAAATTTTGGGACACAAAAAATATGCACCAAATTTTTCCGGCAACCATAAGGCATACTAACCAATGAAAAATGGGGAAGTACCTCTATTTGGATTTCGAAAATTAGAATAAAGAATTTTAATTTCAAAAGATTTCAATTACATGGGTTACGGGTTGATAAAAATTGTTGAAAGTAGCCATTTTCAAAATAAATGGCACTCGTGCGCCTTAATCCATTAGTGTTTTTTTTTTCTGGATGTCATCACTACCATCTACCTAATAGATTGTGAAGTCCTCTTAGACGGACACTTTAATTAATGTCAGCTTGACCATATTTTCAAACCAAATCCATTTGGAGCCATATTTTGTGTATGAAACATTGACGTGTTTGAGTACTTGAGGCCAATGGACCAACATGAAGAAAGGAAGAACCCCAAGTTTGGGGGGGGGGAAGGGTAAGGTTTAAGGGGTTTAAGGTTAGATTATAAGCTTCTTGGATTTGTCTCCATTTCTTGTTTTTTTTTATGGCAATCTCCGTTTTTTTCTCCTTTAGACGTCTTCTGTCTCAAATCCATCACAAAGTGGGGACCCCTTTGTATTAGTGTTATTTAAATACTTTCACAATATTTTTTAAGATGTCCAAGGTTTAGTGCTTTGTTCGTGTAAAATAGGCATTGAAACAATTTAGATTGTATTGACTTAATTTTGGTATTGTTTAAATGATAAATGATGTAGCACCGTATTTGCATTGGGTTTTTGTTGTTTGACATGTTGTATTCACATTGTGTCCATATTGTAATGATATTGCATTAGTATTGTGATTGTATTGAATATGCACTTTTAATTGTAAATGATACAATGTTGTTACAATATGGTTACAAACTCTATTATTGTCTGGATTCTATATTATATTCATGTTGTTTGTATTTTGAATTTATGTTATACTCATTTTTTTTCAACATCATATTTGCATTGCACATGCATTGTTGAACGTAGGGGATGCAATGTTGCAACAACATAGCTACAAACTAGATATTCAATATTGACTCAACGTTTTATTCTTGTTGCTTATGTTACTATATATATATGTTATAATCATATTTTCCTAACATTGTATTTGTATTGCTTTTGTGTTGTTGAAGGTAGGTGATGTAATGTTGCAACAACACAATTGCAAATTGGATATTCAATAATGAATCAACGTTGTATTCATGTTTATTATGATGTTATAAATGTGTTATAGGCACACCACAACAAAAGCATTTAGAAATTACATATGCACCATTGGTTGGAAGAGATACGATATCGCAACAACATGTTTACAAACTTTGTATTGGTATTGATTTAGTAAATGATAATCAATATTGGACAATATTGATAAACAATGCTACTAGAGAATGTTCCACTGACCCAATTCACAAGGCGCACCTAATATGGTCAAACAAAAATACAACTCCAGTTATGGAATTACAAAACTTCATGTAGACAACTTCTTATACTTATAAAATACCTATGTGATGGTTTAGAACATATTCCACCTTGGTTCAAACCTCAGTTGTAACTTGCTCAACAAGATGCATGGTTCATGCACCACTTGCCATTTCATTCAAAAATGAAATTTGGTTTAATTCACAAAATTTCAACATCTACGTAGAGTCACAATAAAAAAAAACCAACTTCTATTACATTATTTCTGCAACAAGTTCCAGATATCCAAGGAACATGTTAAGAAGCATGCTAATGAAGTTCTAAAACATCAATCCAATGACTATTTTGTCTACTTTTACAAATATATTCACCATGATCAAAAATTTTGCTCTAGATCTTGATACAATTGCCTATAATGAATTTAACATCGTCTCGAGTATAGGATTTCTAATTTATCCAATATTGTTAGATCCACCAACTTTGCCAAGTTGTAAGCTACATCATGAATCAATCATTTAGCAAAACTATTAAAAAAAAACCAGTTAACATGACACACAAAATATGTCACCTATTGGTTAGCTACTTTGACTAACTGTCAATAGGTGAAAGTACTGCATGTGAGTCACAAGGAGCAAACCTTCCCAAGGGTATAAGGAAGGAGAATGAATCGAATGCCAAGCAACCGCCATAGACTCAACTTTTCTGCCCCTGTGATTTGCCCTTCCAACTCCTTGCTGATTTCAAGTTGATCATCCACTCTATGTAGTCAAAACACCAACAATAAGGTCGAGATTCATTATACACTCTCCATGAAGTACAATGAATACATATTTCATACAGACAACAAAAAAGTAAATGAAGATGATTTATGTGCTTCACCTACCACCATAGGTCACGACCTAAAACCCAGGAAACCTTGTTTCATGGAAGTGCTTGATTATTGTCCAAAATCAAACTTGTTCCTACATCAGGAAATTCCATTAATAATTAGTACATCACCAACAAAAGATTCCTTGTTGAAGCATACAAAGCAGGACAAGTGTCCCACCACATACCCCATACCTTTTTTGCTACTAACCATAAGTTTTTCTAAGAGTAATTTTGCTTAACCGAGGCAAAAACCATGAATACTAGGTCGAAAGTTTCCTTGATGAATGCAAAGTTGGAGAACATCATCAACAATTTTTTCAAAAGCAAAATTTTGTTGCCACACTACATTCCTGAGCATGAAAGAATTACTTCTGATTGACAATCCAGAATGTGACCTGCTAATGACTCTGCACTATATCCTACAAACACCACCTAGAAAACTTAATTCACCAAAAAACATGTGTCAATCTATGTCCTAAATTTTTTCTCAAGGCAAGTTATTCTTTGAAACTCCTTTGTACCAAAGCTTTTGAAATTCCAACCATGCTTTATCAAGATTATTGTATCTGACAAAAACTCCTGCAACTTCATTTGCAATATGACACCATAAAAATTCGGAATCAAAAGGACTGTAAGAAATACAAAGTGAAGGGCATACCAAGTGAATAGCCCCAATCCTAGCACATGCAAGCATTGCAATTGGAAGCTCTGGCACCATTGGCATGTAAATGCAGCTTCTATCACCTTTTTTCACTCCCCTTTGTCCCAAATAGTTTGCCAACTACAAGTAAACACTCTCTGACTTAACAAGTTTGAACCCATAAGATTCCTCTTGATTCACCAAACACACAACTTTTAAGCTCAAATGCTTTCTCAAATGTACTAGATTTTTTACATTGCAATCCCACATAAACAAACTAATTGTTAATCAACACTTCTCTAAATCTATCAAAGATTATTGCACCATAGTTTTCACCTGACAAATCTACTTGAGCATATCATTATAGGTGATGCGTTTCTGACTACCAACATCATTTCCTTCCCACAATAATGTTGTATAGTTGCCACGTCCTTCCAGGACATGTGTATCCAGTGCATTGTAGCAGATGTTTGTGTATCCTCCTTTAAACCACTATATTCATAGCCATGGAAAATACACCAAATGCAGGACAGGAGTAAACCTCAGCTGGGAACCAAAAAAGAAAGGTAAGCATCTCAAAATATTGATTAACTGTATACAAGAGTTATCTTTCATGAAAGTAAATAGCAAGGACAACCCCATAATGTACATTTGTCACATAATTTCTACTCATCATCTTTGTTGCAAAGAGTGAGTCTATTTTAGAATTGGAAGTTCATGTCAACAAAAACATGACCCTTTTATCTTATTTTGTCACTAAAAGCACTACTTCAGAATATTTATTGGGTTAGTTGTTTATGCCATTTCTAGTTGTAGAGGCCTAGTCATGGATGCCATGTTTTGGCATAGGGCAAATTTGTTTATAAATTGGCAGAAATGAACAAGATGGATCAAAAGCCTTAAAAAATGAGCTCCACAACCTTACTGAAATTCACTATCACATTTTGGTCCATGATTCCCTAGGGAACAAATCTCAGTCTAGAAAGAAAAGAATCACAATATTAGCATGTTGATTATCCAACCTTGGAGCTTCAACAACAAAAATTGGCAATCAACTATTAGATACGTTTCATTGACTTTGAATTACATGAATTTAATTAAAATGTAAATCATACATATTTCCCATCAACATATGACAAATAGAAAAAGGCACATTATATATTCGTGCCATTTTTACATTCAAGTTGAACCCCATGGATTTTTCATGGACATGTTCTTTTATGATTCTTTCATGGATTCTATTGAAATTTTGTGATTTTATTTAGGGGTTTTCCTTTTAGTCTAATCACATCACAAATTTAACATTCAACAAATTAATAATGAAAATCATACGAAGTTCATTCATTCATTAGTTTGTACATTTTACACATGAATATCATGCATTGAAAGCATGTTTGACACATGGAAAAATGTGTTGACGGATGAAGTATGAACCTATGAATGAACAAAAGTCACACGAATTTTGCATCTTTCAATAAATCTATGTGTCAAATGTGTTTTCAACACACAATATCAATGTGTGAAATGTATGAATTATGAATGAATTAATGTGGCATGATTTCCATTTCTAAGTCATGAGATGCTAAGTTTGTGATTAATAGGTAATCTAAACTAGGTTCTTAAACTAGGTTGCCCAACTTAAACAACCTAAACTAGTTGCTTCCTAGGCTTAAGTTACCATGTGGCATCACATGATTGGGCCAAAAAAATGATTTTAAAGCTTTAGGTTGCCATGGTGCAACCCATAAATGGTTTATAATTTTTTTAATTTAAAAGAGGTTACTAGATGGCAATTCATAAATAGATAATACATTTTTGAATTTAGCCTAATTGTCAGATGGCAACAAGAAATTAATTTTAAAATTATAAATTATATTTTAAAATTAAAATTTACATGTTGGATGCACCTTTCATGACGATTATTTGATTTAATATTACATAATTTGATGACCATGTTGCATGATTTTTTAAAACTATGATCATTCATCCATCATCCAATCATGAAAATGGTATGGAAAGATAACAACGATTGGTTGTGAATAAATGATAGAAGTAACAAGTTTGAATTGACTACATAATTATTTAGTTATTAAAGCATACACATATAAGGTTTTTAGTTATGGATGGAGTCATAAATTTCATTTTTTGGTACAATGAATTGTCTTATCAATTGCATGCTTGTGGGGAATCACATATTGTTGTTTACACTTTGGTCTTTCATTGTTGTTTGGGGTGTTTTGGTCAAAGTACTTAAGAAACTCAAAACCTTATTCTATAATTATTTTTAAGTGGCCAATAAAAATATAATTAATTATATAATTAGATACAAATCAAGTGCAAACTAAGCATAATTGTTATTAAAAAAATAAGTTGGGTGGGTTGAACATCATCAACCCTAAGGAATCACTTGTGGCTTTGTTAGTTAAGTGGGCAATAAGATCATTAGAATTGGGGGGCTCCAATCTTAAAATTTGCTTGAAACAAATATTGTCATAATACAAACCTTTTGAACCTTGTAAATGAGTTGTGATTTGTGGTGCAACTTGTTTGAATACAAATGTTGTGCCTTGAGGTTAAAGGTTTGGAGTAGAATCGATCAAACTTGGGCTTACATTTTGAAAGGCTTGCAATATGTTTAGCCCACCTACAAAGATGAGTTATGAAGAAATAACATTTGATGGGAATGTTATTTTTGAATAAATTATTTTCCATTTTTGTGAAAGGAAGCATGGTTTTGCACAAGAAGGGATCAAGGTGGAAACTAATGTGTGGGATGTCAACAAACAAAACATTGTGAATTGGGATGTTGTGAGAGAATGATCCAATTTATAGTTGAAGATCAACTAATAAGGGTTAGATTTGTTGTGCATTGCACCAAAAATAGGGGTCACTACTTTCATTTGAGAAAATCATTTAGATAATAACATGCTTGTGGGTTAGGTTTTTTTGATACATTCAACGACCCCTTACCATTATTTCTTATAAAAGTCTTGAAAGAATTGGAAAACAAAAACAATGTGTAGAATTCAAAATTTACTACATTCATCAAAGCTTTGGAAAGTCTAAGTAGCATTAACTATGTATTTCATGTTTTACCTCAAATGTATGTGTAATTTAGGGTTTTGGGATGATGTTTGGGTTTGCAAAGCAAAATAGCGCCCTCCAAAGAATTGACTTTGTTTCACCATGGCAAGGTTTCAAGCTTCAATTTTGATCCTCAACAATGGGCTTGAAAAGGTGTGACACCTTTTTTATAATATTCATTAGCAAAAGGACAAGGGTTGTTCAATGAGAGGCAATGATTCAAAAAACTCTTAAATGAGAAATGGAAACAAGAGTTGTCATTGCAATTCAAACTATAATGGCAAAAGGTTTAGGGATGTAAACATGTAGGGAAAAAGGCAACATTTATGTGGGTACTGGCATAAGGCCATGATCGTGGTAAATGAATAACAATATATTGGCATTATAAAATAATAAACGAGATTAAATAAATATGTAAAAAATTGATGTTTTTTAGTTACCTTTTGGGGATGGATATGTAGTTCAATGTTTGACATATTATTTTCATGGATGACACCATTTTACTTGATGGTGACTATTAAAAAGATTTTCAATACAAACATTACAAGGAATTTGCAAATCAACAATTGAATTAAGGACTAGTTTTTAGTCATAATTACTATATGCAATTATTACCTAGCTTAGTTGTTTTGGACAAGTTCAATTTTTTGTTACAAAAGACAATATGTGGCACTAAGTTTTAATGACAGTCACATGAAAATGTGACTTACATGAACTTTTCATCCATCCAAATTAATTTGTGTGGCATTGTCATTTTGCAACAAACTTTACAACAAAACAATGTAATCACATTTTATATATATATAAAAATATTTTAATTCACATTCATGGTAATTCCATTAATTTCAACATGTACCATGTTCACATGTGTCATTACCTAGGCTAATATTTTAAAACTAGTTTAAGTTGGTAGGTAAGCCACCTATTATGCCTACTTAAGCCCACCATTGATCACAACCCATGCCATTTGTGGAAATTAATCTTTGAGCCCCAAGGATAAATATCAACCCATTTGTTGTGACAAAATAGTAGTGTGCATTTTATTTAAGCTATTTCATTGAAAACATATGCAAAACATCACTTTTGATATTTGATATTTTATTATTATTTTGTCCAAACGATAAGATGAAACTTTAATTTTAAAATTTCTCAATAATGTACACAAATATTTGTTTTTCCTTCTTAAATATAAATTGATTTGAAATATATATTTTTTAATTTCATTATTAAATACCATCTCAACGATCATTCCTTGGAAAAAATGAATTAAAGCACATGGAATGGATAAAATGATATACATATCATATCTTAAACCTTCATTTGATTCTAAAATTGTATTATACAATTTTTCTTTTGATACATCATAATTGTTATCAATATAATTAAATTTATATATGTGATATGTAATTATAAATAGATCATAAATAAATTATAATATAAATATTCTAAAAATTATATTAGTCATATTCTATCCGATGTAAAAGATTAATCTAGATAATCAAATTGAAAATTTGAATATTAATTAATGACATGTAATTAACTAATTATTTGGAATTATAAATTCTATTATATATATATATAGATATATATATATATATATAGTTTTACTTAAAATTATGATAAAAATTATATGTAAAAGAATTATACATTTTCATGTCTCAAGCCTCTATTTGGTTTAAAAAATTATATTATACAATTTTGTTTATAAATTGATCATAAATTATTCCTATTGCCTACCACTTAACATATTCAATAAATAAATTACATTGCTTGCTTAATTAAGTAGATAAAATACTTGTTATACTATTTAACCTCTTTACATATTACCTAGCATGTTTAAGTAAAAAAATGGTGACATATCAACATGATAAAATACCTACTATTTAATGACATATATATTTTACTATTTAGCCCTATTTACTATTTGCTACCTATTATCATTTGTTTACATGACTAGTTGCAAAATATATCTTTATTTCATCCATCAACGGATGCCTTAAGAAATAGATGATAAACATGTTTTTTTTGCACCTAACTACAAATTATGAATAACTTAATAATGCTAGAAATTTCAAAGTTGATTTCTCCCATTAATTGCCATGGGTCCATTATTTTCACAAACCCACCAAACCATACTATACATTTATTGTTTAGTTCATTGAAAAAAATTAAGGGAAAAAATTCATTAAATCTAACAATTTCATTGGCCAACTCATATTTCTTTAACATTTAATGACATGTACATTTGCAACTAGGATTCATAGTCACAAATCAAAGTTGAAAAAATGCCACATGGTGTCCAATGGTCTATGATTCAATTTCCAAATTATAGAGACAACTACATTTTTATTTATTTTGGGATGCCACTAAAAATGAATGATATAAGTGTCCTTTTCATCTTCATTTTCATCCAAATCAACATTAGTCACAAGTCTAAGTCACATATGCATTTACAAACAACTTTGTACTTGTTTATGCAATTTCAAGTCATTTTAACTAGTTGTCATGGAAAACAATCACATCTACAGTCGCAAAAATGGCTACTTTGGACACGTGTTGCAAATGCATGGGTTGGAATGGACATGATTCCTTGTAGTGAAATTGAACAACTTGATTGTTATATTTGATTGAAAATTCATAACATGTTGACTATGATGAACTTCATGCATAATTATTTTGTTTTCAAATGTCAATACAACAATAAGAAGGTTGAAGCATATATCTTAATGAAATTAACACTTTGTTAAAGTTGCCTTGGTGGCATGGATGATCTTGTTATCATGTAATAAAGTAACTATTGAGCTTCATAATTACCCTCATTGTCATCATGGTTAGTTTAAATCAAAGCACACCTTGATTGCTAATAATTAAAAAAAACATTGAAATATTGATTAGGGGCAAAATGTTTTTAAAAATGATAAGATCCCTTCAATCACAACTACAATTAAATATTAAGATGTGCTTACCTATTAAGAAAAACATACATTTCAATAGTTTTGATTGCTCAAATATAAAAAATCAAATTGCAACTTATGCAAAATAAGGGTCATGAAGGCTCATGGGTGTTATAACACAATTTTAGTTGCTTACAATTTTCCATGCCTAAGCTAAAAAGACAATCCAAACAAAATAACAATTAGTTTTGGGCAACACATATTCAAATGTCTTCTTGCCTACTACATTCCACCCTCACTAGCATGTTTCCCTACCTTTCCATTTTTGTGTCATTTAACAAAGGAATTCAAAATTTAATTGTTTTAGATTTTATTTACGTTTTTGTTTGGGCCTAGCAATATATACTATATCAAAGACTTATGTTATAAAGGAGTGTGTCATGTTTGGTCTTTGGATATATGAGTGCCATTAAAAGGGACACTTTTAAAGGATAAACTTGTATTTATAGAATTTGCATAAAATGAATATGTTGCAAGTTTCAATGCTTATCAATACCTATTTATTATTTGAATACATAATGGATATCGAGGTGAGGTGCCTTCGCTTTAGTTTTGGTATAAACCAATATGATAAAATATTCCACATTATATATGTTCTCAATGCATTACCACATGTTTATTTGTAGTTTTTTTTGGAAAAGAACTAATGGCAATTTATATTTAAGTTTAGTTTCACATGTTTTTTATTTCATGATTTCATTTTTTAATCTTTCAGTTTCAAAAGCACATTGGATTTGATAATGTCTTTAATTTCAAAATGTAAGCACATTACATTGACTTTAAATATTTATTTGAAAATTCCAATGTAATGTTTGATTTTTGGGGGCTATAAATTCAAATATAATGTCTCTAAATTTCATTTAAAAATCTATTCAAATTTCAAAATATTAAACTAATTTTAAGTTCAATTTTAGGCCATAAATTCGAATATAATATCTTAAATATTTTAAAGTTAAACATTATAAAAGTTCACAACTACGTTATATTCAGATTTGAAATTGCATAATTAGTTTCAAATTTCTTTAATTTCATATGGAAAATTAATAAATTAATTTAAAATAATATAGATTGAAATTAATTTGACATGTGAGTTATAAATTGATTATATAAATTCAAATTTTTTAGTTTATGAATGTATTTAGTTCCCAAAAAGAAAACCTTTTGAATTAAAATTAGAGTCAATATTGATTAATCTTTCAATGCCATAATTATTGGATTCAAATTGCAAGATTATGAATGTGCAAGGTAATTAAAATCTATGTGAAGAAAAGAACAAGGGATAAAAGGGTGTCAATGGAAGTGCAAATGATGGTAAACTAGATCACATCACTTGGTTGTAGTTGAATTAAAGAATGTAGCCTTAATTTTGGTTATAAAAATGCTTTAAAAAATCATTAAGGAATCATGTTATACATTTTTCACAAAGTAACAAAATTGACATATTTAATGTCGTGGATATTAACACATTGACATCCACATCATAATTCAAATAACATATTTTACTCATCAACACTATTACTGCAATCTCCACATAAATGCCACATATTTCAAGTTGTGGATAATGACACATTGACATCGATTTGAAAATACAATTGACATAGTTTAATCATGCTAATATACAACAATCTTCACATACATGTTGCATACTCCACATGTAACCAACAATGTTCAATATGGTGGATTGTAAATTTATGATCCAACAAGTTCGAGATTTATTCAACTGCTACTTAAAGCAATGTATTCATATTTGTGGCAAGTTGCCGATTGGTAGAGGTTACAAACAAGGAAGCATTTCATATGACTACCAAAATCAAGTGAATTCAAGCTTATTGATTTTGGGAATGCCATGTTTGCCAATATCATCATCCATATTTTGAAATGTGAAGAAATGGCACATTCATCATGTGGCTGAATTTGTAGGTGATAGAAGTAAAGTCACCATGCTTCATTCAAAAAATGGTGGTTCCACCCAAGATTATGTATACCATTGTTGATGGTGAGCCATTTCATGTCTCTTTTGGTGTTGTTCATGTTGTGAACAATTTTCTCCAATTAACATTATTGCAATTTCGTGATTTAACAATAATTTGATTCATGAATTCATAAGAGTTTTATGATGGTTTGGACAATGCCATTGAATGTGGTATTGTTGGAAACTATTTCCTATATAATTGGAAATATGTATGAATATTGTTTTCAAAATTATCCTACAATTAACTATTGTTAAATGGGCCATACAAAATTCATTTGTGATAAAATTGAAATAAATTTCCTATACTTGTTTTCAAGATTCTTGATGGTTTAGAGGTGCCATGTCCAATAATTTGATACCATCAATAATTTGTATCTATATTTTGAAAAGATACATATATATACCTACTTCAAAATATTTTGCAATTAACCATTGGTAAATAACATATACTAATGTCTTTGTGATAAGATTGGCATACATTCTCAACATTATTAGTATTATTATTAAGGGTTTGGAAGGTGTTCTATAAGTTGGTATCATTGGTAATTCAATTATATTTCATGGGAAAAACATTCAAATACCATTCTAGAAGTTTTTTGCAATGAATAGTTGGTAAGTGTCAAATACAAATGCATTTGCATTAAGATTGGCATATGCTTTCAATGGATGTCTCACAATTTTGTGATAGCATGCCATCCAAGATTGCATTGTTGTTAATAAATATCAATTTTATGGTAAACACATGTTAACATCCTTGTAAAAATATCATGCAATTGACCATACTTTAGCCCATATAACTCATGCATATATAAACCGCAGATATGGCTAAGATTTTGAATAGAATTCTCTTGTTTTTTGGTGATGGTTCCACCCAAATTGTTTCCACTGTACTCATGTTGTAGAAAATGCATCTAGAAACTTGATTATGGAAAAGCATCCAGCATACTTTGGGAATCATGGTGGAACCTTGTTCATTGCCTGTTTTGTTAGAGATTGCCAGAAATGCATGTAACAAAAAAGGCATCCAATTGGTTGCACTGCTGATATAATATCACTATGTTGAAGCTATTTGATTTGAAGGAAGATTTGTTACAGTGATTGCTTTGAAAATACTTCACTCCAACTCTCATCAACTATGAGGTCATGAGGAGTCATTTGAGAGTTAATTGTGAAGGACCTTGATGCACGAATAGGAGAAATTGAACCTGCCAGTTAGTAAGGTCTGTGTGGGAGGTAACATTGCAAAAAAGAATTCTATGAAGTTTTCAGTTTAGAACAAAGTGTGGAAGACCCAAGTGAGAGTTATTAGAATATGATACATCTGCATCTGATTCAACAGACTCAATTGATTCAATAAGATTGAGTGAGAAGTTTAACACAATAATCTACTATTGTTACAGCATACTGATACCATACAAAATCCCAGATTGAAGTGTAACACACTATGCATTACCCAAATCTCAGCTTTGCCTTCTACAAAACCTACAAACATGGATTTTAGATCAAGGGGCATTGGAGCTGTACTTGATGCATTAGGATAGGCATGTGACTGAAGATACCAATACAAAAACAGATAGGCACCCAACAAACTCTAGACCACTTCCACTCTCATATAATGAAGAATCTAACACACAAAACTGTGAAGTGAATCATAGTTGCCATATATGCAGTTCACAGGGGTTAAATTGCTTTCTTTAAATCTAAAGCTGGAACAACCTCAGGAGAGAAAAAAGAAAGTTTTATGTGGCTGCTCTTGACCCAAAGCTCGAAGCAAAATTTACATTCACAATAAATCACAGGAATAATTCAATCTTGGAAAAACCTTGCAGAGGGATTGCTTGCTACACATATCCTTTCAAAAGAGAGGAGGGATTCCAAAGGAGAGGGGGGAAAGACCACAGTAAACCCACGAACAGAAAGTCCTCTCCACTATTGTTCCAACAAAATTCCCAGTCTGCTTTGTGGAAAATCCGAAACTAAATCCAGTGAAAGGAGTCCTGACTTTTGAACTGGGTCTTAAAAATAAGCAGAGATGCAGAAACTCACAACAATTTTTTTTATGAATGTTACCCAACACACCACACCCTGTGCATGTTATTGCTAGAAACTCTTTCATCAAACAGAATGCTTCATTCAATGAACTTTGGAACTTTGCCTCCAACACCAAAAAAATAATTCTGAACTGGAGTGTTATGCTACTGCTGCTTGAAATCGGTAGCACTGATCTTCTCTTTTCCTCTGATCCCAAAATTCTGTTTGTTTTTTTGGGGGATCAATCAGTGACTTCAAGGTATCTACAATTTCTTCCATGTGAAATCAAATCTAAGTACATAAGTGTGAACTTTGCTGGACACAATGTAGATTACCTATATAAATTTATTTCTAATGAGTAGTCTGAGTTCTTCTTCACCTACCAACCATCTCAGGCTGCAACCATAAACAACAATCTCCTAAGAATTTTCCTTCGTATTTTGAGTGTTTCTTGTATTATGCCCATGAACCTGCCTGGACTCTTACACTTGATAAGTAAGCATAATTTCCCTCCCAATCTTAAGGAGTAAACATAAAATCCCTCCTCATCATGAATATAAAGCACCCTCCAAATACAGTAAGGAATATTCTCCCATTGCTTTGGGACATGATCAATACAGTGAACAAGTGTTTTCCGGTCCACACACTATCCATCTTGCATGGTGCTATGGTGGGTGTGGGGTTCACTTTGGTCCTCAAAACAAAAGAAGCCCTCATGTCATTTGCCTTACCCTACACATAATGCTACTTACACCCGAGCTTGTTTGTGGAGTATTCCAAAAGCCACACAAGAAAGGAGTGACAATCATCAAGTAAAGCCCAACTTGACATTATGGCAATTGCAAGTTTAAAGAATCTAAAACAATCTAATAATGTATTCACACACAAACATGAGAATTATAGAGTTCTAAGTCACCCAAGATTGTCAAAAGACAAGAAAAGACCAACAATATTGGGCAAGTCCCTACTTGGGCGGGTTAGAACTAAGAACCATCGATTTTGGTTCTAGTTAAAAAGAATCAAATTGGAATTGGGTCTAATTTATCAGAAGTGGAATTTTATTTAATTTATTAAAAAAACTAGACCCAGAACTGGCTTCCCAGTCTATTTATCTTAATACTTGGACCTCAGGGTGAGAAATAGGTGATGTTGAAGCACACTTATAATAAGAACTTAATAACTTAGCACTGGCTGAAAACACTAAAACTTAAAGTCTTAGAATTAAATTCTTAAAACAAATGATATATCAAATCAAATGAAAATGATTTGATATTTCATTTGTTTTGAAGATTTCATTCTAATTAATTTCTTAGATATCTCATTTTATTCCTTCTTGTGTAGTTTTTTTCTTTTTTTGGTTTTTAGTTGTAATTTTAGTGTTCAGTTAAGTAATATAATTTGGTTGATATAATATAAGCAATTTAATTTAAGGTCTAATTATGATCAAAAGTTGGAGATCAATAGGACAATTATGTACTAGAGAATGCACCCTTGGTGGCTGATTCTGCCATGCAAGGGGTCACTAGGCAAGCACGGCCATGAGACTAGGAGAATCTGCCACCAAGGGTGTATTCCCTTACGTAACGAGCAAGCCTTGCATTAGAAGTCAGGAGAACTCTGTGAACAGCATGCTGTGGTAGTGGGAAGACATTAGAGACAAATTTAAACATTACCCTTTTACCTTTGAACATATTTTGCAAGCAAAAATAAATGGCCTCTTGTTTCATGGCAATGTAAGGACCTGCCCGAAAAAGATTTAGTATAGTTGGGAGGGTGCCTTGCTGTGCATAATCTTTCCTCTGCGAAGGGCAGGAATTTTTTTTTAAAAATGCTTGCAGGATAAATGTATTATGGTTTTTTGAAATGCCCGCTCTCATTTTGTTTCCTACCTGACAGGTCTAGTGGGAAAACTTTTTAAATGAAAATTTGGAGCAGGTATAATTTGTGCTAAGGTCAATTATCAGCTAATACTTGTTAAAAATGGGTCCCTAAAACAGTCCCTAAAATACTCCCTAATAACGGCTCCCTTAATAACTTTTATGGAGCAATAGTAATTTTTTTTTCTCTGCCCAATTTGTTTCTAGGCAAGATGAACATATTTCGCCAATAATCTGCCAAAAGAAACAGACATCAACTTTAGAAGCTTGGGAAGATAAAGTTAGGGTTTCTACTTCCTCCATCTTGAGCTCTTAGATTTGGAAGGAAATTTGTCACTTGGAATCATGTCGATCTCATGATCTTCTCTCTCACAATGTGTCATCAGCAGTCGTTACATTCGTGGGAAGGTTGGACTTGAGTACTTGAACATGCACCAAAAAAATTTATGAGAGTTGTGGTTAGGGGACAAGGTAGCTCGTGTAAAAGAGCATTTTGGTCCTCCTAACCCAAAGTACTGGGCAAAAAGAAAGAGAGAAAGATATGGGCTCAAGATACATGCAGCTAACTCAATTGGTACCGTTAATCATCACCCCAATACAATGGGTTTCTGTCAACTTTTGAGCACAACATAATGCTCTTCTTGCTCATGAATCTTACAAAATGCTGTACTGTTTCCAGCCCAAAGAAAGACTACAAACATTCATTGTTCTTTACTACTCTAGAGTCTCTACTACACATCTCATGTTCATGTCAAATTGTGGATCTAGCCTTGAATTGAACAAATCACATGGTTCCTATGATCCTCTCCAGTCCTCCAAACAAGAAAGATCGGGTAAAAAGAGAAAATGAAAAAATAGGGATACTTTCAATGTTGAGTGGGTGGGTATGATCTATATACATATTAGGATAGAGTTTTGTTTTGTTTGTAATCATGCCCTAACCCTCCCAAATCATGAGGCCCTCAATTCACTTTTGGTTTTGTTGGAAAGCTCTCACCAAGGCAGTGTGCATGTTTGTTGTTTTACAATTTTTGAACCAATGGACCAAAAGTTATTGAATGTAAAGTGAAAATTGTCATTGAAGATAAATTAAAATTACAAAAATTGATTTTTTGATCACATTGGCCCTTATGTTTGCCCTTTCACATCACTTCACATGGAAAATGCATAGGGAATTTCCTATTGATCTCCTATTGCAATCTCTTTCACACCATCACTTTTCATATCACATGAGAAAATGCAAGGGGGAGTTTCCCATTTGCCATCCTCTTTGTCCTCTCATAGTGTCATCTTTCACATACTTTGGCCAATGGCACATGGGCCTACTACTTGATTTTAATTCTCAGCTGACAAGTGTAGTAGGTAAAATAGTTCTTTTCAAAAACAGTGTCAGGTTAGTAAGGGGTTCTACAAGCTGGTTACCAAAAACTTCATCCATTCCATGGTAATGATATGGGTTTATATAGGACTTGCAAAATTAGTTAAAGGAAAGTTGCCAACATTCATCCTTTGTACAATGAAAGGGTAGAGTAAACTGGAATGTGTGTAACATTATGGCACATTCTGAAGAAGGGAAACACTTTCATTTCTTTCCACTAGCATTGGGAGCATGAGTTTGTTTGTTTTTTTTTTTTTTTTCAAAAATTCTAGTTTTGGATTTGGTTCTAATTCCACAAATGATTCGAATTGAAAACTCAGTCGCAAAACCCCAATTTTGATTCAATTTTACTAATTGAAACCAAAATCAAAAGTTTTAACCATTGTTGGGTGGCTATGTCACTTCATGCATACCCATCATATAGGGCATTAAAAAAAAAACATATTTTGAGCCCAATGGGCTTGGGCATGTTAATTAGGCTCTTCGGGCATGGATATAATTTATTAAAACATCTTATGGGCAATTATAACCTACAAAAGCCCACCAAACACTAACCCCTGCATGTGCAATGACAAGCACATTCATAATCATCAATTTTCAAAACAAAATCACATGCATGATCAAAGTCAAATATGGGTGTGGAATTGTCTTGCCCAACTTTCAAGAATTATCCCAAATACGTGAGCCATTTGCAAAAGAAAGCTATGTACAATGCTACATTGGCTACCAAAATTGTTATAGCCTAATTGTTGAAAGAGGTGTCAAATTTTGGCACTGTTGATGCCATAAAGATTGTTGATGCAATAGATGATCTCCTTGAATTGGAGAGTCAACAAATTGAATTGTAAATTGGGCCCGGTGTTGAATGCACTCTTAGATTTTGGAATAGTTCTTTCATTGCATACACGCTTGAACAATTGCATACAAATTCATTCAAACAACCATCGATATCAAACATCTACATTTAGCTTCACTTAAACAATTACATCAACATGATATATTTAATTTGGACAAAACAACAGATTTGACAATTAGATTCAATCCATTCAAATCAAACAATACCATTATGCTTCACTAAATTACATCATCAAACCATTAACATTCAATTTCAGCAAGATACATGCATCAAACATCAAACCTACAACAATCAATTTCATCAAAAAATTACACATCAAACAATAAACCAAAAAATGAGTTGCACCCATTGTACAATTGCATTCAACTTCATTAAATTATGGGACTCAAATAACAACATTTAGTTTCATTCAAATAATTACAATTGATAAAAATTTTCACTCAACATTTGCATTGACTTTCATTTAAACAACTAAATCTAATCACTCATCTTCACCATCCTATGATCGTAGAATACACATGGGAAATTGAAACAACAAAAACACAAAATCACACATAGAGCACATGAAAAAACACAATTCAATACATGCCCCCCAAAAAACACAACCCATACACCCTAGATCAAACAATTGACACATGGACACTAGCTCTTAGGGTGGGATAAAAAAGTCATTTTATCCAAACAACATAATAATAAAATCAAAGCTTGAAAGAAAACATGCCAATTATGTAGTTTTGAAAAATTCAATTTTGTTTCCCTACTTTCCTTTCTAATTTCATCATTGAAACACTTTGCACCTAATTATACATTTGTGAACATAGGTACCCATAAGATGCCACATCAAATTACATTAGTAACCAAAACACATGACAAAAAAATGAATGACAACAAATATTAACCATCCCAACTAACCAAGACAACACATAACCAACAACAAAAATAGCATAAAATGCACCTTCTTTACAACAAATAACAAAAGCACTCAAGACTTAAACACATTAAATCAATAATGCAACTTTTGAATGTTGACAAAGTTCAAAAATTCAATAATGTTGACATAGTTTAAGAAATCAATAAAACGAAATGCTTTAAAAAACAAAACACATAACTTGAAGATGATGAATAGAACAAAAAAAGGAAAAAAGAAAATAATGAAATTGATTTACTTGAACTTGTAATGCTCCTTTCCACATGTTTATCATTGAAGACATCAATGCAAAACAAGGAGAATTAACTATTCAACTAGACTCAACAATCACATTCCATGGTGTTGATGCTTGAAACTTTTCCTAGGTTACATTGTTGGCTCCAAAACACACTTTCCATCATTTCTCGATATTGTACATTTTTTAACTCCTCCATTTTGTGTAATCTTAAAAATCTAAGCACCTTAAATCTATATGCCTTAACCATGTACAAAACTAATAATGCTTCTATGACATGTACATTTGCCAAGCTACACATATCGGAGACTAATTTGTGCAAAGGCCTCAGCTATGTGCAAACAAGGCCATACCCACCAAGATAAATCATTTTAATTTTCTTTTAATGATTGCCAATATTTTAGTGATTCACATACCTTGGTATATGGCCATGTACATACCCATCTAGAAAATAGATATTATCCAATATTGCTTTTAACCAACCAAACCAGTTACCCACCCAACATTGATAACTATGACAAAGAAAAGAAATAAAATGTAAGGAAAAGAATAGTTTAACAATAATGTATTACAAAATCTCAAAACAAAATGCATCATAACTTAATGCACTACATCTCATAAAACTTTTATGTATACTCTTGTGGTACCCATTTGTAAACAATTGCATGTTCATAGGTAAGCATAATCTTCCCCAATATTTACATAGGTTTTGAAATTAAGAATTTGTGATTTACAATGTAATTTTCTATTTTGGAGCAGCTATTCATCACATTTTGATAATATTTCTTGAAAAAAATGTGACTAATTGGCGTGAGATCTTTCTTCAGATGCTTGTAACTTATGCTAAATCCTAAAAAAATAAAAATAAACCATAAGATATATATACACTAACCATAATCAACGACAAGAAAATTCTTGCAATCAAGTTGCCTTTTGATTTGTCCTTGAGGCAAGACCTATTTCTTATAACCTTCTCAAGCATAGATGTAGCAATCTAATTTCCATCCATGAATAGCCCTTTCTGTTTGTGAAGAGGGCTACTCACGAGAAGTAGTGCTCAATTATAGGTCAACTTGATTTGCCTTCCCTATTGATTATGTCCCATAAATGTTGGAGGCCACTAGGTGCTGGAGATAGTCTTGATGTTCACATGTAGAGACTATATCCTATATGTGGAGTCCTCTTGTTGGTTACCTAGTTCTTAAACATCACTTGTGGTTATATCTATATATGAAGGAAAGTAGTTTGTTTCTTTTGTTTATCATGTTGAGATCTCCCAAACCACAATGCCTCCTAATGCACTCTTGATACCTTCGAAAAGGCCTTGGTGAGCCCTTGGTGAGGGGGCGCACCGAGTTGGTTTCCTATTCTTTCAACCTAAGGTGAAAAAATTATTGAATATTGAACAATTTATTCACAGAGATTTTTTAAAAATAATAATAAAAAATGTAGAGAATTTGGGTGCTCTCTTGATCTTTGTTGGAAAGCCCTAAGTGAATAGGATTTAAATGAAGCTGATTTGGAAAAAAATGAAAATAGACCTAAGGTGTAGGAGATGTTGAGCTTTAGTAGTTTTTGTTAATAAAAATGCAACTAAATTACAAAAAAAATAGTTTTGAAAGGAAGAATTAATTGGGTAACCAGTTCACACTTGGGGCCAATGGCACACATGCTACACTAGTAAAGGTAAACACATAAGTTATTTGCTCTTACTCAGCTGATAGATTAATTTTTAATGTACACATAAAACTTGTTGTGTGATTGGGGGATTAAAATTTGTCATGCAATTTGTGGCATGGCACCCAGAAGATGTAAGTAGTAAAAGTACGAGCTATATGAAGACAAGACTCTTGTTGTAATGTTAATCCAGCACTTGTTCTTAAGCCACCATTTGTGATATGTTGGTGCTTTGTACATCAGTCTGGAAGTTCCTTTGATTTAGGACTTGTGTGTGTGTGAGAGAGAGAATTTGGGGGAATTTGGAATCTTTTGATTTTTTAGATTTAAAAAAAAAATTCTGTTTTTGGAGATTTTTTCCTTTAAAAAAATCATTGAATTTTGAAAAGTGAAAATTTCCAAAATTTTGCAACAGTGTGAAATGTAGTAGGAAAACAAAAGGTTGCAACAAAAGAAGGCTATTGGTGCAATCCTCTGGCTTGGATTGTAGATGATATAGTTATGACTTTGGAGCTCAGTGCAAAATTTGATTTGTTGATGAGTTCCATCTAAATCTGAGGATGAAAAATATTTGGTCATTATTGTACCTATAACACCTAAAACTTGGAGAACAAGGTAAAGCCTCTTTTCTCCACTGGAAACCCTGCAAAAGGGGGCGTCAGCAGACCCAATTATAGACTACTCAATTGAAGCAATAATAGGTTACCTATCATTAGGACTAAACCCTAACTTGGACATTGCCAAGTGGCACTTGGAGTTGATACATTTGAATGATGTTTTGTTTAAGAGAATATACATTACAATGGGAAATATGGTTTTTCTTGTGGTAATAAAACTTGGCTCATGACAAAGTGTGAGATAAATGTGGTTTCTCATTTCCAATTTGAAATATATATATGTGTGGTGTTTGAAGTAGTTTGACATCATTATAATATGGTGGGACACATTGCAGGAGGAAAACCCATATTTTGTTGTAACAACATGTCAACAAAAGTCTGGAGGCCAATAGCTTGTAGGTACCCATGAATTTTTTTACAACAGATTTTTGATATTTGGTAAATAATTTCGATGAAATTGAGAAAGAGGTATTTTTCAATGTACAACTTGTTTTTTCAAGAAAAAATTGCCACTTTGCAAAATAAAATAAAATAAATTGGGGGAAGAAAGGACTACCTAGTAGGATCATTTGAAGATCAAGAAAGTTGAAAAAAAGGTGGGATAGCCTAGTGGTTTGATAGATGTAGATAGGAGATTGAAATAGTGGTCTATTGGATATTTCATTTTTGTCATCTCATTTCCTTCTTGGGTCCTACAACCATGTAGAGTTCACCAGTTACAAGTGGTACTAATGACAAGATGGTGAAATGGCTTCCAATTATGTACATTTGTTAGAAAGCAAGAACCTTTCTTAGTTGATCACCCATCCCAACAATTTGCCTGTTAAATGTACTTAGGTTTTAAAAAGGCTTAGATTTGATCTCATGTCTCCACCTTGATGTGGTTCTCAATGGCTCCCAGCCCAATCAAATAACCAAACCAATCCTTATCGTCACCATTCGCCACATTAGACTCCAAGTGCTAAAACACCCAACCCATGTCACCACCATGTGGTATTACTATGAATGACATGGCTGACTTAGAAGCTGATTCTAATGTGAAAGAAGATCAATACCCTAGTGCCTTGGCAGCTTCAGCACATGGCTGTTGAATAATTAATTACTTTTGAAAATTCCATTTCGACAAATAAAATATTCTTGAACACTCACTATTTTTCTTCACAAATTTTTGTTATTTGAAAACAAAATTTCTGAAAATAATATAATGAGGTCAAAGGTGCCAAGGTATGAGGGTAACTTAAAATCCCAGAGACAACAGAAAGTGAATCTATGTCACATTCATCACCTCTTAGATGTCGATTATAATGTGAAGAAGATGAACAACTTAGAAGCCAAAGAGGGAAAGTGAATATATACATATGTCTCACATTCACCTCTTCAACATCCTTTCCTTGCAATGTCCTTGCTTTCCAGGTCTCTTGATCTAAGTAAGTACTATGCCATCTTTTCCTTTGCTTTGCTTCATAATTTGGTTTCTTAAGGTGCATTCACACTTGATGTAAGTCCGTGTTAATTGAAAATCTAGGTGGCATCCTAGGTGGCACCCAATATTAAATGGGCGATAGCTTAATGTTAAGTGAATGTTAAGTGAATGTTACCATAACATAAAATGTTCATGGTAAGTAGGTGTAAGTCCTAAATGACTAGCATGGTGTTAGGGTACTCAACACTAGCGTCCCTAACACCAAGTGTGAATGCACTTTTAGAGTGTGCAAACACTTTCTTAACTACAATGAAGAAGAAGAAGAAGAAGAAGCAGCTAGGGATGCCAACATGCCTGTTTTCAAAAATTTATTTGCATGGGGATTCTTCCTTTAGCAGATGGTGCACAAGTTGGATGATTGGTTGGACAATTTGATGATTGCTTCACAAGGTTGGCATGCTCCGTAACTAGGGTGGATGTAGTACATTGGCAGGGTGATGTCCCCCATTGCTCTCCTCTTCCCTCCCCTCCCCCGCATGCTAAAAAAAAATGAAAAACTATTACTATCCAGCCCGTAAACTTAGTTTAATACAAGGCGCTCCTAAGCACATGGTTGGTATCTCTTCATATGGCATTAAGGCCAAACAAACCCCCTTCCCATCCCCAAAGCAGAAAAGAAAAGAAAAATCATGATATTTGATTACTTACTTTGCAAATATTTTATCTTTAGTCTTGTTGTGTCATGCTTGTGGCTATGTTTGGGTTAATAGGTAATGTTAATGCCTTGATAAATTGTGACACACTTGGACTAGTGTTTTAGTGTTTGGAAAAAAAATTGAGAAAATTTGGTTTTTTTAGTGTAAATCTGATTAATTTGATTAATTGTTGGAAAAATTTGTTGAATTTTTGATATCTCAAAACTGAAAAACAAAAAAAACAAAACCATCTTGACTTGGACTAGTGTTATGCTAGTGTGCATTTTTAGAAGAACATGCAATCTTGGATCTTATCTATTTAAAATTTTGATAACCTTTTTGAGTAAGGTTTTGAATATTTTCAAAAAGCATGCTAAAACCTTTCCCCCAACATGTTAATTATCAGGTATGGGGACAAAAAGGATGCAGTTTAGGTTTAGGGTTATAACTAAAAAAGTGCTGGTTTGATTCAAATCAAGCATTGAACTAGTTTTCTTATTTCATGACACAAATTATCTCAAAAGTTACAAGGAGGTCACAACAAATTGAAATACATGTTTTGAAACAAATGACACACCACTCTTTTTGTCACAATTTCGCTCGAGTTTCAAAGCCATGAGAAAAGAAATGCTGGCCTCTGAGGCATGGCAACAAAAGACGAGAAACTAAGAACAAGAGCAAAGCTTGAAAGCTCTAGAGGAAACAAAGCTAAACCCTATAAACCTTACAATTCCCAAATCCACCTTAAACACCTACCTAAACTGGGGGGCTGATCACAGCTCAAATGGCTCCAATGAATCCCTTTTCAAACAATTTTGTGATGTAGCTGATGTGGTGATCATCCATAAGATGATTTAGCCAGATTTGGCTACATGGTAGATATGAATGTACTGATGTGGCGATCATTCATAAGATGGTTTAGCCAGATTTGGCTACATGGTAGATATGAAAGTAGAGGGGGAAAAAACAGAATTGTTCTATATTCTTGACTACGTACTGGAACTTATCATAAAAATCTAGTGATTTGGAATTTTTTTTCCTTCAACATCTGGGGAATTTGGGTCATTTTTTTCATGGAAAATCCTTTGTATAGGTTGAAATTTGATGAAATTTCCTTCCCAACCCCCCCAAAAAAACCACTAGTCCAACTCCTTGACAACAATGAGAAAAAAGGAAAGAATAAGAGAAATCACAAGTTACACCCAACATTTGTTTTTGGGGTGAATTTTGCACTCTAGTGACAAATGTTTTAGGAACATTTTTGTCTTATAAGGTAAAATTCCAAAAAAATAAAAATGCTAAGATTTTGATAAAAATTGTCAAACTTATGAAAGCACAAAATTCGGGGAAAATAAAAACCCTAGTTACACCATTCTAAGATTAGGTCAAAATTCCAATACCCAAAACCCCAAGTGACGACCACCACCGTTTGGTGGCTGGCTGGCTGCACATAAGTTAAAAAAAAGAAGGTACTAGAATCTACACAAAACTACGGATGGATTGTAAGTATATACCAATTATGGCACTGGAGGGTAAGCAAGTTCACATCTGAAGATTTCTCTCCCAATAGCCTACTATCTAAAATCCACTGCAACAGTAAATTAAAAAAAAGTAGCAAAAGAGCAGAAGAAGAATCAAGAAGAAGACCCCACAAAAGCAAAAAAAAAACCACAACAACAACAACAAAAGAACCAACTACAGAAACTCCAATTTTCGTAGATTTTAACATGTAGATTATAAGAAAACGTAGATTTTGCGCACGAAACAGCAGAGGAAAGGCCCATCCTAGTTTTCCTTCCATTTGCATAGCCCATGGATGATGATTTTCTGCAGATAATTTTGCGCTTTCCATCCATCCAGTCGTCGTCGTCTTCACTACTCTGTTTGTTGCTTTTGAGCTTGTCTTTCTTCTTCTTCTTCTTTTCATTTTTTTTTTGTTTTTTCCCTGCTGCTGCTCTTTGGAGTCCTTGATATCCCTTTGCACCTTTGCAGCAAAACATAGGTAGGACTCCTCTCTCTGTGTTAGCGCTCGAGTCTGGTTTGTAGGCTTTCTTGTTCTTCTTAGTTGGGTATTTTTTAGGTAGCGTTTGTTTGTTTGTTTTTTTTTTCCTTTTTTCGTAATTGTTGTGTGTTGAAGAAGTTTTGCGGTGACAACACTAGTTTTGGCCAATGTTGGCACGAATGAATGTAATTGGAAATGCTGCTGCGTTTTGAAGGAGGTCCGATTTTTGTGTGAGAGCTCGCTGCTGTGTCTGCATGTAGAGGTGGTGTGGTGGTGGGACGCGGGTGGGGTGGGGCAGATTGTAGACGAAGAAGAAGAACAAGAAGAAGCTTGGCGGTGTTGCAGGCGGCGGCCTCTTTTTGCTGCTTTTTGGTTCGGAGCCGATCAACTCTACAAAGGAACTAGACCGACAACCTTTGGCTTCTTCTTCTTCGTTTTAGGAGCAACAATGGATCCATCTCGTGCATTCATAAAGGATGCGAAGCGAGTGGTTGTGAAGGTGCGATGGTTGTGTTTGTTGTTTGCTTTTTTTTTCTTTGGGGGGGGGGCCTACAATGTCATACATATCTCTTTACAATCTGTCTTGGAGTTCACATAGGACTCACAGCATTTCCTCAATTGTACCCATTTTCTGCTCTTCTTTCTTTCTGGGAGATCATAAGGAAGTTATGATAAGCACAGCACCCCTCTTTCTTTCAGCGAATTTGGTGTACATCAGATTTTTTTATTATAATTTTTTTAGTGTTAATGTTAATTTTTTATTTTTAGCTGAAGATGAAGAGATTGGACACAACAGGATAATAGAAATTGAGAAAGTTAGATCTGGATTTTTGGGCACAACATTTGATGTCTTACTACTACTACTACTACCACAGCTGATTTTGTCTTTAGACCAGAATAATTCTGGTGAAAATTTACTGTATTGATGTCAAATGGGTGGTGCTGAATTTCACTTGCAGACTTTGAACTGGCAGTGTCATTTTTCAGACCTATCTATCATCCTTGCAGGACTAGTAATGGCATTCTTCTTCTCACTTTTCTGCTCTCAATTAGATGATATTTTTGTTTGTATCAATTTTTTTGTGTTTGTGTTTTTGTTTCTCAATGGTTCTCAGGTTGGAACTGCGGTGGTAACCAGAAGTGATGGCAAGCTCGCATTGGGTCGGCTTGGAGCTTTGTGTGAACAAGTTAGTCTCTCCTTGAAGCCTAGTCACATTGACCCATTTCAGCTACCTACTGTGTGGTTTTCTTTTTTTGGTTGAACTTACTTTCTCAAGTATTTATTTCTTCAAGGGGGGGGGGG
>Ga0209208_10002474_pt1 | contig 26483 bp, 22 predicted proteins | sample S1TSphfallax_3_FD_187694 | JGI IMG/M metagenome (GOLD analysis project Ga0209208, IMG submission 187694) | Host-associated microbial communities from peat moss isolated from Minnesota, USA - S1T2_Fd - Sphagnum fallax MG (SPAdes) (version 2) | ecosystem: Host-associated > Plants > Peat moss >...
TTAGTCAAAAGTTAACCTACAAATGCAATGTTGGCCATTGAAGGCAAATTAAAAATTGCATATGCAACATGATTCTAGGGGGTTTTTAAGAATCACTTGTATGGTATGATTCTAATTATATGTAGAGGAAAGTCAAGGGTGTTTAATAGTGTGAAGGCTACATAGCCATGGTAATGCCACTCTCACATCATTTGATGTTATTTTTTATAAATTGTTTACCTTTAGAAATGTAAAAATTGGGAATGGAATTTCCATGTGCATTGATGCAAGACAACACTAATAACCACTTTCATTCATTTGGAATGATGGAATGCACCAATTTGGATCCAACCTTAGTGAGCACAAACATGCCACCATTACAACTAGCACTATGAGAAATCATGACTTTTTTAAATCAAGAATTTCATTTAAAAAAACCCCCCATATGGTCTTTTTACCCCCATGTCTAACTTGACCAAAGTGCCATTTTGAAAAAGTTGATTTGGACTTGACCATTTTGACTAGGTCTTTTTGGTTGGGTTTTTTTACTAGTTTTTTTTATTAAACCGTTATGACAGTAATATAATTTGGGTAGCATCCAAATATATATTATTTAAATTATTTTTATTCAAAATTAATATGAATACATTAATTAATTAATTACCTACCCTACCCTACCCTACCCTACCCTACCCTACCTACTTAATTAATAAACTTAATAATTAATGCCAAAAATTTATTTAATTATTTACCCACCAACCCTATGTCCTAGACCTAGGTTAAGCCACCTAGCTTAACCACTTAGACCAAGCCACTTAAGCTAAACTAAGTAGCCTAGGCTAGGTGGTTTAGTAGATTTTGTAACCTAGGCTATTTAATTATCTCACTTAAATAGTCAAGATAGCTTAGGTTGTAAGTGTGAAAACTTGAACTCTTCACTTTCACATTGAGGAATCAAGTCTTTAACCAATGCACCACCACCCCATAAGGTGATTTTCATGGACAACATATTTGTAATGAACATGATTATGAACCAACATATTGTAATGAACTTCTATGAATTTTTTTTCAACATGAATATTATATTGAATGAACTTGAATTTTGTTACACTACTTATATAAATAGGCAAATTATAAATAAATAGTTTAAATAGGTAGGAGGTACCTATTAATAAATGCATGTACTTAGGTAACATGTAGGTTATGATCTATTAAACCTTATAGGTACTTATTGGGTTTATGTTTATACCTATTTAGTAAGCTATCTATGCTTATGTAATTTAGTAAGCTATGTAAGTACCTACTAGCCTATTAAGTAGGACTAGGCTCAGGCTACTTTCTTAATAAGTGAGGTTAATTATTTAGTCGGTTTAGCTAGTGTAACCTCAGTTAGCTACATACCTAGTAGGCCTAGGTTAGGCTATCCATTTAGTAATTAGGCCTAGTTAGTAGGATAGCTACATGTAAATAGTTAATAAAAATAACTTAAAATGATTAATTAATTACTATAAAATATAAATAAATAAATAATAATCAATTATTAATATTTTCATTTCTTCCGAATTATTAATTACTAATCATTAATTAATGATTTTTTATTAATAAATACTCAATATAAAGGGCCGATTATCAAATATTTTTATGAAGTATTAAACATTAAACATTAAATATAAATAATTTACTATATTAATTAATTATATAAATTATTGATCATAAATTATTGAGTATTAACTATCAATTATTAAATATTAAATAATTAATGCACTAAATTTAAGTATTTATATGTGCATAAAGGTAACATGTAAGTAACCTATTAAATTTTATAAATAGTTATTGTATGTAATATGTTTAACTTAGGGCCTACTAGCTATGGACTTAAGTTTAGTATGTACTTTATGCAAAATAAACTTGTAGGTTAAATAATTAATTAGTACGGTAGATTTGATCAAGTGTCAAATCAGAATGGTCAATTTGACTAATTATAAGTCACAATGGCCATTGAGTATGGTCAATTTGATTAAACCTTGGTCATCTTAATGGAGTTTTCGCCTTTTCAACCAACTATTTTGGTTTATCACATGTTAAAAAATGTCATTTTAGCCAAATGTCTCAATCAAAAGTAATTCTTGTCTTTCATGCCTTAGGCTTGTAATCAAAACAACTATGCCCCTTGGTTAATGTGGACATTTCAATCAAGTTGGACCTTATGAAAAGTCATGTTTTATTGTACTGCAGCTTGTGCATCAAATTCATCATGATTCCATATCATGTTTGCATTATAGTTGTGTAGATCATAGGCATATTGCAAGATGTCATAACATGTTGTGCAACATTGTTTTTAGGCACAATCCTTTTGCACACCCAACTTTAAGGCCTTGAGGTACATGCAATGAAAGGTTTGGGTTGTGTTTCTTAAACCATTGCAACATCAAGCCCCAACTTGGGATTTTGTTTTTGAAAGGAGTTGACAGTTCTTGTGTCACTTTTACAACGGTTGTAATTATGTCAAAATGATGGGATGCCCTATCTTTTACATTTGTTTTATGTAGTCTACATGCATGGATGACTACATATTTGTTTTCCACATGGATTTTTCATTTCATTACAACAATCCAAGCACATGGGGGCAACATGTCTCTAAAGAATAAACATTTATTGACTTTTGACAACCATAACTTTCATGTCACAATCGACATTATTTAAAACACAACGAGAATGGGGTTCGACTTAATCACTTTGCCATCACATACATTTCATGCATTGTAGTCATTGGATGTATCTTGTTCCAAGTAGTTCAAAACTGTGTTTGAATCTGAAAGTTGTTATTTCAATTGTTTAAAACATTATTTGAACTTGAAAATTTTGATTTGAATATGATATTTTCAATTTAAAATAAAAAAGGCTTATTTGATCTAAAAATTGATATTTGAATTCTAAATTAATATTTTCGAATCCAAAAGTTAGTATTTCAGTTCAATTTTTTTTTATTTGATTATAAAAATGGACTTTTTAATTTTGAATGTTTTTATATGAATATGAAAATTTATATTTCAACTCTGAATTTTTTTCATTTAAATTTAAAATAATCATTTGATTTGAACCTGAACTTTCAATTCCAAATTATTATTTTGGATTCTCAAAATTAATACTTCAAGTCTGAAAATTATTAATTGGGTCTAAAAATGGACATTTCAATTTTGAATATTGTTATTTGAATCTGAAAATTGATATTTCAATTCTGAAAATTGTTATTTAAGTTCAAAAAACTTATTTGATCTAAAATGTGATATTTCAATTACTATTTTTGAATCTAAAAATAATTGTTCAATTCAAAAATAATTGTTGAGTCTAGAAATTGACATTCTGATTTTAAATATTTTTTATTTGAACTTGAAATTTGATATTTGAATTCTAAAGTTCTAAATTTAAATTTCTTAGAAATTATTTGACTTGAAAGTTGAAATTTGAATTCAAATTATTATTTTGGATTCTTGAAATTAATATTTGAATTCAGAAAATTAATAATTGAGTCTTAAAATGGACATTTAATTTTGAATATTATTATTTGAATCTGAAAATTGACATTTCAATTCTGAATTTTGTTATTTAAGTTCAAAAAACTGATTTGATCTAAAAATTGATATTTGAATTCTGAATTACTATTTTGGAATCTTAAAGTTATATTTTAATTCAGAAAATTATTGATTTAAGGATTTATTATTATTTAAAAATTTCTGTGATTAATCAGCTATGATAAGTATTTTATAGTAATTTTACAATAATTATGAAAATTAATGTTATGTTTAGCAAATTATTGTATTTATAGTTAATAATTACCAAGAGAAAAACATTACTTGACCTATAATATTTTTACAACAAAAAATGTAATTATACATTAAGTAATGTAATTAGTTGAACAATAATTAAAAAAAATTGTTTAAGAATTTATTTTTTATAACAATTCTTAATTCATTAGGTATAATTGCAAAATAAATATTTAAAATAGTTAATTTTAAAATTATAGTCATTAAATTATTTTTACATTAATTATATTATATATAATTTGAGCTAATTCTAAAAAGTAATAACATATTTTAGTTATTTAGTTATTTATGAGTTATGTATTAATAACTTGTGAAAAATTAGATAGCTAGTTTGTTAAATATTAAGAAATTATTGCTTATTTAAGTAATTGATAATGAATAATGAATATTTGTAATGTATATTTTATAATTTAATTATATGTAAATATAATCATAGTTAATTAAATTATTATCTAATTATCTAGTACTTGAATTGTTGAAAAATCTAAAAACTAAGAAAGTAAGGTAGGAAGAAAGTTTTGGAATTATAATTTAGTTTGTGAAGAAGTTGCAAGTTCTAAACTTATCCCATATTGTTTGTTTTCCATTCGTATTTTGAACACTATATAAACAAGAGGGTGTTGTTATCTAATTTCAGATTAAAAAATTTGTGCACATGGGATGAGATAATCAAAAGGCTCAACGAAAAACAAAAAAATAAGTTATGCACAATTCTAAAGTACTTACCTCCCCAACCTACTTATTTATTTAGCTAGGTATGTACCTAGTTTGACCTACGCACCTAGGTCGACCTATGTACCTACCTACCTACCTACTTACCTAAGTACCTTTGAATAGGTATTTAACCTAGGAAGGTAAAACCTACCTACTTACTTTTTTACCTAAGTAAGTAGGTAGGTATGTAACCTAGGTTTGTAAGCACCTATTTATGTACCTACCCAGGTACGTACCAACTTAATATTAATATTTTTTTAATGAGACGTGGCATATTTACATTAGGCCATGTGTCATAATATAAGATCATCCAAGTATTTGAATTGAATGTCCTAGATTATTTCAAAATAATAATAAGAATAATATTTAAATAATCAAATATTAAAACACATGGCAACACATGATTTGCTTTCAATTGTCAAAATAGTTGCATTTTAGTCACATGAGATAATATATATACAATGAAGTCAAAGGATGAATTTGTATTTGTTGACTTTTTCTTTCATCTAATACTATTTGTCATTTGCGAATAATTTATCACATGTGCCTTGTCTTAGGTGACTAAAAGGATTTTAGTTACAAAATGTCTTTTGCGACTAAAATTTAATCATAAAAACTAGTAAAAAATACATGTTTTTCTTCTAATGATAACATTTTTAGTCTTCTTACTTTGCTTCCCAAATGCTTAGTGACTATAATTGTTTTGACTATCCCATTCCCTTGTATGGTAACAATGTTACTCCCTCAATCATGTGTCATTTTAACATCCTTCAACCATGGTCTCCCCAACACCATGGAATAACTAGAATCTACCACATTATTTTGAAGTATAGTAAATGTAATTATAAAGAATACTTTGAACATATATTTTTAGATCTGTAATCAAACCCTCTAGTTTTGTGGTTGTTTGATCTGCCATCTTTAGATTATATGGTGCAAGTTTAAGTTTTGGAAGCCCCAACCTCAATCTCAACTATCCTATAATAATATTAATTCCAAAACTTTTTTTAACAACACATCCTTCATTGTATTTTTCCCAATTAATACTTGGATAATTGTCATGTGATTATTTATTGTTACAACAATTGTCCCTACCTTTGGTATTGAAAAACTAACTTGTTTATCTATGGTTGCTTTGTTTAGATTCTAAGTTTTTTTTTCTGGTTTTAATTTTTTCCAAAAATACCTTTTTAACTTAAGAGCTATTTTAAGCAACTACCCCAAGTTTAAAATAAAACTTGTTTTTAACATCTACTCACCAATGTCCAGAATTTTTTTCTATTGTAATCAATTTTTCTTATGAATTCATTACCTGCTAAGATTTTTATACCTCCACAAGAATAGTATTTGGCATACCCAGCCAAGTTGTGTTCCATCCTTCCATGTATGTGGATGGCTTTTTTGTTTGGGTTTGTGTTTTTTGAATATGTTGAATTGTTTCCACCATCATTAGAAAAGTTGTTGTCCACTTTGACCATATTTTTGCAACTACTATGCGACTAATGTCCAAACCAATTGATTTTACAACTAGAAGTGCATTAGTCCTATGTGTCCATGTAGTTACAACTTGTTGTAGTTGCATATGCAACTATATGAAAGGTTGAACCAAATTCTAGTAGTAGGTGCGAATACAACTTATGACTAATATGATTTTCATTGAATATGTAAATGAAAAGTGAACAATGTCATCCAATTTTGAGCCAAATCATTGATGGATGATAATATAATTGTTTTTGCAACTATAATAGTATATTCTACCCATGAACAAAAAAACATAGACCACATATGGCAAATTTTACTATTTCAATTGGACTATTATCCTTTCAATTTACCCATCCATGGGTCTTATTTGCAATTATCCAAGGGTCTTCCATGATATGATATCTAATAGTTAATAGTTTGGTAGAAAAAAATATTATAACCTAGTTGGTAAACTAAGTTAATTAATTTTAACATGTTACGTTAAACTAAGTAGGCCTATGTACATTGGTAGCCTAGCCTAGCTTGCATACTTAATTAATTGGCCTAAATTATCTATAGGTAATAGTAGGTTAGTTTATTAGGTATAGCTAATAGGTTAGGTCATTAATTAATTGATAAACTAGGTAGTATGTAATAAGCAGGAATATAGGTAGTAGGTAGGTTTATTAGTTTATTGTGTAAATATGTGATCATGTTTTCATAGTAATTAATCAATCATTTAATTAGGCTAAGTTGTAAATAGTAGGTATCTAACCTAAGTAGTATGTAATAAACATGATAGGTACTAGTAGGTAGGTAAACTAATCAAAAGGTATTTTATTTTGTGGATGTGTCATAATGTTTTTATATTAATTGATTAATTATTTAGTTATGTTAAATAATTTATGTATTAAATGTAGACTAGGTATTAATTTATTAGGTAGGTTAGGTAGTAGATAATAGGTATGTAACTTAGGTAGTATGTAATAAGTAGGATAATTACTAGTAGGTAGTAGGTAGGTTAAATTGTAAATATTTTATTATGTGGTATATGATTTTTTTATAATAATAATAATATTTATTGATTCGGTACTTCTGTACCCTCTAGTAGTTATTTGTAGTTCTATTCATATGAGTAGTCATTATTGGATTGGTAAACACCATTGGTGGTGTCCCAACAACTCCAATATTTACTATTGGTAGTCCCAAACTCCTATTCAAATTCCTTCCTACTAAAATTCCACTTGATCCATGACCCAAGTTTATTATAGATCCAAATACTACTCCCTTTTTTACAACATTTGTGTTGGGTGCAACAATTGTTTCCACTCTTGTGGTTGTTATGACAACATTAAATGATTGAATAACCTTTATTCCAACAAGTTGTCTCCGGATTTCAACAACTACCACTTCTGACACTCTTGGTGAAGTTGTGTTGACTCGAGTTTGATGACGCCCCATTCTATGGTTACCCATTGGTATCCTCTATGGTGTAGAGTGTGGATGTGAATGCATATTTTGTACTTTGTTCTTGAACTAAATGGATGGACAAGTCTGTCGACTTTGTTGTTCGAATTGATTTCCCAACTCCATGTTTTTTAGTTTGTTTTAGACTACATGAACTCCCAGTTCCTAGTCTTGTGATTGATCCATTAATGTTCTTGCTACATTCTATAAGTCCAGATGGTTAGTAATACCTACTCAGATGTGAAAAGGCACAAAAGGACAATCCATAATTGCATGTCCTTCATAAAATGCACAAACTTTTGAAAGTAATATGGCTACCTATAAATCCACAGATTCATGATCTTGTGTTTCAATTGTGTACTTTGTTTGATCTAACTTTAAATTTCTTTGATGTGAGTATGATTATGGTACTTCATCCAACACATTCACATGTGCCTCTACATATTCAAATGATCATAGATAATTTTCTTTAGTCTCTTCAAGCACATCGATATTGGTGTTTTCTTCCACCTCCCAGTCTTCCATTAGTTCATAATAATTTGGAGATGTAGACTGATACACAAACCTAGATTATATACCTCTTATAATATATATTTTTGGGCTAGTTACCAATTTTGGATTTGGAATTTTTGATGGTTGATCAGGTACAATATAAATCTTTGTTCCATTTTAATCCTTATGATTTTGAACCATAGATTATGACTGAGAAGTATATTGCACCCACTCATTTGGGTGAGCCTTCAACTACATCTTTAATTGTGGAAACTTTCATCTACAATTGTGCTTTTTCTAAAAACCACCAATCCATACTTCATACCTTACCACCTCTTATGGTAGAAATGATTTGTGCCTTGCATGTTTTTTTTTTAATTCTCAGAATTCATTTGTCCAACATTAGATTCCAATATGGAGTTTCTATAATTCCCGCATATTCCTCTCCATTTTCAAGATTGTCTTCTATTTCTTTATCAGTAACTTGACAATTTGCCTTTAAATCCAAATGCTCCTGTAAATTCTAAGTCACCATCCGATTCATCTTGTTTCACAATCCTTCTTCTTCAGAGTTTGTAGATCATTTTATAGTCCTTACAACATTAACCACTTATACCTCTGATGTTTTCTAACATTTTCCTTCTAATTCTAAATTGAAATCTAAACCATTCTTTTGAACACCCTCATCTATAATATAAACAATGGAAAATGTGGAAAACCCTCGTCCTTGTAAAAAAACAAAAAACATTTCACCAAAAGATGGTCATCGAATGGTAGATGTGGATTAAATTCTTATAGAGCTAGTCCACACTTATTATAATACTTGATTTGCATTACAATATGCACACATTCACAATTCCTACCTTGATTATAAACACACTTTCTTTTGCAGTTCATTAAAACATCATATTCATGGTTATTCATATAACTAAAATCTATATTTCAAGAAACAATGTAGAAACAAAATTACAATTCATTTCCTTATATATTTTATACTATAGAGAATTCACACAATAATATGAATATAAAATCATTGCAAAAGTCTATACTTATTTTGTTTACTAAAAATTTCAATCAAAATACAACAAAAATTCCATGTTCTATTGAAATGAAATCAAAACAACAAGATCAAATTTGTGGTATATCAAAAATAGAGTATGTAGTTTTTTATTATAAAATCCTACATCTCTTTTCCTTACTCCAAAATTGTGTGTCTAAAAATGAATATCCTTTTCCTAGAATTTCCATTTTTGTGAAGTCCCCAAGTCATCATCAACATGATTCAAAACAAAGCAAGAATTCAAACTTTAAACCTTCAATGTCCAATGATCAATCACTATCCTTAATGCCTTGTTCATCCAAAATAACGTAATCAACCTACCCCCTTAACAAATTCCTTCTCTTAGGAACCTTGGATCATGAAAATTTGTTGTCCTTAATTCGACATAACTAGTTGAACTCCACCACCACCAATGTAGGCCTCTCCATCATTCACCAAAACTTTTATATAATCGGTTGTGGTAATAGGTCCCTTCCAATTTTTCATCCAACATCATTCTTTTATATGCCTTGTGCCAAAACAACAATATGTGCATTTTGGGCCAAATTTTTTCATGTTATGCCCCCCATTGCATTTTATGCATTTTGGCCTTTTGATAAGTTTAGGACATGTGGAAGCACTATGTTATACTATATGACATAATTGATAACAATTCGAATTGTTGGGATTGCTAGGTTGGTTGACCTTCCTAACTTCAACAACATTAAGAAACTGATTTATTTTTCATTCAAAGCATGGATTTAGCCTCTATTAACGATTTTCCCCAAAAATTTCCTTTAAAAAAATATTTTTTCAAAGGTTGAAAAGGAATCTTTCCAATTTCTCCATGATTTTTTTCCATTTCAATTGTAACTACCAAAAATTCATCCACATCCTCATTTGTTTTCACCACAGATCGTTTTTGGATTTTAAACCAAAGTTTGACCAAGTGCCAAGAACCTTTTTCTTTCCTTAACATCTAGGATTTTGCCTCTTACAAAAAGGTATTCCAATTTGTCATAGTAGGCCTAGACTTTCACAACCCTGGCCTTGGGTTTGCGACCAAGGCAAGGGGTTGCAAGGTTGTGGGCCAAGAAGGAAGCCCGGGAGTCATGTGCCATGCTCCCAGGAGTGCAAGAGAGTGTGAGGGAATAGACCTTCACACTCCCAAGGGAACTCCCACTTTGGGAGTTGGAGTCCTAGTGGATTTTTGAATGTTCAAAGAACGATCGCAAGGGTCAAAACCCAATGGATTGAGGAGTTCTTTATATCATTGGAAAGATATTGAAACGTAAATGTCTAAAATGGGCTCTCATGACCATTTGGAGATCTACAACACAAGTTATGGCCAAAAGAAGGGTCGAGAGTCGAACAAACAATTTGACCCCTCACCACTAAAAGTCAAGAACCGACCCTATTTCCTTGCGTGCAGGTGGCGTGTGACATATTGTTGGAAAGTTCTTGATGAGGGCTACAACTTTGTTTTAGATCTCATCTCAATCAAAGGTTTGCACAAAAAGTTCTGGGGTCCCAAAATCGCGAAAGTCCTAGTTGTGGGAATTTTGGGACTCCCACTTGGGAGTCTCATGACAAAATGCCATTTGGATGTGGGCCTTGTGGGTAGCGATAGAGTATACTATAAGGGGGAAGGTGGTGGCTTTCCCCAAGTCTGGGCCATGGTGAGTCTTGTGAATCCGAGTTGCCCATGGTTCGTTCTAGCACCAAAAGTGCTCCAACTATGCACTAACCACTTTGTGTTGGTTTTGTGTAGGTTCGTGTGAGTAGTTGATGCTTGTCATTCTTCCTAGTCCCATCTTGGAGTTCTAGCACACCCTTCTACCCCTCTAAAGTGTTGCGAGTTAGGGAACGTGCCTCGACTTTTTACTCTTCCATTGTTTTCTATTTGGAATCACATTTGAGTCCTTCAAGGAGTTGGGAGCGCGTCAAGGACCCACTATTAAGGTTTTTATTTTTATTGTGCATCCATTTTGGCCCACAATTCATTTTTATCATAAACACCATATTTGTTTGGATAGTAGGGCCATTAATGACACCCAATCATGAGGAGAATGGTGTAATTGTTTGAACCAATCCTTAGCCTTCTCCCATAAGTTCAACTTCACAGTCTTAAAGAACTTCTCTTCATCATACTCATGTATTTAATTTGTTGCCATTTATAACCGTTTTGCCCAATCAAAAACATTTTCCAAATCTTTTCCCCAAAATGTTCATCCATGCTTTTTGAGTTAGTCACCTTGATATGCAAAAAATTTCCAACTTCTTTCCACATTTGGACCTTCCTATCTTAATCAAAATTCCCACCCTTGACTATTTGCTTTGGGTTCTTCTTTTTTTGCTTCTTCCTCTTACTTAATTGCTTATAACCTATTACCATGTATTTTATAATTATAATTTATATCACTTTTACCTACATACCTCCAATGCAATTTGCCATAAAGATATCTCTAATAAGTTTAACACAACATATGCTAATCTTTGTTTAAAAAAACAATGTTTGATATGCGATTTCCAATTCTAATATTATTTTCTTGCTTTAGTTTGTAAAATTGTGCACAATAATCTTTTACATCCATTTCTATTGGGAGTCACACATTTTTTATGTTGGGATTGAGGTAATTTTTTTCTTTGTAACCCTTTGATTCTAAAGTTGACTCAAAGGGCTAAGATCGAGCTTGTGAAAAGGAATTTGGATTTTCTATCTTGGATAAATGTCCATTGTCTTCCATCAAATCCAATTTTAGTTTTCAATGAGATTGCCACCTTTGTGAAAAATCTAGCATGAACCATGCATATAACAATGTTTGCAACTTCCATAACACCAAAATCGAATCCAACAATTATGATTGAGGCAAAACCAATTATTTTAAAACTAACAAATCTTGCATTATGTTTTTTTGTAAAAGGTAACATCATCAAAAGTAGACTATCAAAATTGAATTTTGCGATTTTTGGTTTGTGTTTTGCTTTATTAATCAATGGTCCCATATGAAACAATCATCGTGGTCTATAAATATATGTAGTTTCAAAACATATAGACAATTTACATAGAGAATCATTTAACAAAACTTTGTTGTTCCTTTTCTCTTATGGGGTTTAGAACTTTAAATTTAGAGGGTATGAAACTTTCTTTTGCTTATTTGAATTGTCATGTTGCCAATAGAATTCTTGTTTAAAATTTTAGCATAACCTTCACCACACATGTGTAACTATGCCATGGTCTCCAACCATTTGCTCCATTATACATCTTGATTTAAACTTGAATTTTTGAGATGAATCCACTATGTGTAATGTTTATGAAAATGTTTCCCATTTATGTTTTAACGGGATCAAACCTTATGATATTCATAGTCCCAATACTTGTTAAATAAAAAATTAAAGCTCCTACCCACGGTGCATCCAAATTTTTTAGATAATCAAATGTATAAAAAAATTATCATAATTATCTTGAAGCCTTGAATGTAAAGATCTATGATTGGTTTTTTTGGGTTGAAATTAGACATGAATCTTGTGTGATTAAATTGGTTATTAATGTTAACATGCTTTTCAAACCCTAATTTAAAATCCCAATTTTAACCTTTTTGATTGACAAGTTTTACCAAAAATGAAACATCAAGATTGGTAATTGTTTGTAAGTTATTGAAAGACTTGCAATACCCATGACTTAGTTTACCTAAACATTAATTACTTAAATTGATCTTGATTTTTATTTTTGTTTTGGCAAAGTTTTGCGTTGTGGGTGACAAAATTGTTTGGAATTTTTTAGCATAAATGGAAAACAATTGCTAAAATTTTGGAAAATTTTACAAAACTTTCAAAACCTTAAATTTGAGAAAAAAAAACCTATGACTATGATAAATGCTTTACAAACTCCCCCTCCCCCCCCCAACCCCTTTCCCCTTCAAACTCATAAATTCAATGGTTTTACTATGGCTTCTCTGATTAGCCCAAGTGTGAACATGTTGATGATAGAATCCAATTGGGAACCTAAATTTTATATTAATTTTTGATGACAATATTCATTCAAAATTCAAATATGTCCATCACCTTAGGTCTAAAACTTATGAAATCACCTCCAAGAAATCCCCCTTTCAAGACTTTCCAATATTATTAAAAGATTGCTCCAATTACCTTAAAATATTTTTGAATATTTTTGCATAATTTTTTTCAATGGTCAGTAAGTCCTCAACCATAGGCTTAAGAATTGTAAAATTATCTTGATGCATCCATATTCATCGAGGGCGTTCCAATGGTACCAACAATGTAACAAGAGTCGTGGGGGAAGATATCAACAAACAAAACAAGCAGCTCATCACCTAATGATTTTACCTTTTGTTATATATTGACCCATTCACTCCAAACATGAAAATTTACATCCATTTGAAATTTTCATTATGTGAATACTTGTCATCTCCACATTGGTCAATGAGTGAGCCAAAATTTTATTCCCAAATCCAAATCCTGCATAGATGTGTAATCTCTTCCCTATGGGCCGGGCCAACAAACAAACAACCTTCTTTAATAGATAGATCCTCACTCCTTTATTTTATTTATTTATTTATTTTGTTGTGAAATTCTTTTGCAATAAAGTTTGATAGGCCTACATAATTTTCTCCCAATGTAATCATTGATCAGCAATAGTGTAACAAGTGATTGTTTATGATTTTTCATTGGGTGTTCCACCATGCAATGCTTACATTTCAAAAACCTCAAATTCATCTTTGTAATCAAGGGATTGTTGTGGTGCATACAAAGGTATAACAATTTGAAAGACTTTCCCAAAGTTGGAAAAGCTAGAAACCATAAGTGGCTGGGTGCTTGACCCTCAATGTCCCTTTGCATAAACCTACAAGGGAAATTAGAAAGCTTGCATTTTGTCTGATTATGATTAATGAGCCAAGATTGTAGGAAGTATTTGACAAAACATTTTTTTAATTTAAATTGATGAGAACATGGCAATGTTCACAAAGTGGTTGCCAAATGGCTGAAGGCCACATATGATTGATTTTTTGTGCTACATGTCACTACAAAAAAATGAGGTTGGAGAGACACAAAGAAGATGCTAAAGTAGATAAGAAGAGTGCTTTTGAAATTGTACCCAAAAAGTTTCGGTTCTACCCTTCTTCTGTCACTTAATGGCCTTAAAAGAAAAATCCACACCACTTAGTTTTTCTGTCTGAAAGGACGCCAAAAGACCTTCAGAATTGGACTGTTCTAGTCCCCATGTGACACTTGTGGAAATGAAATTTGTACAAACACTACAGAACTTAGTTGCTATGTCGTCTATAAGCTATTCATGAGGAGACACTCCTTGGTTCACATAATATTGACGTGGTTCCTATGTACTAAAAGGGTATGTTCGCGCCATAAAATCCCATAACATTATCCCATTGTGCTATAGGCTGCAGCAGAAGAATTGTCCAATATGTACTATAAGATGCCAAAATTTTAAATTAAAAATAAAATTGCAATTGGTAGTATGAAAAATGCCAAAAGACTTTCAATATATGGTGCCCAACTATTGATACCTCAACACAAAGTTCTTTTTCCTTTTTGTGAGGGTGGGGGTGTTGAATATCTTTGTTCCCAATGTGTTCACATCAAGTTCTCAATGGGTTCTCAACATGTTCCCCAAGTTTTCAATATGTTCCCCATCCTTTCGCCAACAGCTCCTCACTTTAGCCCATATCCTTTGCCCTAAGTTGTAACAGCCCAAAGGAGGAGATTGCAACTTATCTATTGTGGGACTATCCAAAGCTTGATTTAGATTTTAAATGTTTTAGTGATGGACCAATCAAAGATGCCCATCAGAAAAGAAAAAGAAAAAACTTTGGGGGTGCCCAGAACTGGTTGATACAAGTCACAAATATACTTACCATAAATTGCAATAAAGGGAGTTCTGTCCATTTGTTTCAAAAGAAATTTAAATTTTTTTTGCAATAAAGTGGGTGTACATTGATGGGCTAATCAAAGTGGGTTCGGTATCTTATTCAGGTACCTTTTTTAGGGTTTTTACTAAGTGGGACAAGTGTCATCTCATGGTTCCAGTTTTGGAACTGTCAATTCCACTTGTGATTTGAATAAAACTATGGGGACCACTAAATGTAGTGTGTGGTGATGTAAATTAACGATGGGAAACATTGGTTATGCTTTTGTAGAGCCTGTGGTCACCTGATGGAATGCCATCTCACCCTACTCAGCTTCATGTGTTCCTAGGTGGCAGACCCCCTCAATAGGACCCAAAGGATGACCAAATGGCTCAATACCATGTACCTTTACCATTCCCCCAGTAATTAGAATATTTGCAATAACTTGTCGCCATCAATGGTAAATCCTTTTTGGGATGCTCGCCAATAGTGCCCCCATCACCAAAATGGGGGAAAACAAAAGAAGGCTAATTACCAGACTCCCACTACCTTTAGCGGCACCGTCCTAGCTATATGAACAGGATTTTAAATTTTTTTTAGATTTCGAAGTGTAGGTGTTGCGGTGCATGTGATATTACTCCAAACGTGTGGAGCGTGAGGGTAGTTTCATACTCATTGGAATAAAGCTGCACTTCTTTCACAAAATAAACCAAAATACAGGCAGCTCTTGCTTATGTTTGTACTGTCGTTTTCTGGGAGAGCTATCTCCAATTTCTAACCCCCCTTCCAAGCGGTGCTGTTTTTAGGAATGTCTGTGGCTAAATTTCTGTGGCTAGCCAGAGTGGCGATCATCCCTAGGAAGAATTAGTCCAGTCTGGCTATACACCGGAAATAAAGTACAAATCTTTAGTGATCTTTGTACATGTTTAGCTACACAATGAAAACCGCATGTATGAATTTGGCGATTTTTTAAATTGTTTTTTCCCTCACTTTTGTTGACTGCAAACTGCAAACCTTCAAATTTGTTGATTAAAAAAAAAATGTTTCGCTTTTGGCAACATATCGCGAATAATAAATAGGCTGCTCCCAATATATGTAAATATATTTTTTTGAGTTGAGAGGAGAATATATTATTTTTGTTAGGGTTATATGATGCACTTTTCATGTGTCTAGAGATGTGTATATAGGTTACGTGGTTACATCTCCACCCTTGTCTAACTCTCCTCACATGAGGGTAAATAAGTTTGGGCCTAACTCATTCTACTTTCCTTTTTTGGTGGATATACTGGGAAGCTTCTCCCAATGCTTAGAAATATCATTTATTTTTTAGACGCTATGGCATGGGTGATTTTTTTCAATTTTGTGATGTTGCTCAATGACAACCATAGATGAGAATATTTAGCCAAATTTGGCAATATTCAAAATATGAAAGTACAAAAATCTTCAGCATACTTTCATGTTGTAGGCAGTTGTACTTGTGGCAATTCCTTTTTAAAATTATGTTTTAACAATTAATTTTTTAAACAGTGAATTTGTGAAAGAAAATACTTTGTTCAAAATATTTTTCAGAAAATGACGAAAGTTGGCCAAAAAAAATCACTTGATCTAGATATTTCATGTCACAAAGTGTAATTTGATCCTTTCATTCTAACAGCATCTGCACCCTTAGCCCCTATTTTGGAGCTCTTGTCATACAGAGTACTTAGTGATTGTTCCCCCCCTCACCACCCATGTACATTGAGTGGTCAAAATAAAGTGAGAAACTGATTGAATGTTGTCACCTGCACCAATCATCATCATTGGCGAATCAAAAGCAGTCACTTCATTTTATGTGCCTCCTTGAAGGAGAAACTTTAGAGGCGCAAACTGTGGTTCACACTATTTGACTGATATGCGTATCAGAGTACCTTTACATTCCAGTATCTTCTTGACGAAATTTTATTTATTTATTCACTTTGAATGAAAAAATAAATATTTCCTAAAATTCCTACAGTTCAGGTGAGAAAAAAAATGTCAAGTAATTTGACAGTACTTAGACACAATGCACCGTTACACTTTAGCATGGGCAGTTGATAGTAACATCTCACAAATTTCTAGAACTTTTGGCATTGTGATCAGCTGATTTTGAAAATAATTAGCATTTATTGAAAATAATTAAATTTTTTCCAGAATAGTAACGATATTACGATATACTACATTGAAAAATATAGTGTATGTTCCATTTTACTGATATGGGTGTGAACTGTGGATGCTCTCATATGTTTTCTCCAGTCATGATCACCCAACAAATGCAAGGTTGTCAAAATTTGAAAGACCGGTGCAGTTTCATGCATGTTGATATATATAAGATTAACATGTGCTTTGTAGTTCAAGTCAAGATCACAGTGAACCTCTTGCAGTCTATAAGGAATAAGGAAAGCGAAACCTAGGACTGATGTTTGGTACAAAATAATTTCCAAATGGTCTAGCTTAAAAAAGAGGAATTTTTATTGAGATTTATTGAAATTTTTGAAATTGAACTCTCAAGTTGTTAAAAACTATTGCCTTTCCCAATCGTTCAATTAGCAAACACTATTACAAATACACAACACAAGTTGTACTTTGCATACTGATTCAACTGTTGAAAATTTGAAAAGTTAAGTTTGAAACTGTCTAACCTCATTTTCTAAAATAAATAAATATTGAATAAAGGAATGCCAATTGTTTGTGTAGGTACAGTAGTACTAGCCCTAGGCTTCTCCCTGTTAACAGCTGAGGCTGATTGGTAAGTTGTATCCCTCCTACAAAAGAGTACAGATCTTACACCTACTATCAAGAGGTGAAGGGATCTTAAGCATATGAATAGGCATAAGGAATGATTGGACCCCTGCTAAATACCTAGTAGTTGCAAGAAAAACCCTACTCTTACCACTTCATGATCTACATATGTTTCTGGGCTTCTGATAAGAGTTGCATCGCGCTTTATGGTGGGTAAGGACCACAAGTGGGGATATTCCCGAAACGGACTCAGCTACAGCCTTGTCATATGGTCCCTTTTTTGGAAATACCCCCACCCTGAGGACTTACCCTGCAGTTCATTTTACCCTCAACATGAGAACTGCTGAATCCTCAGGAAGACATGCATAGGTTTACTTCACTTTTTTCCTTTACAGTGAAGAGCAATCCAATATATGGTCAGGCTTCAAACATGGGCACTTGCTTGCAGATTGTTGAGAGAACTTGAGTGCAACTTTACAGGCCTTCTCACTATGAGTGCTATGTTTTCTTCATGCAAAATATAGTATACATCCTGGTTGCAAAATGTGTCTTACTGGTCTTGAGAACACATTTCTATTATGTTCTGGGGACCAGCCTAAAAAACATTGATGGTTCACCCATAGGATGAGAAGCCCTAAACTGTATGAAAATTTATATGCTTCCATCAACCAGAATGGCGTTTTTTACTCGTGAAATTTCGCCAGAAAGCGAAATTAAAAATTAAAAATTTGAAAATGAAGTGATTTGGAGCTTTGCAATTGTCAGACGTGCGAGGGAAAAACATTGAAAAAATCTTCAGATTTGTATATTTAATTCTCAGTGTCTAGCAAAAAAATAGGAAGGAAGATTAAAGTTTTGTACTTCATGGCTGGTTTATAGTCACATTTGGCTAAATCTTCTTATGGATGATTGTCATTTTCTCGATATTTTCCTAATAGTGATATTTTTGGTAACAATTTTTTCCATTTTTAAAAGATATTTTGAAAAAATAATATCCTATTACAAATTTCTTGTTTTTAAAAAGTAGACATTCACCAATTTTATATAAAAAAATCACCATAAATCGTCACAATTGCCTACAATATGAAAGGGTGCTTCACATTTTCTATTTTCATATTTTGAGTAGCTTCAAATTTCACCAAATATACTTATGATGATCACCACTTGAGCAACAGCACAAAATTGAAAAAAAAATTACTGCTTCCTAGGCCACTTAGGCTACAAACAAAACTTCCTAAAAAACACTGAACCAGATTGCTAGCTGTGGGTGGAAAAAGAATCCAGGGGCTCGTGACATTCATGGATGTGTCCACACATGACAAGTGGCTACTTTCTCATGAATGATTATGGATAGAGGAATGGCCTCCACTGCATAAAGAAACCGTACATTTGATCATGTGTGATGTGGCACAATTTCACCGTCCTTACATGGGAAAGTGTGCATTACACAGGAAAGCGTGCACTACAGGAAAGCGTGTAGTGAAATGCCCCATTACTGATAAGGGCATGCAATATGCTTTATAACCTGTCGATATTATCAAAGGGAAATCAGGCCCGGTGCTTTATGTACTCAAAACGTATTTGTACACCATTCATTCTTTTGAAGTAAGTTAGTTAGTTTTTCTTGTTTCCGGAGGTCCCGTGGAAAATGTCTTACCCCGCTTCTCGCAACCTAATTGGTTTACATGGGACATGCCATGTTACTGTTGTGGGTGTGGATGCTCTCATATGTTTTTCTCCAGCGGTGATCACCCAAGGCTGCCAAGTTTCATGCATTCTCCTGTACTAGTTGGTAAATACAGTAGTAGTACCTTGGCAGCTTTGACAGTAATAAAACTATTTGTAAAAATGTAGAAATCTTCAAAAATAAAATTGTGAAGGAAAATAGACTTAAGAGTATTCTATTTTTGGACATGGAATCTTAATTAATTATTCCACAAACATGTGTTGAAGCTGCCCTTGTACTAAGGTATTAGGCTGTCGAGTGCTGCGTTGCAGTTAAATGTCAAGAACCGTAGCAGTACGGACCTCTTGCAGTCTATTGAGAATAGTATTACTACTGTGCAGAGATATCACTAGGACACGGACCTCATGAGTGGATCACGTGAAACTTCTTCGCTTCTGATCGTCCCCTCATCCCTCAGCAGATTCCTTCATATCTGATCCAATGTACAGATCCTAACGCTTTGGCCAGTAGATGTTCGATCACCAATTGGCATATTGGTGAGCTTTGATATCTAGTTTTAGGTGGGCAGGTTTTTAGCTGCATAGCTAATCAATTAAGCAACTTTATGGTCACTAGTACAGTACACATCTTTGAGCTAGAGACTGCAGAAGATTCGATCGGAGAAGATATATAAAGAGGGTAGCAGCCGATGGTGAAATACAGCTTGAGCTGCTATTGATTTCTTGAGGTTTGTTTCCTGACTGAAGTACAGCTGCTGCTGAGCTTCGTCCCTCTGATCTGAATTCCCCAGTCAACTTGCCTTATCTCCCTTGCAGTACCGTGAGTTCAGTCTCTTTCAAAGAAACTCGAGAGAAGATGAAGGTTTTTCCAGTAATTGTACTAGTAGTTTCGGCCTGTGTTGTTCAAGTTGCTTCGCAACAATGCGGGGAGGAAGCGGACGGCGATTTGTGCGAAAATAACTTATGCTGTAGTAAATGGGGCTATTGTGGAACCGGCGACCTCTATTGCGGCGACGGATGTCAGAACGGCCCGTGTACAGTGTCGCCTCCATCGCCTCCCTTGCCTCCTCCGGCTCCCGGTGGACTGGGAGAAATACTAAGCGAGTCCTTGTTCAATTCCTTCTTTTCGAACCGAAACCAGTCTTTTTACGATTATGAATCATTCATCGAGGCAGCTAAATCTTTCCCAGAATTTGCAGCCACGGGTGACATGGAGCAAAGGAAGCAAGAGGTCGCTGCATTCTGCGCCAACGTATGTCAGGAGACATCATGTATGTTTCAAAATCAATTCAATTCGCTTTGAAGAATATTGTGTCTTGCAGCACATGTTTGTCTAAGGACTTTCTAGCAAGTATACTTTATCACCAAATATTAATAAGAACTGCATTAAGAATTTCAGTTGCGTGTGGCACAATTTGAACCAACACGTTTTAGACATCTACTATAAAATTGTCATACTTATTATAATAATGCGGACTTAGGAGTCGGAACATGAGGCATCTGAATGTGAATACTAAGAATAGGAAGCAGCGTGTTCTAAGCCTTAGGGTACGTTTCCATGTCTTCCGCTCACTCACTATTTTCCACGGTTTTGTTACAATTGCTTGAAATGCGCCCAGAGGGGTACTTTCAGTGCTAAATCTTGGTCTTGCGTGCATGATAGAATGATTTTTTTTGAAAGAACTAGTGCTCACGGTAGATGCCGGGTGACCATCTCTTAATAATTTGGTCAAAAGATGGCAAAAGGGTTTCTTTGTTACCTCACTATTTCTAAACCCACTCTGAGAAAACCCACACTTGGCAGTTGCAGGTGTAAAGGTCATGGAAATGTATCTATAGATTATTATACAGTAGAGTCTTCCTTAAAGTCATCCTGTCTTCACCCTGTCTTTGGGCCTCTTTTCACCCCCTATCCCCTCTTATAGTGAGGTCCGCAAAGTAAGGAAGTTTTATTAAATCTGGGTATGGAAGGCTGAAACTCAGCATTTAATGCACAAGGTTCGAGGTGATTAATAGTAGTCCTACATGTAGGAGCAGTGAAATATATGTAGTAGCAGTGGAGATGCTCAGGAAAAAGGAAAGTCGGGTCAAAACATGATGGATCGCAGTTGAAACTCAGTTTGGCACAAAAAGTGGTGCATTTCTGAGTTTGAGCCCCCCTTGAAGGCTAATGTACTTTTTTGCAGGTTTTTTTTTGAATCTCACCGGGTTTTGAACCAAACTCAGGGTTCTGGTACCATGTTATCCTGACTTTGTGGAAAACTCTAATACGTTTCATCAAATTCACCTTGTTTTTGATGTCTTGACGATGCAGGTCTGTTTCATGTTAATGAAATAAGACAGGATACTTTATGCCAGCCCAGTGGCACGTATTGCTGTGCTGCGGGAAAGAAATACTTTGGACGCGGCCCTCTTCAACTATCATGGTAATTAGAGAGTATCTTGCTTTAAGGAAGCTGGACAAGATGATTATATGTCACAAATTAATTGCATAAGCCACTTAAAAAGCTGCATCTACTGAATCTGAATCTGCTCGAGCTTTCAAGAATCTCAATTCAACCGCCCTCGTTTTTTTAATGTGTTACAAACAATAGACATACCTAGTTAAGCTACTTCCACAATAAAATTGGTCTATTACTTATTGTTTACTAACTTACGAGACGCTCGCAATATCTTCTATGCATTTTGGCTTTACCAATTTTCACATCTTCTACAGGAATTTCAATTATGGTGCCGCGAGCCCCTCTGTGGGTTCCGATATCCTCTGTAATCCCGATAAGGTGGCAGAGGACCCAGTTTTGGCATTCAAGACGGCAATTTGGTTCTGGACAACACCCCAATACGACAAGCCTTCCTGCCATGACGTCATGGTGGGCAGGTGGTCTCCTAGTGCCAACGATGTGGCATTGGGAAGAAAACCTGGATTTGGCCAAACTATTAACATCATCAACGGCTATTATGAGTGCGGAGCAAGTTGGGGTGCAGAGGGTCAGAACCGCGTCAATTACTACAAAGACCTTTCTGGCTCCCTGAATGTGAGCCCCGGCGAAAACCTTGATTGCAAAAACGCAATTCCTTACGGGGTGAACTTACAGATTAAGGACATACCAGCTATAGAAGAATCTTTTGACTTCCCGTGCTGCAAGAGTGGATGCTCAGCATCACATCGAGCTGATTCATGAAAACAAATCTAGATTCTAAAGCTAGATTTCACAGGCTCTAAACAAGCAAGAAAAATCCACTACAAACGTGTGTGTAGGGGGGAAGCTATATTATATATAACTATAAATAGCAATAATGATTCTGCTGATTCTACTTGCTGTAGTAGTAGGATTGGTATGATGAAGGTTCAGCCACTGGGCCATGTAAGCTACACTTGGGGAAGGCGACGTAGTTCAAGATCCCTTCCAGGAGCATGAGAGGTTTTCGTAATATTGCTGGCTGTTGCTTTTCTCAAGCAACTAAACCGATCGACACCATAGTAGAAGCAGATTGGTATTGCTAGCAACGTCTTTTATGTTTGTTGAACTGGTTTTCTATGCCATGGACATAGGTATTTTGTATTTCCTGCCAGATATATATACTAAATATTCCTTAACACATTTTCTCTTCCAACCTTTATTTTCTTTGCACCGGATCCAATGCATGGACTGTCGAGGTTTCTTTGCCATCACAATTTTATACATATGCCATGGATAATGTTGCCACTAATCTTTGAGCATTTTTCTGTACCTTTCCTGCACCATTAATCTAGTTGGAGGAGATTCCTAATTTCTGGAATCCATTTCAACTTTAGGAATCCAATATGATTACTGAAATAAACCATCAAATCAATGGGTTATTTGATTATGTCAACAATTGATCAGACTGGGATTGAACGTGTGTGATTTCTAAAAAAGATAAGAAGGTGATGAACATGATATAAGCATGCATATTTAAGTCCGAAGTTGTGTATGGGTTGCTTGCGGATTGAGGCAGTTGGATATATATGCACGTAACCATTACAACATTTTGAGTGTTTAAAAACGATTTTCTCATAGATTTTTCATAGATTTTTTATGATTTTGAATGTGCCTCCCCATGCCAAGTAACCACACAAACCTCATCACAAATGTGATTCAAGTTTTTGATCAATCAACTCAAAAAAATAGTTGATGTGATGTCCCATGAAATAAGCCTTGAACAATAACAAACATTTGTGGACACTACTTATATGTTCTGTAGAACATGTTCTGGGTTTAGGAAAAATCATACATTTCAATTCGATATCATTTTATAAGGTATAAAACTGGACATTTGCAGCCCCCAACACAACAATAATCGATCCTGATTGTTCATTTTCTTTTGTTGCTGATCTAGACTCGTGGCACATGTATTTTCCTTTGCACTGATTCCAAGTCCTTAGAAGGGTTGCAATCACTACAAATACACATTCTGACTGGAAGCGAGTACAATTGGATTACACAATGCTAGTTACCCAAAGATTGCACAAGACTGGAAAAGAAGAAATCCAAACTTCAATTAACTCTACTTCAATTAGCTGGAGTACGGTAGGGGCAGAGGGAATTTCATCACCCTATAATCTTGGTCCCAAACTATCTATGACACAAAATTTTCTTTGAGCAACTCCTCTAGGTCTTTGTTGTTCACTCGATCTCCATTGAAAACAACTGCCCAACCAACAACAATTGACTTCTCTTAGCTATTCTGATTACCACATGTATTGACACAATCCACAAAGCATGGTAATAAAGGAGGCGACCAATTTTCAAATTTCATAGCTTCAATTCAGTTGTGAAAGATATCTTAATATGAAAAGCAAACAAACCAAGGTTGGGCAAGTACAAGGAATTTGGAACTAATATTTTTTTCATAAATATATATCAATAGTCCTCCCCAAAAATCAAATTACCAATTCTGATATATAACTGTAATTCTCAAAAAAATTAAAAATTGATCAAATAATTTAGGGTTGTCAAGATCGACGTGACTATTTTTTGGGCAATCCAACCTAGGTTGACCCTACGTTGAGCTAGGGTAACCTTATACTAATGTAGCATAGGTCTGCATCTACATTCAAATGCACCCGTCATGTTATGATGGACACATGGACGTGATGACAACCCTAAAATAATTTGTTATATTAAATTGGCAATGTTTTTGGCTTTTGGAAATTTTCAAATAACTAGAACATGTTTTTTGCTTCCAAATTTTCAAAAAAATCAAAACTAGAGGTTGTGAAAAAAATCAATATCATCCAACACTCAAAAAAACCAATTAGGATGATATTACAGGTGCCTTGCAAACTTCAACAATTGAACACTTTTCTTTTGGATTAATAAGCATGATGGGTGTGTCCAAAGGCATTGGGTGTGCAATGTCACACACCACCTACCACACCCACAAGTTGTAAGAAACAAATGTTTCCCAAATTATTGTCAAAAGCCTTTAATATGTAAACATGATTAGATTCAGAAAAGTGCAAGTATCCATTCATCTCTCCCTCATTGGCACAATATGTTGTTTCATGGGAGAAGAAAAATGGGCAATTTGAATCCTTGTCTTTCTCTTATATAAGTTGAAGGCCGAGGTTGACAATTTGAAAAAACAAAGGAGCAACAACTCTTCAAGCAACTATGAGATTATTGAGATGTTGAAAGCATCTTGACAACAAACATTGTGGTTCCTCTACCATAAAAGAATAGACTTTGCTAAATAGAAATCACAAGGCAATTACAAAATGTAAATCTAGGATGCAACATTAAAAATGAGTCCAAATATGAAAAATAAGGTGGTGGTGCAAGCATGTTTTAGAAAGGTAAGGCCCAAGTGTGCTTACAATCATATTGAGATGTTTGAATTATGTGTAGGGAGGATACAATGTACCCCCATCTTGTTCTAATAGCTTATTCTTGGAAGTAAATGTTTTTTCACAAACAAAAACAAAATCAAGAAACAAATACAAGGAGGACACTTGAGTAATTGTTTCAATTCTCTTCTTTAAAGAATGTGAGAGAATGTCAAAACTCTTGTTTTTTCAAAAACCTTGTAGCAAACAAAAGGACTAATAATTATTTTGGAACTTCATCTAAGGTGGCCCATTCATCTCCTAAGTGTGAAGCGGACGATGTGGATGTTAAAATAACATCACTGATTTTTTCAAAGAAGGCCTTTATCCCATTCCTAGTTGCCATAGTCCAAATGGACAAGTAGAAATTGGTAACTCACTTGTGGTTGATCCACAATTGAGTCTTAGTAGGTTTCCAATTTGGATGGTGTAGTACTAATGGTGTTGGGTCAAATAATTTATACTACTTACATGGCTTTTCATGTGTATCTATTTGTGTATGTTGGCATCAATGGAACATAAGATGGACTTGGCCCGGTGAAGGATCAGTTTAGGGAATTATTTGGATTGTCACATGTACAAAATTTTTATTTAAGGACTGTAAATGAATTTAAAATGTAAAGTTGTCTTCAACATTAATATTATCAATCTTTAAATTGTCTATGTTCCAATATGTTTGAGTGGAAATCATATTAGAAATATGAATGAAAATAAAACTTGACTATGACACAGTCAAACACTTATTGAATAATTCATCTCTTGCCAATCCATCTTAGCAATAAAACACTAGTGCAGAAATGCAAGCCAACAAGAAAATTCAACGTTCCAATTAAAACTGCTTCAGAATTCTGTTACAATTAAAATAAGGGCAGAGAGTCCCAGGGAGCAAAATATTGAAACATACTAATTGTTTCTTGCATAATTGACTCTTTATGGATGATCAACCTTAAAAAGCATCAATGCAATTTCTTTCAAAAACCCAAATTCCATACAAATGATTTTTAAAAAGTCTTATTTATGCACAACTTCTAGTGAGTTGAATTGCGATATGTATATAGAGAGAGTCTACATCGGGAGAAGATGTTGCAGAGTAAACAATTGCATTTAAACTCACTTTTTCAAATCCACCTTCAAAACAAAACCAAGGAAAAAACAATTCATGGTTGTACAAAAAAGAAAACCCAAAATTTATTAAAATGACAAAAATGCAAGTAAATTACATGTGCAAGTGATTTTGATTTTCAGTATAATTGATAATATAATTTTTCACAGTGCCAACAATTGAAGCAAGGAAACTTAGTTTTTGCTGCAGACGTTGATGTCCTTCCCTT